>ERZ791753.159-NODE-159-length-84445-cov-26.027160_pt1 | contig 84445 bp, 85 predicted proteins | sample MGYA00509951_ERZ791753 | MGnify/ENA primary metagenome ERZ791753 (study PRJEB30046, sample SAMN00792026) | human gut metagenome | study: EMG produced TPA metagenomics assembly of the A metagenome-wide association study of gut microbiota in type 2... | reverse complement strand
GTATCACTTTATGGAAAACCTCAGTTTGACTTGTCCTATTTATATGCTAGCACCACGGGATATTTGGAATAAGTATGCGACAATAGCTTCGGCATTGGGGATTGCGGCAATTTATTCAGGTTTATTTGAAGCGGAAGATAACCCGTTGAATCTCAACCTTGATACAATGGAGCAATATATCGAGCATGTGTTAAAGATAGAGCCAGATCAATCATATGCATGTATTTTAGCTTCAAGTGCATATATTGTTTTTGACAAGAATTTGGATGAAAAATCATTAAATACAGCTGAAGAAATTTTAAATCTTGGGTACAGCAATAAAAATAGTACAGATACTCAAGGAATTTTATTGTATGAGTATTTAAATAACACCTTTAATGATGAATTCCTTACACAAATAAGAGGCTTTATAAATGATAAAAGAGAAAAATTAAAAAATGGATGCTTTATTACAACGGCTGTTTGTGGTTCTTTTGGTAAGGCAGATGATTGTTATGAATTGACTCAATTTAGAGGTTTCAGAGACCACTGGCTTGCTCTACAAGATGATGGAAAAAGTATTATCAAAGAATATTATGAAATTGCACCGAAAATAGTAAATAAAATTAATTCTTTACCTAATTCGCATGATATTTATTTAATGATATGGAATAAGTATTTGAAAAAATGTCTATATTTGATTGAAACTGGGGATAACGTAAAATGTAAAGATATTTATGTTAATATGGTGATGAAACTCAAAAATAAGTATTTAACAGATTAACGACAGTTTATGACTTTTTGAACAAATAAAAATCGCGTAACTACACTTTGAAATATAATGAATATGTTATAAAACATCAGCTTAAAGGAGTTTCGCGATGAGTTCATTATGCCTTGAAAATTCGATAATGGGGGTTGTTTCGTTTCTTTGCTCGATATTTTTCTCCAGTGACCATGTCCTGCTTGATTTTTGTTGATCTGGCTGGTTATGATCCAGATAGCCTTGCAATATTTCCAATCCCTTCGTTTTCTTCACCGAAATTTCTTATCCCAGGTGACACATCGCTTCTTAACAGTTGTTACTGGGTATTCCAGAACAAAATGGTGACGAGTCGTTCTCTCCGCCTACAAACGGCGAAATTATGCGATGTAAACTGCACCGCGTCGAGGCCACGGCGGCTTTTCTACAGTACCTTGGACCCTGTGCCCTCCATATACGTTGAGCCTGGCAGAAACGAAAAATCTTACATAATGCACTGGTAGATGGCATGGACTATTATCCTTTAAAGCTGTACAAGCTGCATTGAGTCATCGAAACCAACAACTATGAGCAAAAGACCTTCTGGTCACTGACTGTCTAACGGATTCGCCGTCAAAACGGCATTGAACATATGGTGAATTTGGTAAAACTTGTTCACAGCGGCCTGAAAATGCTACCGTACCTGGACAAGTATTTTGCGAAGTACCAAGACGCCAGTCCTCAAGAGGTGCGAAGTCATATAAGCTGGCAAAGATGCTATTTTAGACGTGCTATATGTTTGAAAATACTTGATTGTCTGAGAGCTTCTAGAGATGATTAATAGGGGTTGATGAAAAAAATGATATAATATAAATAGATGGCATGGTGAAGGTATTGGATAATATTGAAAAATATTATCCAATACCTATTTGTGATATTCGAATTTAATAGCGGGCCTTTATATTTATGATTTAGGTTTTCGAAGATGCTTTGCATGAGATTCACAATAATTATTATGAATGAATGACAGCATTTGTCGTCATCATCTGCTATGATATAGGTGTAGGAAGAATTTAGATGTTGGGGTAAGGTGATATTATGGATGTAACGGCTATGGGAAAAGCTTTGTCATTGTCTTATGATAAGGCCCTCAGTGGCATTGCCGGCATGAAGGGGGCTGAGGCGCTGGCGGCGGAATATATGGCGACTGGCGATGATTTGGAGAAACAGGTGGATATGCTGATCCGCAATCAGGTCATCAAGTGCGGGGCTTCGGGCTTTTTGACGAGTTTAGGCGGCGCTATTACGCTGCCGGTGGCTTTGCCTGCCAATGTCCTCAGTGTGCTGTATATGCAGCTGCAGATGATTGCGGCCATTGCCCATATGGGCGGCTATGATTTGCAGAGCGACCGGGTGCGGACGCTGGTCATCGCCTGTCTTTGCGGCAACCAGCTCAAGGAAGTCTTGAAACAGGCTGGTATCAAGGTGGGGACGACATTGACGGCTAAGGCAATTCAACGGTTGTCGGCAGTGCTCTTCAATCGCATTAATCGGACGGTTACGATGCGTTTGTTATCGCGTTTCGGGACGAAGAGCGCCATTAATTTAGGGAAGGCCATTCCCCTCGTCGGCGGTCTGATTGGCGGCGGCTTCGATGCGTATTCGACGCAGATCATCGGCGATAAGGCTAAAGAGATGTTCATTCTGGAAGCCCGGCATATGGAAAATGGGGAAGTGGCTGTCGAAGTCATCGATGTATCGCATGATGATGCGGATTAAGGAGGTCATATACGATGGAACTCATGAATTTGAATCATCCCGCTTCACATAAGTGTGCTTTTTGTAAACACTGGTATGACCCGATGAACCAGGCCATCCGGCCGAAGGCGCCGATTGTCGGTTTTTGGGAGTATGATCCGCTGGCTGAGAATCAGTGCCTGGTGCGGAACATGAAGACCCGGGGTGTACAGTCGTGTAATCAGTTTGTCTGTAAGATTTGAGAAGGGCGTGAGGACGTAAACGATGGGGACGGCTGTGGCTCAAGGCGTTGCCTGGCTGATTAAATGGTTTATTTTACGACCTTTATTTTATATTTTGATACAGGTTTTATGGCCTTTTATTTATGGCCTTGGCGTCAGTTTCTTGGCTGTCTATGAGACGGGATGGAACAGCGGCGAGTGGCTTACGCGAGGCCTGCTGATTTTTATTACCCTTAGCTTTTTGGGACTGCTCGTCGGTATTTTTGCCCCAAAGAAGGAGCCCCAGGAAAATCGGCATCGTGTCCGCTGTGTGATTGTCAATGTGCTGTTATACGTGCTGGTCCTTTATATTATCGCCCGGTGGTATGGGTTGGCTCAGCCTATTACGATGACGATTACGATTTAAAGCGGGGCAACCTCTCAGACCGCCGTTAGCGGCCAGCTCCATCGTTGCTCTCCGTTTTGACAACCGTCTTGCGCTTTCCTATCGGTCAGCACCTGACGGGTCAAAAAGGGCCTATGATGGGAGCCTTCTTGAAAGGATGTGTTTATTTGAAGGAAGATAAGGTTTCGCGGGTACTGGCGCTGTATTCGCAGCTGCTGGCTGGCCAGACGATTCAGAAGCCGGCGGCGGCCCAGCAGTATGGTGTGAATGAGCGCAGTATCCAGCGGGATATTGAAGATATCCGGGCGTTTTGCCGCAATGGCATGGCTGTTGGCGACGGGACGCCTTGTGATGTTGTCTATGATTATGTGGAAAAGGGATACCGCATGGAAGGCGGCCAGGTCCAGAAGTTGTCGAACAGTGAGATTTTGGCGCTATGCAAGATCTTGCTTGACAGCCGGGCTTTCGTCAAGACGGAAATGGAAGAGATGCTGCACAAGGTGATTTCCTGCTGTGTGCCGGCGTCGAATCAGGCCATGGTGACCCGGCTGGTCAATAATGAGGCCTTCCACTACGTTGAACCGCGGCACCGGATGAGTTTCCTCGACACCATGTGGCACCTCGGTGAGGCCATCCAGCAGCACCGTTATGTCGATGTGGCTTATGGCCGGCTGAAGGACCGGAAAATCGTCCAGCGGCGGCTGAAGCCTTTGGCCCTGCTCTTTTCGGAATATTATTTTTATCTCATTGCCTTCATCGACGATAAGGATATCGAAAAAATCTATGAAAGTGCCCGGGATATTACGCCGACGATTTACCGCTTGGACCGGATCAAGACCTTGGATGTCGAAAAAGAGACGTTCCACATTCCTTACAACCGGCGTTTCCAGGAAGGCGAGTTCCGCAAGCGCGTCCAGTTCATGTACGGCGGACGGCTGCAGCGTGTCACCTTCACCTATACGGGCTATGATATCGACTCCATCTTGGACCGTTTGCCGACGGCGAAGATACTGAGTGCAGATAACGGGACGTACCAGCTGGAAGCGGAAGTCTACGGGAAGGGCATCGAAATGTGGCTGCGGAGCCAGGGGAAATATGTCAAAGACGTCAAAATCGTAGAAGTGTAAGGCGTTAGGAGTCATGCCTGAGGGGGAGCCCTTCATGGCGTGGCTCCTCTTTTTGTTTCTCGTGATTCTTGTTATAATAAAAGACAAAGAACAGGAGAAGAACCCCGCCTATGAAAGCAGGTGATGGTATGAAGTGGCAGATGCCGATTGGTGTCGATAATTTTTTTGATATACGGAGCAAGCATTATTATTTCGTCGATAAGACGGATTTTATCCGCCAACTCATCGACGGGCACAGTGCGGTGACGCTGATTACGCGGCCGCGGCGGTTCGGCAAGACCTTGACCCTGAGTATGCTGGAGTATTTCTTTTCTATCGAAAAAGAAGTACAGAGCCGCCGTCTCTTCGACGGACTGGCTATCGAAGGGGCCGGCCCTGCCTACATGGCCCATCGCGGCCAGTATCCGGTGCTGTTCTTGTCTTTAAAAGATTTGAAGGACCTTACTTGGCCGCAGATGCTGCAATCCCTGAGTTCCTGGATCAGTTATTGGTTCATCGACCATGAGTATCTGGCAGAGAGTCCGGCTGTGAACCCGGATTTACGCAGGCGCTTCCTGGCACTGAAACAGCAGGGGGCCGGGCAGAATGAAATGCAGCTGGCCCTGGCACTATTGGTCAAGATGATGCATCAGCATTTCGGCAAGCCTGTCATTTTATTGCTCGATGAATACGATGCGCCGATTCAGCAGGCTTGGGAACATGGCTTTTATACAGAGTGCATCGCTTTTATGAAACAGTTCCTGGGCAGTGTCCTGAAGGGCAATCGCGACTTGGATTTTGCCGTACTGACGGGGGTCCTGCGGGTGGCCAAAGAGAGTATTTTCAGCGATTTGAATAATCTCGACGTTTGCTCCGTCATGGATGCTGCCTATCGGGATGTCATTGGATTTACACCACAGGAAGTGGCCCAGATGGCAGAAGACCTTTCCATGACCGCAGCCTTTCCGGCACTGAAAGCGTGGTATGATGGCTATCTCTTCGGTGGGGCGGAAATCTATAATCCCTGGTCGATTGTCAATTTTTTCCGTCACGGTGATGTCGGAGATTATTGGGTCAATACGTCGGGAAATGGCATTATCCGGGAAATGCTGCGCCATGTGACGGCTGAAACGGAGACGGATTTACTGTCTCTTTTACAGGGGCGCCATGTGACGGCTTTGATCCGGGAAGGCGTCATTTATGAAGATATTGGCCGGGATACGGATGCTCTCTATACGATGCTGCTGACGACGGGCTATTTGACGGCTGTCAGCCGCAGGCGGGGAATCGGCGGCATACGCTGTGAATTGGTCATTCCCAACCGGGAAGTACAGGATGTATATCGTTTTGAAATCCTTGACAAGATGAGAGGACGATTTTCCGTGTCCCGGCTGGAAACCATGTTCGATGATTTACTTTCAGGCAACGGAAAGGCCTTTTCGGAACTGCTGGGAGGCTATCTCCGGGACCTGGTCAGCGCATATGATACGGTCAATAAAGAAAGTTTCTATTACGGCTTCGTCCTTGGCATGACGGCGTTATTTATATCCGATTATATTATCGAATCGAACCGGGAAAGCGGGTACGGCCGCTTTGACCTGGCGATTATTCCCAAGGATGTGGCCAAGGCCGGCGTCATCATGGAATTTAAAGTGGCTGCCAGTGAAGCGGATATGGCGGCGAAGGCCAAAGAGGCGTTGCAGCAGATTGAAGCAAGAGAATACGTGACGGAATTCTGTCAGCGTGGAATTCAGCGGGTATGGAAATACGGCATCGCCTTTTGCGGGAAAAAAATCCTTGCATTTCAAGGGCCAATGTGCTAAACTATTCTAGCATAGGTTTTGAATGATTGATACAGAAAGAGGTGTAAGTGGTGAAAGAAGGTATTCATCCGAAGTACTACCCGAATGCGAAAGTTACTTGCGCATGCGGCAATACGTTTGAAACAGGTTCTACGAAACCGGAACTGCGTGTTGAAATTTGCTCCAAATGCCATCCGTTCTTTACGGGTCAGCAGCGCGCTCAGCAGGCTCGCGGCCGTATCGAACAGTTCAATAAACGTTATGGTAAAACAGCTAAATAAGCAGCAGTACAAGTGGGCAGCAGAGCAGAAATGCTCTGCTCTATTTGTATGTACAGAAATGGAGGCAACTCTTTGAAGAAACCGAAGACGTACGTCGGCGGCCAGGCCGTCATCGAAGGGGTTATGATGCGCGGTCCTGTCAGCATTGCCACAGCAGTGCGGACGCCGTCCGGTGAAATTACTGTAAAGAAAGACGCCGTTCACTCCATTACCGAACGGTATCCGATTTTGAAGAAGCCTTTTTTGCGGGGCAGTGTTGCCTTGTGCGAGTCCCTGGTATACGGCATGAAGAGCCTGTCCTATTCGGCCCAGGCTGCCGGTGAAGAAGATGAGCAGCTGTCGAACACGCAGATGGCCCTGACCATGGCCGTGTCTGTCGTCCTGGCCATCGTCTTTTTCCTGGCCATCCCGACGTATGCAGCCAAGTTCATTCCCGGCGTGGCCGACAGTGCCTTTCGCCTGAACGTCGTCGAAGGGGTCCTGCGCCTCGCTATATTTCTATTATATATATGGGGGATTTCCCTGACGTCGGATATCCGCCGCGTCTTTGAATACCATGGTGCCGAACACAAGACCATTTGGACGTATGAATCGGGAGAAGAGCTGACCGTCGAGAACGTCAAGCGCCACAGCCGCCTCCATCCGCGGTGCGGTACGAATTTCCTGCTCATCGTCATGGTCGTGTCGATTTTCGTCTTTGCCTTCCTGGGCTGGCCGAATCTCGTCGAACGCATCGCATCCCGCGTGCTGCTCATGCCCGTCGTCGCCGGCATCAGTTATGAAATGATACGCCTCGCCGGCCGCACCCAGAATCCGGTCATTCAAGCCTTATTCCGTCCGGGCCTGTGGCTCCAGTATCTGACGACGCGGGAACCCCATGCCGACCAGATCGAAGTGGCTATCGAAGCCCTCAACGCCGCCAAGCCGGCTGATGAAGAAAATGAATCGAACGAATTGAAATGAGGAGGACCTTATGAGCTCTTTTATGGATAAAGTCCAGGCCGTAGAAAATAAATTCATGGACCTGGAACAGCAGATCAGCGACCCGTCTGTCATCGCCCGTCAGGACGAATGGCAGAAACTGACTAAGGAACACGCTTCGCTGATGCCGATTGTCGAAACGTTCCGCAAATACAAAGACATTACCAGCACCATCGACGGCGACAAGGAAATCATCGACGCTCCCGACAGCGACGACGACCTCATCGCCATGGCCAAGGAAGAAATGAACGGCCTCGCTAAGGAACAGGCCGATCTGGAAGACCAGCTGCACGTCCTCATGCTGCCCAAGGACCCGCGGGATGACAAGAACGTCATCATGGAAATCCGCGCCGGAGCCGGCGGCGACGAAGCAGCCCTCTTTGCCGGCGACTTGTTCCGCATGTACATGAAATACATCGAAAAACAGCCGGGATGGAAGACGAGCATCATCAGTTCCAACGCACCGGAACTGGGCGGCTTCAAGGAAGTCGTCTTCTCCGTCGAAGGCTCTGGCGTCTATGGCAAGTTGAAATATGAATCGGGCGTCCACCGCGTCCAGCGCGTGCCCGTCACCGAAGCCGGCGGTCGTATCCACACGTCGACGGCAACTGTTGCCGTCCTGCCGGAAGCGGAAGACGTCGAAATCGACCTCAACATGGACGACGTCCGCGTCGACTATTTCCGCGCCTCCGGTGCCGGCGGCCAGCACGTCAATAAGACGAGTTCTGCCGTCCGCATGACCCATATCCCGACGGGGATGGTCGTCGAATGTCAGGATGAACGGTCCCAGCTGGAAAACCGTGCCAAGGCCCTGCGCGTCCTGAAAGCCCGCCTCCTCGACCAGGCCCAGCAGAAGGCCGATGCCGAATTGACGGAAGAACGGCGCAGCCAGGTCGGTACGGGCGACCGCAGCGAACGTATCCGCACGTATAACTTCCCGCAGGGCCGCGTGACGGACCATCGCATCAACCTGACCCTGTACAAGCTGGATAACATCCTCAACGGCGATATCGATGAATTCATCCAGGCCCTGGCCGAAGCCCGCCGGGCGGAATTGATGAAAGAAGCCGAAGATGAATAAGATTTGGACTATCGGTGCCTTGCTGCAATGGACGCAACAGTACTTTGCCGGCAAAGGCATCGATTCGCCGCGCCTCGATGCGGAAATCCTCCTGGCCCACGTCCTGCATAAAGAGCGCATCTACCTGTACGCCCATTATGACGAACCCATGAACGGTGAAGAACTGGCCGCCTACCGGGCGATGGTCAAACAGCGGGCTGACCGCCTGTCCGTGGCCCACATCCTGGGTACCAAGGCCTTCATGGGCCTCGATTTCAAGGTCAGTGAAGACGTCCTCATCCCCAGGCCGGAAACGGAAATGCTCGTCGAGACTGTCGTCGCCGCTGCCGAAGGGACGGCGCCGGCCATCATCGACATCGGTACGGGCAGTGGGGCCATCATCCTCAGCCTGCTCCACTATCTGCCGCAGGCCACGGGGAAGGGAGTCGACATTTCGCCCAAGGCCCTGGCCATAGCCGCTGAAAATGGCCGTACCCTGGGCCTCGACGGCCGCGTGACCTGGATCGAAAGCGATTTATTCACCAAGGTTCCGCAAGGCGCTTGTGACTGGCTGGTGTCCAATCCACCGTACCTGACCAAGGGCGATATGGAACATCTCCAGCCGGAAGTGCGCCACGACCCGGCCCTGGCCCTGTACGGCGGCGACGATGGGTTGGAATTCTATCGCCGCATCGCCGCAGACAGCCCGGCTTACGTCAAGGCCGGCGGCCACTGTGCCGTCGAAATCGGCGCCGGCCAGGCCGAGGATGTGACGGCCATTTTCTGCCGCCATGGCGCCTATGACCACGAACAGACCGTCAAGGATTACGGCGGCATCGACAGGGTCCTCGTATTTTCCAGAAAAGAGTAGAGACGATGAAACAGACGAAACTTGTAGAAATTACGGATATAGAGAAACAGAAAGCCATCCTCGAAGAAGCGGGCCAGATCATCCGCGACGGCGGCCTGGTCGTCTTTCCGACGGAAACGGTCTACGGTATCGGTGCCAATGGCCTCGACGCCGACGCGTGCCGCAGTATTTACGTCGCCAAAGGCCGGCCCAGCGATAACCCGCTCATCCTGACCGTACCCGACGAAGAAGGGGCCCGCCAGGCAGCGGCTGTCATCCCGCCGACAGCACAGAAGCTCATGGACCGTTTCTGGCCGGGACCGCTTACCATCGTCCTGCCGCGCAAGCCCATCGTGCCTGATGCGGCGACGGGCGGCCTCGATACGGTAGCCCTGCGCTGCCCGGACCACGATATCTGCCGGGCCTTCCTGCGCTGTGCCGGCGTCCCCGTAGCCGGTCCCAGCGCCAACCTGTCGACCCGGCCCAGCCCGACGACGGCCGAAGAAGTCATGCACGACATGGACGGCCGCGTCGACATGGTCATCGACGGCGGTCCCTGCCACATCGGCGTCGAATCGACGATCGTCGAATGTAACGGCGACGACGGCGTCACCATCCTGCGTCCCGGCGGCGTCACTGTCGAGATGCTTCAGGAAGTCGTACCTCACGTCCAGCTCGATACGACGCTGGTCACGGGTAAGGGCGTCCCCAAGGCGCCGGGCATGAAGTACCGCCACTATGCGCCGTCGGCACCGATGACCGTCGTCGTCGGCCCTGTCGACAAGGTGACGGAAAAACTGCAGGCCTTATACGACCAGGCCAAGGGCGAAGGCAAGACCGTCGGCTTTTTGGTCAGCGAAGAAGTAGGGGCCTCGTTCCCGCATAAAGATATGTATATCTGGGGCCGCCATGGCGACAAGGAAGCCCTGGCCAACCAGCTCTACACGGGCCTCTTGTCCTTCGACAGCGACCAGGTCGATATCATCCTGGCCGAAGGCATCGACGATGAGGGATTGGGCCTGGCTATCATGAACCGCATGAAGAAAGCCGCCGGCGGCCACGTGGTCATTGTCGGTTAAACCTTTTCACATGACTCCGAAAGGGGTATAATAAAACTGAATTTATCAGCATATATGGGAGGAATTGATTATGAAATTAGTACTCGGCGCCGATCACGGCGGATTTGACCTGAAAGAAAACATCAAAGAATATTTGAAGGAACAAGGCATTGAATTCACCGATTACGGCACCCTGACGGGCGAACGCTGCGATTATCCGGACATTGCCAAGAAAGTCGCTGAAGCCGTCGCTGACGGCACTTTCGACCGGGGCATCCTCGTCTGCGGCACAGGTATCGGCATCGGCATTGCTGCCAACAAAGTCCATGGCATCCGGGCCGCTCTCTGCCACGACTGCTTCTCGGCAGAATACTGCCGCCGCCACAATGACGCCAACATCCTGACCATGGGCGGCCGCGTCATCGGCCCGGGCCTGGCCAGAGAAATCGTCCGTATCTTCCTCTCCACTGGTTTTGATGGCGGCCGCCACGCTGTCCGCGTCGCCAAGATTGCAGAAATGGATAAATAGGAAAGGGGATTTCACACATGCACGTACAAGTAATGGATCATCCGCTCATTCAGCACAAAGTCACACTCATGCGGAAAAAGGAAACGGGCTCGAAGGATTTCCGCAACCTCCTGGAAGAAATCACCATGCTCATGGGCTATGAAATCACACGGGACCTGCCCTTGGAAGACGTCGAAATCGAAACGCCTGTCGCCAAGATGATAGGCAAACAGATCAGCGGCAAGAAACTGGGCATCGTCCCGGTCCTGCGCGCCGGCCTGGGCATGGTACAGGGCATGCTCAACCTTATCCCGACGGCTAAAGTCGGCCACATCGGCCTCTACCGTGACCCGCAGACGCTGGAACCGGTCGAATACTACTGCAAGCTGCCCGATGTAGAAGACCGTGATTTCATCATCGTCGACCCTATGCTGGCTACCGGCGGCAGTGCATCGGCTGCCATTACCCTGCTCAAAGAAAAAGGCATCAAGAACATCAAGCTCATGTGCCTCGTCGCAGCGCCCCAGGGCGTCCAGAAAGTCAACGCCGACCATCCCGACGTCCGCATCTACGTCGCTGCCCTCGATGACAAACTCAACGACAAAGGCTACATCGTCCCCGGCTTAGGCGATGCCGGCGACCGCATCTTCGGAACGAAGTAATCGTTCATTGTAGGTCGTTTAGCGAAAATAAAGATCGTTTGTAGTTTATTGTAGGGGCTCGCACGTGGCGAGCCCGCCCTGGAATCTGTGTGATTTTCTGTCCAGTTTAGAGAATCATCCACATTCACAACGGGTCGCCCACGTGGCGCCCCCTACGGTGTAAAAAAGGCCTGTCGCAAATGCGACAGGCCTTTTTTCAATGCGCACAGGGATGGACCTTGGCGATGGCTTGTAAATCATAAGGTGTTTCCTGATAGACGATGTTCAGCCAGTTGTGATAGAACAGGTGAGCGTAGCTGCACCACGTGAAGTACGGCTGCTTGGTATCGTTGTCACCAGGATAGTAGTTCTTGGGTACGGCAATGGGCAGGCCCTTTTTCTTATCCCGCAGGTATTCCTCTTCCAGGGTCCGCCGGTCGTACTCGAAGTGGCCGAGGACGAAGAAACGGCGGTGATCCGGCGTACCGATGATGTTGATGCCGTTTTCGACGGACCGGGAGAGGATGTCGAGCTGCGGCGTATTGTAGACTTGGATGTCGTTAATCGCCGTATGCCGCGACTGGGGGATGAAGTAACGGTCATCGAAGCCACGCAGGAGGGGATGGTGCTTCTGGGTCAGCTGGTATTCAAAGATACCGAAGAGCTTGGCCGGCAGGAGACGCTTTTCGATGCCATAGTAGTAATACAGGGCTGCCTGGGCGCCCCAGCAGAAGTGGAGCGTCGAGAAGGCATGTGTCTTGGCCCATTCAAAGTAAGTCTTCATTTCCGGCCAGTAGTCGACAGACTCGAAGGGAATCTGTTCGACCGGGGCGCCGGTGATGATGAAACCGTCGTAGTAGTTATCCTTGATTTCATCGAAGACGTAGTAGTTTTCTTCTAAATAAGACGGGTCGGTGTGGGTGCTCTCATGGCTGTCCGTATGGCAGAAGTCCACTTCGACCTGGAGCGGTGAATCACCGAGGAGGCGGAGAAGTTGCAGCTCTGTCGGTTTCTTCAAAGGCATCAGGTTGAGGATAAGGATGCGCAGCGGCCGTATATCCTGATGGAGGGCCAGCCCCTTATCGATGGTGAAGATACCTTCTTCGTGAAGTTTTTCCTTGGCGGAAAGACCGTCAGCAATTTTAATAGGCATGGTGCATTTCTCCTTACAATAGTCTTAGATGGTTGCCAGTGCTTTTTCAACAGCGGCGAGGAGGTCTTCGATGTTTTCGAGGCCTACAGAGATACGGATCGTGCCCGGTGTGATACCGCAGGCGCGCTGAGCTTCTTCCGAAAGCTGCTGATGTGTCGTCGAAGCCGGGTGAACGAGGAGGGACTTGGAGTCGCCGACGTTAGCCAGGTCGGAGAAGATGTCCGCATTGTCGATGAATTTACGGGCAGCTGCATAGCCGTCTTTCAATTCAAAGGAGAAGATCGAACCGGTTCCCTTGGGGAAGTATTTCTGAGCCAGTTTGTAGTACGGCGAAGACGGGAGGGACGGATAGTTGACTTTAGCGACTTTCGGATGGTTTTCCAGGAAGTCGGCGATTTTCTGGGCGTTAGAGACGTGGCGTTCGATGCGCAGGGACAAGGATTCCAGGCCCTGGATGAGGAGCCATGCGTTGAACGGGCTGATGCAGGCACCGAGGTCGCGGAGGGCTTTGGCGCGGATACGGGTTACGAAGCCGGCACCAGGGATATCCTTGGCGAAGTTGACGCCATTGTAGGATTCGTCAGGCGAAGCGAATTCTTTGAAACGGCCCGAGCCAGCCCAGTCAAATTTGCCGTTTTCAACGATGAGGCCGCCGAGGGTCGTGCCGTGACCGCCGATGAATTTCGTAGCCGAATGGACGACGACGTCAGCACCGTGTTCGAGCGGGCGGAAGAGGAACGGCGTAGCAAAGGTGTTGTCGACGATGACCGGAAGGCCGTTGTCGTGTGCGATTTTGGCGATAGCTTCGAAGTCCGGAATGTTGATGGCCGGGTTGCCGAGGCTTTCGAGGTAAATGGCTTTGGTCTTGTCGTTGATGTATTTGGCAAAGGACTGCGGGTCGTCGGGATCGGCGAAGTGCGTCGTAATGCCGAGGTGTTTGAAGGTTTCGCTGAACAGTTCGACTGTGCCGCCGTACAAGGTCGGAGCGGCGATGATTTCGTCACCGGCACCGGCGAGGTTGATGATGGAGTAGGCGATAGCCGAAGCACCGCTGGCCGTAGCCAAACCGGCTGTGCCGCCTTCGAGGGCTGCGATACGTTTTTCCAGGACGTCCTGCGTCGGGTTGGTCAGACGGCTGTAGATGTAGCCAGCGTCTTTCAAAGCGAAGCGGTCTTCGGCCTGCTGTGTATCTTTAAAGACATAAGATGTGGTCTGGTAAATAGGAACGGCGCGGGCACCCGTTGCCGGATCCGGAACCTGACCTGCATGCTGCTGTAATGTTTCGAATTTGTAGTTTGTGTTTTCGCTCATAATACATTTCCCCCTAATATTAAAAAATATATAATGTAATATAAACTTGAAAGCCTTGTAACAAAAAAGGCTCCCGTCCCAAGTAAGGGACGGAAGCACCGTGATACCACCCAATTTCACTCATCCCTCACAGGATGAGCCTCTTCAGGTACGCAGGCGAATGAGCCTTGAATACCATAGTGCTGTAACGGGCACGCCCGGACGGCCTAACTGTTCGACCAATCTGCTCGGAGTCCATCTTCCACGATGACCCTTGTATTCCCTTTCACCAAATGGGAACTCTCTGTGCCAATTCCTATCGTGTACTCTTCTCTTCATTGCAACACTATCAAGTTGTTGACGTAAGTCTACCATCAAAAACGGACTTTGTCAAATGATTTTCGCAAAAAATTTCAAGTAAATTGACGTTAAACGTTATATGTTTCAACAAAACGCAGTGAATTATTAGGAGGCAGTTCGCAGGCCGCCGCGGTCCTGCGGACTGAAAAAATACACGGACAGCGGCCTCGTGCATAGGGGCCGTCCCAGAGCCTTTTTGAACCGTTAGGGCCGACAGGACCGAATTTCGATGAACGAATAATCAGTACCGTATCCACTTTGGGCTGTGAAATTCATGGTTATTCCGGGTATGCGCCTTCCATATAGTCTGAGGCGAAGGGTAATAAAGTAGTCATAATGGGTCCTCCTTTGGGTCTAATCCTTTACGGATGGCCTTATTATACGGTACAATAAGATATGACACAAATGGTGATTTAGCATGTATGTCATGACGAAATGGGTGAATAAGTGATATGGATAGTATAAAATGTCAGGCTTTGCTCCTGGCGATTCAATATGGCAGTCTGACGGCGGCTGGCAAGGAACTGGGGTATACTCAGTCGGGGATGACTCGTATGATCCGTTCGCTGGAGAAGGAAATCGGCTTCCCTCTGCTCGTACGCAACAAGCAGGGCGTCCGGCCGTCGGCCAATGGCCAGCAGATGGTGCCGGTCTTTCAGGAAGTCGTCAGGGCTTCGCAAAAGGCCGCCGACTTGGGGGCGGCCATTCAAGGCGTCCTGGCCGGGGTCCTCAATATCGGCAGTTATTATAGTGTCGCCGCGGCGTGGCTGCCGAAGATTTTGCGCCGTTTCCAGGCCCAGTATCCCAAGGTGGAAGTCCATTTGTTAGAAGGGACGAATCAGGAATTGGCCCAGTGGCTCAATGAGAAGGCCGTCGACTGCTGTCTGGCCGCCAAGCCCGGAGCGGATGTGGCCTATGACTGGATTCCCTTGAAGGACGATGAGCTCGTCGTCTGGCTGCCGCCGGATCATCCCTGGACGGCGGAAAAGGAGATTCCCGTAGAATGGCTGAACGGGGCGCCTTTTATCATCCCTCTGCCGGATCACGATACGGATATCGACCGCTTCCTGGCAGCCAATCAGGTCCAGCCCGATGTCCGCTTCACGACGACCGACCCGTATACGGCGTACTGCATGGTCGAAGAGGGTTTGGGAATCAGCGTCAACAACCGCCTGACGACGGAGAAGTGGGCTGGACGCGTCGAACTTAGGCCTCTGGCCCCGGCCCAGTCGATTTCGCTGGGCATCGCCGTCCCAGACATCCAGGAAATGTCCCCGGCAGCGGGCAAGTTCGTCGCCCAGGTCTGGCAGGCCGTCAACGGCAGCCCGAAAAAATAGGAGTTTGACGACTAAAAGACTATAAAATTTGGATATTCTATGATATAATTTATTGTTATGTGACCTGATAACATACTTTGGTACTGGAGGTATAAGAATGGCTACAGTTCAGGAAAAGATTGACCAGCTCCATGAAAAGCTCGCGAAAATCGAGATGGGCGGCGGTCAGAAGCGAATTGATTCGCAACATAAAAAAGGCAAGATGACAGCCCGCGAACGGCTGGCTAAGTTATTTGATGAAGGCAGCTTCACGGAAATGGGGCAGTTCATCCATCATCGCTGCATGAATTTCAACATGCAGGAAAAGGAAATCCCCGGCGACGGCGTCGTTACCGGCTACGGTACGGTACGCGGCCGCCTGGTCTTCGCTTATGCCGAAGATTTTACGGTCGAAGGCGGTTCGCTCGGCGAAATGCACGCTCATAAAATCGCCCAGATGCAGGAAATGGCTCTGAAGATGGGAGCCCCTGTCATCGGCATCAATGACTCCGGCGGTGCCCGCATCCAGGAAGGCGTCGATGCTTTGTCCGGTTTTGGCCGCATCTTCATGAATAATACGGCCGCATCGGGCGTCATCCCGCAGATCGCCGTCATCATGGGGCCCTGCGCCGGCGGTGCCGTATACAGTCCGGCCCTGATGGATTTCGTCTTCATGGTCAAGAATACGTCGGATATGTTCCTCACGGGCCCGGCCGTCATCAAGTCGGTCACGGCCGAAGAAGTGACGGCCGAAGAATTGGGCGGCGCCATGACGCACAGCTCTATTTCCGGCGTGGCTCACTTTGCCTGTGAAAATGAAGACGACTGCATCGAAAAAATCAAGGCCCTCCTCGACTTCCTGCCCAGCAACAATATGGAAGAAGCGCCGGTCGTCGAATCGGACGATGACCCGAACCGCGAAGACGAAAGCCTCAATTCGGTCATCCCCGACGACAGCAGCATGCCTTACGATATGCTCGACGTCATCAAATCCTGCGTCGACGACGGCAATGTCTTCCAGGTCCTGGAAAACTATGCCCTCAATATCATCACCTGCTTCGCCCGCTTTGACGGCCAGACTGTCGGTATCATCGCCAACCAGCCGAAGTTCCTTGCCGGCTGCCTGGATATCAACGCATCGGACAAGGCGGCTCGTTTCATCCGCTTCTGCGACAGCTTCAATATCCCTGTCGTCACCTTCGTCGATGTACCGGGCTTCCTGCCTGGGACGACTCAGGAATACGGCGGTATCATCCGCCACGGTGCCAAGATGCTCTATGCTTACTGTGAAGCGACGGTCCCCAAGATCACCGTCGTCACCCGCAAGGCCTACGGCGGTGCCTATATTGCCATGTGCTGCCGCCAGCTCGGCGCCGACATGGTCATGGCCTGGCCGTCGGCAGAAATCGCCGTCATGGGCCCCGATGGTGCAGCCAATATCATCTTTAAGCACGACCCGGAAAAAGAAAAGAAGAAACAGGAATATATCAATGAATTTTCGACGCCCTATAAAGCAGCCGAACACGGCCAGATCGATTGCGTCATCGAACCGAAGGAAACGCGTCCGCGCATCATCAGCGCCCTGGCTATGCTTTACAGCAAGCGGGAAGAACGGCCGTCGAAGAAACACGGCAACATGCCGTTATAAGGAGGTTGCTGTATGATAGAAATTCAATTTGCCGTCATCATCCTGCTGGTCGCCATGACATTGGTCCTGAGCCGGTACTATAATACCCGCTTCCGTGCCCTGGAAGACAAGATGAAGGACGTTGCCGACTTCCAGCAGAGCGTTAAGGAACTGGCCGAAGCTGTACAGAATTTGAAGGACCCTGTCAAGGCGGAAAAAACGGTCCCGCCGGAACCGGAAGAAGAGGAAAAACCGGAGTTGACGCATCCCGTCGTTCCTGTCGGCCAGCGCCAGCCAGCTGTCGTCGCAGCCCGGCCGATGGCTGTCTTAAAAGAAACGGCCCCCCAAGGTTCTCAAGATGGCCTAGACGATGAAGTCGTCGCCGTCATCATGGCCGCTGTTGCCGCCTATGGCTATCCGCCGTCGGCAATCCGTTCTATTCGTCCGCAGAAACGCAGTTATAAACGCCATCGGGAAAACTGGGCTATGGCAGCCCGCCTGGGTGGTATGAGTCGTTAATGAAGTGAATATTTAAATCCAGGAGGATTATATATGAAAAAATTCAAGGTTACCGTCAATGGAAAAGCATATGAAGTAGAAGTCGAAGAAATGGGAGGCGCTCCGGCAGCGGCTCCGGCTCCGCAGGCTGCAGCCGCACCGGCCCAAGCAGCTCCGGCAGCTCCAGCAGCTCCCGCAACGGCTCCGGCTGCCACTCCGGCTCCCGCCGTAGGCGGCCCGATCCCGGAAGGTGCCATCACCGTCAAGGCTCCCATGCCGGGCAAGATTTCGGCCCTCAAAGCTGAAGCCGGCAAAGCCGTCAAACGAGGCGACATCATCCTCGTCCTGGAAGCCATGAAGATGCAGAACGACATCACGGCGACGGCAGACGGAACGCTCCACGAAATCCGCGTCAACCCCGGCGATAACGTAAAGACCGGCGACGTACTGGCTGTTATTGTGAAATAGTGGCTCGTTGTTCGTGGCTCGTGGCTCGTGGCTCGTAGGGGACGCCCAAAGGGCGTCCCGCAGGCTGCAGCTCGCAGACCGCAGGCCGTAAAAAAGTGGCTAGTGGCTAGCCGTTAGTGGTTAGCGGATGGCTTGAAATTTAAAACCATCCACTTTAAACTTTCAACTTCAAACTCAAAAAAAGAGGCTGTCCATGAAGACAGCCTCTTTTTTTATACGAGCCACGAGCTTGCAGGCCGCCTTGACAGGACGGCCCCTACGAGCCACTAGCCACTACTTTGCTGCAGCTTTTTTGGCTTCGGCTTTGGCGAGGAACGGTGCCGATTCGATGATGAAGCGGTCGTGGGTGGCTTCGCCTACGAGGCCGGCTTCGTCGTGGGCTTCGATTTTGAAAGTCAGTTTTTTGCGGTCCTGTTCTACCAGGGTGGCTTTGGCCGTGACGGTCAGGCCGATAGGCGTAGCGGCGACGTGTTTGACGTTCATGGCGATGCCGACGGTGTTATAGCCTTCCGGGAGCTGAGGGTCGCAGGCGTTGATGGCTGCGTTTTCCATGAGAGCTACCAGGGCCGGCGTTGCGTAGACCGGGGATTTGCCGCTGCCCAATTTGATGGCCGTATTGTTTTCCGTGCATTTTTCAGAAACTTCTGCTGTCGAGTTGGCTTTGATGTTGAATTCCATAGTGGTATAACCTCCTAAATAAATGGGAATATGCCTGAATCGTATAGATTGAGGCAATCTACATAACTATATCATATCATACTTTCCTCTTTTTTGACAGACAAAGCGTCATGAGATACAATGGACGTGTCATTGTGTAAGAAAAACGAGGAGTGAAACCATGAAAATTAAAGCAATCGTGCTGGTGGCAGCCGCAGTCTTGGCGATGGGGACGGCCGCCCTGGCCAAGGATAAAGGGACGCTGTCGAAGTTCCCCAACTGGGGCGTCATCACGGTCCCCGATGATATCTACATGCAGTCCGGGCGGCAGCCCATGCTGACGGCTGTTGATGAAGGCAACGATGTCATCGCCCTGTTTGAACGAATCTTTCCTATCCAGCCGGAAACGTATCAGGTTGTCAAGAAGGACGATGCCGATTTCCAGTATGCCTATCTGCTGCATTATACGGCGACCATCTGGGACGTCAAGGCGGCCGTCTATGGGGAGAACCGGGAAAACTCTTATCTCCGCGATATCGGCAGCCGGCCGGATATGCGCATCCTCATGAACCGGCTGAACCAGAATATGCCGGGACGCCTTCCAGAGGGCTTCCGCGTCGTCTCGCCGGTGACGGCGAAAAAGACCAATGGTCATCTCTTTTATGAATGGACCATCGCCAAATCCCTGGTCATCAACGGCAATCCCTTCACGGAAACCATCCATTGCCTGGCCTGGCAGCACGGTGATACGATGGAAGTCGCCGCCATCCTGGGCAACATTGCCAAAGAAGGCGATGACGACATCATCAGCGCCGTCACGGATATGTTGAAAAACGCAGAAAAGATGCCTAAGAAATAGTTTATAGTACGGAGTTTGTAGTTTGGCGCCCGATATCCAGGCGGGCCGGATCCCTGCGAAGGCCGGGAACATTGTCGCCGAACTCTGGGCGGGATCGCCACGTGCGAGCCCCTAGCCACTAAAAAGGCGCTGTCTTTATGGGACAGCGCCTTTTTCTTATAACGTTTTCATCAGTTCTTCCAGATGTTCTGTGAGTTTCATGTTTTCATCGTAGTCGATGGGGCAGTCGATGATGACTGGTTTGTCCTGCTGGAAGGCTTTTTTCAGGGTCGGCAGGAGATCTTCGGTCTTGGTGATGCGGTAGCCGATGGCGTGGAAGCTTTCGGCCAGTTTCACGAAGTCCGGGTTGGTGAAGTCGACGTACTGGTGATGGCCGTACTGCATGTCTTGTTTCCATTTGATCAGGCCATAGCTGCAGTCGCTGAAGATGAGGGTGACGAAGTTCGTGCCCAGGCGGTAGGCCGTTTCAAATTCCTGGACATTCATCAGGAAGCCGGCGTCGCCGGTGATGGCCAGAACTTTCTTGTCCGGATGGACGAGTTTGGCGGAGATGGCGCCGGGAACGGCGATGCCCATGGTGGCGAAGCCGTTGGAGATGAGGCACGTATTCGGTTCGTAGCAGTTGTAATGGCGGGCGATCCAGACTTTGTTGGCGCCGACGTCGGAAATGACGATGTCGTCTTTGCCCATGACGCGGCGGCAGTCGATGAGGGCTTTCTGCGGCTTGACCGGGAAGGCCATGTCGTGGGCATAGCTTTCGTGTTCGTCGACCATCTTCTGACGGATATCCAGGAACTGTTTCGGTTCAGCCAGGCGGGCGGCTCTGGCCATGATGCGTTCCAGCGAGTTGGGGATGTTGCCGACGACTTCGACTTCGGGCTGATAGTTCTTGTTGATATCGGCCGGCATGGTGTCGATGTGGATGATGTCGGCATTGGTCAGGTGCCATTTGGCCGGGGCGTATTCGATGATATCATAGCCGACGGCGATGACCAGGCTGGCCTTTTCCAGCATTTTCGTCTGGTAGTCGTCCATAGGGATGCCGACGGTCCACATGGAATATTTGTTGTCAAAGGGAATGGCACCTTTGGCCATCATCGTGTTGATGACAGGGAGCTTCAGTTTTTCCGCAAAGGCCGTGAGCTGTTTGGCCGCTTTGCTGCGGATGACGCCGCTGCCGGCCAGGATGACCGGGTTCTTGGCATAGGAAATCATGGAAGCCGCTGCTTCGATTTGCGATTCCAGGGCTGTTTCCGGCAGGATGCTCTTATGCTGCAACGGTTTTTCATCGTCGGCGACGGGCATCTTGCTGATGTTGACCGGCAGGTCGATGAAGGTAGCGCCCGGTTTTTCCCGTTCGGCATATTTGAAGGCCAGGCGGGTGATTTCAGCCATCGTGTCCGGACGGACGACGGTGTAGGCCCGGCGGGTAATCGGTTCGAACATGGCCCGCAGGTCGAGGTACTGATGGGCCGTGATGTGCATTTTATCGGTGCCGACCTGGCCGGAAATGGCGACCAGCGGGGCCCCGTCGCAGTCGGCATCGGCGACGCCGGTGATCAGGTTGGTAGCTCCCGGGCCGAGGGTGGCCATGCAGACGCCGGCTTTGCCGGTCAGACGGCCATAGACGTCGGCCATGAAGGCTGCGCCCTGTTCGTGGCGGACTGTGATGAATTCAATCTTTGAATGTTCCAGGGCATCCATGACGGCGAGGTTTTCTTCGCCGGGGATACCGAAAATATAATGGACGCCTTCTTCTTCCAGACATTCGACGAGAAAGTCGGCTGTGTTGCGCGTCTTCTTTTGTTCCATGGTGTGAACACTCCTTTGACGATAGATGGATGGGTTGAAATTCGTGTTGCAACCTGTATTATAATATGGTATAGCTTGTTTTTCAATATATTTAGGGGAGCCGATGTGCTTGCCTTTTTTAGGATTTCACGTTATACTAAAAACAGAGATAGTCCGATGGCTGCACATCGGCTCTCCTCTAGGTTAACGATGTTGAAGAAGGCCGTGTACCGCATTGGTATACGGTTTTTTTCAGATATCGTACTTACTTATTTACGTACTGAAATAACCAGCACGACTAAGGTAGCAAAAGCTATCATTAGATACAGTGTTTCAAAGACACTCATGCTGATCACCTCACTTTCGTGAGGAAAACCGAATACATCGAACTATCTCATAACTAGTAGTTTATCAAATGTTTATAAAAATTTCAATGACTCTCTTTGACTAAGGTGAAATTATGAACGTTCTAATCAGCGCCTGCCTGCTCGGCCAGTACTGCCGCTATGATGGTCAGGTGAAGGTTGATCCGCAGGTGCAGGCTCTGCTCGGGCGGGATGATATCCATTTGATTCCCGTTTGTCCGGAACAGGCCGGCGGCCTGGCGACACCGCGTCCGCCGGCAGAACGGCAGGGAGGACGGGTCGTCACGGCGGACGGTACCGATGTGACGGCGCAATACCGGCGCGGTGCCGAAGCGGCCCTGTACTTGGCCCGCCTGTTCCATTGCACGAAGGCCATCTTGAAAGAGAAAAGTCCGTCTTGTGGACACGGACAGATTTACGATGGTACTTTTTCACGGACCCTGACGGCTGGCGACGGCGTGACGGCGGCGTTATTACGCGCAGAAGGCCTTGAAATCATAGGGGAAAGCGACCTGCTCTGACCCTTGCTTTTATACCCCTGGTTTGCTACAATATACGAGTACGCAAGTGAGGAGGTTTCAGCGTGAATACGTTTCTACATGAAGTTTACGAATGGATTTATTCCATCATCATCGCGTTGGCCATTGCCATGGTCATCCATATCTTCTTCTTCCAGCCGACACGCGTTTCCGGTGAATCGATGATGCCGACCCTGCACAACGGGGAATACCTCATCGTATCCAAATGGAATCACGTCCTGGGGGAAGTCCCGAACTATGGAGATATTGTCATCATCGACAGCCGCGTCCAGTATCCGCGCACGTGGAAAGATGACGTCGCAGAACCGATGAACAATTACATGGCTTTCTTTAATCATGATCTGCAGACCAAGAACATCTGGGTCAAGCGGGTCATCGGCCGTCCTGGCGACACGCTGGCGTTCCATGATGGCAAGGTATGGCGCAACGGCCAGCCTTTAGATGAACCGTACATCAATGAACCGATGGAATACAGCCGCAAAGGGGAAATCAAGATCCCCGAAGGCTATGTCTTCTGCATGGGTGATAACCGCAACCACAGCAGTGACAGCCGCTTCATCGGCCCGGTCCCCATCGACCACGTCTTAGGCCACGTCATCTGGTAGGCCTCAAAAGAGCATACGACAGTTCGCAATCCATCCTGTCGGTAAACAAAACTAGGAAGCATTACAATGGTATCTTGCAATGCAGACGGGATTGTTTCGGCAACCCCGTTTTTTTTTCTTTTCTTTGGAAGGAGGTTACGCCTATGTATAATTTTCTCGCGAACACGAAACGCATGACCGTCGCAGCCATGGTCATGGCCCTGTACATCGTCATCTTGTACGTCACTCAGGGGATTTCCTTTGGCCCCTATCAGATCCGCATCGCCACGTCGCTCTATGCATTGGCCTTTGTATATCCCTTCCTGGTGGTCCCCTTGGGGCTTGCGAACTTCATTGCCAATTTCCTCTTCGGCGGCCTGGGCTTCATCGACATGATCGGTGGCTGCTTTGTCGGCATGGCCACGACATGGCTTATCGTCCAGATCCGTCAGCGTCAGTATAATCCCTGGCTGGCTGCCCTGCCCATCTGGTGGGTGCCGGCCCTCTGCGTCAGCGCCTGGCTGTCGTACCTGCTCGATTTGCCCTACGCCGTCCTGGTCAGCAGCCTGGCTGTCGGTCAGCTGCCGCCGGCCATCTGCGGGGTCCTGCTCATCCAGGCCCTGAGCCATCGTTATGTCTTGAAGAAGGAGTTTTGATATGAGCCGAAGTAAAGAAGAACTGCAGGGCGTGACCCAGCTGGGCAATCAGCACACGACGTATGCCCAGGATTACGATCCGTCCCTGTTGGAAACATTTGTCAATAAGCATCCCGACCGGGACTATTTCGTCAAGTTCAACTGTCCCGAATTCACCAGTCTCTGCCCTATGACGGGCCAGCCGGACTATGCGACGATTTACATTTCCTACGTCCCTGGTGAGCGCATGGTAGAAAGTAAATCGCTGAAACTCTATCTGTTCAGCTTCCGCAATCACGGTGATTTCCATGAAGACTGCGTCAACATCATCATGGACGACCTCATCCAGGCCATGGACCCGAAATATATCGAAGTATGGGGGAAATTCCTGCCCCGCGGCGGCATCAGCATCGATCCGTACTGCAACTATGGCCGGCCCGGCACGCCCTGGGCTGACGTGGCCTGGCAGCGCCTGTCCCAGCACGATTTATATCCTGAAAAGGTAGATAATCGCTAAATCTATTACCTTTTACGGCTGTTTCATGATATAATAAGTCTAAAAACAACAGAAGTAAGGGGTGTTACCTTTGAAATTGAAAAAAATGCTTTTGGCCCTGGGATTCTCCCTGGCCTTGTCGGCATCGGTCTTCGCAGCGGATAATATGTGGCAATATAACCAATATACGTCCATCGACATGAACTCGGCCAAGCTCTATTACGATATGGGCCGCCAGATCCTGTCCTTTGAGACGGTGGAACAATCCGGCGAAACGACCGACTACTGCACCTATGTGTACAACATCGATGACCAGACGATCCAGCTGAAAAAGATGATTACCAAGACGAAGAAGCATAAGTATAAGAGCAGCTTCTATCCGGAATCCATCAAAGACGGCAACGCCGTCATCAAGGCCAGAGCCCGCATGGCCAATGATGTATTGGCCAAAGTAAAGGAAAAGGATGAGAAAAAATAGTGTGGGAGTTGGCAGTTTTCAGAGAAAACCTTTAAATTTAAAGCCATCCGCTAACAACTAACTGCTAGCCACTAACAACTTAAAAAGGCTTGTCGTCGTGCGACAAGCCTTTTTTATACGATGTCATTTCCCCTTGACGCAGATGCTGAGCCATTTCGGCAGTCTGTGTTCGACGACGACCCAGGAATAGGCTGCGGCACAGGCTGTGACGATGACGTAGATGGCGATGATGTGGACGGCCCGCAGGTAGATGTGCCAGTGGGCGGCCAGGCCCGTGCAGGCACTGAGGAAGACGGGATGGACCAGGTAGATGGGATACGAGTAGTCGCCCAGGAGGGAGAAGACCTTGTGGACCCATTGCGGGACAGGCCGGCATTCCCACCAGTAGAGGAGGAAGAGCATCGTCGACAGGGTATAGGCCATGCCGATAGGGCTGAGCTGATGGATAGTGAAGACTGCCGACAAGGGGTCGTAGCCCAGGTAGTGCATGACGCCGTAGTAGGCGGCCAGCATACCCGCTGTTGTCGCTGCCTGGAAGACGTTGACCAGCGTGCCGTGGCGTTTCAGCCAGTCCGTCACGGCTGTGAAGTGTTCTGCCGTAAAGGCACCGAACATGAAGATGAACAGGTAGTGCAGGACGACGTAGTTCAGGCGGAAGTTGAAGGCGTCCTGGATGAGGGGATTGTCGGAATGGACCGTCCAGATGTAGCTGGAATAGAAGTTGAAGACCATGTTGGCGAAAAAGAGGATAGTAAAAGAGAGCCACGGCGCCTTGTCCATGAAGCGCAGGAGCGTCCGCCACAACGGCATGAGGAAGTAGAACCACAAGAGGATGACTAGGAAGTAAATGTGATACATGGCCAGGCCGTACCATAAGGTGCGGAAAAAGGCGTAAGGCTGGAAGACACTGAAGTTGTGGCTGATGACCGATACGTAGACCATGTAGAACAGGGACCAGGCCAGGTAGGGGACGAAGACCGTCCGCAGGCGGCGCCGCAGGTAGTCTTTGTAGACGAAGGGCTGGTCCAGGGGCTGGCTGTAGAACATGCCGAAGGCCGACAGGAAGAAAAAGGCCGGTACGGAAAAGCGGGACAGGATTTCCAGGATGGCCACCAGTCCCAGATTAGGCGACGGGTTGACGATAGCGACGGATCCGACGTGGATGGCGATGACGCCGAGCATGCAGAGACCGCGCATATAATTGATGGAATGAATGAATCGTTTTGACATCTGACACCTCGAAAGATACAATAAAGATAATTGGGATAATGACATATCCTATTATAACAAATTTTTCCAGCTTGGACAGGGGAGGCTTTATGACAGAAGATATAAAAAATGTGACCCGTACCGGGCTCATCCTGGCTGTGACCTTGATCCTGCAGGGCCTGCGCCTGGTCATCCCCATACCGCCGCAGGTCAGTATGTTTGTCGTCGGCTCCCTGGTCAATGCCTGCCTCATCGTGGCCGTCCTCACCGTCGGCCGCCGGGCCGGCCTGGTCGTCGCCGCCTGTACGCCCGTCTTTGCCTGGCTCGAAGGGATGCTGCCCTTTTTTCCCTTTGTCTTTCCCGTAGCCTTGGGCAACAGTTTCTACGTCTGGGCGGCCTGGCGCTGGCAGCGGTACGGCCTGCCGGCTTTCTGCGGCGGTGCCCTGGGCAAGGCGGCCATCCTTTACGGCTCTTTTTACCTGCTCTTTGCCTGCATCGCCTTTCCGCCGGCTGTGCGGCATATGCTCTTGTTTGCCATGAGCTGGCCTCAAATCGTGACGGGCGTCATCGGGGCTGTCATCGGCAGGGAAGTGAGCCGCTTCGCCGCTTCTCGTCCTGAATAGAAAGGAAGGTATTATGTTACTGCAGATCTTTTATTATCTCCCGGCCATCCTCGGCGTGTTGTTCATCGCCGTCGGGACCTATCACGGCTGGAAATTCCGCGGCATGACGCGGCGCTGCAAGGTCGCCGCTGTAGGGACGCTCCTCGGATTTGAAGAAAAGAAGATGAAGAGCGGGACCTTGTATTATCCCGTCGTCCGTTTCCAGACGAAAGACGGCCAGACCTATCAGGCCCGCTACGCCTTTGGCGATGCCGAATGGGACTATACGGCCGGTGACGAACTGGATTTGCGCTATAACCCGGCGGATCCCCAGGAAATCTATCTCGATCACGTACAGAGTGTCTGGCAGCAGTATGCCAGTCCCTTTTTCATCATCGTCGGCGGCCTTATCTTTATCGCTGCGTATTACTTCATTTTATAAATAAAGGAGGAGCTAGTTACGTTGGAAGAAAATGAAAGAGCCGTGGCTGCGATGCGGCAGTTTTTAGAGGCCCTGGGACTGGACCTTCAGGCCCTGGGGATGGAAAAGACGCCGCACCGCGTGGCCCAGGCTTTTGCTGATTTTTTCTCAGGCCTCAAGGAAAATCCCGATGACGAGTGGCAGGATCCCATTGCGACTCAGACCGATGGCCTGGTCGTCGTCCGCAACATCCGCTTCCACTCCATGTGCGAACACCACCTGCTGCCCTTTTTCGGCTCCGTCCATGTGGCGTATTACCCGAAAAAGGGGACCATTGCCGGCTTCGGCCATTTCGTCCGCGCCGTCGATATCCTGGCTCGGCGGCCTCAGCTCCAGGAACGGATGACTGATGAACTGTGCCAGTCCATCCGCCGCGGCCTCGACCCGGAAGGCGTGCTGATCGTCGTCCAGGCGACCCATCTGTGCCTGACCATGCGCGACCGCCTGGCCATCGACTCGAATATCGTGACGACGGCGTCGTCAGGCTGCCTGAAAGAAGGGACCGCCGCCTATGACCAGGCCTGGAAACTGCTCATGGAGGAGGAAAAAGATGGATAAAATCGTCCTGAAGGGACTTCATTTCTATGGCTATCATGGCTGTCTGCCTGAAGAAAAACGCCATGGCCAGCCCTTTCACATCGACCTGGTACTGGAAACGGACCTGGAACGGGCCGGCCAGACCGACGACTTGACGCAGACCGTCGACTACAGCGCCGTCTATGGCGTCGTCAAGGCCGTCGTCGAAGGGCCGTCGTATGACCTCATCGAACGGGTGGGCCAGGTCATTGCCGACCGCATCCTGGCCCAGTTCCCGCCGGTCCAGGCCCTGACCGTGACCGTCCACAAGCCGCAGGCGCCCATCGGCGGGCCCTTTGAAGACGCTGCCGTCGTCCTGGAAAGGCGGCGCCATGGCTAAGTTCTATCTCAGCATCGGCGCCAATCTGGGTGACCGCATGGCGACGCTTCGCCAGGCCGTCCGCCTCCTGGCCGATACGCCGGGCGTGACGGTCACGGCTGTTTCGCCTTTTTATGAGACACCGCCCTGGGGCAAGACCGACCAGCCAGCCTTCATCAACGGGGCCGTGGCTGTCGAAACGGAAGGGTCCGGACAGGAGCTGCTCGATGCCTGTCTGGCCATTGAACGGCGTTTGGGCCGCGTGCGCCATGAAAAATGGGGCGCCCGGACTATCGACATCGACCTCGTCTACAGCCCGGACGAGGCGTGCCAGACGGAAACGCTGACCTTGCCCCACCCTTATGTAACACAGCGGGCTTTCGTCCTGGTCCCCCTGCGGGACCTGGCGCCGGACCTCATCCTTTGCGGCCGGCCAATCGGCGACTGGCTGGACCGGTTGCCGGATATAGACTCTATCAGAAAGAAGGACAGTAACTATGGAAAAAATACTCATTGCAGATGATGAACAGCTCATGCGCCAATTGGTTATCGACTTCTTGAAACCCGAAGGCTATGAAATCCTGGAAGCATCGGACGGCAAAGAAGCCCTGGAAATCTATGACAAAGAACATCCGGACCTCATCCTCCTGGACGTCATGATGCCCGGCTATGACGGCTGGACGGTCTGCCGCGAAATCCGCCGCGAATCGACGGTCCCCATCATGATGCTGACGGCGAAAGGGGAAGAAATCGACCAGCTCTTCGCCTATGACCTCGGCGCCGATGAATACATCACCAAGCCCTTCAGCCCGAAGATTTTAGTTGCCAAGATCAAGGCCCTCCTGCGCCGTTCCCAGAATGAACAGGAAACGCATGAAGCCGACGACGGCGTCGCTATCGACCGCGATGCCCGCCAGGTCGTCCTCGACGGCAAGAACGTCGACCTGAGCCCGACGGAATACAAGCTCCTCAACTACCTCATGAGCAATACCGGCAAGGCCCTGAGCCGCCGCCAGATCCTCAACCAGGTATGGAACTACGATTACTACGGCGATCTGCGCACCGTCGACACGCACATCAACCGCCTGCGCATCAAGCTCGGCGATAAAGGCCGCTATATCCGCACAGTCCGCGGCTACGGTTACCGCTATGATGGCAAATGAGGAAAGGGCGCTGGTCGTTAAAATTTAAGGCCGGCCTCTATGTCGGCTTTTTTACGATTTTCTTCATCATCACTCTCATGGTTGCCGTCGGCTTCGGCTTTGACCGCTACTATTATTCCATGAAGAAAGAAGCTATGGTCGAAGCGAGTCAGAAAATCAGCAATATCTACCGGAAAGAGGGCGGTTCAGATGAAAGTTCGCTGGACGACCTGAGCCAGCAGTATGCCTTGGATGTGCTCATCGTCGATCAGGGGAAATTGGTCTATTCGTCCCGGCCAGGCCGGCGGGTCCATCTGCCTATGGAAAAGGATATGAAAGATGAAGAAGTCATCGTCCAGGGGAAGGAAAATGAAGCGGCTGATGACAAGCCGGCCTTCCGCCTGCCCTTGCATATTGCCGAACTCCGGGATCTGCTCGATGGCAAACAGCCGGAAGAAGAAATACTGGGCAAGGTCCAACTCTATAAGGATATGCCCGATTTCGAGCATTTCAACCTCATCGACCGCATCCAGGATGGGACGTACGTCATCATCAGCCAGTCCGTTGCGCCCATGCGGGAGAGTATCTACATCGTCCAGCGGTTCATCATCGTCTGCGGCCTCATCTGGCTGGTCCTGGCCATTATCGGTACGATTCTCCTGACCCAGCGCATGACCCAGCCTCTGCTGGAACTGAAGAACCTGGCCGTCGCCATGGCTCACCTCGATTTTTCCAAGCGCTGGAAGGGGAATTTCAATGATGAAATCGGTGAGCTCGGCGACAGCATCAATACGCTGGCCAACCAGCTCAACGTCGCCCTGACGGCTCTGCAGCAGTCCAATACGGAATTGCAGAAGCAGCTCGACAAGGCCAAGGAAGTGGAACACATGCGCAAGTCCTTCCTGTCGGCTGTCTCCCATGAGCTGAAGACGCCTCTGGCCATCATCCAGGGCTATGCCGAAGGGCTGGACACGCTGGATATCGACAAGGAAACGCAGCAGCGCTACTGTGCCGTCATCCGCAGTGAAACCCAGAAGATGGATAAACTCGTCAAGGACCTGCTCAACTTGTCGCGCCTGGAAACGGGCTCTTTCAAACTGGAACAGACGGTCTTTGATTTCACGGCCCTGGCCGAAGAAAGCAAGGCCCGCTTTGCCAAGGCCCTGGCTGATAAGCATATCCTGGCCAAGTGGGAACTGCCAGCTGAAATGAACGTCTATGGCGACCCGGAACGGATCGATACGATTCTGACCAATTTCCTGAGCAATGCCATCGACTATACGCCCGTCGGCAGGCATATCCACGTCTTTGCCGATGACCTGGGGAAGCGCTACCGCATCTGTGTCTACAATGAAGGCAGCCATATCGGCGAAGAGTACCAGCAGCGCATTTGGGAACCGTTCTATAAGATCGATTCATCCCGGGCCCGCAGCCCGAAACGCGTTTTCGGCGGCCACGGCCTGGGTCTGGGGACCGTCGCGGCCCTGGTGAAACTCCACGGCGAAACCTATGGCGTCCGCAACGAAAAAGACGGCGTCACCTTCTGGTTCACCATAAAGAAGAGATAGCTCGTCGTTCATCGTAGGTCGTTCGTCGATGTAAGGGATAAAAAATGGGACCTCGCACGAAGGTTTTTGCCATCATGCGAGGTCCCATTTGCTTTATAGTTTGTAGTACGGAGTTTGTAGAAGATGGCTTTAAATTTAAAACCATCGGCTAGCCACTAACCACTAGCCTTTTTTGGAAGAGAACCCCTCAGACGCCTGCGGCGCCAGCTCCCCTTCGCAGGAGAGCCGAAAGCGGTGGAGGGGTTCTTCCCATCAGAACGACCGCTTGCCTAAGGTGGGGTGGCTGCATTTTTTCAGGGTCAGGTGGTCGACGAGGTAGCCGGCCCGGTCCAGGTCGACGTCTTCTTTTTGACCGTCGTGTTCAAAGACGCAGAGCGGCTGGTCGGTCCCGACTTCGCCGCCAGGGAGGTAGATGTATTCACCCGTTTCGGCGTCGCCGAAGATGATGCCGGCTAAGAGGTGTTTTTTGGCTATTTGACTCATCGCAGGGCCTCCTGTCCGTCGAATTTGATTTCTAAGAGCTTGCAGTCCCGGTAGTCCGCCGAGACGAGCTGGAGCAGCGTCCCGTTGTAGCGGCGCGGGAACATGGTCCCAGGCTGCATGCCGTGGAGATGGCCGAAGACGCAGAGCGGGACGTGATATTTTTCCAAAAGGTCCGTAAAGCCGCTGGGTTTGGTCAGATCGCAGACCGGCGGGTAGTGGAGCAGGAGGATGGTGTGCTTGCACTGCAGGGCCTCGGCTTCCTGCAAGGTCCGTTCGACGCGCAAAAGTTCCCGCCGATAGGGCTTGGCGTCGCGGTCTTCCTGGTAGTGGATGTCGCCTGGGCAGACCCAGCCGTGGGTGCCGCAGATGGCGATGTCCTTGTCGCCCAGGACGGCTGTCGAGCCGTAGAGGTACTGCATATTATTCTCGGCGTCCATCCGGTTCAGCTTGCCGGCACTTTCCCACCAGTAATCGTGGTTGCCGCGGATTATGATTTTTTTACCCGGCAGGGCCCGTATCTGGTCCAGGTCTTCCTGGGCCTCCTTGAGGTGCATAGCCCACGACGTGTCGCCGGCGATGAGGACGACGTCGTCGTCACTGACGCGGCTCTTCCAGTCGGCGGCGATGCGCTGCCAATGGTTCTTCCAGCGGCTGCCGAAGACTTCCATGGGCTTTTTGGGGGGATTGCCTGATAAATGTAGATCACCGATTGCAAATAAACGCATAGAGTTGTAATAACCGTCCTTTCTTATACTTCATGCAAGCGCTGCTGCAAGGCATGAATGAAGCGCGCTGAATGGCCTCCGTTGGCGATTTGGGGAATCATATAGCCGACGTAGAGGGGGTTGGTCAGAAAGCGCGGGATAATTTTGACATACAAGGCATCGTCAGCCGGGAAGTCATAGAAAAAGATATTATAACTGTCGTTGAAGCTGACAAAGGAGTGCATGAAATAATCTGCCGTCAGCTGCATATAGCGGACGAATTTCCCCAGCTTTCCCCGGTCTTTGAGGATGAGGTTCACTTCATAAAAGCCGATAATCGGGCGCTGGGACAAGTTGACCGTCAGGCCGTCTTCTTCAATGATGGAAGGCCCGACGAAGTGGAAGGGTTTGATGTCCTGGTGATAGTCGTAGTCCTTGAAGCCGACGATCTGCGAATGGGGGTGGTGGATGGTGCCGCCGGCCATGTAGCCGTGGTTGCGGTAGAAGACGACGGACCGGAATTTTCCCATGTCCTTGACTTGCTGCCATTTTTCCAGGCCGAATTCGATGAGCTTCAAGGCGTATTCCGGTGTATACGATGAAAATTCGCCATCGCAGTCATCGCTTTCGATGATCAGCGTCTGCCACGAATCCTTGAGGACAGGGTAGGCGTTTTCCAGCCAGATCATAGGGCCCCGTTTTTCCATGACGTTCTTCAAGTGGGCTACGTCACAGAAGGGACAATACTTTTCATCGCGATGGACCGTGTCGGGCTTGGTCTTGCCCAGGTCCAGATTATATTCCAAAATGTGAGATAAGGGATTTTCATTCATGACGACCGCTCCTTTTGATACCTACTATACATTGTAGCATAGAGATAGCCATTTTCAAACCATGTGGTATAATACAGATATGCTATTTTTAAGGAGGAATTTATCATGAGTCTTCATATTGCTGCTCGTGACGGTGAAATCGCCGACCGCATCTTGCTTCCCGGCGATCCCCTGCGGGCTAAATATATTGCTGAAACTTTTTTGGACGATGCCGTCTGCTACACGGATATCCGCAACATCCTCGGCTATACGGGGACCTATAAAGGCGTCCGCCTGTCCGTCCAGGGCACGGGCATGGGCATCCCGTCCATTTCCATTTATGCGACGGAACTCATGCGCGATTACGGCGTGAAGAAGCTCATCCGCGTCGGCACCTGCGGGGCCATGCGCAAAGATATCAAGCTCCGCGACGTCATCATCGCCCAGGGGGCCACGACGGACTCGTCGATCATCCGCAACATCTTCGGCGGCTCCATCAACTACGCGCCACTGGCTGATTTCACCCTCCTGCGCCAGGCCTACGAACAGTCGGTCAAACAGGGCATCCCGGCGCGGGTCGGCAACATCGTCTCTGTCGACCGCTTCTACGATGACGAAATCGACAATGATAAACTGACCCAGTACGGCATCATGGCCGTCGAAATGGAAACGGCCGGCCTCTACACGCTGGCTGCCAAATACGGCGCGCAGGCCCTGGGATTGTTCACGGTCAGTGACCACTTGCTGACGGGCGAAGCCTGCACGCCGGAAGAACGGCAGACGTCCTTCGACGATATGATCCACATTGCCTTGGAAACGGCTATTCAGGAGTGATCGCCTATGAGAGCTAAAGAACTACGGGTCATTGACAGCCACTTCCATTTCTGTGACTACGTCGGCTTCAACCAGATTGCCCTGGCTGCGGGCTATACCAATACGGAAGAATGCCTGCACAAGGCCTTTCAGGACAACAACATCGTCCACGGCGTCGTCATGGGCAACAAGACCCTGGACCCGGCAGGCCATCACTACCCCGATTACATGAGCTACTGCATCGGCCTGGACAGCAACGTCTTTTACGACGATATGGACCTCATGACGGCCCAGGTCGAAGAGAACCTCAAGCGCAAGCAGTGCTGCGGCATCAAGCTCTATCCGGGCTATAACCACGTCTACGTCTACGATGAGCTCTATGACCCCATTTACGAGCTGGCCCGGAAGTATAACAAGCCCGTCGCCATCCACACGGGCCTGACGGCTACGGCCAACGCCCTCTTGAAGTACAGTCATCCCATGACCCTCGATGAAGCGGCCGTCAAATATCCCGATGTCCAGTTCGTCATGTGCCACATCGGCAATCCCTTCCTGCAGGATGCCATTGCCGTCCTGGAAAAGAACCACAACGTTGCCGTCGACTTGTCAGGCCTCCTGGAAGGGAAGATACCAGACATGGTCATCTTCCTGCGGGATAAGCGGGGCTATATTTCCATGCTCCGGGACTGGCTGAACTACCTCGGTTCCTACGACCGGGTCATGTTCGGGACCGACTGGCCCCTGGCTAATTTTGCCGATTATATTACCTTTGTCAAAGATTTCATCCCCGAAACGTATTGGGATGACGTCTTCTTTAACAATGCCAACCGCATCTACCAGCTGGGCTTATAGCCGGCCTTGCGGCAAGGGAGGAACGCCTTTTGTATACTGTAACCAAGCGGATGGAAGTATCCGCTGCCCATCACCTGATCCTCGATTATGAGAGCAAGTGCGAGCATCTCCACGGTCATAACTGGATCATCTATGTGACCTGCCAGGCCGAAACACTGGACCGCAACGGCATGGTCGTCGATTTCAAGAAAATCAAGGAAATGGTCCATGGCAAAATGGACCATCAGAATCTGAACGATGTCTTCGACTTCAATCCGACGGCGGAAAATATCGCCAAGTGGATCTGCGACACCGTTCCCCATTGTGTCAAAGTGACGGTCCAGGAAAGCGAAGGGAACGTGGCCACTTATGAATTATAGCCTCTGTGTCAACGAGATTTTCGACAGTATCGACGGCGAAGGCAAGAAAGCCGGTCAGCTGGCGACGTTCATCCGCCTCTGCGGCTGCAACTTGCGCTGTTCTTACTGCGATACGGCCTATGCCTTTAACGAAGGCCGGCACATGGACATTGCCGATATCATTGCCCAAGTGTCCTATCCCAACGTCACCCTGACCGGTGGCGAACCGCTGTGCCAGGACATCCACGCCCTCCTGGAAGGGCTCAAAGGGCACAGCGTCAATATCGAGACCAATGGCAGCATGGACATTGAGCCGTATTTCAAATACGACCACGTCTGGTTCACTGTCGATTATAAGAGCCTGTCTTCGGACATGGCCAATCGCATGCTGCCGGAGAACTTCGAGAAGCTCCGGCCTCAGGACGTCCTGAAGTTCGTCGTCGGCGACGAAGCCGACCTGCGCCAGGCCCTGGGTGTCTATCAGCTGTACCGGCCTAAATGTGCCGTCTACGTCGGCGCCGTCTTCGGCAAAATCGAGCCGCGGCGCATCGTCGAGTTCATGAAGGAACACCGTCTGACGGACTGGCACATGCAGCTTCAACTCCATAAGATCATCTGGAACCCCGACGACCGGGGCGTCTAGCTGGGACGACGAAACGCCGTTATCCGCTGATTTGCGGGTAACGGCGTTTTTTGAAGATGGCCTGGTCGTCATCGAGCATGTGCTGGAAGCAGAAGAGCGTCGCGTCCGTATCGGTCAGGCTGTCGTGCCAGTTGCGGCCGTGATAGCCGTAGTGGGCGGCGCAGTTCATGAGCTTTTCATAAGTAATGGTCTTCGTTTCCTGGTAATGGATGAGGGAAAAGGCTTCGGCCAGGTCGAGGTAGATGTCCTTGTCCGGCAGGACGACGCCCGACGCGTGGAGCTTGGCAATGTCGTTGAAGGTACTGTAGCCGACGATGAGATCTGCATCCATGAAAAGGCTGCTGACCGTGTCGGCCCAGAGGATGAACGGGTCTTCGCAGGCGACCTGTTCCGGCGTGATGTGATTGACTTCCATCGCTTCATCCCAGCGTTCCGTGTAGAGGGGCTTGAAATAGCGGTTCATGAGGACGTCGCCGCAGCCGTTCATGATGGACAGCTGGATGATTTCGGCGTCGGCCGTGAGGCCCGTCGTCTCCAGGTCCAGGGTCAGGATGCGCGCCGGGTCGAGGCGGCGGATGGCCTGTTTAATCTGCGGCGACCGACGGATGCTCTGGCGCCGGGCCTTTTCTTTCTTCGACAGTAACTTTTTCATGGAAAAACCTCCTTTCTTCTCTGCAATGGCTTTATTATAGGAAGAAAGGAGGTCCTTGTCAATCGTTATTTCTTGGTGCTGGCACCGGTCACAGCCTGCGGCGGAGCCAGCCGGTCGACAGTGGCAAAGCCGTAGACGGCCGTACAGGCCAGGAGCAGCATGAGCAGGAGGGAGATGATCTTTTTAGCTGTCATAGGAGAAGTGTCCTTTCGTGATTACTTATTCGTATAAGCCGCTGGGCTTTTCCGAGAGGTTGATGAAGATATTCTTGGTCTGCATGTAATGGCGCATGGTCGTCTTGTCCGTTTCGCGGCCGATGCCGGAGAGCTTGTAGCCGCCGAAAGGTGCGCCGGCCGGCAGGGCATTGTAGGTGTTGACCCACATGCGGCCCGTTTCCACGCCTTTGGCTACGCGCAGGGCCCGGTTGATGTCGCGCGTCCAGACGGCGCCGCCTAAGCCGTATTCGCTGGCGTTGGCCAGGGCGATGACTTCGTCTTCCGTCTCAAAGGGCAGGATGCAGACGACAGGGCCGAAGATTTCTTCCTGGGCAATGCGCATATCGTTGGTGACGTCGGCGAAGATCGTCGGTTTGATGAAATTGCCCTTGTCGAGGCCGTTGGCGGTTGCCTTTTCGCCGCCGCAGACCAGGCGGGCGCCTTCCTGCTTGCCGATTTCAATGTAGCTGAGGATCTTTTCGACCTGACGGCCGTCAATCTGGGCGCCCATCTGCGTGTCTTCCAGCCAGGGCAGGCCGACTTTGACGCGGTTGAATCGTTCGGCCAGTTCGGCGACGAACTTGTCGTAGATCCCTTTCTGGACGAAGATGCGGGAGCCGGCGCAGCAGACCTGACCCTGGTTGAAGAGGATGCCCAGCTGGGCGCCGTCCATAGCCATGTCCCAATCGCAGTCGTCGAAGAAGATATTCGCCGATTTGCCGCCCAGTTCCAGTGTCGCCGGGATGAGTTTTTCCTGGGCTGCTTTGTAGACGCCGCGGCCGATTTCCGTAGAGCCCGTGAAGGCCAGTTTCTGGATATCCGGATGGTCGAGGATGTACTGGCCCGACCGGGAGCCCTTGCCGGTGATGACGTTGACGACGCCGTCAGGCAGGACGCCTTCCAGGAGGTGCATCAGTTCCAGGACGCTGAGGGACGTCATGCTCGATGGCTTGAGGATGATCGTACAGCCGGCGGCCAGGGCCGGTGCCAGTTTCCAGGCGGCCATGAGGAAGGGGAAGTTCCACGGGATGATCTGGCCGACGACGCCAATCGGTTCGTGGATGACCAGGCTCAGCGTGTGGTCGTCCAGGGTCGACGCCCGGCCGTCTTCGCTGCGGACGACGCCGGCGAAGTAGCGGAAATGGTCGGCTGCTGCCGGGATGTCGACGGCCTTCGTTTCCCGGATGGGCTTGCCGTTGTCCAAGGTTTCGATGAGGGCCAGCGTGTCGGCGTTCTTATCGATGATGTCGGCGATTTTCAAGAGGATGGCCTGTCGTTTTCGAGGCGATACGTTTTTCCAGGCCGGGAAGGCAGCCTGGGCGGCGCGGACGGCGGCGTTGACGTCGTCCTGCGTCGCTTCGGCACAGACCGACAGGACTTCACCGTTGGCAGGGTTGATGGCTTTAAAGGTAGAACCGTCGCTGGACGGGACCCAGCGGCCATTGATATATAAATCGTAAGAGGGGCGGATGACATTTTTCATCAGGACACTTCCTTTCTACGTAATGAACATAAGAGAAAATGATTCTTTGTTAATGTAAAGTCATTATACCATAAGTATACTAAAACGGTCAACAATGGGAATTTTTTCACGGTCTTTGCTCTGTATAAATGATTGCAAATATTGACAAAGCAGGCTAAAATAGATAGGGTACACAATAAGTATAGTTTCACAGGAGAAGTTACATGTATAAATACGTTTTATTCGATCTCGACGGGACCCTGACCGATTCCAAAGAGGGTATCATCAAGTCCGTTGCCTATGCCCTGGAACAGATGGGCGAATCGACAGAAGGCCGTCTGAATCAGCATACTATCGTCGGGCCGCCGCTGTTGACGACCTTTGAAGACGTCTATGGCTTTTCGCCGGAAAAGGCCCGCCAGACTTATGCCTATTTCCAGGAACGCTACAGCACGATCGGCAAGTTCGAGAACCGGGCTTTCGACGGCATCGTTCCCATGCTCAAGGCCATGAAGGAAGCGGGCATCCGCTCGTTCGTCGCTACATCGAAGCCCCAGGTCCATGCCGAGGCGATCTGCCAGAAATTCGGCATCGCTCCCTATGTGGAAGCCATTGCCGGACCGGCCGTCGGCGGGACTGATACCAAGGCTGACGTCATGCGGCGCATCCTGGCTGGCCTGGGCCCGGTGGAAAAGGGCGACGCCGTCATGGTCGGCGACCGCCGTTTCGACATCATCGGCGCCCACGAATTGGGCCTGCCCGTCATCTATGTCACCTATGGCTATGGCGATGAAGCGGAACGGAAGGCTTTCCAGCCCGAGTACACGGCAGCGACCGTAGGGGACTTGAAGCGATTACTTTTGCAAGCATGATACTAGCTATAATACATTATATAATAAGAAATGAAGGAGCATTTTTATGAAGTTACAAGAAAAACAGATGATCCATGGCTTTGCCGTCGACCGGTCCCGTTACGTACCGGAACTGCACAGCCAGGCCTATGAGCTGCACCACGTCCAGTCCGGTGCCCGCCTGTTATATATCCAGAATGACGACGACAATAAGGTCTTTTCTATTTCCTTCCGGACGACGCCGTCTGACAGTACTGGCGTACCCCATATCTGCGAACATTCGACGCTCTGCGGCTCGCGGAAGTTCCCCCTCAAGGAACCCTTTGTCGAACTGGTGAAGGGCTCGCTCAACACCTTCCTCAACGCCATGACCTTTCCGGACAAGACCATGTATCCCGTAGCCAGCCGCAACGCTGCTGATTTCAAGAACCTCATGGACGTCTATCTCGACGCCGTCTTCTTCCCGAACATGATTAAGGACAAACAGGTCCTCATGCAGGAAGGCTGGCATTATCATCTCGACTCGGCTGACGACGAGCTGACTTATCGCGGCGTCGTCTATAACGAAATGAAAGGCGTCTTCTCTTCACCGGACTCGCAGATGGAACGGCACGTCATGGATGCCCTCTTCCCGGATACGACGTATGGCGTCGAATCGGGCGGCAACCCCGATGATATCCCGAACTTGACGCAGGAAGGCTTTGCCGCTTTCCACGCCAAATATTACCACCCGTCGAACAGCTATATCTTCCTCTACGGCGATATGGATATCGACCAGACCCTGGCCTTCATCGACGGCGAATACCTGAGCCAGTTCCAGGCCCAGACCATCGATTCGGCCATCGGCCGCCAGGCCTGCCCGGGCAGCCAGGTCCAGACCTTCCCCTACGGCATTGCCACGGGAGAAAAGACGGACCACAAGACGCTGCACAGCCTGACCTATGTCATCGACGACGCCCTGGACCCGACGGTAGCCATGGCCTTCAAAGTCCTGACCTACGTCCTCCTGCAGTCGCCGGCAGCGCCGCTGAAGAAAGCCCTGGTCGATGCCGGTCTGGGCAAGGATATTTCCGGTGACTTCCAGGATGGCCTCCTGCAGCCCTTGTGGGGCATTTCCGTCAATGGCTCGGACCCGGATAAACAGGACAAAATCCTGCCCATCGTCCGCGACGTTCTCAGCAACATGGTCCGCGACGGCCTGGACAAGACCCTGCTCACAGGCGCTTTGAACCGGACGGAATTCATCCTGCGCGAAGCCGATTTCGTCGGTCGCCCGAAGGGCCTCATCTACGGCATCCGCTGCATGGATACGTGGCTCTACGATATGGACCCTCTGGCTGCCCTGTCTTATGAAGGCTCCCTAGATGTGTTGCGCCGCGGCATCGACAACGGCTACTTTGAAGGCCTCATCCAGAAATACATCCTCGACAATCCCTATTACGCCCTGGTCTCCCTGGTACCGGAACCGGGCCTGACCGAACGGCACGACAAGGCCCTGGCCGACAAGCTGGCTGCTTACAAGGCTTCGCTCTCGAAAGAAGAAATCGACGCCATCGTAGCCGACTCCCAGGCCCTGCAGAAGCGGCAGGCCACGCCGGACTCGCCGGAAGCCCTGGAAACGATTCCGACCCTGACCCGGGACGACCTGGAAAAGAAGGCCGATACGATTGTCATGGAACAGCAGGATGTAGGCGGCGTCCCGGTCTGCTACGTCCCGGATGAAACGAACGGCATTACCTATGTCAATGCCTACTTCGACCTCCACGGCCTGACACGAGAAGAAATTTCCTATGTCTACCTGCTGAGCGATCTCATCGGCGATATGGATACGACAGACCATACGTATGGGGACATCGCGTCGCTCATCGACTTGTACACGGGCGGCATCGACTACAGCGTGTCGGCCTTTTCGAACCGGACGGACAACAAGGACTACATGCCGGTCTTCCGCTTCAAGGCCAAAGGCCTGACGCAGAACCTGGACAAACTTGTCGATTTGTTGAAGGAAATCTCCCTGCATACGGTCTTCACGAATAAGGACCGCCTGGTCGAACTCGTGGAAGAAACGAAGGCCGGCTGGGATATGGACGCCTTCCGCCGGGGCCATACGATCGTCATGCACCGCGTCTTGTCCTACGTTTCGCCAGTCGAAGCCTTCTGCGACGCCGGGGAATTGTCGTACTACGAATTCATTACCGATGTCGCCAGCCGCATCCACACGGACGCCGAAGCCATCGGAGCCAAACTCGCTGCGGTCATGAAGAAGATTTTCACCCGTTCGGCCCTGACCCTGGAAGTGACGGCCAGCCGGGACGACTGGCAGACGGCGAAAGACACTGTGTCGTCGTGGATCACGGCCCTGCCGCAGGGCGAAAAGCCCCAGGGCTTGTGCGATTTCGGCCTGTCCCGGAAGAATGAAGGCATCATGACCAGCGGCACGGTCCAGTACGTCGCCAAAGGCGGCAATTTCCGCAGCCACGGCTACGACTACGACGGCTCGCTCATGGTCCTCGATACGATCCTCCAGTACGGCTACTTGTGGACGAAGATCCGCGTCCAGGGCGGGGCGTACGGCGCCTTCACCCGTTTCTATGACAACGGCGACATGGTCTTCTGCTCGTACCGCGACCCCAATCTCCGCTCCAGCGTCGAAGCCTACGATGCCCTGGCAGATTATCTGGAATCCTTCGACGTGTCTGACCGGGAAATGACGAAATACGTCATCGGGACCTTGAGCCGCATCGACATCCCCTTGACGCCGTCCCTGCGGGGGGCCAAGGCCATGACCCGCTATTTCACGGGGACCACTGATGCCATTGCCCAGCAGCGCCGGGACCAGCTGCTGGCGACGACGGCCGCCGACATCCGGGCCCTGGCACCGCGCATCCGCGCCGTCATGGCCGATGACAATGTCTGCGTCATGGGCAGTGAAGCCAAGATACGCGAAGCGAAGGACTTGTTCACCAGCCTCATTTCGCTGCCCGATTAGGATGTGAGTGTCATGCGCGGACGTTTTGCGCCGAGCCCGACGGGCTATATCCATTTGGGCAATGTCTGGTCGGCTTTCCTGGCCTGGCTGCAAGTGCGCCAGGCCGGCGGGACCTTGGTCCTGCGGATCGAAGATATTGATGAACAGCGGTCGAAACCCATCTTTACCCAGGCCCTCATGGAAGACCTGCACTGGCTGGGCCTCGATTGGGATGAAGGGCCTGACATAGGCGGACCTTACGGGCCGTACATCCAGCAGGAACGATACGACCGCTATGCGGCGGCCCTGGATACACTCAAAACCGCCGGCCTCTTGTATCCCTGTTATTGCAGCCGCGCCCGCCTGCAGGCCGTCGGCGCCCCTCATGCCGGCGAGCATACCGTCTACGACGGCCATTGCTACGGCCTGAGCGAAGCCCAGCGGAAGCAGATGACCAAGAAGCCGTCGTGGCGGGTCCATGTGCCGGAACGGACCATTTCCTTTACAGACGGCGTCTACGGGCCGTTCCACGAAGACTTGACGCGCTGCTGCGGCGACTTCGTCGTCCGCCGGGCCGACGACATGTATGCCTATCAGCTGGCCGTCTCCGTCGACGACGGGGCCATGGCCATCACCCACGTCCTGCGCGGCGAAGACCTGTTATCGTCGACGGCCCAGCAGATATGGCTCATGGAAACGTTGGGCTATACGCCGCCCGTATACACCCACGTGCCCATGCTCGTCGATGAAGCCGGGAACCGCCTGTCCAAGCGCCAGCACGGCATCACCATCCGCTCCCTGCGGGACCGGGGCCTTACGGCAGAAGACATCTTATCCTACCTGGCCTACGCCGGCGGCCTGGTGCCGGAACGGCGCCGCTATAGCCGGGATGAACTCGTCCGGCGCTGCGATTTCCACAAATTGCGCACCGAGCCCATCGTCGTAAACATGCTGTAGGGGCCGCCAAAAGGGCGGCCCGCCGGGGGAGACGCACTCAGGTTCCTGTCATTATGCGAGGTTACTTTTCTCTATAGTTTTTAGTACGGAGTTTGTAGAAGATGGCTTTGAATTTAAAACTATTCCCTACAAACTTCAAACTTTCAACTCGAACTACGAACCACGAATCTCCCCAAGAAGTTTTGTCTGAAAGAAGAAACTTTCAGGCAAAACTTCTTTTTTTCGCCATTATGTTGTCACGGCGTGTGGAAATGTGGTAAAATGTGGTGAAAAGTGAAAGGAGTTGCGGCCTTATGTTTATGGGTGAATATGAACATACCATCGATGCAAAAGGTCGCGTTATTTTGCCTGTCAAATTTCGGGACGAACTAGGGCCAAAGTTCGTCGTTACCCGCGGTTTGGAAGGCTGCCTTTCTGTCTATACGATGGAAGCGTGGATGCGGTTGGCCGGCAGTTTGAAAAAACTCCGGGCTTCTAAAGAAAATGTCCGCGCCTTCAAGCGGTTTGTCTTCGGCAGTGCTGCCGAAGTAGAATTCGATAAACAAGGCCGCATCCTGATTCCGGCAACATTGAGGGCCTATGCCAAGCTGGTCAAGGATGTGACTGTCCTGGGGACAGGGGATAAGGTCGAAATCTGGAGCAAAGACGCTTATGAAGCGTATGCTGCCAAGACCGTACCGGTCATGGAAGAAATTGCAGAAAGTCTCGACGATGCCCTGGACTTGGACTTTTAGGAGGAATTATGAATTTTCATCACGTCAGTGTGCTTCGTAAAGAAACCATAGATAACTTAATTACCGACCCTGACGGGATCTATGTCGATTGTACACTCGGCGGCGGTGGCCATTCCCGGGCGCTGGCCGAACGCTTGTCGCCTAAGGCGACGCTCATCGGCCTCGACCAGGACCGGGACGCCATTGCAGCGGCGACGGAACGGCTGAAGGATACGGCCTGCCGGCGTATCCTGGTACAGCGGAATTTCCGCTATCTGCCAGACGTGCTCGATGAATTGGGGATAGAAAAGGTGGACGGCGTCATGTTCGACCTCGGCGTGTCCAGTTATCAGCTCGATACGCCGGAACGGGGCTTTTCCTACATGCAGGACGGTCCCTTGGACATGCGCATGGACCGGGACCAGAAGCGCAGCGCTTACGATATCGTCAATGGCTACAGCCAGGCCGACTTATACCGCATCATCAAGACCTACGGCGAAGAACGGTGGGCCAAGCGCATTGCGGCCTTCATCGTCGAGGCGCGGCGGGAAAAGCCCCTGGAACGGACAGAAGAACTGGTCCAGGTCATCAAGAAGGCCATCCCGGCCGGTGCCCGAAAGGACGGACCCCATCCGGCCAAGCGGACGTTCCAGGCCATCCGTATCGAAGTCAATGATGAACTGGGAATCCTTCACGATTCCCTGGAACAGGCTGCCCAGCGCCTGAAGCCGGGCGGACGGCTGTGCGTCATTACCTTCCATTCCCTGGAAGACCGCATTGCCAAACAGACGTTGAGGCTCTTGGCGACAGATTGTATCTGCCCGCCGGACATGCCCGTTTGTACGTGCCATCATCATGCCATCCTAAAAGCGAAGCGCCAGCCCATCCTGCCGTCGCAGGAAGAACTGGATACGAATCCGCGGGCCCGCAGTGCGAAGCTCCGCGTCGGCATCCGCAAGTAACGGGGCCGGGCTATGATCATGGAAATGGATGTGTTGCGTATGCTGGTGAGGAAAGCCGGGAACATACATGGTGATAAGAGCATACCCTTATGGCGGACGGCTGCCGTAGACGCAATCCGGCGGGGGGCGGCTTACGTCCTGCTGCCGATTGGAATGATTGCGGCTATCGTGATCGTGTCCAATCTACTGACATCCTGGGCGTATCAGCAGAGTGGAGAACTCATGGAGGTGAAGCGCGAGACGCAGCAGCTGCAGCGTGAAAACGATGAACTGCGCGTCGAGATTTCCAAATTGGAAACACCGGAACGAATTTACACGACCGCGACGAAGCGACTGGGCATGGTAGCACCGTCACGGATCCTTTACGGGAGCCAGACGGACCAGGCCGCAAGGGGAAAACGTCGATAATTGCTTAAAACCGAGAGGTCGACGCACTTCGTGCGACGACCTCATTGTTGTTTAGCTTGTAGAGAATACAGAAAGAAGTCACAAGGAGGACCTATGATTATGACCAAAACGGTAGGAGAACTTTGTAAACAGATCAAGGGCATTTATAATCTCAATGGCAGTGCCGATACGGTGATCACCGGTATTTCATCGGATTCGCGCCAGATTGAAGCGGGCTATCTCTTCGTCTGCATTTCCGGTGTCCACGTCGATGGCGCCGCCTTTGCAGCCCAGGCTGTCGAAAAGGGGGCCGTCGCCGTCTTGACGACGAAACACCTCGACCTGCCCAAGAGCACCGTCCAGATCCAGGTACCGGACATCCATCACGCCCTGGAAGACATGGTCCCGTTCTTTTATGATTATCCGGGCAAGAAGATGCGCATGATCGGCGTCACCGGCACTAACGGCAAGACGACGACGACTCACATCATCGCCCATATCCTGCGGGCTGCAGGCTATCATGTCGGTGTCATCGGCACCATCCACGCCCTCATCGACGACGAAGAACTGCCGATCCACAACACGACGCCGGATGTCGTCGAACTCCAGCACTTCCTGGCCCTCATGCAGGAAAAGGGCATGACCCATGTCGTCATGGAAGTTTCCAGCCATGCCCTGGCCTTGAACCGCGTCGCCGGCATCGAATACGATACGGCCGTCTTTACCAACCTGACCCAGGACCACCTCGATTTCCACAAGACCATGGAAAACTACGTCGCCGCCAAGGCCAAGCTCTTCCAGAGCCTGACCGCTGCCGACCACGTCAAGGAAAACAAGACGGCTGTCGTCAATATCGACGATCCCTGGTCCAAGGATATCCTCCAGGCCTGCCACTGCAAGGTCCTGACCTACGGTGTCGAAAAGGATGCCGACCTCAAAGGGTCCAACTTGAAAGTCGAATTGAAGAAATCCTCCTTTGATGTCGTCGGCCCCTTCGTCAACGTCCACCTCAACATGAATATCACGGGCTTGTTCAACGTCTACAATACGCTGGCTGCCATCGGCGCAGCCCATGCCGAAGGCGTCGATGAAGCCACTATCGACAAGGCTATCCAGACCTTCCACTCCGTACCGGGCCGTTTTGAACTCGTCGAAGCCGGTCAGGATTTCGCCATCGTCGTCGACTATTCCCATACGCCGGACAGCCTGCAGAAGGCCCTGGAAACGGCGCGGGCCATGAAGCCGAACCGCATCATCGCCGTCTTTGGTTGCGGCGGCGACCGCGATAAGACCAAGCGCCCCATCATGGGCCGCATCGGCGCCGAACTGGCCGATATCCCTATCGTCACGTCTGATAACCCCCGCTCGGAAAACCCGGAAACCATCGTTTCCGAAGTCGAAGCGGGCGTCAAGGAAGGCTTGAAACCGGGTCAGCACCATGAAGTCATCGTCAACCGCCGCGACGCCATTTACCGCGCCGTCGAACTGGCCCAGACCAACGACATCATCGTCATCGCCGGCAAGGGCCATGAAACGTATCAGATCCTCAACGACGGGACCATTCATTTCGATGACCGCGAAGAAGCGCGCAACGCCGTCCATGCACTGCACAGAGGAGATAAATAATGGCTGCTTTTACTAGCGAAGAAATAATCCAGGCCACTGGCGCCCGGCTCCTGAAGCCGGCCGCCTCTGTGTCTTTCAGCGATGTCTGCACGGATACGCGGGCCATCGCCAAGGGTTCGTTGTTCGTCGCCTTCAAAGGGACGTCTTTCAACGGCCATGATTTCGTAGATAAGGCCCTGGCTGCCGGCGCTGCCGGGGCAGTCGTATCGGAAGTGCGTCCGGAATATGAAGGGCTGACGGCGCCGATTTTCGTCGCCGCCGACACGCTCAAGGCCTATCAGGACCTGGCCCGCTTCCACCGCCGCCGCTTTGCCATCCCCGTCGTAGCCGTCACCGGTTCGGTCGGCAAGACGTCGACGCGAAATATGATCGCTACCGTCCTCAGCGAAAAGTACCGTGTCTTGCAGACGGAAAAGAATTTCAACAACGAAATCGGCCTGCCCAAGACGCTCTTGCAGCTAACGCCGGACCACGAAGCCTGCGTCGTAGAAATGGGCATGCGCGGCTTAGGGCAGATTGCCGAACTGGCTGCCATCGGCGAACCGACTATCGGCGTCGTAACCAACGTCGGCAAGAGCCATATCGAACTGCTCGGCTCGCAGGAAAATATCGCCAAGGCCAAAGCCGAACTTGTCCAGGCCCTGGATGAAAAGGGGACGGCTGTCCTCAACGGCGACGATCCCTTCGTCCGCCCGATGACGGCTTTGTGCAAAGGGAAGACCGTCCTCTATGGGACCGATGACCAGGCGGCTGTCCGGGCAGACCACATCGTCTGCGACCAGCAGGGCGTCCGCTTCCATTGCAGCGGCGCCGGCCAGTCTTTCGACGTTTCCGTGCCGGTCATCGGCGGCCACAACGTCTACAATGCCCTGGCAGCCATTGCCGTCGGCCAGCTGACGGGCCTGAGCGCGGCTGAGATACAGCGCGGCCTGGCATCGTATCACGGCATGGCCATGCGCCAGGAACTGCTGCATATCGGGCCGTATACCTTCATCAACGATACGTATAATGCCAATCCCGCGTCCATGGCCGAAGCCATCCGCACGCTGGACCTGCTGACAAAGGGCCGCAAAATCGCCGTCCTCGGCGGCATGGGCGAACTGGGAGACTGGGCGAAACGGGAACACGAAGCCATTGGCCGCCTCGTCGCCCAGACCGGTCTCGATGCCCTCATCACGATGGGCGATTTAGCCAAAGATATCGCCCAATCGGCGAAAGCTGCAGGCATGACGGCCGTCTATACGACGGATACGCATGAACAGGCGGCGCGCCAGCTGAAAGAACTCCTCCACGATGGCGACACAGTCCTCCTCAAGGGCTCGCGGAGCTTTGCCATGGAAAAAATACTGCCCTATTTTGAAAGGAAGTAATGTGAATGTTTAAAATGCTGATTCTCAGCTTCATCGTCAGCCTGGTCATCGGCCTGGTCTTCGGACCGCTGGTCATCAAGGAATTGAAAAAATTCCATGCCCGCCAGTCCGAAAGGGAAGAAGGGCCGCAGAGCCACAAATATAAAGCCGGGACGCCGACTATGGGCGGCATCCTCATCCTGACGGCGCTGACCGTATCGTGCCTCATCTTCGATCCGATGGACCTGCGCAAAGGCCTGGCCTTATTCCTGGCTTTGGGGCATGGCGTCATCGGCTTCCTCGATGACAGCATCAAGGCCATCAAGCACCGCAACCTGGGTCTTACGGCGAAACAGAAACTGGCCGGCCAGTTCGTCATGGCCGCGATTTTCTGCTACATCCTCGATGCCTTTCTCCATTTCCCGACGACCTTGTGGATTCCCTTTACTTCCATCACTGTCGATTTGGGCATGTTCTACTATCTCTTCGTCTTCGTCATGATCGTCGGCACGAGCAATGCCGTCAACCTGACCGACGGCCTCGACGGCCTGGCTGCCGGGTCCTGCGCCATTACGTCCGTTGCCTACGTCGTCATCGCCGTCGCCCTGGGCTATACCCATTTCGCTATCTTCGGCACGGCCCTGACCGGGGCCTGCCTGGGCTTCCTCTTCTATAACCAGCATCCGGCCAAGATGTTCATGGGCGATACGGGCTCTTTGGCTCTGGGCGGTGCCCTGGCAGCTATGGCCATTTTGACCAAGACGGAACTGCTCCTCATCCTGGCTGGCGGCTTGTACGTCATCGAAGCCCTGTCGGTCATCATCCAGGTCATTTCCTTCAAGACCCGCGGTGTCCGCGTCTTCAAGATGAGCCCGATCCACCACCACTTTGAGCTGTCTGGCTGGAGTGAAGTCAAGGTCGTCACTGTGTTCTGGAGCTTCTCGGCTCTCATGGCGATCCTGTCCATTATCGTCGTACTGGCCTACAAATAGGGCCTGCGGCTTTTCTGATTGAACTACGATATTTTATATAAAGCAGGTGTTGGCAATGAGCATCATGGATTTTTCTGGAAAACATTTCTTAGTCATCGGCGCAGGCATCAGCGGCCGCGCTGCCTCTCTGGCCCTGGCAGGTCATGGCGGGTCCGTTACGCTGAATGATATGAAGGCCATCGACACGGCGGAACAGCCGTGGCCGGATATAAAGGCCGCCGGCGTCCAGCTGGTCTTCGGCAGCCAGGAAACGGCTCTTTTGGACGGCATGGATGTCGTCGTCCCGTCGCCGGTCATTTCTCCGGAAATCCCGATCATGAAAGAAGCGGCCCGCCGCGGCCTGCCAATCTGGAGTGAAGTCGAAGTCGCCTGCCGGGTCACCGATGCCGACATGATCGGCATTACTGGGACCAATGGCAAGACGACGACGACGACCCTGGTCGGCGAAATCATGAAGGCCACAGGCCGTCAGACCGTCGTCGGCGGCAATATCGGCTACGGCCTGTCGGCCCAGGCCGATAACCTGCCAAAAGAAGCCGTCGTCGTCGCTGAACTGTCCAGTTTCCAGCTCGAATTCACGCACAGCATCAAGGCCAAGGCCGCGACGATCCTCAACATCACGCCGGACCACCTGGACCGCCATCATACGATGGAAGGCTATGCCGCTGCCAAGGAACGGATTTTCCTCAACCAGGACAAGGGCGATTACGCCGTCCTCAATTACGATGACGAACGGGTACGGGCCATGGCGAAAGACATGACCGGTACGGTCGTCTATTTCTCGACGTGCGGCGAAGTCCCGGAAGGGGCCTTTTATCAGGACGGACAGCTTATCCTGCGCCTCCATGGCCAGGATACCGTCGTCTGTGCCGAAACGGACCTGCACCTCTTCGGCAAGCATAATATCCAGAATTGCCTGGCTGCGATTCTCTTGACCTATGCTGCCGGAGCGCCTCTCGACGTCATCCGCCAGGTCCTCAAGGATTTCAAAGGCGTCGAACACCGCCTGGAAAAAGTGCGGACCATCCACGGCGTCACCTATTACAACGACTCGAAGGGGACCAACGTCGATGCGTCCATGAAGGCCCTGGAAGCCTTCCCGCAGGGGCACCTCATCCTCATTGCCGGCGGCTATGACAAGAAGACGCCCCTCGATGACTTCATGGCCCTGGCGGCGAAACGCGTCGATACGCTGATCCTCATCGGCGATGCAGCCGAACGCTTCGAAGCCGCTGCCAAGAAGGCGGGTATCCAGGATATCCGCCGTACTGGTTACAGCATGGAAAGGGCCATCATGCTGGCCCGCAAAATCGCCAAGGCACCGCAGGCCGTCCTCTTGTCGCCGGCTTGCTCGAGCTTTGACATGTATGATAATTTTGAACAGCGCGGACGTGTCTTCAAGGGCATCGTCAACGCCATTTAACGATATTTAGAAGAAACAACAGGAGGCAGGAACATGCGTCGAGTCATTATTTCCGGAGGTGGCACAGGCGGCCATATCTACCCGGCGATTACCATTGCCCGGGCGATTGCCGACATTGAGCCCACCGAATTTCTCTACGTCGGCTCCAAAATCGGCCTGGAAAATACATTGATCCCTAAAGAAGGCTTGCCTTTCGTCACCCTCGACGTGCGGGGCCTGGAACGGAAGATTTCCGTCCGCAACCTCGTCACCCTGGGCAAGACGGCAGGCAGTCTGATCAAGGCAGAAGGCATTATCCACAAATTCAAACCGGATGTCGTCATCGGGACGGGCGGTTTCGTCTGCGGTCCGGTCCTTTTGGCAGCCAGCCTGAGCGGTGTGCCCACACTGATACAGGAACAGAACGTCATCCCCGGCGTTACCAATACGATTTTGAGCCGCTTCGTCAACCGCGTAGCCCTGGGCTATGAAGAGGCAGCAGCCCGTTTTAAGCGCAAGGATATCTTGGTCTATACGGGCAATCCCGTCCGCAAGGATATCCTCACGGTGACGCGGGAAGAAGGGCGCAAGGCCCTGGGCCTGGACCCGGATAAGTTTACGCTCCTCGTCGCCGGCGGCAGCCGCGGCGCCCGCAGCATCAACACGGCGATGATCGAAGTCCACAAGTATTTCCGCAACGACGACCATATCCAGATCCTCCACGTCACGGGGGACCATGAATACGACCGCGTCGTCAAGCAGCTGCCGGGCATCGAATGCCGCGGCCGCTATGGCAAGGGAAGCCGTATCATCCCGTACCTGCATCATATGCCCGACGCCCTGGCCGCCTGCGACCTGGCCGTCTACCGGGCCGGTGCCGTCGGTCTGGCTGAACTGACCGTCCGCGGCGTGCCGTCCATCCTCATTCCCTATCCCTATGCAGCCGAAGACCACCAGCGCTACAATGCCCAGGCCCTGGTCATGTGCGGCGCTGCCAAGATGATCCTCGACAAGATGCTGACAGGCCGGGAATTGTTAGAAGAAATCATTCATTTAAAAGACGATCCGAAGGCACTGGCAGCGATGGCGAAAGCCAGCCGCTCCATGGGCAAGCCACAGGCGGCACACGATATTGCCGAACTGGCCTTGTCGATTGCCCGCAAACGTCGTCCGTAAGAGGAAAAGAAGGGTGTGGAATAAACCTATGGTTAATCTGAACGATGTTACCAACGTTCATTTTATCGGCATTGCCGGCGCCGGGATGCGGGCAATTGCCAATGTTTTCATTGAAAAAGGATATCATGTGTCCGGTTCGGACCTCAAAGCGTCTCCGGTAACGGAACAGTTCGCCAAAAAAGGGGCCCGTATCTGTATCGGCCAGCGTCCGGAAAACCTGCAGGACGCCCAGGTCGTCGTCATTTCATCGGCTATCCGCGATACCAATGTGGAACTGGCCGAAGCGCGCCGCCGCGGTATTCCTGTCATCCATCGCTCGGATGCCCTGGTCCATATCATGAGCTGGGGGAAGGGGATTTCCGTAGCCGGTGCCCACGGCAAGACGACGACATCGTCCATGCTGGGCCAGGTCTTTGAAGAATGTCATCAGGACCCGACCATCGTCATCGGCGGCGAAGTCGATTACCTGCATAGCAATTCCATCCTGGGGAAAGGCGCCTATGTTATCGCCGAAGCCGATGAAAGCGATGGGACTTTCCTCAAGCAGAACCCTTATATCGCCGTCGTCACCAATATCGACGCCGACCATATGGACCATTACGGCTCGCTGGAAAACGTCATCGCCGCTTTCAAGCAGTTCATCCAGAAGCTCGACCCTGAAGAAGGCCTGGCCGTCTTGTGCTTTGAAAACGACAAGATCCGCGCCCTGGCCCCGCAGACGGGCCGCCGCTACGTATCTTACGGCATCGAACAGCCGGCGGACTATCAGGCCAGCGACCTGCATTACCTCAAGGGCAAGCTCCATTTCTCCGTCTATAAGCACGGCGAAAAGATGGGGGATATGGTCCTCAACGTACCGGGACGCCACAACGTCCTCAACGCCCTGGCGACGACAGCCGTTGCCGATGCCTGCGGCCTGCCCTTCGACGGCATCGCGTCGGCCATGAGCCATTTCCACGGCGCCAAACGGCGTTTCCAGACCAAGGGCTTCGTCGGTGACGTCTGGGTCGTCGACGACTATGCCCACCATCCGACGGAAATCAATGCGACCTTGACGGCTGCCCGCGATATGGGGACGCACCGCGTCGTCTGCCTCTTCCAGCCGCACCGCTACACGCGGACGAAGCTGCTCCTCGACCAGTATGGCAGCGCCTTTGCCAAAGCCGATAAGCTCATCGTCACCGACGTCTACAGTGCCGGTGAAGATCCCATCCCCGGTGTATCAGGGGAACTCATTGCCAAGAAGGTCAAGGAAACGACGGGACAAGATGTCACCTATATCCCGCACAAAGAAGACTTAGTGGCTTATTTGAAGGAAAATTCCCGGCCTCTCGACCTGGTCATCACCATGGGGGCCGGAGACATTTATAAAGTCGGCGAAGCCTATCTCGCTGAAGCTAAAGAAATGGAGAAATAAGGAAATGGAAGACATGAAAGATAAAAAAATTGCCGTCGTCGTCGGCGGTCCTTCGACAGAAGCAGAAGTATCGCGCCGCACTGGGGCTGCCATTGCTGACGCTTTGACGAAAAAGGGATATCACATCGAAACGATCGAACTCGTACCGAAAGAATTCGCCAAGACCTTGACCGAAAAGGGCATCGACATCGTCTTCAACGCCCTTCATGGCCGCTACGGCGAAGACGGTGTCATCCAGGGCTTGTGTGAAATGATGGGGATCCCCTATACCGGTCCCGGCGTCATGGCCAGTGCTGTCGGCATGAACAAGGTCATGAGCAAGGCCGCTTTCCAGGGGGCCGGCATTGCTACAGCGCCCTTTGCCTACTATTTCGCCACTCAGGACCGCGAAGCCATCGCTGCCGACATCGAACAGCGCTTCGACCTGCCTGTCGTCATCAAGTCGTCCGGCCAGGGCTCGAGCATCGGCACGGTCATCGTCCAGACCAAGGAGGAACTCCGTCCGGCCCTGGAAGAAGCCTTCAAGTACAGCGCTTCGCTGGTAGCCGAAGCCTTCATCGATGGCGATGAATTCACCGTCGCCGTCATGGACGACGTCGCTTTCCCGGTCATCCAGATTGTGTCCAGCACGGGCAAGTACGACTTCTATTCCAAGTATGCCCCTGGCGTCGCCAAGCATCTCTGCCCGGCTCCGATTTCGCCGGAACTGACCAAAGAAATGCAGGACCTGGCCCTGAATGTCTTCCATCTGTGCCACTGCAGCGGCGTATCCCGCGTCGATATCATGACCGACAAAGAAGGCCATCCGTTCGTCCTGGAAATCAACACCGTCCCGGGCATGACGGCGACCAGCCTGGTCCCCGATGCCGCCCGGGCCATGGGAGTGTCCTTTGAAGATTTGTGTGAAAAGATTTTGCTGGAAGCATCGGTAGGTAAGTTTTAATGGGAAAGAAATCATATCATACGGGGCAGCGACGGGTCGTGCTGCCTAACGATCCTCATGATGTGTTTGTTCCTCCTCATCTTGAGAACGACCCGCTGAACGAACCGGACCGGGAAGCCCTGGCCGCCAAGAAAGAAGCCCAGCGCCGCCGCAAGGCCCGCCAGGCAGCACGGCTGAAGAAGAAAAAGGCCCGGCAGAAACAGATTTGGGCCCGGCGCCGCCGTATCGGCTGTATCTTTACGGTCCTCGGCGTCTTCGTCATCTGGCTCTTCCTGCGCCTGGCGCCGGTCTCTTTCGGGACGATCATCGTCGATGGCAACGAGAACATGTCCTTTGAAGACGTATACCGGGCCTGCGGGGCTTATTCCTATGTCAACGTCGTCCAGTTGTCGACAGACGATGTGGAAGAACGGCTGAAGAAAGACCTGCGCATTGCCGACGCGACAGTGACGCGGGAATTCCCGGCGACAATCCACGTCACCCTGACAGAACGCAAGCCAGCCGCTGTCATCACGACGCTATACGGCTTCGCCTATGTCGACAAGACGGGGCGGGTCATCGAACTGGGGCCGCAGATCAAGGGTGTATCCCTGCCAATCATGACGGGCAAGAAAGTCGATAACCTGCTCTTAGGCGATACGGTGACGGACCCGACCCTCCATTCGGCCATGGTCTATCTCCAGAGCCTGCCGCCGGATATTCTCAAGAATATCGCTGAAATCAACGTGGGAAATCCCGAAAGCATCGTCGCCTATACGACCGATTCTATCCCTATCCACCTGGGCAGCGGCGATGAACCGGCAGAACGGGCGAAGCTGACGGAAACGCTGCTGGCCGAAGTTCAGGAAAATCATCTGGCCGTCCAATACATCGACACGGATGTGCGCTCGCCCCTTGTCAAGACGAAATAAGACGCATAGGGCCTTGATTTTCAAAAACAGGTAGATAAATTTTCTAAGATAGTGTAAAATAATAAGGAATCCTACTGCACAGGGTGTGCGTTATAGAGTCTGAAGGAGGAAAATGCGATATGGCAGAGTTTGCAAACATAAAAGTAATAGGTGTCGGTGGCGGCGGTAACAACGCTGTCAACCGTATGATAGAAAGCGGCTTGCAGGGCGTCCAGTTCATTTCGGTCAATACGGAAGACCAGGTCCTGGAAGTATCCAAAGCCGATGTCAAGATCCAGATCGGTGAAAAATTGACGCGCGGCCTCGGCGCCGGTGCCAATCCCCAGGTCGGCGAACAGGCTGCCCTGGAAAGCAAAGAAGAAATCGTCAAGGCCCTGCAGGGTGCCGACATGGTCTTCGTCACAGCCGGCATGGGCGGCGGTACCGGTACCGGTGCAGCTCCTATCGTTGCCGAATGTGCCAAGGAAATGGGGGCCCTCACGGTGGCTGTCGTTACCAAGCCGTTCTCTTTTGAAGGGAAACGCCGTAAGGAAGTCGCTGATAAAGGTGCCGACTACTTGAAAGAAAAGGTCGACACGATCATCACTATCCCTAACGATAAATTGCTCCAGATCATCGACAAGAAGACGCCCCTCAAGGACGCATTCCTCGTCGCTGACGATGTCCTCCGCCAGGGCGTACAGGGCATTTCCGATTTGATTACGACGACAGGCCTCATCAACCTCGACTTCGCCGATGTCAAGACCATCATGTCCGACCAGGGCGAAGCTATCATGGGTATCGGCGTCGGCTCCGGTGAAAACCGTGCTGTCGAAGCTGTCGATGGAGCTATCCACAGCGCCCTCCTGGAAACGAGCATCGACGGTGCCCAGAGCATCTTGCTCAACGTTACCGGCGGCCCGGATATCAGCTTGTACGAAATCAACGAAGCAGCTGAAAAAGTGGCTGAAGCTGTCGATCCGGAAGCCAACATCATCTTTGGTTCCGTCATTGATCCGGATATGGAAGATTCCATCCGCATCACTGTCGTGGCTACGGGTTTTGGCAAAGAACCGTCTTCGATTCCCGCATTTGGCCAGGGCACTGGTACAGCAGCCAAAGCCGGCGATACGAAAGACAATGCCGGCGGCGTAGAAATTCCTACGTGGATGAGATAATCAGCATGAAAAAAGCGGATCCCGGCGGACCCGCTTTTTTTTAAAAATACCGTCGAGAAGAAGGTAGGAGGAAAAAACATGAGATGCCCATTTTGCCAATGTGCAGATACAAAAGTAACGGATTCGCGGGCTACCGATGACGGCAAGGCCATCCGTCGCCGGCGCGAATGCCAGCAGTGCGGCCGCCGTTTCACGACGTATGAAATGGTCGAAGAAGTGCCGCTCGTCGTCGTCAAGAAAGATGGCCGTCATGAATTATTCGACCGCAACAAATTATTGAACGGCCTGCTCCGGGCCTGCAACAAGCGGGAAGTCACGCGGCAGCAGCTGGAGGATATCGTCACCAAGGTCGAGCGTAACATCCGCAATACCCTGGCCCAGGAAGTGTCCAGTGAAAAGATAGGGGAAATGGTCCTCAGCGAGCTGCGCTCCGTCGATGAAGTCGCTTATATCCGCTTTGCTTCCGTATACCGCGAATTCGCCGATCTGGACAGTTTCATGGCTGAACTGCAGCATCTCATGGGCACGAAAGAAAAGAAATAAGAGACCGGAATCGAGGAACATTATGACAGAAAATTATATCGATCATTTTTTGAACCATGTCCTGCCGGAATTGCGCATCGCCGTCATCGGCGACATCATGGTCGACCGCTATGTGTTCGGCAAAGTGGAACGCATTTCGCCGGAAGCGCCCGTGCCTGTCAATAAAGTCGACCACATGACGTCCGTCCTGGGCGGGGCTGCCAACGTAGCCTCGAACCTGGCCAATCTCGATTGTCACGTCTTTCTGGGCGGCCTCATCGGCGACGATGAAAACGCGTCTCTCCTGCACCAGCTGCTGGAAGACGCCCATATCGACGGGTCGGGCCTGGTCGTGCGCCAGGACCACGCGACGACGACGAAAATGCGCATCCTCGGCGCCCGCCAGCAGATGGTACGCCTGGATTTTGAAGAAGTGACGCCCTTGGCCGTTACGGAAGAGGAACAACTCATGACCTGGCTGTACAACTGCGTGGCAGCCGGCCTGGACGGCATCATCCTGTCGGACTATAAGAAAGGCGTCCTCACCGATTCCCTGGCTCAGAGCATCATCAAAGAAGCCAATCGGGCCGGGATTCCCGTCCTGGTCGACCCAAAGGGCAGCGATTGGACGAAATACAACGGCGCCGATTTCGTGACGCCGAACATGAAAGAACTGAGCGACTGCCTGGGACGGCCTGTAGCCAATGAAGGACAGGCCGTCGTAGCGGCAGCGGAAATCCTGCATGAGCAGTATCAGTTCGCCCACCTCATGGTGACCCGCTCGGAAAAGGGCATCACCGTCATCGGCCGGGACGGCAAGGTGTGGAACAACCCGGCGACGGCGCAGGAAGTCTTCGACGTATCCGGTGCCGGTGATACCGTAGCCGCAGCTTTCCTGTCGGCTATTGCCGGCCACTTGTCGATCCGTACGAGCCTGCAGATCGCCAACGCCGCAGCAGGTATCGTCGTCACCAAGGTCGGGACCTATCCCATCCATCGCCACGAACTGCTCAAATTATGGCAGGAATGGCAGCCGGCCCACTGGCATCCGTATCAGCCCCTGAGTCGGGAAGAAGCGGCTGAAAAGATACGCCAATGGCAGAAGAAGGGCGATACCGTCGTCTTTACCAATGGCTGCTTCGACATCCTGCACCGCGGCCACGTCCTCTACCTGCAGCAGGCGGCCATGCTGGGCCAGCACCTCGTCGTCGGCCTCAACTCCGATGCGTCCGTGCGGCGCCTGAAAGGGGAAACACGGCCCCTGGTCAAACAGGAAGACCGGGCCATCCTTTTGAGCGCCCTGGCCTGCGTCGATGAAGTGGTCATCTTCGAGGAAGATACACCGAAAGAACTTTTGCAGGTCCTGCGTCCGGATATCCTGGTCAAAGGCGGCGATTACAAAGCTGATGAAGTCGTCGGCCGGGAATCGGTCAAGCGCGTCGAGATCATTTCCTTTGAAGACGGATATTCGACGACAGGCCTGATCCAGAAAATAGCTGATTTAGTAAAGAAGGGGAAACTATGAAAATTGTAACAGGCGGTGCCGGTTTTATCGGCAGCAATATCGTAAAACAGTTGAACAACCGGGGCATCAACGACATCCTCATCGTCGACGACCTGACGGACGGCCGCAAATGCCGCAACCTCCAGGGCCTTGATTTCTTTGATTATATGGACTATGCCGACTTCGACGAACAGATGGCCGACGACACCTTCGACTGCGGCTACATCGACGTCGTCTTCCATGAAGGGGCCTGCTCGGACACGATGAACTACGACGGCCGCTACATGATGAAGAACAACTATGAAGGCAGCAAGAATCTCCTGCGCTACTGCATGCAGCGCAAGATTCCCTTCCTCTACGCTTCGTCGGCTTCGACTTATGGCAGCGGCAAGCACGGCTTCCGCGAAGACCCGGCCTGCGAACAGGCGCTGAATCCCTATGCCTATTCCAAGCTCCAGTTCGACCGCTTCGTCCGCCGCGTCATGCCCCTGGCCAAGAGCCAGATTGTCGGCTTCCGCTATTTCAATGTCTTCGGTCCCCAGGAAAACCACAAGGACCGCATGGCTTCGCTCATCTACCAGAAGTACCATGAACTCCAGGAAAAAGGGAAGATTACCCTCTTTGAAGGGACGGCAGGCTATGAAAATGGCGGCCAGATCCGCGATTTCATCTACGTCAACGACGTAGTCAACGTCATCTTCTATTTCTGGGAACATCCGGAACTGTCAGGCATCTACAACTGCGGCACCGGCATCGGTCATACGTTCAATGAATTCGTCCAGGGCGTCATCGATTATTGCGGCAAAGGCCATATCGAATACGTCCCCTTCCCGGACATCCTCAAGGGCAAGTACCAGAGCTATACCCAGGCCGACACGACGAAGCTCATGGAAGCCGGCTATGACCGCGGCTTTACTCTGCTCCCGGAAGCCGTCAAGGAATACTGCAGCATCCTGGAAAAGAGCGACGGGTATTACGAATGAGGAAGGCCGTCTTTTTCGACCGCGACGGCGTCCTCAACGTCGACAAATCCTATTTGGGCTTCATCAAGGATTTTGAATGGATGGACGGGGCCAAAGAGGCCCTGGCCTATCTGACGGAAGAGGGCTATGCCATCATCGTCGTCACCAACCAGAGCGGCGTCGCCCGCGGTTATTATACGGAAGACGACGTGAAGGTCCTCCACGACTGGATGTGCCGGGAAGCGGCCAAAGCCGGCGGCATCATTACGGCCGTCTACTACTGCCCTTATCTTGAAGGGGCGCCGGTCAAGGCCTATGACAAGAAGAGCGACTGGCGCAAGCCGGCGCCGGGCATGGTCCTGCAGGCGGCGAAAGATTACGATATCGATTTGAAACACTCTTTCATGATCGGCGATATGCCCCGCGATGTGGAATGTGGGCAGCGGGCCGGCATGGATGGCTATTTATTTACTGGCGGCAGGCTGGACGATTTCGTCCGGGCCATCGTCGCAGAAAGGAAGGGCCGTGAAAGCATATAAGAACATACTGGTCATCAAGATGAGCTCTCTCGGCGACGTCCTTCACGCCCTGCCGACACTCTACGCATTGCGCCAGAACTGCCCGGACGCCCGCATCGTCTGGGCCGTCCATGAACAGTTCGCGCCGGTCCTGCCGGGGAAACCTTATATCGACGAAGTCATCTATATCGACAAGAAGCGGCTGAAATCCCTGTCGTACTGGAAAGAGCTGCGCCGGACGCTCCATGCCTATCATTTCGACGTATCCTTTGACCTCCAGGGCCTGGCCAAGAGCGCTATCGTCGCCTGGTTGAGCGGTGCTGAAGAACGCTATGGCTACTGGGAAATGCGCGAAGGCAGTTTCCTGGTCAGCAAGGGCCTCACGGGTCCCCACAAGTACGACCACGTCATCGAACGCTATCTCGATACGGTCCGCGTCCTCGGCGGCCGCGTCGATGCCATCGAATTCCCGCTTCCCGATATTACCGGTGAAAGACGGGCCTGGCGCCAGCGTCTGGCGGCGGACGGCCTGACCGGACCCTATGTGGCCATCGTGCCCGGTGCCCGCTGGAGCGTCAAGGAATGGCCCTTGTCCCATTGGCAGGCATTCCTGCAGCGCTTGACGGCGTCCGGCATGGCCGCCGTCCTCTTAGGCAGCGGCGACGACGTCCCCAAAGGGAAGGCCCTGAAGGACCATGATTCGTCGGGCCAGGTCTTCGACTATACAGGCCGCACCGATTTGCGGCAGCTCATGGCGGCCATTGCTGAAAGTGCCCTCTATATCAGTGCCGATACGGGGCCGCTGCACATGGCCAATGCCTTGAAAAAAGAACTCATCGCCCTCTTTGGGCCGACGTGTCCCCAGCGGACCGGCCCTTACGGCGGAAACGACGACGCCTACATCCACATGGTCCTGTCGCCGACGTCCCAAGCGACGCCGGAACGGCCCTTGGTCGATGATCCGGACTGCATGGCCCAGATTACGCCCGATGCACTGTGGCAGGTCTATGAAGGCGTCCTGAAGAAGGTGGAACTATGATTAATCTGCGCAACAAAAAAATAATCGTCACCTTTCTCATGCATCTAGGCGACCTCATCCTCATCACCCCGTTCCTGCAGGTCCTGCGCCGTCATGCCCAGGGCTCGGAAATCACCCTCGTCGTCGATGAGAAAGTGGCCGACGTCGTCCGCTACAACCCCAATATCGACCACCTGGTCACGGTCGACAAGAAGGGTAAAGACAATTCCGTCCGGGCCCTGTGGCGTATCGGGCGGCACTTGCATCAGCATCACTACGATATCCTCATCAATCTGCATCCCAATGAACGGACGTCCTTTCTGGCGGCCGTCATCCACGCCAAGCAGTTCGTCGGCATGAGCCATTTCCTGGTCCGGCCCCTGATGGACCGCTATACCCGCCTGGACCGCATCCATCTCCACGCGGCCGATATGTACATCAACGTCCTGGCCCAGTTGGGCATCGATGACTACCGCAGCGACGGCCTGCAGTTCTTCACCTGCAAGGCCTGGGATGACAAGGCGACGGAATTCTACCGTACCCAGGGCGTCCACAACAGCGATGCCCTCATCGGCTTCAATATCGGCAGCGCCGTTCCGCAGAAACGCTGGCCGGCCAAGCGCTTTGCCGCCGTTGCCGACTACTTCGCCCGCCGCGGCTTCAAGTGCGTCTTCTTCGGCGGCCCTATGGATGAAGCCATGGTCAAAGAAGCGACGTCCCAGATGGAATCGGACCCGATCATTGCCACCGGGAAATTCACCATCGGCGAACTGGCCTCGGCCATCCGCTGCTGCTCGCTGTTCATCACCAACGACAGCGGCCCTATGCACGTCGCCGTCAGTCAGGGCGTTCCCCTGGTCGCCCTCTACGGGCCGAGCAATCCCAAGCTTTACGGCCCCTATACGGACCGGGCCATCGTCCTGGAATCGACGAACCACTATGAAGTTGGCAAGAGCATGAAACAAATTATCCGCGAAGGTAATTATAAAGGTATTTCGGTTATTCCCATGAGCCAGGTCATCGCCGCCGGCGAAGAACTCCTGAGCCGTTATTATGGAAGAAAATAACCCGTATTATATGGAGGTGGAAGGTTATGAAAAAACTTATTATCGCAGCGACCCTGGCCGCACTGACCCTGACTTCGGCTGCTATGGCAGCCCCGTTGCGGGATCCTCAGCCCGGTGACTTGAAGGCCAACGCCAACTACGGCTTCGACCAGAAAGAAGGCGGCCGCAGTGCCAAGAGCCGCCTGACCGGTGGCGACGTCACCTACGTCCTGAACAATCGCTGGGACATCCAGTACGTCAACAACTACACCAAGGGCGATAACGACAACAAGATCAACGAAAACTATCTCGTCGGTAATTACCGCTTTACGCCGTATCTGTCGGCCTTTGCCGGCGGCTCCTACGTCAAGACCGAAACGTATAATACGACCAAGTCCTATGGCTATCAGGTCGGCCTCAAAGGCCAGCTCCCTCTGGCAGCACGCTGGCAGGGCTTTGCATCCGTCGGTGTCGGCGATGACGTCAATACCTATGAAGTCGGCGTCGGTTACGACATCACGCCGAACTGGGATGCCCACATAAAATACCGCAGCAGCAGCGTCGACGTCGATAACTACGACGACGATGTCAAAGGCTGGCAGGTCGGCATGGGCTATAAGTTCTGATATTGACAAGGGGCGGATCCGTCCCGTATAATGTACCAATGACATGTGCTGTGGTTGAAAGTCGATGTCAGTCGCAGACCAAGCGATCCACGTAAGGCACCCAAAGCGGTGCTGATCATAGTGCGGCCTAGAAGTAAGACCTGCCGCGGAAATACCGCGAGAGGGCTAGTAGTGGGGGACAGCAGTCTATGAGCGAACGTCCCAGCAGGCGAGTGTGGGGGTAAAGACCAGGTCAGGCATGTCAGGGAAAGGGGCTGTCGTATGAAGGATTCTGCCATCATGCGCAGTCCCTTTTTCTTTATAGTTTGTAGTTTATAGAAGATGGCCATAAATTTCAAACCATCCGCTAACCCCTAGCCCCTAGCCCCTAGCCACTAGCCCCTTAAAAGAGGCTGTCTTGATGTGACAGCCTCTTTTTTGTATTTTCGTTTGACGGATGATTGTTCGTATAGTAAAATGTAAGGGTATTTATGTTATTAGCCTAAGGAGTGGAGTCATAATGGATGCTAAGCGGTTGGAACGAGAAATTCACAAAAATCCCTTCGATACCTTTATGGATTTCCACGTCGAAAAGGCTGAACCAGAGAGTACGATTCTCACTTTTGAGAATAAAGGCTCGAAATGGGATAATCCCAATGGTACCATGTACGGCGGTGTCCTCTATTCCATGGCCGATTCGGCGATGGAGGCTGCTTGTGCTGTCTGTGGCAAAGCCGTTCTCACACTGGACCTGGGCATGAATTACCTGCGTCCGGCTTTTGCCAATACGGTCATCCGGGCCGAAGCCAGGATCATCCATAACGGCCGTACGACGATGGTCGCCCTCTGTGATTTTTACGATAATGACCAGCGCTATTTAGCTCATGGCAAGGGCACCTTCTTTGTGACAGGGGCCTACGTCTTTGAGGGAGAAAGGGGGCATACGGATGAATGAACCAGAAGAAGCAGTGAGCCCGGAAGTGGCAGAACGGCTGCATCGTATGCTGGACAGTATTTATTCGCATACACCTTATTTCCAGAGCATGCCCTGTACGGTAGAAAAGCTCGACGTCGGCCGCGTCCGCATCGGCTTCGATATCAGCCGTCATTCCTGCAATTACCGGGGCATTGCCTCGGGCGGCGTCCTGGCCGCTTTCTGCGATACCCTCATGGGCATGGCCAGCCGGACCCTGGGCTTCCAGGTGACGACGCTGGAAATCAACATGAACTATATCCGCAGTGTCAAAGGCGGCGAGCACATTACCGGCGTGGGCCAGGTCATTCACCACGGTCGGAAGACCATTGTCGTCGAATGTGAATGTTATGATGCCAGCGGTAATATTATCGTAAAAGGGCGGTCGTCTTTTTATATTTTGAAAAAACTCGATTGATAGGATAATCATGTAATTATAGGGAAGGTTGGTTAGTACAAAGATGGATTTTGCTTATAACGACGAACAGAAAGAAATCATCAAGGTTGTCCGCGACCTGGTGGAAAAAGAAATCGTCCCCTACGCTTCGGAAATGGATGAAACGGGAAAACTCCATGAAGGGCTCCTGGAAAAATTGGCAGCCCAGGGCCTGCTGGGCGTCGCCATTCCGGAAGAATTCGGCGGTGCCGGCCTCGACGCCATCACTATCGCCGCTATTTATGAAGAATTAGGCAAAGGCTGTGCCGGCGTCGCTACGACCGTCGCTGCCAATGCCCTGGCCTCGTATCCCGTCATCATTGCCGGTAACGACGACCAGAAGAAACGCTATTTCGATATCATCAATGAAGACAACCTGGCCGCTTTTGCCCTGACTGAACCGGGCACCGGTTCCGATGCCGGTTCCGTTTCGACGCGGGCCATGAAGACCGAAGACGGCAAAGGCTATATCCTCAATGGTACGAAATGCTTCATTACCAACGGCGCCCTGGCCGAAGTCTTCGTCGTCTTCGCCAACACCCGCAAGAGCGGCGGCATCCGCGGCTTGACGGCCTTCATCGTCCGCAAGGGGACGCCGGGCTTCACAGTCGGCAAGGCTGAAAATAAAATGGGCATCCGCGCTTCCAATACGACGGAACTCATCTTCCAGGACTGCTTCGTCCCTGTCGAAGACCGTCTCGGCCGCGAAGGCCATGGCTTCCGCATCGCCATGGATACTTTGGATGCAGCCCGTCCCTTCGTCGGTGCCGTTTCCGTCGGCATTGCCGAAGCCGCTTTCCGTGCCTGCTGCGAATATGCCAAGGTCCGCGTACAGTTCGGCAAACCCATCGCTTCCTTTGAAATGGTCCAGGCCATGATCGCCGATATGGCCATGAAAGTCGAAGGAGCCCGCCTCCTGGTCCACCGCGCCTGCTGGATGAAAGACCAGGGTATGGACTTCAGCCGTGAAGCGGCCATTGCCAAGTGCAACGCGTCCGACGTGGCCATGCAGGTCACGACCGATGCAGTCCAGGTCATGGGCGGCTATGGCTATATCAAGGAATACCCTGTCGAAAAATACATGCGTGACGCCAAAATCATGCAGATTTACGAAGGCACCAACCAAATTCAGCGGTTGGTTATTGCAAATAAGACACTTTACTGATACAATATATAACAAACCCATAGAGGGATTTATGGCAATGATAAAGAGGGGATGGAACTGACTCCGCCTACAGGGAATCGAGGCCGCAGATTGAGAGCCTCGTGCCGGATGTTCCATGCGTTCACTTTAGAGCCTCCTGCTGAACGGAGTAGGCAGGACGGGGGTTCCCGTTACAGGACAATCGAGAATCAAGTAGGGTGGTACCGCGAATGAGACTTTCGCCCCTTAGGGGGCGGGAGTCTATTTTTTTTGTACTTGCCAGTAGGAGGAAGAAAGTATGATCAGTGATAAGATCGAGGCCATCAAAGCGGCCGTCAATGAACAGCTCGCCAAGAGCGAACATCTTCAGGACGTACAGGATATCCGCGTCAAGTTCCTGGGTAAAAAAGGGGAACTGACGGCAATCATGAAGGAAATGAAGAATTTTTCCAAAGAAGAACGGCCTAAAGTCGGCCAGCTCGTCAACACGGCCCGCAATGCCATCGAAGAACAGCTCAAGGCCAAGATGGAAGAAGTCAAGGCCAAGGAATTGGCTGCGAAGATCGAATCGGAAAAAATCGACATTACCCTGCCGGGTCGCAAACCGGTCATGGGCCATGAACATCCCCTTCATCAGACCCTGCGCCTCATGGAAGACTCCTTCCTGCGCATGGGCTTCTCCATCGTCGAAGGGACGGATATTGAATCGGACTACTATAACTTCCAGTGCCTGAACCTGCCGGAAGACCATCCGGCTCGGGACATGCAGGACTCCATGTACATTACGGATAACATCCTCCTGCGGACCCATACATCGGGCATGCAGGCCCGGACCTTACAGGCCCACAAGCCTAACGAACCCTTCAAGATCATCGCACCGGGCAAGGTATACCGCTGCGACTACGATGCGACCCATTCGCCGGTCTTCCACCAGATGGAAGGCATGATCATCGACAAGGACATCCGCTTCTCCGACCTCAAGGGCATGCTCGAAGACTTCCTGCGCGACATCTTCGGACCGCAGACGAAAGTCCGCTTCCGCGCCAGCTACTTCCCCTTCACGGAACCGAGCGCCGAAGTCGATATTTCCTGCGTCATGTGCGGCGGCAAGGGCTGCCGTGTCTGCTCCCACACGGGCTGGCTGGAAATCCTCGGCTGCGGCATGGTCAATCCCAGCGTCCTGCGCCTGAACGGCTATGACCCGGACGTTGTCACGGGTTTTGCCTTCGGCATGGGCGTCGAACGCATTGCCATGCTGAAATACGGCATCGATGATTTGCGCTTGTTCTATGAAAACGATATGCGGTTCTTGAACCAGTTCTAGGAGGGTATGAATAATGAAAAGTTCTTTAACTTGGATGCAGGATTATGTCGACGTCGACATGAACCAGGACATGCAGGCATTTGCCGATAAATTGACCATTGCCGGTATCCCTGTCGAACAGGTGGAATACTGGGGGACAGAAGTCAAGAAAGTAAAGACCGGGAAAATCCTTCAGATCGACAAGCACCCCGATGCGGATAAACTCGTCGTCTGCCAGGTAGACATGGGGGATGAACAGCTCCAGATCGTCACGGCTGCGACCAACGTCCGCGTCGGCCAGATCGTCCCCGTCGCCGTCCACGGCGCTCATCTGCCGGGCGGCACCAAGATCAAGCGCTCGAAGCTGCGCGGCGTCTTGTCCAACGGTATGTTCTGCTCGGCCCACGAATTCGGCTTCGACGACAGCCTGCTCCTGCCGGAAGAACGGGAAGGCATTTGGATCCTGCCGCCCGATACGCCCCTCGGCGTCGATGCGGCCGACTATCTCCAGGTCCGCGACGTCGTCTATGAATATGAACTGACGGCCAATCGCGCCGACTGCTTCTCCATGGTCGGCCTGTCCCGTGAATTCGCCGTCCTCAGCGGCAAAGAAGCCCGCTATCCGGATATTTCCGTCAAAGAATGTGACACGCCCATCGACGGCAAGGTCAAAGTATCCATTGACGACGAAGAACTGTGCAGCCGCTATGCCGCCCGCCTGCTCCTGAACGTCAAGATCGGCAAGTCGCCTATGTGGATGCAGCAGCGCCTGCGCAAGTCCGGCGTCCGTCCCATCAACAACGTCGTCGACGCTACCAACTACGCCATGATCGAACTGGGCATCCCACTCCATGCCTATGACTACGATAAAGTTGCCGGCCATCACCTCATCGCCCGCCGGGCCAAAGCCGGTGAAGCCTTGAAGACTCTGGATGATGTAGACCGTAAATTGACCGACAACATGCTGGTCATCGCCGATGAAGAAAAAGCCTGCTGCGTCGCCGGCATCATGGGCGGCATGGATACGGAAGTCACGGACCAGACGACGTCGGTCATCCTCGAATGTGCTTCCTTCAAAGGCTCCAACATCCGTCATACGGGCCGTATGCTCGGCCTGCGTTCCGAAGCTTCCGGCCGTTTTGAACGAGGCCTCGATTCGGAAAGCTGCATCAAATCCATCGACCGCTGTGCCCAGCTCCTCCAGGAAATGGGCGCCTGCGACGTAGCCCAAGGCGTCGTCGATGTCTATCCGAAACCGCAGGCTACGACGCGCATCGCCTTTACGGCGGCTCAGGTCAACAAATTCCTGGGCACGGAAATCCCGGAAGCCGACATGGTCCATATCCTGGAAACGCTGCAGTTCGGCATTGAAAAAGATGGCGATACCTTGACGGCCGTCGTTCCCAGCTATCGTGGCGACTGCACGGAAATGCCGGACATCGCCGAAGAAGTAGCCCGCGTCTACGGTTATGAAAACATCCCGTCTACGCGCCCGGCCGCTCCCATTTCCAAAGGCGAAGCCGGCTTCCACCACGACGTAGGCGAAAAGATTTCGTCCATCCTCAGCAGCAGCGGCCTCAACGAAACGGTCACGTTCAGCTTCATGCATCCGGACCAGCTGAAGAAACTCCTCTTCAAGGACGGCGACGCCGTATACAACGCCGTACCCATCCTCAACCCGATTACGGAAGACTTCCCGCTCATGCGGACGACGCTGGTACCGACCTTGATGGATGTCCTGGTCCGCAACCAGGCCGTCAAGAACCCGTCTGTCGGCATCTACGAAATCGCACCGGTCTATCGGCCGAAACAGCTGCCCTTGACGGAACTGCCGGAACAGGAATTCTACGTCAGCGGCCTCCTCTACGGCCAGCGCACGCCTGCTGAATGGCCGGCCAAAGCGGAAAATTATGACTTCTATGACGTCAAGGGCCTCGTCGAAGCCGTCCTCCAGGGCTTGGGCATCCAGGCCGACCTGGAAGTCTCCGACTGGGCGCCGCTCCATCCGGGCAAGGCTGCCCGCTACGTCAAAGACGGCAAGGTCCTCTGCGACTTCGGCGAACTCCATCCCAAGGCTATCGACAATTACGATGTCGCCGGCCCGGTCTACGTCTTTGAAATGCATATGGACGCTATCCTGCCCTTGGTCAACCTCCTGCCGGATTACCATAAAGTCGCCAAGTTCCCGGCATCGAGCCGCGACCTGGCCTTCCTGGCACCGCTGGCTACGGCCAATGCCGACATCGTCAGCGTCATCAAAGAAGACGGCGGCGACAACCTTGAAGCCGTCCACCTCTTCGACATGTACACGGGCAAACAGGTACCGCAGGGCTACAAGAGCCTGGCCTATTCCTTAGTCTTCCGTTCCGAAGAAGGGACCCTGACCGACGCCGACATCCAGGCCCCGGTCGACGCCATCGTCAAAGACCTGAAAGAAAAATTCGGCTGCGAATTGCGGTAGGGAGTGATTAGTTTGTAGTACAGAGTTTGTAGTTTGTAGAAGATGGCCTTTAATTTTTAACCATTTCACTGCAAACTAAAAACTACAAACTTCAAACTCAAAAAGGCGCTGTCTTTATGCGACAGCGCCTTTACCCATATTGTAAAAAAAGTAAAGTTGTGGTATGATGTAGAGCGTAATATGGTATTTTAGAGATATTCAGGGCTCTACCGGCCCATAAGGAGGACATACTTAGAATGAACGTAACAGTGAATGAAGTAGACCAGCACAAAGTAACCCTGCACATTGAAGTGCCTGCTAAAGACGCTTCCAAACAGGCAGCAGCAGCTTGCAAGAACTTGGCAAGCCATGTAAATATCCCGGGCTTCCGCAAGGGGAAAGCACCGCGCATGGTACTGGAAAGCTTCTTGGGCAAAGATGCTGTCAAACAGGAAGTTTTTGAAGCTATTGCCAATAAAGCCTACAGCGACGCCCTCGACCAGGAAGGCATCGTTCCTGTAACTGAACCGGAATTGAACGTCATTACCGACGAAAAAGGCAAAGACGTCGTATTTGAAGCTACGGTCACCAAGAAACCGAAAGTCAAACTCGGCGAATACAAAGGCATTACCGTTGCCAAAGACAAAGTCGACGTAACCGACGAAGACGTAGCCAAAGAACTGGCTAATCTCCAGAAACAGCATGCGAAACTCGTCGTAGCTCCGGAAGGCACGGAAATCGCAAAAGATGACTTCGCTGTCATCGATTTCAAAGGCACTGTCGACGGCGTCGCATTCGAAGGCGGCGAAGGCAAATCCTATCCGCTCCAGATCGGCTCCGGCAGCTTCATCCCGGGCTTTGAAGATCAGCTCATCGGCTGCAAAGCTGGCGACGAAAAAGACGTCAAAGTCACCTTCCCGGAAGATTACTTTGAAAAATCCCTGGCTGGCAAAGAAGCTGTCTTCGCCGTTAAAGTCAACGACGTAAAACGCAGCGAACTCCCGGCCATCGACGATGAATTCGCTAAAGAAGCCGGCAAATTCGACAGCGTCGACGACCTCAAAGCCGACATCCGCAAACGCCTCGAATCGAAAGCATCCTTCCAGGCTTTGGAAAAATTCAACTCTGAAGTCCTGAAGACGGCTGTCAACAATGCCGAAGTCGATATCCCGCAGGTCATGATCGACGACAAAATCGACCAGATGATCGAAGAACTGGCCATGAAACTGGAAACACAGCGCATGAGCCTCGACGATTATCTCAAATACATGAACCAGGATATGGACAAACTCAAAGAACATTACGCTGAACCGGCTAAAGAAAACGTAAAGATGGACCTCGTCCTCGAAGCTATCGCCAAAGCTGAAAACATCGAAGTCAAAGACATCGATCTCCAGGCTGAAATCATCACGATGGCTCAGAACTTCGGTGCCGATCCGAAAGAAGTCTACAAGATCATTTTGAAAGAACATCGCGTTCCCATGCTCGTACAGTCTGTCGGCCGTAAAAAAGCAGCCAGCTTCATCCTGAAAAATGCCGTCGACCCGAACGAAGACAAAAAAGAAGAAGCTAAAGCTGAAGACGAAAAGGCTGAAGACTAATCCCGGAAACGCATTCTCCGGAGGTGTTAGTTTTGACAAATATGTATGTACCCATCGTCGTCGAACAGACGGCACAAGGGGAACGGAGCTATGATATCTATTCCCGCCTGTTGAAAGACCGCATCGTCTTCCTCGGCGGCCCGATTGATGATACCGTTGCCAACAGCATCATCGCTCAGCTCCTTTTCCTGGAAGCAGAAAATCCTGACAAGGATATCCACTTATATATCAACAGTCCTGGCGGCGTCGTCACGGCAGGCATGGCCATCTACGATACCATGCAGTACATCAAGCCGGACGTCTCGACGATCTGCGTCGGTTCCGCTGCCAGCATGGCGTCGGTACTCCTGACGGCCGGTGCCAAGGGCAAACGCTTCGCCCTGCCGCATTCCCAGGTCATGATCCACCAGCCTCTCGGCGGTGTCCAGGGCCAGGCTACGGAAATCGAAATCCATGCCCGCGAAATCCTGCGCATGCGCAAGGAATTGAACGGTATCTTGTCTGAACACACAGGACAGCCCATTGACGTCATCCAGAAGGATACGGAACGGGATAATTTCATGACTGCCGAAGAAGCCAAGGAATACGGCCTCATCGATGAAATCCTGACCCGTCCGCTGCCGGATGAAACGAAATAGGACAGGAGGAAGACAAGATGAACGATAGGAATGATGAACCGCGTTGCAGTTTCTGCGGCCGGCCCCAGAGCGAAGTACAGAAGCTCATTGCCGGCCCGGGCGTCTATATCTGCGACGAATGTGTTGCCGTAGCGCAGCACATCATGGAAGAAGAAAAGGCGGAAGAAACGCCGGACTTCCAGCTCAAGGACCTGCCGACGCCGCATGAAATCAAGGCTACCCTTGATGAATACGTCATCGGCCAGGAAGCAGCCAAGAAGACCCTTTCCGTTGCAGTATACAACCACTACAAGCGGCTCCAGACCAATTTCAGCGCCTCTGATGATGATGTAGAGCTCCAGAAGTCGAATATCGTCATGGTCGGCCCGACTGGGAGCGGCAAGACCCTCCTGGCCCAGACCCTGGCCCGCCTCCTCGATGTGCCCTTTGCCATCGCCGATGCGACGAGCCTGACCGAAGCTGGCTATGTCGGCGAAGACGTCGAAAACTGCCTGCTCAAGCTCATCCAGGCCGCTGATTACGATATTGCCAAAGCTGAACGGGGCATCATCTACATCGACGAAATCGATAAGATTGCCCGCAAATCGGAAAACCCGTCCATTACCCGTGACGTTTCCGGTGAAGGCGTCCAGCAGGCCTTGTTGAAGATCCTCGAAGGGACCGTTGCCGGCGTTCCGCCTCAGGGCGGCCGCAAGCATCCCCACCAGGAAATGCTCCAGATCGACACGACGAACATCCTGTTCATCTGCGGCGGCGCTTTCGATGGCATCGACAAGACCATCCTCAACCGTACGACGGACAAGAATATGGGTTTCGGTGCGGACATCCACTCCAAGTCCGAACACTCCATGGAATCGCTCCTCAAGGAAATCATCCCGACGGACCTCCAGAAGTTCGGCCTCATCCCGGAATTGATCGGCCGCCTGCCCGTATTGGTTACTCTCAATCCTCTCGATGAAGATGCGATGGTACACATCCTGACAGAACCGAAGAACGCCTTGGTCAAACAGTATCAGAAGATGCTGTCCATGGACGACGTAGATCTCGAATTTACGCCGGAAGCTCTCCAGGCCATTGCCAAGGAAGCGCTGCGGCGCAATACCGGTGCCCGCGGGCTTCGCTCCATCATCGAACGGATCATGCTCGATGTCATGTTTGATGTACCGAGCCGCGACGACGTAGCCAAGTGCATCGTCACGGAAAAATGCGTCAAAGAAGGCGCTGAGCCCGACCTCGTATTGAAAGAGGCAAAATGATATAATGTACAATAAAACTCATTTCTTAAACCGGAAATGAGTTTTATTTTTCCATAGAAGAAGGTGAAGTGTATGAACGAAAACGTTGTGCTCAACGAACAAGATATCCTGGCCCTGCCTTTTGTCCCGCTCCGGGGCATCGTCGTCTATCCGAAGCTGGTCAGCCACATCGACATCGGCCGCGATACGTCCCTGGCTGCCGTCGACTACGCCATGGAACACGACCGGCAGCTCCTGGTAGCGACCCAGGTCGATGAAAACGAAGACAATCCGGGTTTTGACGATGTCTATACCATCGGCTGCCTGGTCAAGATCGAACAGCTCCTGCGCATGCCTGGCGGCCTGGTCCGCATCCTGGTCAACGGCATTTCCCGCGTCCGCATGCAGGGCTTTTCCCAGAAAGCCGATTACCTCGAAGGGGCTGCCGTCAAAGTGGCTGAAATCAGCCGCAACGAAGTCGAAGAAGAAGCCCTGCGCCGGGTCGTCCTCAAGCGGCTCCTGGACTGGCTGGGCAATCTCCGCGACGGCGAAGAAGCCAGTGAAAATGCCAAGAACATCGACGAACCGGGCGTCCTGGCTGACTTCGCTGCGTCCCAGCTGCCCTTGCGCCTGGTCATCCGCCAGCAGCTCCTGGAAACGGCTGACGTCGAAGCCCGTCTGCGCCGCATTGCGTCGCTCTTGGATACGGAAGTCGACATTGCCAATCTGGAATCGAAGCTGAACATGGAAGTCCGCGGCAAGATGGACCAGCAGCAGAAAGAATACTACCTGCGGGAAAAGATCAAGGCCATCCATGAAGAATTGGGCGACAAAGTCGACAAGGACACGGAAGTCCAGGAACTCCGCGACCAGATCAAGAAGATGAAGCTCGACGAAGACATCGAAAAGGCCCTGCTCAAGGAAGTGGACCGCCTCGACTCCATGCCGCCCATGATGGCGGAATCGGCCATCATCCGCACCTACCTCGACTGGGCCATGGCCCTTCCCTGGAAGAAGGAAACCAAGGACCGCCTGGACCTCAACGAAGCGCAGAAAGTCCTCGATGAAGATCATTACGGCCTGAAGAAGGTCAAAGACCGCATCATCGAATATTTAGCGGTCAAACAGCTGACGCACAGCCTGAAAGGGCCGATTCTCTGTTTTGTCGGTCCTCCGGGCACGGGCAAGACGAGTATCGCCAAATCCATCGCCCGGGCCATGAATCGCAAGTACGTCCGCGTATCCCTGGGCGGCGTCCGCGATGAAGCTGAAATCCGCGGCCATCGCCGGACTTACATCGGTGCCCTGCCGGGCCGTATCCTGGCCGGTATGAAACAGGCCGGCGTCAAGAACCCGGTCTTCCTCCTCGACGAAATAGACAAGATGACGTCCGACATGCGCGGCGACCCGTCGTCGGCACTGCTGGAAGTCCTCGACCCGGAACAGAACAATACTTTCAGTGACCATTTCCTGGAACTGCCCTTCGACTTGTCGAAAGTCTTCTGGATCACGACGGCCAACGTCCTCGGCGATATTCCCCGGCCCCTCATGGACCGCATGGAAATCATCGACTTCACGAGTTATACAGAAGAAGAGAAGGTCCAGATCGCCAAGCGCTATCTGGTGCCGAAACAGATTAAAGAAAATGGCCTTAAACCGAGTCAGGCCAAGTTCTCCGACGCCGTCCTGCGCCATATCATCGAAGGCTATACGCGCGAATCGGGCGTCCGCAGCTTGGAAAAGACCATCGGTACGGTCTGCCGCCGTATCGGCAAATCCCTGCTCATGAACGACGAAGTACCGCTCAGCGTCTCCGTCAAGAACCTGGAAAAACTGCTCGGTCCGGTCAAATTCCTGCCGGAAACGGTCCACAAAGACGACGAAGTCGGCATCGTCACCGGTATGGCCTGGACCCAGGTCGGCGGCGAAGTCCTGGAAACGGAAGCCGTTGCCGTCAAGGGCAAAGGCCGCCTGCTGCTCACGGGCCAGCTCGGCGACGTCATGAAGGAATCGGCTGAAGCCGGCGTGACCTACGTCCGCAGCCGGGCCGATGTCCTGGGCATCGATGCCGATTTCTACGCCAACATGGACTTGCACATCCACCTGCCCGAAGGAGCCATCCCTAAAGACGGTCCGTCGGCAGGCATCACCATGGCCACGGCCATTACGTCGGCCCTGACGGGCAAAGCCGTCCGCCACGACGTAGCCATGACCGGTGAAATCACGTTGCGCGGGACGGTCCTGCCCGTAGGGGGCATCAAGGAAAAAGTCATCGCCGCTCACCGGGCAGGCATCAAGAAGATCCTCTTGCCTGAAGAAAACAAGCGCGACATGGACGAAGTGCCGCAGTCGGTCAAAAAAGACGTCAAATTCGTCTTCGTTCACCATATGGATGAAGTGCTGGCTCAGGCACTGGTGAAGTCCTGATGGCTTCGTATGATATCATCAAGGCGGCCTATGCCACGACGGCGGTCCGCCGCGACCAGTACCCCGAAGGGAACGTGCCGGAAGTCGCCTTCCTCGGCCGTTCCAACGTCGGCAAGTCGAGCCTGATTAATTCCCTGTGCAACCACCGCGGCCTGGCCCGTGTCAGCGGCGCACCGGGGAAGACGCAGACTATCAACTACTTCAGCGCAGCCCTGCGGCGGCGCGATGAAGAAGAAGGGGAGCAGCGCCTGCCGTTCTACTTAGTCGACCTGCCGGGCTATGGCTTTGCCAAGACCGGCGGCAGGAACCGCGACATGTGGAGTGCCTTCATCGGCGAATACGTCACGCAGTCGCCGAACCTCTGCGTCCTCTGCCTGCTCGTCGACCTGCGCCATCCCGGCCTGGCCATCGACCAGCAGGCCTATGACTGGCTGGCCAGCGCCGGCGTCCCCCTGCAGATTGTAGGGACCAAGGCGGACAAGCTCAAGGCCAATGAAAAGAACCGCAACCTGGCCCAGCTCAACAAACTCTTCCCGTCAGACCGGCCGGCCCTGGCCTACTCGTCGCTAAAACGCGACGGCTTCGGCCCCCTGGCCAAGAACCTCTTTGAACGGGTGCTGGCCGTCAGCAGGTAGCAGTCAGCAGTTAGCCGCTAGCCACGGACCACGAACCACGAGCCCCTAACTGCTAACCCCCTAAAAAGGGGCTGTCTTCAAAGGACAGCCCCTTTTTTGCTCCTTTTATAGCCGAACGATGTTTCTAGTTGGCTTCATTAAGCGAAAGTGGTATAATGGATTTGATTTACATCGGCCAGATGGGAGGTTGTATAATCATGGCAGTAGTTTCGATTGACAGTGATGCTGATTTTTCTGTGAAAGTCCTTCACCAGCCGGGCATTGTCATCGCAGACTTCTGGGCTCCCTGGTGCGAACCGTGCAAGATGGTTCATTCGGAAATCAGCCAGGCTGCCGCGAATTTTGGCGATGCTGTGAAAGTAGTACGCATCAATGTCGATACGATGCGGAATATTGCCGAAAAATATGAAATCATGGCGGTTCCGACATTATTGTTCTTTAAGGGCGGTAAGCCACTCAAACGCATTATCGGCTATGCCTCGCAGGCGGAAATCAGCAAGTTCCTGGCATCTGTCGTAGCAGAAAACAAGGCTGCCGGTTTTGACAACAAAAATATTGGGATGATATAATTGAATTTAGAAACGAGAGGGACGGGACGACAGTTATTGTCTATTGTCGTTCCTGTATACAATGAACAGCCGAACATTGAGAAATTCTATGAAGAGGCGACGAAAGCCGCAGCGACACTCGATATGGATTATGAAATCATCTTTGTCGACGACGGTTCTAAAGATGCAACGCCCCTCATCCTCAGCCGCTTGACCCAGCAGGATGAGCACGTGCGGGCTTTTATCCTGGCCCGTAACTTTGGCCACCAGCTGGCCATTACCTGCGGCATGGATCATGCCCTTGGCGACGCCGTCATCACCATGGATGGTGACTTGCAGCATCCGCCGTCGATGATCCCCGAATTGGTCCAGAAATGGCGCGAAGGCAACGACGTCGTCCAGACCATACGGGAAGCGACGGACGATGCGGGCTTCCTCAAGCGCATGACGTCGAAATGGTATTATCGTATACTGAATGCCGTATCCCCAATCCACATCACACCAGGCGGGTCCGACTTCCGCCTCATCGATAAGCGGGTCCTGGAAACATTCAAGCAGTTCCGCGAACACGACCGTTTCATCCGCGGCCTCATCGGGGACATCGGTTACACACAGACTTTTATTCATTTCGTAGCACCCAAGCGTTATGCCGGGAAATCGAAGTTTTCCGTACGCAAGATGCTTCATTTTGCCCTGGACGGGATCATGGCCTATTCCAAGATTCCCCTGCGGGTTTCCTTTTATATCGGCATGCTGAGCGGTTTGTTGAGCCTGCTCCTGATTTTGCATGTCATCTATTGTAATATAATGGGCGAAGCCGTGCCGGGATGGACGACGACGATGATCGTCGACTGCCTGTTCAGCGGGTTCCAGCTCATTTTTATTGGTGTCATCGGAGAGTATATAGGACGTATATTTGAAGAGGTGAAACATAGGCCTCTGTATTGGCTGCGGGCTGAACTCGGCCAGCATAAAGACAGGTAGGAACGGTGCGTTGTATGGCCTTCGAGACAGAGAGGAGTATTTATGTGGAAAAAAATCAGTAAAGTTTGGATATTTGCCGCACTTTTCGTTTTTGCCGCACTGCCGGCGCTGGCAGCTTCTCCGCTGACCATTGGCAGCCGGGGCGATGAAGTCCGTTCGATTCAACAGATTCTTCGCAGTAAAGGCTACCGGGTCAATGTCAACGGCGTTTACACCAATGATACGGCGCGGGCCGTATCGCAGTATCAGAAAGATAAGAAAATCCAGGTCAGCGGTAAAGTCGGCGGCTGGACCTATTATCTTCTGACAGGCAATCGTTCCATGCTGCCGCCTAAGCCGGTTATGAAGAGAGGGCAGGGGACGCGCTTCAACAATGGCGCTATCAGCAAATACCGTCATTTCAGCGGCGGCGATGCTTTCGGCAACCAGCTGGTCAATTCGGCATACCAGTATTTGGGCATCCCTTACGTATTCGGCGGCAATACGCCGGCTGAAGGCTTCGACTGCTCAGGCTTTACGAAATATGTCTTTTCCCATAATGGCATCAATCTGCCGCGCCTGGCAGATGAACAATATGAAGTAGGCCAGCGGGTCCGCCGCAGCGAACTCATGCCGGGCGACCTGGTCTTCTTCACGACGTATGAACCGGGTGTATCCCATACGGGCATCTATGTCGGCAATAACAATTTCATCAGTGCCACCAGCAGTGGCGGCATCCGCGTAGACAGCCTCGACAGCGGCTATTGGTCGCCGCGCTATGTCGGTGCTACACGGGTCCGGAGATAGGCAAACTGGCTAGGGAACAGTCGTCCTCTAGCCTTTCCTTATACAACCGGGCTGTGAGATAAAAAATAACAAGAAAAGGTTGCCGAACAGGGGGAAATGAGCGTATAATTTTCCCATGTAGAAAGATATTTAGAGGGAGTGTTTACTATATGAAGTACATGACGGGTAATGAAATCCGCAAAGCCTATTTACAGTTCTTTAAGAGCAAGGAGCACTTGATCCTGCACAGTTTTCCGCTCATTCCGGAAAACGACCCCAGCCTGCTCCTCATCGGCGCCGGCATGGCACCGCTCAAACCATATTTCACGGGTAAGCTCGTACCGCCGTCGTACCGCGTCACGACGAGTCAGAAGTGCATCCGCACTGACGATATCGACAACGTAGGCCGTACGGCCCGTCACCATACGTTCTTTGAAATGCTGGGCAATTTCTCCTTTGGCAACTACTTCAAGAAAGAAGCCATTTCCTGGGCCTGGGAATTCCTGACCAAAGTCCTGGAACTGGATACGGATAAATTGTATGTCACCATCTATCCCGATGACAAAGAAGCCTATGACTACTGGCATAATATGATTGGCCTGGCTGACGAACGGATTTTCAAATTCGACGATAACTTCTGGGAAATCGGCGAAGGCCCGTGCGGTCCGGACAGTGAAATCTTCTACGACCTCGGCCCGGAACGAGGCTGCGGCAAACCGACGTGTACCGTCGGCTGCGACTGCGACCGCTACCTGGAAATCTGGAACCTCGTCTTCACTCAGTACAACCGCACTAAAGACGGCAAGTACGAACCGCTGGCCAAGAAGAATATCGATACGGGCTGCGGTCTGGAACGACTGGCTTCGGTCATCCAGCAGAAAGAATCGAACTTTGAAACGGACCTCATCTTCCCGATCATCGAAAAAGTCATCGCCATTTCCGGCGGCGACTACAATGATCCCCGTCAGAAGATGGCCATGAAGGTCATTGCTGACCATATCCGCGCCATTACCTTCATGATTTCCGATGGCATCCTGCCGTCCAATGAAGGCCGCGGCTACGTCCTGCGCCGTATCCTGCGCCGTGCCGTCCGCTTCGGCCGCCTCCTGGGCATCAAGGACCTCTTCCTGGCAGGTCTCGTCGATACGGTATTGGACATCCTCGGCGATGAATATCCGGAAACGCGGGAACACGAAGCCCTCATCAAACAGATCATCAATACAGAAGAAAAACAGTTCAGCGCTACCCTGGCACAGGGCATGGAACTGCTCAACGATATGATGGCCCATGTGGGCGACGACAAAGTCCTCACTGGCGCTGAAGTCTTCAAACTCTACGATACGTATGGCTTCCCCATGGAACTGACCGAAGAAATCGCCGGCGAACAGGGCTTCAAAGTCGATAAAGACGGCTTCCAGGAAGCCATGAAGAAACAGCAGGAACGGGCCCGCGCTGCCCATACCAAAGTATCGGCCAAAGTCGCTACGCCGGATACGACCAAGCTGGACCAGTCGAAACTGGTCAACGACGAAACGGCTGTCAAAGCGACGATTGCCATGCTCGGCAAGGAAGGCGTCGAAATCAACGAAGCCCGCGACGGCCAGGAAGTGACGATCATCCTCGACGACAACCCCTTCCATGCCGAAGGCGGCGGTCAGCTCAGCGATACAGGCGTCCTCTGTGCTGCTGAAGGCAAGGCACAGGTCACTGATGCCCAGGCTCTGCCCAATGGCCTGGTATACCTCATCGCTGAAATCACTGAAGGCGTCCTCCGCACGGGCGATGCCATCGATATCGCTGTCGACAAGCAGCGTCATATGAATCTGGCCCGCAACCATACGGCAACACACCTCTTGCAGGCTGCCCTGCGCAAAGTCCTGGGCAATCACGTCAACCAGGCCGGCTCGCTGGTCACACCGGACCACCTGCGTTTCGACTTCACCCATTTCTCGCCGGTCACGCAGGATGAACTGGATAAGATCGAAGCCCTGGTCAACGAAGAAATCCTCAAGGCCGTCCCCGTCACCATCGAAGAAATGGCCCTCGATGCGGCCAAAGAAAAGGGCGCTATGGCCTTGTTCGGTGAAAAATACGGCGATATCGTCCGCGTCGTCTCCGTCGACGACTTCAGCTGCGAACTCTGCGGCGGCTCTCATGTGGCCAACACGTCGGTCATCGGTACGTTCCGCATTACCAGCGAAACCGGGACTGGCTCCGGCGTCCGCCGTATCGAAGCCGTTACCGGTCCGGCTGCCCTCAAGCTGGCTAAGGATGAATCACAGGAACTGCAGCAGCTGGCAGGCCTCTTGAAAGGCAAGGTCAGCGATGCGCCGGCCAAACTGGAAGCTCTCCTGGCCCAGCTCAAGGATACGGAAAAAGAATTGGCTCAGCTCAAGAAAGATGCAGCCCTGTCCGATATGGACAGCATCCTGGCAGCTAAAGAAGATATCGGCGGCGTTCCCGTCGTCGCAGCCGTCGCTCAGGCTGATTCTATGGATAACCTGCGCGACCTGGCTGATACGGTCCTTGACAAGCTCGGCAGCGGCGTCGTCCTCTTGGGTATGACCAATGGCGATAAAGTCAACTTCGTCTGCAAAGTCGCCAAGAGCGATACCAAAAAAGGCCTCCATGCCGGCAAGATCATCAAAGCAGCTGCTCAGGCAGCTGGCGGCAATGGCGGCGGCCGTCCCGATATGGCCCAGGCCGGCGGCAAGGAACCGGAAAAATTGGGCGATGCCCTTAAAGCCGGTGCCGCAGCCGTACGCGATATGTTAGCATAAATTTTTGGCAGTCATGCCAGTTGAATAAAAAGGATGTGAGTGAACATGGCAGTAAGCGACGAAACGATGATTATGCAAAACCGAAGTGAAGAACAGACCGTTGCATCCATGATTCTGGAAGATGTATATCACGCATTGGAAGAAAAAGGATACAACCCGATTAATCAGATCGTAGGCTATCTCCTGTCCGGTGACCCGACGTATATCACGAGCCACAACAATGCTCGCAGCAATATCCGGCGCATCGAACGGGATGAACTCATCGAAGAATTAGTCCGTTCGTACGTCAAACAGCACAACTTATAGGAGACATATGAGAATTTTAGGACTCGATGTCGGTTCCAAGACCATCGGTGTCGCCTGCAGCGATGCCTTGCTGATTACGGCCCAGGGCGTAGAAACGATCCGCCGTAAATCCGATGAAGCAGACTTTGCCCGTCTGCGCGAACTGATCAAAGAAAAAGAAGTACACCGCATCGTCGTAGGCAAGCCGCGTCATATGAACGGTGACTACAGCGATAATATGAAAAAAATCGAAGAATTCGTCGAACGATTCCAGCAAACCGTCCCGGATATAGACATTGTCTATTGGGATGAACGCCTGACGACCGTTATGGCCCAGAATGTATTAAAGGAAGGCAATGTGCGGCGCGAAAAGCGCAAGCAGTTTGTCGATAAAATGGCAGCAATCCTTATTTTACAGAATTATTTAGACGCTCATGCTCATTAAGGAGGACTACTATGTCGGAAGAAATGAACAACGAATTGGAAGAAGTCATCATCGTGACCGCTACGGATGACCAAGGCAACGAAGTGGAATATCAGGAAGTACAGCGCCTCGACCTCGATGGTAAAGTATTCGCCCTGCTCGTCGAAGTCACGGAAGACGAAGAAGGCGGCGATGCCATCATCGCCCGCGTCGACCAGGAAGACGGCGAAGACGTCTACGTCGCACCGACGGACGAAGAGTTCGACGCAGCCAATGCAAAATTCGATGAACTCTTAGATGAATAAGTGATTGAAGGGGCCCTGCATGAAGGTTTCGGCCATCATGCAGGGCCTTTTTGCTTTATCGTTCATAGTTCATCGTTCGTCGTTCATCGGGATGGGATGTTTTTTTCGACCTACGATGAACGACCTACGAGGAACGAAAAAAAGGAGGCCCCATGGATTTACCGTCGATACAGCAGCTGCGGAATTTCGTCATTTACGGGAAGTATGGCAATTTCACGACGGCTGCCAATGCCGCCAACATTACCCAGTCGGCTTTCAGTGCGCAGATGAAGAAACTGGAAGACCTCGTCGGCGTCCGCCTCATCGAGCGCTCGAACAGGGGAAGTCACTTGACGCCGGCTGGCAAGATGTTCTACACAAAAATAGCCCGCATTTTAGGTGAATTAGAAGAAGCCATGAGCGAACTGCCAGGGCGGACGGGGAAGACCCAGCCCCTGTCGGTGGGAATCATGCTGTCCTTAGGCGACGTCCACATGAACCGCCACCTCGCTTATTTCCAGGAGCACCACAGCGGCGCTTCTTTCCGGGTCTACAACCTGGAAGTCCGGGAGATGATCCAATGGCTGAAAGACGATAAACTGGATATCGTGTCCCTCTTTTATCTGCCGGCACTGCACCTGGAAGACTACGAGAAAGTCTTTTTTGGCATCGAGAACCTCGTCTATTACGGGCCGAACCTGGATCTGCCGGAACATGCCGTGACGCCTCAATACGTGGCATCCCAGCCGTTGGCGCAATATTCGCCGCAATACGAGATGAATAACTACATCAATCACTATTTCACGGCCCATGCCTGTCCGCCTCAGGAGACGCAGGCCTGGTTCTCCACGCCCTATGCCATGATGAACTATTGTCAGCAGAACCGCATCGGAGCTATCCTGCCGGAACGATTCCTCCAGGCCATGGGCATCACCCAGAGCTACTGTGAATTGGAACCGCCGCTGCGCCTGCCCTGTTATCTGGTCTATAAGAAGGACAATCCCAAGTACGCGACGATACAGGTCTTCGTCGACTATATCCGCCGCGTGTATCATATCAAAAAATAATGATAAAGGTATCTGCCATCGTAAAAAACGATGGCAGGTATCTTTTTTTTGCGTTATACAAGATAGGAGAGAAGGTGTAGAATCTAGCTTGCAAATACGAAAGGAGCAGTGAATACAGAATGTCGAATCAATCACTTTGGAACAAAGACTTCCTTCTCGACACAGGTATCAATTTTGTAGTCTATCTCATTTATTATTTATTGATGGTTATCATCGCCGTCGTCGCCAAAGACCAGCTGCATGCTTCTCTCGGTGAAGCCGGCCTGGCTTCGGGCATCTTCATCGTCGGCACTTTGCTGGCCCGCTTGCAGTTCGGCAAAGCCATTGAATTGTATGGCCGCCGCAAATCGTTATATGGCGGGATCATCCTTTATTTTGTAACGACGTTATTATATTTTTATATCCCAAATCTCGCTATTCTCTTTGCTATCCGCTTCCTCAACGGCATGGCCTATGGCATCGTCTCGACAGCGACGAACACGATTGTCGCTTCCTGTATTCCTGCCGATAAGCGGGGTGAAGGCATCAACTACTACGGCCTGAGCACCAGCCTGGCCGCTGCCGTCGGACCTTTCCTGGGCATGTTCCTCATCGTCGTCACGAACTTCACCTTTATCATCACCCTCTGCGCCGTCCTCGTCGGCTTGTGCATGATTGGCTGCATCGCCCTCCACATCGACGAAATTACCCTCACGTCTGAACAGGTGGCCAAGATGAAAGCCATGAGCCTCGACAATTACGTCGAATATCGCGTCATGGTCATCTCCATCATCGGCTTCTTCATGGGCTTCGCTTATTCCAGCGTCCTGACTTTCCTGGCCGCTTATGCCCGTGAAATCAACCTGGTCCAGGCCGGCACGTTCTTCTTCGTCGTCTATGCCGTCGTTATCACCATCACCCGTCCGATGACGGGCGTCATCTTCGACCATAAAGGCGAAAATTACGTCCTCTATCCCTGCTACATCTGCCTGGCCATCGGCTTGTTCCTCCTCAGCATCACCGGTGCTTCGTGGCAGCTTCTCTTATCGGGCGTCTTCGTCGGCCTCGGCTATGGCACGTTCATGTCCAACGGTCAGGCAGTCTGCATCAAACTGACGCCGTCGTACCGTATCAGCGTCGCCCTGTCGACGTACTTCGTTGCCCTCGACCTTGGCATCGGCGTAGGCCCGTATGTCCTCGGCAGCCTCCACGGCCTGCTCACGTTCCCCCAGCTTTATGCCGTCGCTGCTATCGTAGCCATTGCCTGCTTTGCTATGTACTACATTTTCTACGGACGCAAGATCAACCTCATCAACCGGGCCGTCCGCATCTACATCCACGCATAATACGTAATTACAATAGATCCTATCCCCAGATTCGAGGGCTTGTCGTACGACGACAAGCCCTCTTTTGGGTTCATCGTAGGTCGTTCATCGTAGGTCGAAGGGACAAAAAAATCTATCGCGACGAATCGCTGACTGCTGACTGCCAGCCACGAACCACGAGCCACGAACCACTAACAACTAGCCACGAACCACTTTTTTCAGTTATAATGGATAGAAAAAGAGGGGGAAGAGATGATGAACATCAAGACGAAAATCCTGGCCGGCCTGGCCTGTATCTGTCTGATACTGACGGTCTTTTTCTGGCCTGGCAAAGAAGAAGATGCCTATAGTTCCGACGTCGTCAGGGAAGCGGAAGACGTGAGCGAGCGGGAAACGGAAATGCTGGCACCTGATGAGGTCCTGCAGGCTCCCGATGGAAGGGACATACGCTTGCAGGCCCTGTATAACCAAAAGCCGGTCTGTCTCTTTTTCTGGGCATCCTGGAGCAGCGACAGCCTGCGCCAGCTGGCCATCCTGGAAAAGGCCTGTGCCCAGTACGGCCAGGATGTCTATTTCGTGACCATCCCCGTCGGACCGGATACAGCAGATAGCCGGGCCTATATCCACCAGCAGGGATATGCCCTGCCCGTATACAGCACACAGAAACAGATGCTCCATGACTATGGCGTCCATCAGGTACCGCAGCTTATCTTCATCGCCTGCGGCGGGCAGATGACGCGCCCTTTTGATACCGTATTGAATGAGCGCCAGGTGACATACGAAATCAAAAAAATGCTGAAATAATTTTCCCATACCCCCTTGCCAAAGAGGGAAAAGTAGGTTATAATAAATGAGTCGCACAGAGAAGTACAAAATATGGGCGGTTAGCTCAGTTGGTTAGAGTATCTCGTTGACATCGAGGGGGTCGATGGTTCGAATCCATTATCGCCCACCATATTGTGCGGAAAAGAGGCTGTCGTATTAAGACAGCCTCTTTTTGAGTTTTAAGTTTATAGTTTTTAGTTTGCAGTAGATGGTAAAAAAATTTAAAACCATCTTCTACAAACTACAAAGCAACCTCTCAGACCGCCTGAGGCGGCCAGCTCCCCTAAAAAGGGGAGCCTTTACGAACTGCGAACTGCTACCTGCGAACTGCTATTAGAACTTCCCTTCATCGTACAGTTTGATTTTCCAGTTCAAGTGCTGCAGGGCTTCCTGGATATCTTTTTGACGGCTTTCCAGGTGGTCCCGTTCGTCAACCAGGATTTGACGGCGTGCTGCGCGGGTCGCATCGCCTTGCTGGAAGAGTTCCATGTATCGCGACAGGCCGTCGATGGAAACGCTGGCAGCGCGCATACATTTGATGAAGGCGATGGTGTCGCAGTTTTCCTCGGTATAATCGCGGACGCCGTTCTTATCGCGCGGGACATGGCGGATGAGTCCGATTTTTTCGTAGTAGCGCAGCGTGTCCGGCGAAATATGAAACTTTTCACTGACATCTTTTATCTTCAAAGCAATCCCTCCTTGCCTTTATTATACTGGCTGGAGTGGAGTTCAAGTCAATAGGGGAAAAAATATTTAAAAATAGACTTGCCAAAATAAGAGAAGTAAGTTATAATAAACGAGTCGCACAAAGAAATACGAAATATGGGCGGTTAGCTCAGTTGGTTAGAGTATCTCGTTGACATCGAGGGGGTCGATGGTTCGAATCCATTACCGCCCACCATATTGTGTGTGAAAAAGAGCTGTCTTTATAGACAGCTCTTTTTTTGGGTGCGCCCGGCATGGGCGCACTCTAATGGGTGAAAGTCCCTAAGCCGCTCGGTA
>ERZ791753.154-NODE-154-length-88247-cov-4.778892_pt1 | contig 88247 bp, 103 predicted proteins | sample MGYA00509951_ERZ791753 | MGnify/ENA primary metagenome ERZ791753 (study PRJEB30046, sample SAMN00792026) | human gut metagenome | study: EMG produced TPA metagenomics assembly of the A metagenome-wide association study of gut microbiota in type 2... | reverse complement strand
TAAATATTGAATTTATTCATATATTATTTATTAATGGATAACTTTTTTTCAAGATTATTATGACCAAATCAACAATTGATATGTTTAAAAATGATGTGAGGTACAGGGACAGAATAGCTCATGTAGAAACTATTCCTGCCAGAAAAGCTAGCTATAAAAAAGTTGATAATTTAAATCCTAAAATTGTTGATTATTTAAAGTCAAAAAATGCTAAATTATATAAACATCAATCAGAAACTTATGAGGCCATTCAAAATGATGAAAATGTAATCATTACAACACCTACAGCTTCAGGTAAAACATTGGCTTTCAATTTGCCGATTATGGAAACAATGATTGAAGATGAAGATGCCACAGCATTATATATTTACCCTGCAAAGGCGCTGTCAAACGATCAGCTCCATGTTTTGGAAAATCTTGAAAAATCCCTGGACATTAAAATTAATCCTAATACATATGACGGGGATACTCCAAAATCCAAAAGATATGATATTCGTCAAAAATCAAGGATTATTCTAACAAATCCCTATCAGCTGCATCTTATTCTGTCCTGGCATCACCAGTGGAAACGTTTTTACAGCAATCTGAAATTCATTGTCATTGATGAATCCCATTATTATAAGGGTATTTTCGGCTCAAATGTGGCTTATCTTATTCGAAGACTAAAAAGAATAGCTAATTTCTACGGAGCAAATCCTCAGTTTATATTATCTTCTGCAACATTGGCCAATCCATTGGAACTGGCTAACAGATTAACAGGTGAGAAGTTCAGATTAGTGGATAATGATACATCTCCAAGCGGAGAAAAAGATTTTATATTGTACAATCCATTCAGAAATTACAGAAGAAAAAAACACAACAGTGAAGAGGCACCTTCTGTACACATTGAAACAGAAAATATATTTGTTTATCTGATGTTAAAAGACATTCAAACATTATGTTTTACTGTTTCACGTAAAATAACTGAATTAATAGCTATGTGGGCTAAAAAAGACATGGATAATATTAAGAAAAAATTGACCCACAGAATAACTGCATATAGGGCAGGTTATCAGGCAGATGAAAGACGTGAAATTGAGGACGGATTGAAATCACGTAAATATCTTGGAGTTACATGTACAAATGCTTTGGAATTAGGTATCAATATAGGTTCACTTGATGCAGTTATTATTTCAGGATATCCCGGAACTATGATTTCCACATGGCAGCAAAGCGGAAGGGCAGGCAGAAGCAATCAGAAATCATTAGCTATTTTGGTTGCCTTTGAAAATCAGCTAGATCAGTATTTTATGAATAATCCTGATTTCTTTTTTGATAAACCTCATGAAAATGTAATAATTGATTTGTCAAACCATATATTGCAGGAAGCCCATTTATTGTGTGCCGCTAAAGAATTAACTCTTAAAAAAGATGAAGCTATGGATTATTTTGGAGTGGATAAAGAAGTCCTGGACAAATTGGTTTCTAAAAAGGATTTATATCAAAATCCCCGTGGAGATTATATTTACCCATATGATGACAATCCGGCAATGTCACATTCTCTTGATCAGTTATCCAATGATGAATTCAGAGTAATGAATAATGGTAAACTTTTAGAGGTTATGGAACGCTCACAGGTTTATAGGGAAGCACATGAAGGAGCTATTTTAATTAATAAAGGTGAAACATATCAGGTAGACAGTGTTAATTTAGCCAGTCATTTTGTAAATGTTTCTAAAAACACTGTAGATTATCATACCATGGTTTTAAATAAGGTACATATCAATATTGAGAAAAAATTATCCAAAACAAAATACGGCAATTTAAAAATCCATTTCGGTGAATTAACTGTAGAGGAAGACTATTACAGATATAAGAAAATGCATTTTTCAAAAGTAATCGGACAGTTTAATTTAGATTTGCCACCTTTAAAATTCAGAACAAAAGGATTATGGTTTACAGTTCCACGTGAAGTTAAAAATAATCTTGAAGATTTATATAAAGGTGAAGAGGAAGTCTTTGAAGGTGGACTTCACGGTGCGGAACATGCATTAATAGGTTTGTTCCCGCTTCATGTAATGTGTGACAGATTTGACATTGGAGGATTATCTACAAATTATCATGAAGACACTCAGGAAGCTACAATATTCATTTATGATGCCTATGAAGGGGGAATTGGAATAACACAAAAGGCTGTTGATGTATTTGTTGATTTATTAAAATCTACAAGAGATCTGCTTAAAAATTGTAACTGTCATGACGGATGTCCTTCATGTATTTATTCTCCGAAATGCGGAAATGATAATAAGCCACTTCACAAAAAAGCAACTGAATATATTTTAAATTATATGTGCACTCTGATTTCACAAAATCCTAAAAAAACAGCTATTGAAAAAGTTGAGGAAAATGAAATTGAAGAGATTTCTACTAATGATATAACTCTTGAAACATTATATGAAGAAGCTTATGATTTATATTCACAAGGAGATTATTTCAACTCAAAAGAATCATTAAATGAGCTGGTTGAAATTGATGATGAATATGCTGATGCATGGGCTTTATTTGGTAGAATATTATATGAACAGGGTGATAGAAATGGAGCCAAAATGTTTACAAAAAGGGCTCTAAAAATTGACTCTGCCAACGAAGATGCTAATGAATTATGGTTAGAATTAAAATAATTTATTTTATTTTTCTTCGTTTAATCTATTACAATTTTTTTGAATATTAAATGGAAATACAGTAGGAAACTTTAAATATTTTCAATGTTAATATATACATAATACGATAATTTTGTATTGGTTTTTTAATTGAATTATGGAGGGGTATTAATGGTTAGTCCAATAGTAGCAGCTATTATTTCTTTCTTCTTCCCGGGTATTGGTCAAGTAGTACAAGGTGAAACCCAGAAAGGTATAATAATGTTTGTTGCAGCAATTGTTATTTCAATTATTTTAGCTTACGCATTAGGTACCATTGGTAATATTATTTACTTAATATATGCTGTATATGCTGCATACGATGCTTATAATATGGGATAAATTAATTTTTATCCATTATTTTTTTTTATAAAACTTATTTTTTTTAAAACATAAATTTTGCTGATTTTCACATTAATTAACAATATTTATTAATCATCCTAACTATAATTATAATATTAAGATTTTTTTCTGAATATGTAGGAGAAATAAAATGCATGAATTATCTATGGCTCAAGGAATAATAAATGCAGTAATAGATACTGCAGAAAGTAACAATGCAACTGAAGTTACTGAAGTTGGTATTGAAATTGGCAGATTGGCTATGATAAACCCTGAACAGTTACGTTTCATGTTAAGCGTTTTAGTTGAAAATACCATAGTTGAAGATGCCGATATTAAAATTGAAGAGATACCTGTTGAAATTAATTGTCCTGAATGCGGATTTAAAGGAGTAGCAGAACTGGATGATAAAGATCACTATGCTCCAATTGTAGAATGTCCGAAATGTGGAAATAAAAGAATATCTATTTTAAACGGAAAAGATTGTGTTGTTAAAAATATTGTTATTGAGAAACCTGATGATGATTAGATAGGAGGAATTGATTATGCATAATGTAGCTGATGTAGAAGTACAAAAAAATATCATGGATGCTAATAAAAGATTAGCAAATAGAAATAAAGAAAATCTTGAAGAAAAAAACATTTTCTGTGTTGATTTTGTTGGAGCTATTGGTTCCGGTAAAACTACATTAATTGAAAACATTATTGAAAATACTGATGATAAAATAGGTGTAATTGCAGGAGATGTAATTAGTAAATTTGACGCAGGCAGAATAGAAAAACATAATGCTCCAGTAGTTGGTTTAAACACAGGTAAAGAATGCCATTTAGATGCTCATTTGGTAGGTCATGGACTTGGAGATTTACCGTTAGACGATTTGGACATGGTTATTATTGAAAATGTAGGTAATTTAATCTGTCCTGTTGATTTTGACTTAGGTTCTCACATGAGAATTGTTGTTGTAAGTGTTACTGAAGGTGATGATACTGTAGAAAAACACCCATTGATTTTCCAAACTTCTGATTTAGTTGTTATTAATAAAGTGGATTTAGCTGATGCTGTTGGTGCAGATGCTGATAAGATGGTTAATGATGCAAAACGTTTAAATCCAGATGTTCAAGTTATTAAAGCTAGTTTAAAACAGGGTGAAGGTTTATCAGAAATCATCTCAGCTATTAATAAACAAAAAGATAGTTAAGGTGGTTTCATTGAAAATATGGATTGATATTTCAAATGCACCTCATGTAAGGTTTTTTAAAGATGTCATTAAATATTTGGAATCTGAAGGAGAAGATTTAATAATTACAGCCAGAGACTTTGGAGATATTCATAAACTGATGAATATGTATGATATAGACTTTATTTCTGTTGGAAAACATGGAGTAAGTTTATATGATAAGCTTAAAGAAAGTACTTCACGTGTTTATGAACTTGTAGATGTTATTAATGATGAAAAGGTGGATGTTGCACTTAGCAAGCATTCTATTGAACTTCCAAGAATAGCATTTGGTTTGGGAATTCCAAGTTTGTATGTTTTGGATAATGAACATGCATTAGCTGCAAATAAATTAACTCTCCCGTTATGTAACAGAATTATCACACCAAATAAAATTGATATCTGGAAATTAATGCAATTTGGAGCAGACCCTAACAGTATCATTCCATATAACGGAACTTCTGAATTGATGCATTTTAAGAGCTTTGAATATAACGACAATATTTTTGATGATTTGGACCTTAAATTGAAATATCCAAAAACTATTTTGATGAGACCTGAACCATCTTTAGCATCTTATTTAGATGCAGATTGTCATAAATCAGTTTTATCTCCAATTGTTGATGTATTAAAAGAATATGCTAATATATTGATATTGCCAAGATTCAAAGCACAGGCAGAAATCTTTGAAGGCATTGATAATGTTACTATTTTAGAGCCTCCTGTCGATACTTCAAGCTTAATGAAAAAAGCGGATTTGGTAATTGGAGCAGGGGGAACTATGAATAGGGAAGCAGCCATATTGCAGACTCCTGTTATTTCATGTTATCCAGGTAAAACATTAGCTGTAGATCAGTATTATATCGATCAGGGTTTAATGTTTAGATCCAATGATATAGATGAAGTTATACAGAAAGCTTTGGCTTTTATTGTTAATCCTCATGAAAAAATTGATTTCAAAACTGATGATTTATTCCAAATTATCATAGATAATATTTATGATTTGGGTAATGAAGGTAAATAGTTTTATATTAAAAACAACTAAATATTATATATTATATTTAGTTTTTATTATTATGGGCTGGTAGCTCAGATGGTAGATCGTCGCCTTGGCATGGCGGAGGCCCCGGGTTCAAATCCCGGTCAGTCCATTTATAAATTTTCAAAAAAATAAAATTTAAAATTGTGATTAAATTATGATGTTAATAGCTCAGAATCATTTACAACTAATCTTAGAAGTAGGGGCAATGTTATTTGTTACATTAGTCTTTTGTCTTAATTTAATTCCATTGTCACTTAGTGTTGTAACGTTTTTATCTCTCTTTTTAGCTGGTGGGTTCACACTTCTTTTTGGAGCAGATATTCTTTTACTAATAATTTCATCTAGTCAGAATGAATTTACACATCCATTTGGGCCAATTGCTTTAATGGCTATTGTTTCTGCATTTGCATCGCTGAAGGTGATGAAGAGTTCGGGAGTGGATGTACGACCTCTTAGAAAAGTTGTTTTATTGTTCCTTGCAGGTATTACCATTTTCGGTGGATTAATGCACAGATCTTTCTTAATATTATGGATATTAGGTTTGTTTATTGGATACATCATAATTTCCAAATCTTTCAGAGAAAAATCAGTATTTACACTTAAAAGGATTTTAATGTTTTTCGGAGCAGCTCTTGCAGGTTTTTTCGGACTTGAAATAGTAGCTAGAATAACTGGAATGACTATTTTCTCTCCATTGTTAAGGTTAGGAAGAATTGAACAGTACTCTTCATCCAGTATTAAAATGGTATTAAATAACATCCAGCTAATCGGACATAATGGTGCTGCTTCTTTCTGGGGTACTGAAGGAACAGCATTTGCTGAAGGATATATTACCCTGCCGATGCAATTAATCATATTCTTTGGTTTGCCATTCCCATTGTTCTGCGGAGTGCTTGTAAATCAGAAAGATACAATCGATTATATGCTTCCAGGTATTTTCGGATATGGATTTGACTTTGGTTATTTAGGTCTTGTCGGTTTAATAGTTTTTGTTTTAGGAACTATCATAATTGGTTTAAAAATATTGACCATGTATAGGGAAAAAAGAGAAAATAATAATAAGAAATACTTAGGTAGGGAAGTGTTATTGACAGGTGCATTAACTGCATTTATTGCACAGGCATTAATCGGTATGTTTATATTTAACAGATCTATTAACGGATTAGCGTTGCTTTCATTTATCTTTTTGGGAGCATTGATATTGGCTAATGTTGTTACACTTAAATCAAGAACTAATAAGAATATTTAAAGAGGTTGAAAAGAGATGAAAGCATTAATATTATTGGGATGTCCGGAAACCCCATCACAAACACCTATGTCAATTTATGCGTCTTATAAATTATCTGAAAAAGGTTATGATGTGACAATTGCTGCCAATCCTGCAGCTTCCAAATTAGTTAAAGTTTCTGATCCGGAAAAATATTATATTCAGGAAATGGTTGACTTGGACGACTGCTTAGCTAATGTTCAGGAAGGGGAATATGATTTGTTGTTAGGATTTGTACATAAAGATGCAGCAGCATCCTATTTTGTAACTTTCTATCAGCTTCTACAAACCAAATCTATTGCACTTGTATTTGAAAAGGATTCTGAGTTGTTAAAGGAATATACTGAAATTGTCAGTGAAAATACTGATGCAGAAGTTATTTCTGTAAGAGCATTTCATAATCCAAATCCAATTAAAGTTAACCTAGATAAAGTATTGAAGGAGTTATAATAAAATGTCTTTTTGTTTAGATACTTATCTTCAGCAGTCTGATAATTATGAAATTTTGGCATCACAGGCAGGCTTTAAAGATTGTGCCAGACTTATCAGATTTAAAGCTCCAGAAATCGTTTATGTCAATGCTGGAGAAGAAATTTTAGGATCTCGTGTTATTGGTATAACTCCGATTCCTATTGGTGTTGATTCAAAAAAAGGAACTGTACTTATTCCATATACCAAACCATGTTATGGTACTGCAGTTGTAGAGTTGCCGGTTGACATGGCCGAGATTGAAAAAATAAGAACATTAAATATCAAATAGATGAGTTTATGATTTCTACTGTTGTTGGCAGTTTTCCTGCTGAAATAAAATCTCCAACTACTGCAAAAGATAAAATATTAAATGTATTTGGAGCTTATGATCCTTTTAAGGAGTCTATAAAACAAACTGTAATCTCACAACTTGATGCTGGAGTTGACATTATTTCTGATGGTCAGGTTCGTGGAGATATGGTTTCTACTTTTACTAATTTTATTCCTGGAATGCAGTTGGAAGACAATAATACTGTTATCACTTCTAAAATCAGACAGCCTACAAAAGAAATTTCCATTGATGATTTAAAATATGCTAAAAAAGTCATGAATGATTATTTTAATGGAAATATTCCTGAAGGTAAAGGAATTAAGGGAATCATAACTGGTCCTTCCACAATTGTTTATTCATCAAGAATTGAGTCTTTCTATAAACATAAGGAAGATGCAATTTTGGATTTGGCCAGAAGTCTTAAACATGAAGTTGAAGCTATTGAAAAAAAGATTAATCCGGTTTATATTCAAGTTGATGAACCGTTTTTATCTACTGGTCTGGTTGATTTGAAAGTAGCCAGTAAAGCTATTGATATAATTGGTGAAAATCTTAGTGTTCCATTAGCTATGCATGTTTGCGGTAATTTGGATAATGTTTTCAAAGATTTGATTAAATTCAATATTGATATTTTGGACTGTGAATTTGCAGGAAACGACATTAACATTAAAATTTTAGAAGAAAACTCATCTTTAATCAGGAATAAAAAAATAGGCTTTGGTTGTCTTGACACTTCCATAAATGAAGTTGATTCAAAAGAAAAAATTGAAGGCCTGATAGCTAAAGGTGTTGAAATTCTTGGAAAAGATAATATGATTTTAGACCCTGACTGCGGGTTAAGAAGAGCTACTAAGGATGTAGCTTTCAATAAGCTTAAATTAATGAACAGTATAAAAGATGAATATAGTTAAAAATTATCTATATTCATGTTTAAAGTTTGGATCATATAGCTTAGATGGTGTGAAATCTCCAGGGTTTAACACATCTCCAACTACAATCATTGCAGTCTTTGTTATATTAGCATCTTTTACTTTTTGTGCAATATTCTTTAAGGTTCCTCTAATTATTTCCTGGTCATCCCAAGTTGCTTTTTTTACAACTGCTATAGGAGTATCCTCACTATATCCGACCAGCAATTCATCAACAACTTTATCAATCATACCAATTCCCAAAAAGATACACATAGTTGCCTGGTGTTTGGATAAGCTGGAAATGCTTTCACTACGTGGCTTGGGAGTCCTGCCTTCGGGACGTGTAATAATAACTGTTTGTGAAATTTCAGGTAATGTCAATTCTGTTTCAAGTACGCTGGCTGTACCAAATAATGAACTTACTCCCGGAATAATATCATATTCAATATCATATTTTTGCAACTCTCTGATTTGCTCACCGATAGCTCCATAAATGGAAGGGTCTCCAGTATGGACTCTAGCTACTATCTGTCCTTTGGAAGTTGCTTCGCGGCAAATTTCAGTTGTTTCCTCTAAATTCAATACAGCGCTGTTGTAAACAACACAATCTTCTTTTCTTGGATTTAAAACTTCTTTATTAACTAAAGATCCTGCATAAACAATAACATCTGCTTTTTCAATAACATTTCTTCCTTTGACAGTTACTAAATCAGGGTCACCGGGACCTGCTCCAATAAAGATTACTTTACCTTTCATAATACAATTTTTTGATTTAACTTCTATTTAATAATTATGAAAGTAAAAAAGAATTTAACATCAATATTTCACTTTAATTTAAACAAAGTTTATTAATTATCAGGATAATTAAAAAATATGGATAAAAAAGGAGTTATATCACTAGAAGCCATTTTTTCTATTTTTATAATGCTATTGATAGTTGCATCAATACTGTTTTATGCGCAGTCAAATTTTGAATCAGATAAAAATATTGAATCAAGTTTCAGCCACAGGCTGATTTTGGATAATCTGGCTAACTGTATAAATCAGGTTAACTCAAATGGTGAAGGGTTTTCCAAAAAAGTTTTGCTGCCTCAAAAAGAGTATGCATATAAGATTACAGTTGAAAAAAGCAAATTAACAATTGAATACTCAAATAAAAAAGGTGAAGTGGCTATTTTGCCGGCAGATATTAATAGAAATTATGAGTTGTACGGCGGAAGGAGTTATTTAATCGAAAATAGAGATGGGGAGATTGTGATAATATGAATGATGAAAAAGGCCAGCTCAGCGGAGAATATATGTTGCTGGTTGGGTCTTTAATAGTTGTTTTAATGATTTCAATATTCATGATAGCTAATGAAAATGAACTTAACATAGCAATGGCAGCTGCAAAATCCGGTGTTGATGAAGGTGTTGCATCATCATCAAGTGCAATATATCCGAAGGAAACATTTAATGAATATGATGACATGGAAGGCTTAAAACACCCCTACAGTGTAAGTATTGTGAATGTTAGTTATAATTCATCAGGAATAGATGAAAATTATGGAAAGCAAAAAATACAGTTTAAAGTCTATGCAAAAGCAAGTGCTGATTATAATAAAAAAGAACTGGATTCAATCGGAGATAGGATTAATTATAATTTGAGAAAATCAGTAGCTATGAGTTTCAATACAGCAGATTCTACAAATAAACTGTATAATCCGGTATTTTCCAATAATTATGTCTTTACAACAGTTAATGTAGTATGGGTTTAAATATTATTAAAAATAATTAATCTTTATGTATAGTCAGAATGAAAAAGATGAGCTTTTAAATGAGCTGAAGGAAATGGAAAGTCTTCAGATAGATATGGATAATGAAGGTAAGATTCTGCAGGAAGACATTATTGACTTTCTGTTAAACGGAAACGGAAATCCTGAAGATTTGGGAGACAGAATTGAATTGTATCTTTATGAATTTAAATTGTTTTGCAGAAAACCGGTAAGATTCGCTCAAAAAGATTTTAATGTTTATTTAAATGCTGTTGATATTCCTTTTGAAAAATTGGATGCTCTTTTAAAAGATTTGGATAAATTTACATTGGTTATTTATACAGAAGTAGATAAAGGATTTAGTGTATTGAATCTAAATCTCTTGTTAAAAGATTAGATGTTAAATACTCTTTTCGCATTGTTGGTTGTTATTTCATCAACAGTGTTCAAATCCATTTCTTTAATTTCAGCTATTTTTTCACAGGCCTTAACAACATTTGCAGGTTCATTTCTTTCTTCTTTTGTCATGGCTAAATAGGGACTGTCTGTTTCAGTCAGAACATGATCCAATGGAATGTCTTTTATTAGTTCCTGATGTCTTTGTGAGTAGCAAAGCATTGTGGAAAAGCTCATGTAATAGTTGTCATGCTCCATTATTCTTTTAGCTGTTTTTAGGCTTCCGCTAAAGCAGTGAAATACTGCATATGGCAGGTCTTCGTATTCATTGATGAGATTCAATGCTTTTTTCTCGCAGTCGCGAACATGCATAAGCAAAGGAACTTTATAATCATTGGCTATTTCAATAAAGCTGGTGAATATTTCTTTTTGTCTTGCCCTTAGGGATTTGTCTTTTACGTAAAAAAAGTCCATTCCCACTTCACCAATAGCTACAATATCATTGATATTGTCAATTAAATGTTTTTGAGCTTCGTGCAGTTCTTCAGCGGTACATTCCTGTGAAGTTACAGGGTGGAATCCGAAAGTCGGATAAATAAATCCTTCATTTTCTTTTGATAAATTTAAAACAGTCTGATTTCCTTCAAGATTTGTTCCGGAGTTAATTACTGCATCCAGCTTTTCTTTTGCTCTTTTAATTACGTCTGTTCTATCGTTGTTATAGTCTTCAAAATCTATGTGGCAGTGTGTATCTATCATATTTTTTATACTCCAAATCTACGTTCTCTTTCTTGGTATGATCTGATGGCTCTTAAGAAATCTACTTTTCTAAGTTCCGGCCATAAACTTTCACAGAAGTATAATTCAGAGTATGATGATTGCCAGAGTAGGAATCCGCTTAATCTTTCTTCTCCGCTTGTTCTGATAATTAAATTGGGGTCGTCCAATCCTGCAGTATAAAGGTTTTTACTTATTAAATCTTCATCAACATCGTCAACTGTTATTAATCCTTTTTCAATATCTCTGATGATTTTTTTAACTGAATCTACGATTTCTAAACGGCCGTCATATCCGATAGCTAAATTAAGTTGTCTTTTGTTATAGTTTTTAGTTGCTTCTTCTGCATCGTTAATAGCTTCTTTTACATTGTCAGGCAATAAATCGATTCTTCCCACTACTTTGACTTTTACTTCGTTTTTATGGATTTTTTCATGGTCAACCAGTCTTTTAAAGTTTTTGAAGAATAAATTCATCAGTCCTTCCACTTCGTGTTCTGGTCTGTTAAAGTTTTCTGTTGAGAATGCATATGCTGTTACTATTTCAATTCCAAGTTCTATTGTCCAGTCTAAAACTTTTTCCAGAGTGTCTACTCCAATTTCATGTCCTTTTACAACATCCATATTTCCCTGAATCTTAGAATAGCGTCTGTTGCCGTCCATGATAATTGCTACATGTTTGGGCATTTTTGAGGTTTCTAAATTTCTGGAAATATACCATTCATATATTTTATAAATAAAATTTTCACCCATAATAACTACCTGAAGTAAATGATTGTCTATTAATAAATATATATTATTTGATGCTTTTAAAGTTTGGCCAATTTATATGCCAATTCTAAACTGCGCAAATAACCTTCTCTACTTTGGTCACGGCTGGTGTCGATGTATATGTCATCAATGCCGAAGGTTATTGCTCCAAAGCTTGGCCATGAGTTTAATAAAACAAGTGTTCTAAAAATAGTATTTCCTACAATTCCGTTTGGAGCTATTAATATGTTGCATTTGTTTTTTATAGCCTGGTCAATTAATACGCAGCTGTTTTCAATTTTCTGATTTGTATGCTTTTCAATTAATTGGGTGAGCTTTTTGGCATCATCCAGTGACTGGTTGATTTCTTCGCTTCTGCCGTAATCTCCAGGTCTTGCATATGAAAGTGTAGCTATTTTCGGAGTTTTTTTAAGTTTTTTCATAAAATCTATGCAGTGAACAGCTATATTGAGCTTTTCTTTTAGGGTGTTTCCTTCGTCAATGCCGACGGAGCTTATTATAAATTCATGACCTTTCCCATGGATATATGTTGCTCTTGATATTTTGGGATAACTTTCTTTTAGTTGTTTTAAAACATTGGATGCAGCTAGTGAACCCCGTATTGTTGCATCTATATTTTTGTCTGAAATGCTTTTGGCAAGTTTTTTGTCATTTTCGATTAATTCAATATTGACATTTGGTTTTTGTGTTTTAAAAATATCACAAGCCTCTAAGATGTTTTTATTTTCTCCAACTCCAACAGCTATAGTTATCATTAATTTTAATTATTTATTGTAATGTTATTTATAGCTATTTTTTAATAAGAAAAAACTAAACATTTATATGTAAGTAAGTACTTACTTACATTATGGAAATTGAACTAGATAAAACAGAACAGAAAATTGTTGATGCAACAATATTCCTTTTAGATAAGGAAGGAATGAACGGCACAACAACTAAAAAAATAGCTAAAAAAGCTGAAGTTAGTGAAGTTACTGTTTTTAGAAAGTTTAAATCTAAAGATAATCTTTTAAAAATAGCTAAGATTTATTATTCAGATTATTTCCTGGAGAAAATAAGTGATATTTTCACTAATTACGAAGATACAGACTTGGAATCATTATTAAAGCATATATGGGGGAAACTTGTTAATTTTTTAGATAACAATCTGGATATTATTAAAATAGCTTTAGACGAGCTGATGTCCAATCCTGAAGAGGAAAAAATATTTTCAAAATTTTCAGATGAAGTTCTTAAAAATCTAACCAATATTTTTCAAGAACAGATTGATAAAGGAAAAATACGTAAAATCAATCCTTCCGCAGCTGCATTAACTGTTTTTAGTGTAATTGTTGAAGGGATAATATTCTGGAAATTTGAATCAAAAGTTTCCAATGATGATACTAATAAGTATCTTGATGATTTTTTAGATATATTTATTAACGGTATAACTAACTAAAACGGTGGAACTAATGTCAATAGATAAAATATTTCATATAATGAAAAAAGATTCAAAAGCAATCTTTAAAAATCCGGCTGTTGTTATTACAATAATAGCAATTATTATTTTACCTTCCTTATATGCACTTTTAAATATTGATGCATGTTGGGATCCTTATGGAAATACAGATAATTTGGATTTTGCAGTAGTAAACAATGATCAAAACGCAACATATAACAATGCTTCATATAACTTTGGAGATAAGGTAATTGATAAATTGGAAGACAATGATGATTTTGCATGGGATTTTGTAGACGAGGATGATGCCCGGGACGGGGTGGAAAATGGAACGTATTATGCAGCTATAATAATACCTGAGAATTTCTCCTCAAATTTATTATCAATCAATGATCAAAACCCAAAACAAGCACAATTAACATATTTAATCAATGAGAAAACAAACCCTGTTGCTTCAAGAATGAGTAACAATGCAGTAAATCAGATACAAAGTAAAATAAATGATGAGGTTATTCAAACTGTAAACGGTGTAGCATTTAACCAATTATCAGTAATGGGTCAAACAACACCTCAATCAAGCTTATCACAATTATCCTACATGAATTCAAGTGGTGTAGATAACTATTTCTACTCTCCAACTGAAGTTACAAAAGAAAAAATAAATCCTGTAGATAATTACGGTTCAGAAGTATCTCCATTTTACATTGTACTTTCAATATGGGTTGGCTGTGTAATTTCAGTTGCATTGATTAAAGCAAGATACTTAGGTGAATCATTATACAAACCATTAGAACTTTACTTCGGTAGAATGGGATTGTTCTTAGTAATAGGATTATTGCAATCAACAGTAACCATAATTGGTGCATTCTGGTTAGGAATTGAGGTTTCTGATCCCGGACTGTTCATCGGCTGTGTTTATTTAATAACCATTGCATTCATGGTATTGATTTATTCATTATTATCTCTGTTCGGTAATGGTGGTAAAGCATTGGCTATTATTATGTTGGTACTTCAAATATCTACAACAAATGGTATTTATCCTGTATATGTGATGAATGACTTTTTCCAAGCATTAAATCCATATTTACCAATGACTTATGCTATAGGTTTACTTAGAAATGCATTACTTGGTGTTTATTGGCCAACATTTTTCACTGGTGTTTATGCAATGATAGCTATGATTATTGCAACATTGCTTGTAACAATTATCATTAAAGAAAAATTTGATAATGTAGCTAATAAATTTGAACAAGCATTAAAAGACTCAGGATTATTCTAAATCCTGTTTTTACTTTTTTTATTTTTAAAATAGAATTTTAAAACAATCATATTTCATTGGGCTGTAACTTTTAAATATAATTATATACGATTATTTTACAGGGTTTTTTCCAAATTTAGGCATTGATGTTATTAAATGATGAAGTGGGATAACAACAATATTGATAATATGATGATAATTTTCTTTTCAGTTACTGCATTAAAAAAGTTATAAATTTGCTTGTAAAAAAAGTAAAAAAATAAAGAAATTAATTTTTATTGAAATCTTCAATAGCTTCGTCAACTATTTCTAAAACGGATTTGGATAAATCAGGATATTTATAATTTATTGGGACAGGTATATTGTCACAGTATACTACATCCAAACCAGCTTTTATTGAGTCTTTAGTAGCTACATCAACAGCAGCAGCTTTAAGTTCAGTGAGCATTATATCTGCTTCATCCATATATTTTTCTATGTCCTTTTTCAAAAGAGGCCTATTGGATAGGTGAGGTGTTGTTCCAACGATTTCACAGTTATAATTGGTTTCCAGATAGTCAACTAATTCATGTTCAATACTTTTTGGAGCAGTTGTAGCAAACAGCACTTTTTTACCGGAAATGTCGGCTAATGGTTTTGGTCTGAATACTGTTGAAATTATTTTTGCTTTTGGATTTATCTCTTTTATGAATTTTTCAATGTATTCTCTTTTTTCTTCATTGCACATTGGTTCTTCGCACATTGTCAAAATAATTAAATCACCAAGACCAATCCTGTAAGGTCCGAAATAGTCTATAATATTATTCAATGGTTGATTTGCACCAATAAGTACAATATTTTTATTTGTTTTAATTGGAGGAATTGCAGCTCCGCTACCTTCAAATATGGCAAATTTGGAATCTACCTGATTAGCTAGTTTTGCTCCTTTTTTCATATTGGTTAAAAAGACTTCACCTGCCATTCCACCTCCGCAACGTCTGCAGCCTATTGTTAAGATTCTGCTCATTAGAGCATCTTCCCAATGGTCACTTGCTGCATGAACTCCTTTTTCAGACTGTTCTAATAAAAATTCAGGTGTTATTTCAAGCTGTTCTCCATGAACTATTTCCGGTTCTTGAGGTCCGCCTCTTCCCATAGCTATTACACATGGTTCATATCCGTTTTTATCAATTAGTCTGGATACAAATCCTGAAACAGCAGTTTTTCCTATTCTTTTTCCAGTTCCAATTATTTTTATTGAAGGTTTTTCCATTATTTCATATTGTGTAACTGGATCAAATTTAAAATCAGGACCCTGATAGCTTACGCCTTGTGCAAGTGTTTTACAGGCTATTTTAAATCGTTTAGGATAATCCAGGATAGGTTCATCACTTAAATCCATCACAGTATCTACATCATATCTGTTAATCATTTCTACAATAATGTCATATGGAATGTCTTCATTTTTTGCAAACTGTACAGGAACGCCTAAAACCTTGGAATATGATTCTTCAGAGTCATCTCTTAGTTTTTCAGTTCCTCCAATGAAAACAGCAGCTACTATGTCGATATGTTCTAAATTATTTAAAACATCGATTGATTCCTGGGTGACTGGAAGGTAATGTTCTCCGTCAACTAAACAGAGCATTTTACTAATACTTTTCATATTAATCACAATTAGAATTTAATCAATTAGTATTTATGATAAGTAATAGTATTAAAAATATTTGAATTTATAAAAAAGAAGAAAATGGGCTAATATTTAAGCCATTTTTATATCGTTTTGAGACCTTTCAACAAGGTCGGTTAATGAATTGCACACATTGTCAGGTATTGAATTTTCATCTTTTTCGTTTATTACCTGTGCAATTATTTTACAAAGAACAAAAATAGCATGTTTGTGTTCTGCTTTTGTTTTGTGGATGTGGTGTGGGCTTATTTTAAGTGATATGTATTTACTGCAATCGTTTTTTATCTGATCGTTTTCTGCTAAATATTTTAAAATATAAACTAAAAATTGGTGTAATTGTATCATTTCATCTTTGTACATGTGTATCTGACCTAGTATCTATAATTATATGTTAATTAAGAGTTTAAGTAAATTATTTAAATGAAATAAATAATTAGTTTTAATTATTAATTAATATTATTATTTTTAATCTTATTTAAATATTGCATTGGTTACAGAAGTTTAGATATTAACCTTTTATAAATATCTGGCAGGTCTTTGTCTAAAACATCTAATCCTTTTTGAGTTATTCCGTTTTTAGTTGCAACTTTATTAATCAGTTCATCAGGTGAGTAAATATCTTCTTTTAATATGTATGCCGTACTGTTTAATGTTTCTGCAAGTATTTTAAAGGTTTCTTCTTTTGAAAGATTGCATTTCTCTTCAAGTTCGCCAGCAAAAAGATCTAAACCAAGAGCTATAAATGCAGGCATGCAGCTGGCAGCTATTGTAGCTATCTCCAAATCCATGGGACTGTCAACAACTTTTATCTGGCTGAATTTTGAAAATAGCTTTTCGACAAATTCTCTATTTTCGCCAGAAACATTTTCATCATGCATAATAATGGAAACACCTTTTTTAGGATTGTCTTCATCATATGTAGAAGATATTGTTGGAATAACGCAGCTTAAACCACAGTCTTTAAATTCCAAGTCTGTTCCTGCACAGGTATGTATGATTTGTGTATTTTTAGTTATATGTGGTTTTAGCGGGTCTAAAACATTTGCCAAATCGGGAGTTTTTACTGATATTATTATTTTTTCACAGTTTTTTGCAACTTCTATGTTATCATCTGTAATTGATATGCGCGGGTCAATGTCTTTTAAGTGATTTATTTTAGATAGTGTTCTATTTGCAATGTAGAGTTTATTTAAATTACAAAAATCATGACTGATTATATTTTGGCTGAGAAGTTCTCCAATATTTCCATATCCAATAATTCCGAGGTTCATATATTTCACATCTTAACATTAAATTCTTCAGTTTCAACAATTTTTGGAAGTTTTCCAATGCTTCCAACATTATCCTGGGAAATGATTAAAACTCCCTCAAACAGGTCTTTATAGTTTTCACTAGCTTCAAGAGCATTTGATACTTTATCTTCACTGTTTTGCCCAACAGCTTCATTGGCTATTTTGGTAGCAAGCCCGTCAGCTACTGATGCTTTTTTACTCAGCACTGTAACGCTGTCTGCATAACCGAAGCTTATTGAATGGCCTATTTTACCTGAAGATGTACAGATTCCCAACGGTGTTTTTCTTGCTTTTAATTCAAACCCGATTTTATTTCCTAATATGGGATTGTTTGAGTAAATTCCGCATACTGCTTTTTTATTGTTTACAATAGCTATGTCTCCTCCGTTTTCAATAATGGAATATTCGGATTTTTTGGAAATTAGGTAATCAAGAGACATTTCAGATATGCATCCTGCAACACAGGCCATCGGACCTACATCACAGTAACTGGAAGCTGTATACATTCTTTTTATTATTTCACTCAAATCCTCTTCATCATGATTAACAGGCTCCAGAGATAATTGAAAATCTTTATTTTTAGTTATATAATGTTCCAGTTCTTTTCTTAGATTTAATATGTATTTTTCCAAATTGTTATTTTTCAAGTCTGTTGTTAGTCTGATATGGGTCTGATTTAAATCAATATGTTGGAATTCCATAATGTTATTATTATTTAATTATCTTCTTTTATAACTATTGTTAGTGGATAAATTAAAAAGTATATAAGTTAATATACTAATTAAGCTAATAAATAGAAATTATAACAGATGTGATATAATTGAAATCTTTTAATTTTTTACTTAAAGAAAGGGAAGAAAAACCAAGACAAAAAGGTATAACAATGGTTCTGGACAAAGGTCTAGGACTGGAAACTGCTGAAAGTTTAATGAATATTTCAGGAGATTATGTAGATTACTTAAAATTTGGATGGGGAACATCAATTGTACATGAACAGGATATAATCAAAGATAAAGTTGCCATGTATAAATCACACAACATAACTCCGTATACTGGTGGAACTCTCTTTGAACTGGCATATATGAATGATAAATTAGAAGAATTCTTCCAGGAAGCTCATGACTTAGGTTTTGAAGCTATTGAAGTATCTGACGGATCAACAACAATATCTCATGACAAAAAATTAGAATGCATAGAATCAGCTAAAAAAGACGGATTCGAAGTATTGTCCGAAGTAGGTAAAAAAGATCCAGGACTGGATAAAGAATTGTCTTTAGATGAAAGAATAGAGTATATGCAAAATGAATTGGAAGCAGGTTCATCATTAATCATTGTGGAAGCAAGAGAAGGTGGAAAAAACATTGGAATTTATGACAAGGCAGGAAATGCAAAAGAAGATGAAATAGATTATATTTTAGATAATTTCGATGGAAATAAAATCCTTTGGGAAGCTCCAAACAAAGACCAGCAAGTATTTTTCATTTTAAAACTTGGAAATGATGTTAATTTAGGTAATGTATCAACTGACGATATCACTTCCCTTGAAACCTTAAGAAGAGGTTTAAGGGGAGATACTGTAGGAAAAATTTAAACCGTAAGAAAGTTTAAAAGAAGGTATTTAATTTGAAAGAGAGAACAATTGGCCAAATTAATAAGAAGATTGAAAATAATGAAGCCAAAATATATACAGCAGAAGAGTTTAAAAAGCTTATAAAAGAAGACAATGCTCCAAGCTTTGAAGAAGTGGATGTAGTAACTGCAGGAACCTGTGGAGTTATGAGCGGTACTGCAGCTATCTTTAACTTTACAGTATCAGAGCCAGGAGTGTTTATGAGGGCAAAAAATATATATTTAAATGGTGTTCCAGCTAATATTGGCCCATGTCCTAATGAATGGTTGGGTTCTGTAGATTTAATTCTTCATGGAACCTCTAAATCAGTAGAAGACTCATCATATGGTGGAGGATTCCTATTAAAAGACATTCTTGAAGGAAAAGATATTGACGTTAAAGTTGAAGCAATCAATGGAGACATTATTGAATCAACAACAAACATTGGCGAAATTACAAGAGCACAAATGATTGGAACACGTATGGCATTTAAAAATTATACAGCATTTGTAAATCCATCTGCAGAACAGGTTTCATCAATATTTTCAGCTATTCCTCTGGAAGGAAACTTAAAAGGTCTGACATTTTCAGGATGTGGGGATTTAAACCCTCTTCAAAATGATCCGAATAATTTAATAATTGGAAACGGAACTAAAGTTTTATTAAACGGTGCTGAAGCTATTGTTTTAGGGGAAGGAACAAGAAGTTCACCTGAAAAACCAAATTTAATGGTTTCAGGAAATCTTAAAGATATGGAAGCAAATTATGTTGGCGGATTTAAAACCGGTGAAGGCGGAGAAGTCTACGATACATTGGCTATTCCAATTCCTGTTTTAAATGAAGAAATATATAATAATTTATTAATTAAAAATAGTGACATTCCATTAACTGTAGCTGATATTAAAGGCCGTCATTTGCCACTGACACAAACTGATTATGGTGCAATGTGGGATAATCATGAATTAAGGCCAAAATATGTTTCAGATAACTGCGGCTGTGATAGTTGTACAGTTGAGGATGTATGTCCAACAAATGCATTTAAAAATAAAAGACTGGATTTATCTAAATGTTTTGGTTGCGGAATGTGTGTGCATTACTGTAAAAACAATAGCTTTACAATGGATGCAGGCAATGTTGACCTGGAAATAGGCGGTAAAAAACATAATATTCCAATTATATGCAGGCAGTCCGATGCCTTAAGAGCTAATAAATTATCTTTAAAATTAAAGAAAATGATTAAAAATCATGAATTTAAATTATAATTGAGGTTATTGATATGCATACTCAGAAAATCAGTGAAACACCTCTTGATTTTGCCGAGGCTATAAAAGAAGATATTAAAAGTTCAAAATATGATGGTGTCTTAAAATGTGTTCAGTGCGGAATGTGTACTTCAACATGTCCTGCAGCACGTCATTCCAATTATAATCCTCGTGAAATAATGGAGAGGGTCTTTGAAGGAGATGAAACACTCCTTGAAGATGAAGACTTATGGAACTGTTTTTATTGCTATACATGTCATAGTACATGTCCTGTTGGAAACAGTGTTTGTGAAGTTAATCAGATTATTAAACAGTTCGCCATATCAAAAGGAATTGCATATGAGCAGCTATATGATTATTTAGGCTTTGCAGATAGCTACTTTAATGCAGCTATCGGTGCAATCCCATCTAATTTTTATGAGGAAATTAGTGAAGATGTAGACGGATGGTGGGAATTTAGACAGCACTTGAGTGAAATCAGGGAAGAATTGGGTTTAGGTCCGGTTTCACCTCCTCAGGAAGTTATTGATGAAGTCTCTTTAATTTTAACCAATACTGGTTTTAAAGACAGAATGGATAAAATAAGACAGTCAAAGGAGGGTAATGATGAAGCAAGTTCCTGATGAAAATATTCTTTTGTTTAAAAGTTGTCTTGTAAGTGTGGAATATCCTGGTATTGAATCATCCACTAAGTTTGTTTTTGATAAAATTGGTATTGATTATGATATTTCAGATAAGCAAACCTGCTGTACAGGTCTTGGACATTACTCTGATGTTTTTGATCAGTTTACAACAACAGCTATTGGAGCACGTAACTTTAAAGTAGCCAGTAATTTGAACAGGCCAAATTTGGTAATGATGTGTGCAACATGTTATGCAATTAATAAAAAGGTAGCAAATATTTTAAATAAAAAGGATGATGTTCGAGATAAAGTAAATGAAGTTTTTGATAAATCAGAATTGTCTTATTTGAAATATGAATCTGGAGATGTTGATTCATCTGAAAATATTTTTCATGTAGTGGATATTTTATACAATAAACGTGATGAAATCTCTAAAAACATTAAATATGACTTAAGCGGCTATAAAATAGCTACTCATCACGGATGTCATTACTGTAAAGTTCATTATGATGATACAATAGGGGGAGTCAGAGACCCCAATATCATTGATGATATAATAGAAGCCTGCGGATGTAAAACGGTTGGTTGGTATGACCATAAACGCCAAACCTGTGGAAGCGGATTTAGACAAAGATACTCTAATAAAGATATGTCTATGGAGGTAACTGAAGATAAATTATACTCTATTAAAGAGGACGGGGTGGAAATTCTAGTTCATTTATGTCCTAACTGTCATGTTCAATTTGACAGATATCAGAATTTAATATCTAAAAAATGTGGTGAAGAATTTAACACCATTCATTTAAATGTAGCTCAATTTGTAGCTATTGCAATGGGTGGTGACTTTGATGAAGTAATCGGTGCAAAAGCACATACTGTACCAATAGATTCAGTCATTAATGATTTAAGGGAGGTTGACTAATGCCTGAAGATTTAAAAGTGGGAGTTTTCATCTGTGAATGCGGTGGAAATATCTCTGATACTGTTGATATTCAAAAAGTTAAAGATTCACTGAATGTGGAAGTTGTAGAGCAATTTGTAAATTTATGTTCTTTAAATGGAAGAAAAATCATTAGGGATGCAATTTTTGATCATCATTTGGACCGTGTTGTAATTGCGGCATGTTCTCCAATAAGTCATGAAAAAACTTTTCAGGATTATGTTCAGCCATTAAATCCTTATTTGATGGATATGGCAAATATTCGTGAACAGTGTTCATGGGTTCATAATGATAAAGATAGGGCAACCAAAAAAGCCATAACTCTTATTAATGCTTCAATAGAAAAAGTAAAAAAATCAGATGCTGTTAATCCGATATACTGTCAAACACCAAATGAAGTGGCAGTAATTGGTGGTGGAATAGCAGGTATGAATGCTGCATTGTCACTAGCTAAACAGGGAACTAAAGTAACTATTATAGAAAGTTCCCCATCTATCGGAGGACATATGGCTAAAATAGGAAAAGTTTTCTCTCCTGTAAAAATAGCTGAAGAGTGTGGAATGTGTTTACTGAATCCAATATTGAATGAAGTTGTTTGGAATGAAAATATTGAGATTATAACTAATGCAAAAGTCATTGAATCAGAAAGAAGGGCAGGAACCTATAATCTAATTGTTGAAAAATCTCCAAGGTATGTAGATACTGAAAAATGTATAGCCTGCGGTAAGTGTGCGGAAGTCTGTGAAGTGGAAGTTCCCGATGATTGGAATGACGGACTATCTAACAGAAAAGCTATTTATCGTCCTTTTGGTCAGTCTTATCCTGAAGCATATGTTGTGGATATGGAACATTGTGACAGGTGTGGGGACTGTAAAAGACAATGTAGTATGAATGCTATCCGTTTTAAAGTAAAACCGGAAAAGATTCCGATTTCTGTAGGTTCTATTATTATAGCTACAGGACATAAACTCTTTGATCCTGATTTAAGACCGGAATACGGATATTCCAGATATGATGATGTTATAACTCAAAGTGAACTGGGCCGTATTACAGGAGTAAACGGTCCGACTAAAGGTAAACTGGTAAAATCAAACGGAGAAATTCCAAAAAGGGTAGTTATGATACAGTGTGTTGGATCAAGAGATGAAAAACCCGACGGACATTTGTACTGTTCCAAAGTATGCTGCAGTGTTGCTTTAAAAAATGCAAACATTATAAAACACAAACACCCTGAAACAGATGTTGTTATCTGTTATACTGATATGAGAACTCCTAGTATGTATGAAAAGTATTATAAACACACACAGGCTAATGGAGTAAGATTCATACGTGGAAGACCTGGTGAAGTTGTTAAAAGAAATGGTAACTTTATTGTTCGTGTTGAAGACACTCTTAAAAGAGAATTTTCAGAAATTGAAGCAGATATGGTTGTATTATCTACAGCTATGGAACCTTCTGAAGGTACCAAGGAAATTGCAGAAATCTTAAATGTTGGAACTACTGAAGATGAATTCATTAAAGAGGAACATCCAAAAATCAAACCTGTAACCACTGATATTCAGGGAACTTTTGTTTGTGGAACAGCACAGGATCCGAAAGATATTACAGAATCAATTATGCAGGCTACTGCAGCTGCTTCCAAAGTATCTGAATATAATTATGGCGGAATAGAAATTGAACCATTCATTGCAGAAATTGATGAAGAAAAATGTATTGTTTGCGGTGAATGTGTTGAACGTTGTAAATTCAAATCAATGAGTATTCAGGATGATGAAATCTACATTGACCCGATGAGCTGTACAGGTTGTGGAAAATGTTTAGTTGGATGTAAGCAGTTTGCTATTACAGTTAACGGTAATATTGATGAAAAGATAAAAGCTACAATTGATGGAGTATTGGCTAAAAAAGAACCTGGAGAACGTATGATTTTAGTTTTCCTTGATAATATTGGTTATACTGCAGCAGATAATATTGGAGTTAACAGATTGTCTTATCCTGAATCCATCCATATCATTAGGGTGCTTTCTGTAAATCGTGTAAGGCCTCGCCACATTAAACATGCTCTTGAAAATGGTGCTGATGGAATATTTATTGGTGAATTCCCTGGAGATTTGATGTATGATGAAGTTGAAAGGAAAATAGAAAAAGTCAAAGAAAGGATTAGGGAAGTTAATCAAAATCCTGACAGGATAACATTTTCAAAAGTTTACATCCCGTATTATTCAGGATTGGCAAATAAGTTAAATGATTTTGATAAGAAAATTAAGGAATTAAATGAGTCTGAATAGATTCATTTAATTTATATACTTTTTATAAACCTTTTTTTAATTTCTATTGGTGTTAAATCGATAATTGGTGCTGGTGAGTTTCCAGGTTCTGTATTGAAACAGATAAAGTTACACTCATTGTTGTTTATTATTTCATTTAAGTCTATTTCTTCGTAATTGTAACAGTTTTTAATACCTACACTTTTAGCCATTTCTTTTAGGTTTAAGTTTTTTGCATAGGTTTCCTGATTTCCTGTTGAACCGTATGCTTCGTTATTGATAACAATCCATGTTAAATTAGATGGGTTTTGAGCAAAAGTGGTGATTACTGATCCTAAGTTCATTAAAAATGATCCGTCACCGTCTATAATGACAATTTTTTTATTAGGTTTAGCCAGTGCAAGACCGAGGCCTATTGAGGAAACAAGTCCCATAGAACCGATCATGTAAAAGTTTTCATTTCTATCATCTATGTCGTATAATTCTCTTGAAGGAAATCCTATATTGCACAATACCAGTTCATCATCGATTGCACTCATTATTTTTGCAATTGCATCTCTTCTTTTCATCAAATCACCAATATTTAATTTCTAATAATACAGATACGGGTTTACCTTCTTCAACAGATAATTTCCATGCATTTTTAACATCTTCATATGCGGTTTCAGAATTAGTCGGTTCAAAGAAATGGAAATCCATAGCGTTTAACAGTCTTGGTGTGGATTCTCCCATTGGAATTTGTCCACAGATAGTTTCACCTTCAGTTCCCCTATGACTTATTATTATTACTAATGGGAACTTATATAATTCCATTAATGATTTAAGTGCATTGATGGAGTTTCCAAGTCCTGAATTTTGCATTAATATTGCAGGCTTGCGACCGCCCATATATGCTCCTGCACAAATGCCTATTCCTTCTTCTTCTCTTGTAACTGGAATATGCATAATTTCTTCGTCTTCGTCAACCATTTCTAACAGTTTACTTAAGTTAACACAAGGGACACTAACAACAAAATCAATTTCAGCATCTTTTAATCCATTATAAATAGCTTCAGTACTATCCATTTTTGTCCTCTTCATAGTTTTTAATATATAATGTTGTATTGTTCAATTATATAATTATTTTGGATAAAATATTGAATGAATTTACTATGTTTTCATTTTGTTAACTTTGCATTGATTCAATTATATGGAAAGATATTTATTTAATTAAATTATTATATTATTTTATGTTTGATAAACTACCTATATCTTCTAAAACAGAAAAAATTTTAACTAAATCTCTTGATGAACCAATTTCTGCTGAAGATGCAAACTATTTAATAAATATTAAAGGGTCTGACTTGTATCCCTTACTTGCAACTGCTGATTATCTCAGGCAAGAAATTGCTGGAAACAACGTTACATTTATTAATAATTGTAATATTAACTTCACAAATATTTGTACTGTAAGATGTGGTTTTTGTGCATTTGGTAAGGATGCAGATGACCCTGAAGCATATATTTTAGATGATGAAGCTATTTTAAAAAAAGCTCAGGGGGCTGTTGACAAAGGAGCTCATGAGTTTTGTGTCATGGGGGGAGTTTTACCTGATGCAGATGTTGAATATTATGAACATTTGCTTCAATTGTTAAAAGGGGAATTTCCCAATATTATGATTCATGGTTTTTCACCAACTATGATTAAAGATGCCAGTGTTGTATCAGGCATAAGTGTTGAAGATGCATTTGAAAGGCTTAAAAGTGCGGGTTTAGATACATTGCCTGGAACTGCTGCAGAAATATTGACTGACAGATCCAGAGAGATAATCTGTCCGGAAAAGGTAACAACACAGGAATGGATTGATATTGTAAAAACAGCTCATGAAGTTGGAATTCCAGGCTCAGCTACTATTATGTACGGGCATGTGGAAACTCCTGAAGAACGTGTAGAACACATTGACATCATCAGAAAAATTCAGCAGGAAACTCACGGTTTTACAGAATTTATCCCAATGACATTTATGCATGAGTATTCTCCAATCTTTTTAGAAGGTCAGCAAAACTTGGGAGCTACAGGTACTGAGGATTTAAAATTATATGCAGTAGCTAGATTAATGCTTAAGGATTTGATTCCAAATATCCAAGTATCCTGGGTAAAAATGGGTTTCAGATTTGCACAGGTATCTTTAACAGCTGGTGCAAATGATTTGGGTGGAACTTTAGGTGGAGATGAATTGTCTGAAGCTTCAGGAGCACCGGATGGAGTTGAGGCATCTATTGATACTTTAAGCAATATGGTTAGAGATTTAGGTAGGAACCCTATTGAGAGGAATTCAAAATACACAGAATTTTATCCGATTGAATCTAAAAGTTCTGATGTGAAAATAGTATCAAAATAAAGTTTTAAAGATGATAACATGAATATGGCAGATATAGGTTTATTAGTTTTAGTGTATATTTATGTTATCGCAATTTTTGTTGTTTCAGAGAAGTTTTTAAAAGACCTGCCGTCTTTTTCCCGCCGTTTTGTCCATATTATGGTGGGAAACTGTATTTTCGTAATGCCGTTTTTCAACGACCCTTATGCTATGGTGTGGTTTTTAACACTTCCAATTACAATAGCTGCATTTTTATTGACTAAATATTCTCCAATCAAAATTAAAAGTGGAGTTACAGATGCGGGGCATGCTTTAGGTTTAGTTTACTATGCCGGAATATGGACACTTTTAATATTTTTACTTCCTGATAAACTGTGGATAGTGGGAGTAGCTGTTGGAGCTATGGTTTACGGAGATGGATTTGCGTCTTTAATAGGTCAAAAATATGGAAAACATCATTTTAACTTAACCGGTGATGTAAAATCCGTTGAAGGTTCACTTACCATGTTCATAATGGTTTGTGTAATGTGCAGTATGGTATTTTTAGTTTACGGTGCAATTGGATATGATATTCCTCAGTATAATTTTGCATTTGTAGCATTTATAAGTTTAATAGCTACTGTTTGTGAAGCCGTTACTCCAAGAGGTCTGGATAATTTAAGTGTTTCATCTGTCAGTGCGATTTTGTATTATATTTTGATGGTGTGATTTAATGGACAAGTTCATTGTTATAGATGGTTTGGATGGTTCCGGAAAAGACACACAGGTTAAACTGCTTGCTGAAATGTATGAAAAACAGGGAAAAAATGTTGTTGTACGTTCACATCCGTCTATGGATAATAAATATGGTATAAAATCAAAAGAGGCACTTTTAAAAACTGGTAAAATTAACCATTTAAAAGCTACTGTTTATTTTGGATTGGATGCAATCAGATCAATTAGAAAATATTATAATAATGATAATATTGATGTTTTAATATTTTCAAGATATATTATGTCTGTTGTTTATCTTCCAAATGTTATTAATATAATTATTTATAAATTTGTTTCATTTGTTCTTCCAACATCAGATTATATGTTTTTCCTGGATGTAAGTCCTGAAGAATCTTTAAAAAGAATTGATAATCGTAGCGAAGAAACTGAAATGTTTGAAAATATGGAAGAGCTTGAAAAAGCCAGAATCAAATCAAAAAAAGTTACTTATGACTGGAATATTATAAATGCAGATAACAGCATAGCTAAAGTTAATGATGAAATAAAAGAAAAACTATAAAACTTCTTTTATTCCTTCATTGGTGTGAATCATTATGGAATTAAGGTTTTCTAAGTTGATTGAACTGATTGGGATATTTTGAGCATCTTCATTCATAAATAAAAGTTCTTTGTCTATAAATGTAATCCAATTTACTTTATGAAGCACTACTCCATTAATTATCAGTTCGCTGTATTGAGGTATAAAACTATTTTCATTCATTTCCTTAAAATACGGATTTTTACGAAAAATATCTTTTAATACTTTATCCATAAAATTTACTCTCCTCTTTCTTCAACAAATTTGGGAACAGCTTCCTGCAGAGGGTCAAATGTTTCCCTGTTTTTAACTTCCATACATTTCATACTTACTTTGGAGTGAAGTGATGACGGAAGTCTTAATATTCTTTTTAAATCGATAGATACTTTAGCATCAATAGTGGACAAATTAACTCTTGCCATAGCTTCGGTTAAATTTTTATATCTTCTAGGGCCGATATCTCTTTTAAAATATCCCCAGTTATCATTATCCAGATGATGCCTATATTTTATAATGTCCTTCATTAGCTTAGGATTAATTTCATCTAATTCTTCATTTCCTACTAAATGTTGAATATTATATTTTAATTTATCAGTAAAAATTTTGGAGTATCCGACAGGAATGCTGAAATGCTCAAAATTAAAGCTTTTATTTGATATGTCTGGATTGAAAAAGTTGGATTTTGGAACTTCTGCACCTGCCACATATTTTAAAACTTCTGATCTTAATTCACTTCCAGATGTCATCATTTCTTCATCAAGAATTCTGATATGATATCCTCTTCCTGAGTAAACTAAGTGAATATTATTTAAGCCTAAATCATCCTGCAGCGTATCAATTAATGAATTAACAATTTCTAAAGCCTGTCCTAAACAAACTTCACACACACTGTCGCACTGGCAACTTCTAATTGGAATATCTTTAGCATCAACATCAAAAATATATTCTGCTTTCTGCCAATCTTCTCGTCTTCTTGGATTATTATAAAAAGCTACAGAGATATAAGCTGCAAAAGGAGCTTTATATCTTAAAAATTTCTTTAAGGACTCTCTTCCTCTAAATACTTTATACCGGTCATTTGGTCCCTTTCCATTATGGTCAAAACCGAATTCCCTTTTCTTTAAATCTTTAAGAATAAAGTCAGGCATGTCTTTAGTGGACCATTCCTCACGGTAATACTGCCTTCTTTCTTTAAGTGTAGCTTTAGAAAACATAATAATCAGATATATTATGATTATTATTTTAAAGTATTTAATAATAGTTATGGTGTGCAAATGCACAGTATTATATAATAAATTTAACTATAATTCATATTATGAATGAAGAAGTAAGAGAAGTAATTGGTGTTGAACACTTAAAAACAGTTTTATCCACTTTAACCCCTGAAGATATTGTTAAACATGCTTATAAAGAATGGTATCCTTGTCAAAGAACAGGACATACTATTTTAAACCTTGAAAATGGGAAAATATATGGTTTGGGGATAGAATTAAATCAGTTACCTCTTGTTGACACTGTTTATATAGAATTGTATTCAATTGATTGGGAAGAAGACCCGATTGAAGTTGAAGAGCTTTTTTCACCTCAGGAGTATGAGGAATACCTGGAATTTAAAGATGATGAAGTCTGTGAATACACTCCTGATATTGTTTCTGATTTTTGTCAAAAAAAGGGTATTGATGAAAATGAACGTAAAATTGGTCTTTTAGCTTATAAATTTGAAAAAAATGAACAGAGCAACTACAATCAATGGGAATCAAAGATTTTAAATAAATATTATGATGTTATTATGGATGATTATAATCCGTTTAAACAGATGGATAATGATTTTTAATCTTTTTTATTATCAATTTGATATTTTTTACGTCCGTAACATGATAGGGGGTTATTAATTCCTTTACATGAGCTGTCAGGTTTACATAACTGGGGTAAATGAATTTTAATTTTTTCACAGCTCATTGGAGTATACCATTTGGTTTCTCCTTCATGATTGATGTCAACTTCACTGTGCATACCAAAACCCAACTTTGATATGATATTGATTTTTTCTTGAGGCTGGTCATCAAATAACGGTGGTGAACAGTTATCTGCGGCTTCATAAATCAGAGGCAGGATTTCATTTTCTGTTATTGATAAATCGGGATCCATATCTGATACTTTAACACTTTCATCACTTGCAAAGATTCTCGGATATAGTCTTGCATATGATGCAAATGAGGTTAATAATAGCACAATAGCGTCGTTACGTCCACCGGATGAGACTCCTTCAATGGTATTTCTAATACATGGTGGAAATGCTTCTTTAAGTAATTTTCCACCTTTAACTGTACCGTAAATACCTCCGCTGCCTGCATAGAAAGTATTGTATTTGCTGATTTCTTCAGGAATGAACTCTTTTAGTTCCTCTCCGATTTCAGTAATGGCAGGGTGGAGTTCAATTCTGGATGACATTTCTTTGATTCTTTTAATGTATTCTTCTGTTTTTTGCATAATAAGTCTGGAAAGAATCAGTTCTTTAATATTATTTCCGACCAGTATATTATACATTCTGTCAGGGTTTCTATCTGTAAACTCATCAGAATACTCTTCCAAAAATTCATCTTCTTCTAAAATAATATTCCCATTATTGATTAACAAATCAGTTAATGATAATCTTTTAGAGGCTATTACATCTTTCAGGGCTTTCCATTGAATGGATCCGTCGGTTTTGATGTCTCTTAAGATGTCGTCAATGATTTCGCTTCTGCTTCCTGGTGGAATTTTAGCCAGTCTTTCTTCAATTATTTTTCCCTGGGATTCAATAAAAAGTCTGGTTTCTCTTGAAGTTACATTAAACTGAATAGCTATAGCCTGACATAGGATGTGGAATGTTACAACATCCTGTCTGTATAAACTGCTATTTAACAGGTATTCAAATTCACTTTGAGTGTAATTTTTATTATTTTTTTTCTCAATTGCCCATTGTATTCTTTTTATAGCTAAATCTTTATAGGATTTAGGAATTAAGGAATCGTCGGATATTTTCTGATTTGCAGTATGCATTATTTCATTTACAAGTGTTTCATCTTCATCAAAGAGTTTATTTAAGTCTCCGTACTCTTTAACAATTTGTCTTCCTTCATTGGACAATGGATTAATAAATGAAACTTCAACCATGTTTTTTATATTTTATTTTATCTTTTAAAAAATTAACTTATTTTTAAGGTCATTTTTGCTTTTTTAATAGAAAACTGTTAATATTACGGTTTATTAAAATAATAATTAAGATTTTTAAGGGTAGTATACATGGTATGTAAAGGAAATATAACATTTCAATCATTTGAATGTGATTATAATGAAGTTTATGAGGCTTATGATGTTGATGGCGACATTAAAAATGATGTTCAGGTTTTAACTGATCATTATACTTATTCTGGTTATTATACTTTTTTAAATAGTTCTTTTTGGAAAAGTCTATTTGATTGTATTTTTTGGGAGGATATAACTGGCAGCGAATTTTCCAAAAGTGATTTTAAGAATATTCCTTCTCAGTTTTATGAAGATAAGATTCCTTTGTCATGTGATATAAAAGATATTTCCGAAAGAATTGACACATTTTCTAAGATAATCACTGTTCAATCAAATCTTAATGAGCATGCTTTGTTCAATATGATAAATGTAAAAGAGTTGAGCCTGTTTGAAAATTTTATGGAAGTCTTTTTCGATAAACAAAATAAAAAGGTTAGAAAATCTTTTCTGCATTCCCATGGTTTCAAATATCTTAAAGCCCATTATGATGAAAGAAAAAGGTATGATTATTTTATCATGTTCGAGAGATATTTCGGTAATAAGTTTTTTAAATTCATTGATAAGGAATTGGAAAAACACGGTATCAATGTAGAGTTTTCTGCAATGGATGTGGTAAACTCCATATTTTCCAAATTTTCCAAAGACCAACTGCTGTCAATTATCAACAGAATGAATTTAAATAAGGAAAGTTTCAATTCTTTTAATCCGTTTTTAGCTTTCAATGGGGAAGATATACTTTTTGTTTTCATGTGGGATGAATCTAAAAAACACTTTGATGATTTGGAAGTGCTGTGGATTGATTTTTTATTGAATTTAGGCTTTAATGTTGAAATATTTGCTTTCAATAAATCCAATAACTCATTGTCCAGATTTGTAAACAGATTTAAAGAAAATAAAATTAAACTGGAGTTATTTAACCTGGATGAAAATGGTAAAGAGAACTTTAAATCAGATAAATTAATGATTAATGATTTTGAACATCTGAAAAATGAAATAGACAATTTAAATAATGAAAATATCTTAATTAAGCTTGACGGGGAAGAAGTAATCCTTGATGAGGTCTGTGACGTATTTTCATGTGCTCTGGAAAAAGAAAATAACGGATTGTCTAGGGATTACTGTTGCAGATACGGAGATTCAAATCCTGCTGAATTTCCATGTAAGTATGTTGAAGAATATTTCAGTTCCATTTTTAATGTAAATGATGGATTTGGTCAAATTACTGATAGCGGAATATGGAAATTCAATAAAGATAAAGTTAGGGACAAATTTAAGGATTTATCCAAAACTATGAAAATATGTCCGTTTTTTGATTATATGTCAAATAAAAAAGCTTTAACTAAGTATCTCAAAAACATCAATCCAAAAACTATGAATCAATGGTGTTTTGTAGATGATGAAGGTCATTCATGGTACTTTTTAAGAAAAGTCTGGTTTAGTGATGAGGCCGATTTGGATTTTCCGGGATTTTCTAAAATGGCAGGTGTTAAAAAAACAGATAAAGATGCCAAATCTAAAGCTGTAGCTATTCTGGATGATAAGCTTAAAAAATAAAGAAAATGATACTGTTAAACAGATATAACTGATTTTTAATATCTGACCTGAGGTTATTTATCATTTTTCTATTTTCATTTTTAACGATTTTGGGATATTTGAATTTATTTTAAATAGCTAATTTGGAAATTCAATATTTGGATTTAAATTATCTTTTAAATCATTTTGTTTTAAAATATTTCTTAATTAACTTCGCATATATTAATTTTATATTATATGAATGACATAATTATTAATGCTTAAAAAAGTTAGGAGAAAAATTAATGTCTAAAATTTTTATTTCATGTGCGCTTCCTTATGCAAATGGACCCTGTCATTTAGGTCATATTCGTTCTACTTACTTGCCTGCTGATATTTATGCAAGATATAATCGTATGATTGATAATGATGTTCTGTTAGTTTGTGCTACTGATGAACACGGTACTCCAATTGCTGTTAAAGCGGATAAAGAAAACAAAAAACCGATTGAAATTGCTAAAAGATATCATGACATGATTGTTCGTGATGTAGAGTCAATGAATATTTCCCTGGATAACTTTACAAGAACCACTGATGATTTACATTATGAAATTGCTCAGAATTTCTTTTTAGAATTATATAATAAGGGGTTAATTTATAAAAAGGATATTCAGCAGCTGTACTGTGAAAAGTGTAATAAGTTTTTACCTGACCGTTATGTTGAAGGTATATGTCCTGTTTGCGGATCTGAAGCACGCGGTGACCATTGTGAAAAATGCGGAAGGGCTTTGGAACCTACTGAACTTGATGAACCTAAATGTTTAACCTGCGGTTCCACTCCTGTTATTAAGGATACTTATCAGTACTTCTTTAAGTTAAGCGAGTTTGAAGATGATTTGAAAGATTATATTGATAATAATGAAAATCTTCCTGCCAATGTTAGAAATTATGCTAAAAATTGGCTTAAAGAAGGATTAAATGACTGGGTTTTAACAAGAGATATGGATTGGGGAATACCTTTACCTCTTGATGAAGCTAAAGGCAAAGTACTTTATGTTTGGGTTGAAGCATTCTTGGGTTATATCTCATCAGCTGCACAATGGTCAAGGGAAACTGGCATTAAATGGGAAGATTATTGGAATGATACTGCAATCCATTTCATCGGTAAGGATATTATTTACCATCATTCCATCTTTTGGCCAGGTCTTCTTAAGGCATACGGATGTAAATTGCCGGATAACATATATGCTGGAGAATTTTTATCTTTGGAAGGAGAAAAAATGTCCACCAGTAAAAATTGGGTTGTTTGGATAGCAGATTTTGTTGATAAATTTGACCCTGATTTACTTAGATATTACTTAACTATAAATGCACCTTTAAACAAAGATACTGATTTCTCATGGGATGATTTCCAGAGAAGAAACAATGATGAATTGGCAGATGTTATAGGTAACTTTTTACATAGAACTTTTACATTTACCCATAAATTCTTTGATGGTGAAATACCTGAATATAAAAATCCCTCTGCAGAAGATAATGAATTCAAGGAAATCATTGAAAAACTTCCTGATACTGTTGGAGAATATATTTCAGATTTTGAATTTAGAGACGGATTGCTTGAGATTTATAGGGTAGCTAAAATTGGTAATAAATATTTCAATGATCAGGAACCATGGAAAGCTGTTAAAGAAGATATGCAAAAAGCAGCCAACTGTTTATATTTATCAAATCAACTAGCTAAAACATTGGCTTATGTAATTAAACCTTATATTCCAAATAAAGCTGATGCTATAGCTAAAATTATTAATCTGACCACTCCTGATGAGTGGAAAGATGCTAAAGTCCCATTAGCTGAAGGACACAAAATAAATAAAGCTAAACCGTTATTTACAAAAATTGAAGATGATGTAATTAACAAGCAAAAAGAAGAATTGCAGAAAAACTTAAAAGAAAGTGAGGATGAAAATATGAGTGATTTAATTAGTATTGATGATTTTGACAAAGTAGTTATTAAAATTGGACAGGTAAAAGAAGCTGAAAAAATAGAAAAATCCGATAAATTATTAAAATTACAGGTGGATATTGGAGATGAAACAAGACAAATTGTAGCAGGTCTTGCAAAACAGTATGCTCCTGAAGAATTAATTGACAGAAAAGTGGCTGTTGTTGTTAACTTGCAACCTGCAAAATTATTCGGAACCTTATCTGAAGGAATGATTCTTGCAACTGGAGAAAGTGCAGCATTATTATCTCCAGACGAATGTGAAGTCGGTGAAAGAATACAATAATCTTAATTTAATTCAGTGATTTTAATGGAAGAATCTGCTCTAGTTGCAAAGGCTGAAAAATATCTCAAAGAGATTTCAAATGACAGTATTAGATTGGATAATATTGAAGAGTTTGAAAATTTCAAAAGATTATACTATAAACTAGATGACAGATTAAACAGTTTACAGGAATTAAAAGAGAGTATGGATGCACAGGGATACACCACTCCTTTTACATCCTTAAATAAATATGGTACAAAAGCAATAGCTGAAGTTTCACTTGAGGAAATGAGTGAAAACAGTAGACATAATCAGATGTTTAGAATGAAAGCTAATGCTAAAAAAAATGTTCTGGACAGAGTAAAATCAGCTATTGATGCTCATAAAATTGCAATTGGACATTTGGAACAATGCGGTTATCTTAAATGTGATTCATGTTATAAAAAATATTCCCTCAGCGAGTTCAGACTTAAAGGTGAAAAATGCAGCTGCGGTCATGAAAACTTCTCTTTTAAAATAAATAAGGATGCAACCTACAGATTGGAAATTATTCCATATTTGCCTTTGTCCGGCAATTATTTGGTGTTGATGAGTGAATTGTCAGGTTATGGAAGAAATTCATTTAAAAAAGTATTAAATATTCTTAAACAAGAACGTAAAGGTCTTGTAAAAACTATTTCTTTAGTTATCCGTTTTAGAGATGAAAATGGACGTTGGATTCGTAAGAATGTAACTCTGGATTCAGAATATATCAGTAATTATGAGGAAGAGGTTAGAAACAGATACGGAAAAGATGTCAGAATTGAAGTTTTAAGATTCCACAGAACCAAACCTGCTATTATTGATGATAAATACGTCAGAAATGCACTGGCTATCAGTTATGTTAAATATAGTGAAGACATTATTTCCAGTATTAAAGATTCTATTTTAAAAAGGAAGCTATCTGATTTCAAAAGAATTAATAAATATGACGCTATCAGATATAAGTATGAAAATGAAATTCCTGGCTTTATCGAAGAATATGATATTGGAGAAATAGAAGCCTGGAGACAGTTAAAGATTACAGAAGAATTTGAAAAGCTTCATTTCATTGATAAATTCGGTAATTACAACCGTTCTTTAAAAAGAGATTTAAAAATAAGAGAAAATATTGAAAAAACCATATTTGAAAATATGGCTCCTACTTTAATGATGTGGGATATTTTCAGATATTACTTAACAACATCACACAATAACCGTAAGATTAACAATGGTCCATTTCCATATATTAGAGCAGAACTTGACCGTCAACAACGTAAAGTGTTCCAGACTACTTTTAAAAAGGTTATCAAGGTTTTAAATGAGTTTACAGACTTGAAAATAATTTCAATTCCTGATATGGATCTTATTTTATATGAAAAATTCAAGTTTGAAAAACAGTCCAAAAACTCAAATATTTTATTTAACTATCCCGCTTTGGGGGCTGGTTTGATACATGAACACGGCAATATAGAAATTGAAACTATAGGGAATGTATTAAACATTAATGATTCTAAAATTAAAAAGGAACTTAAAAATATTGAGCATATCAGAAAACCGAAAAGTGCAAAATCCAAGAAATTTTTAGATTTAATTAAGAAGTGATGCTTATGGATGAAGATGTTACTTCTGTACATATAACAAAAGGATTAACCTCTTCAACTATTTTGGATTTAATTGAAGAATATCCCAATCTGGAAGAGATTACATGTTGTCCTAGTATTTTTAATAGGATTTCCAAGAATTATATTGATGCTTTGAACCAGCTTGACATTACTGTTTCTAAAAAGTATAACTGGGGAGCTAAACCTAAATACTCTTCATTGGAAGAGGATATATTGAATTTAGCCAAAGAAGGTAAAAAAGCAAAAGAGATAGCTGGTTTATTGGACATTTCTCAAAATAAAGTTTATTATCTCCTTAGGAAAAATAAACAGGGGGTCAAATTTGATAATTACTCTAAAAAACATAATCATGATGAAGTCAAATCTTTAAAAGAAGAAGGTTTAAAACCAAAGGAAATAGCTTCAAAATTAGATATTCCCCTTAGAACGGTTTATTATATTTTAAATAAGAAATAGTTATTTTATTTTTTAATAATCAGAAGGGTTTGATAAAGATAGATAATGTTTAAATTATCTTAAAATCAATAGGACAACAATAACTTAATAAATATAAATTTGTTCTTCCATATATAATATTAATAAATATCAGCTTATGATTATTTTATCTTTTGATAATTATAGGGAAATGAAAGCTTATTTAATTGATTAGTTCACAGCTATTTTAATAGATAAATATCTTTGAATAGTTTTTAAACTAATTTAATGGAGGTATTATGATGATTACATGTAGTGTTTGTGGCCATCTAAATGATTCATCAAGAGCAATATGTGAAGAATGTGGATCTGATTTATCAGATAGTCAGGATTGGGGATATGACTTCGAGGACAGCGATGATTTTGATTAAGTGATTAATAATTATATAAAATTATTTTGAGAGTCTGAATTTTTTTCGCGATGAATATGATGAGATATAGTAATTCATAGAGAAATTTAATAATAAAATTGAAAAACATTTATGTCTTTCTGAAATTGCATAAATACTGATGAGTACAAAGAATATTACAACGTTTATAGATATAAATCAGTATATAAAAATTTAAACGAATTAATAGAATTATTTAAAGAAAAATTGTTGATTTAATAATATTCTGCGAAAGTCTGGTGAACGAATATTTTTTGGTGTAAATTTGGTAAAGTATTACTAATAGGTTTTTTTTAGTTATTAAAAAAAGTTTTAGGAGAATAATATCTCCTTTTAAATTAGTTTTGTTGTGTTATTTTTTGGTTTTAAAAGTTTTTTATTTTATTTTCCAAATTCTGCTTTTATTTGTTTAATTGATTCAATGTTTAATTGAGTTATTTTTGCTATTTGTTTTATACTGTAATTTTCTTTTAGCATATTTTTTGCAGTATTTATTTTTTCTTCTTTTTTCCCGTTTTCGTAGTCTTCTTGTCTCCATTCATCGATTATTTTCATGGTATCCCTCAGTATGTTTGTTAATTTTTTGTGCTGTCTTTCATTTTTGATGAATTTTTCCACTATCAATAATTCTATTCCAAATACAAAATCACTGCTGCATTTCATTGATTTTCTTACTTCATCTAGTGTTTTCACGGTTTTTTCTATTTGTTTGTTTAATGGTTTTTTTGAGCTCATAAATGGAGCTAGAGCTAAATTTAGCATTTCATGTCGGGTTATTTTTTGATTATTTTTTATTTTATTTTCTATATTATTTATAATTTTATCACCATCAAAGTCTTTTAGTGAAACACTACTAAAAAAATCATAGTGTTCAAGAATACTTCTCAAATGGGGTCTTGGACAATATAAATGTTTATTGGATACAAATTATATCTGTGATAAATATGGTTTTCGAACAATTCGTACAAGAACGAAACTTATCAAAAGAAACAAGGCGGAGATATAAAACAATATTAAAAAAATATGCATTGTTTAATGATATGAGTTTGGAAGAATTGTTAGATGAAGCAGACAAAGAAGAAATCAATGGAGTAAGATGGAAAAATAGAAAACTCAAAACAAGACTAATTGAATTTAGAAAATATTTATATAATTCATTAAGATCATCAACTGCAAAAATGTATTTTATAAGTGTAGTATCATTTTACAGGCATTTTGAGATAGAAATCCATAAATTACCTTCAACAAGTAACGTGAATGTTCATTCACCTGAACCAGTAGAGTTTTCAGATATTCCCACAAAAGAATTACTTCAAAAAGTGATAAACGAATCAAAAAACAATACATTCAGAACAGTAATATATTTCATGTCAAGTACAGGATTAGCAATGATTGATACATTGAATTTAACTATTGAAGATTTCCTTACTGCATGTGATGTTAAGAGTATTGATGAATTAGATAACTTATCCAACTATGTTTCCACATTCAAATTAAAACGGAGGAAAACAGGAAAATATTTCTATACATTTGCAACACCTGAAACAACAAAACAAATAATAAATTATATTCATTCAAAACCAAATGTGGGAATGAATGATAAATTATTTGATATAAGTGCAGATTACTTATACCAATTGTTTCGAAAAACAAATGATAGATTAGGTAAAGGTAGAAAAAATAATCAGAGTTTGTTCAGAAGCCACATGTTAAGGAAGTATCATGCAACAACATTACTCAATTCTGGTTTGACTCTTGAACAAATAGATGCTTTACAAGGAAGGAGTAAAGAAATTACTCACCAATCATATTTTCTTGATGACCCCAAAGTTTTAAAGGAAATTTATATAGAACATATGGATAAATTAACCATATTTGGAGATAGTAAAGAAATACATGAATTAAAGGAGAAAAATCGAAAATACAAGGAGAAATTTGTGGAACAAGAAGAATTAATTAAGGAAATTGTTGAAGCACAGGAAAAATTAGAGAAACTATTGGAACTCTGATTCAAATAATTATTGTTGAGTTATGTTAGGCAACCACTCCGTAACATAATAATAATTACATGAACTTCGAGTTCCAACATTTCATTGAGACAAACAAAATAAATGGAAGATATTTTTTAAAAAAAAAGTATCTTTTACATAATATTTTGTATAAAATCACTCACCCACATCAGATTTAAGATTGGGTTGAGCATATTTTATTTTGTTGTTTTCATGTATTTATAGTTTTTTCTAATTTTTATGTGTTTCACAACACACAACCAAAAGATTTATATACTATAAAGAACATAGTAATATTCAAGAACAGAAAAGTAAAGGGAAAAACAACCACAAAAAAATTTCCCTAAACAAAAAACTGTTCCTAAAAAAAGGAGGCAAACAAATGGAAGAAATAACCTATAAAGGAGAACATGGAATCTTCATGACTCATGAAGAACGAAATGACTTGTTCTCATTAATAAAAAAACAATCCAACTTAGTAAAACAAGCAATGCAAAAATCTGAAGAAACAATCAGAGAGTGTAAAAATGAGTTGGCTAAATGAGATCGACAATTGCATCAAAACATCAGATGCAAAAATCGAATTTCAAAAAAATGTTGTAAAAAAACAAGAATCCAACATTCAAAGAAAAAAAACCTGCCAACCAAGAATAAAACATGCAAAAGCAGTAAAACAATTAATCAGGAATGTAGACTACAAAAGAAAAACAGCACTTGTCGAATCAAGGGCAGGAAAAGTTTACCCAGTAATATTAAGTGACCAAGCATTAGCCAAAAATGTCACAGAAACAGATCTGGCAATTGTTAAAAAAGTCAATGGTTACTGGATAATGATAGATGTTGAAAAACCAATGAAAATGGATTCATCAACAGCAGAATTATTTGATGAGGGATATGAATGGTGTCAATATTAATTAAACTAAGTAACTGGATTGATATTCATAGGAAACGAAAACTGAAAACAAAACAACCAATAAAAATAAGAATAAATAATTGGGTTATGAGGAACTTCGGATTCCTATTATTATTAATAGTCTTCCTAATGCTCATATTATTCATGATTTTCAGTTTCCAAATAGTAGGAGCATCATTAGAATCAGGCAACTATTATAACCATTTAGGTGATGTAATATGATGAGAAGAATGGTTAAAAGACACTTCCCATTAGCTACACCTATTGAAATTAAAAAAATAATTTCATTAAGTGAAGCAACAAATCCTAAAAGATTAGATGAATGGTTAAATGATTATATCTACATTACAATAGAAGAATGCTATGATAGATATGATGACTTATTAACAACCACATATGATGATTGGGTGGATAATTTCCAACCATATCAAGTAATAGAGCAATTGGCAGAAGAACAAAAATTACCAATTATTTATTTAAGTGAAAATGCATTTTTATTAAATGTAAAAACGTGAAAAAGAGGAGTTAAAAAAATGGAAAAAAATTCATTAATGAACTATATAATAATGTCTGAACTGATGAAAACAGAAATGGCTATGGAGTCATTTTCAAAAGAACACATAATCGAAACATTAGAACATATTATTGAAACAATCAAAAAAATTGATGAAAAAGATAGTCTCGCACTTGCAAGTGCAGGTCAATCAATGAGCAGTACTGGGAATATGATAGCAATGGCTGGTGTTAAAAAATACAGGAACAAAATAATCAGAGAAAGGAGTTAAAATAATGAATACTAATAATATTGAAAATAATATAGATGAATTCATATCTATGAATAATTTATTAAATTTAATGATGGCAGAACAGAACTTTAATAAAAAAGACATAATTGAAACATTAGAAACTATGGCACAAACCATAAATGACATAGATGATAATGATTATGCTACATTAGGTATTGCAGGAACAGCAATGATTGATATTGGTCAATTATTAGCAACAGTAGCAATAAAAAAAATTAGTGGGGACAAACAATGAGTGAAAGAGCATTATTAAATACACTAAATTCAGCAATAGTTGAAGCACATACAGAATATATTAATGCAAAAAAAGAATATTTAACTGCAAAAAATAATCTTGCAGAAGCAGAGGCACAAATAAGTTTAACAGATAAAGAAACATGGAAAGACATAGGCATCACAAACCAAGCAGGAAGAGATGCATACATTAGACAACAAACAAAACAACTACATGATAAACTTAACCAGACAAGAATTACATTAGATTACTGTGAAATACAAGCACAGTATCAGGAAAATAAACTAAAAATATATCTTGCAACAACAGAGGAATAAAATGACAAAATATGTTGGAACAGCATTCAGTATGCAAATGATTCAAGGTGGAGTAGGTTTACTTGAATATTGCCAAATATCTGAAGAAACATTCAGAAAACTCGTTCAAGGAGCAGTATCCTTTGTAGGACACAAGGACATGGCAGAACACCTTGGAGTACCAGTGAATCGTGGAAACCTTATACTTGAAGATGGAGATGTACTATATCTTGCCCAGAAATGCAATGGGAGAAATGGTTCAAATGCTCCACCTGAAGATGTGGAAATCAAATATTATCAAATATTTAATGTAGGTGATAAATTATGAGTAGGAAACAAAAAGTAACTGAACCTATGATAATACAAAATGAACATGGTAATGTTTTAGCAGAGTATTCTCCAGAATTATTATCCACAATAAAGAATACTGTGGCTAAAGGAGCAACTAATGAAGAATTATATATGTTTCTTCAAATAGCATCAATGTATGACCTCAATCCTTTCTTGAAAGAGATATGGTTTACAAAAATGAAAGATGAGGTTGCAATCATGACCAGTCGTGATGGTTATGCTAAAATTGCTAAAAGAGATCCTGAATTCAAGAAATGCCAATCCATGGCTGTGTTTGAAAATGATGTTTTCAAAACCAAACTTGAAATGGGTGAAGTGGTTGGTATAACTCATGAATTTGGTCAGAATGACCGAGGCAAACTTGTAGGTGCATATGCAATATTAATAACCTACAGCGGTGGAAAATTATATTCCTATGTCGATTATAGGGAATATGATAAGAGAAATTACATCTGGAAGAACTATCCTACAGCAATGTTGAGGAAAGTAGCTGAAAATGATGTATATAAAAGATTTGCAAATATCAATGGTATCTCAACCATAGAAGATATGCCTTCTGGATACACTGATTATGCAATTGAAAATGAAATTATTGAGACAAACAAAATAAATGGAGATGGATTAGAATGAATTATTCTGAAGATTTTGAAATAAGTGATGTGACTAATGAAAGAGATGCAGGTAGTGTATTTGATGAATTCGGTATTGAACCAGAGTTTGTTGAAGAACAGACTGGTGGTATTGAAATACCATTCGATTTCAATGTAACCGAATTGAAAGATGCATATGATGGGGAATATCTTCAAGGTAAACCATATTTGTCTGATGTTATTGAATATGATTATGAAGACAAAGACACAGGTGAGAAAAAGAAAAACACTTACTGTGAATTAGTTCTGATTGATTCTGATGAAAAAGAAGCATATAAAATTAGAATTAATCTAAAATCAGATAAGAATGTACAGGAAAATGTACATAAATCATCTAAACTCTATGCATTAGTTGTAGGATTAATTAACTTAAAAAATAAAGGTGTATTTAAAAATTATAATCATCTTAAAAAAGTTAATTTAGATAATATTAGAAATATTGTGAGTGGAATTGATGATTTAACTGTTAAAGTTAAAGAAGTTCAATCAAACAATTTCTCATATAATACATTTGTAATCGTTGATGATGAATAATGAATTTGAAAGAGGGTGTACCTCTTGATAATGGAACATATGTTAAGGTGAGTCCTGAAGGCTCACAATTTCATTATGTTTTCTTTGAAGGGGGTAAGATGATTTATGAAACAAGGAATCCTGCTCCTTTAAGATTATCTCCACAGTCATTAACTGGTAGGAAGATAAGATCCTGTTTTCCAGAAGATGTGCAGAAAAGTACAGATAAATCTTATCAGCGATTTGATGAGGTTAAACAAGTTCTGCATGAATACATTAAACTTCTTGAATTGGAGGAGCATAAACAATCAGTTCAACAGAAACTGGAGGAAGAAGCAAAAGAGAAATTAGAATGGGAAGATGCATTAAAGAAATATGAAAGTATTGATGACCCATTAATTTGGCTTAGGAGTATGATTGATTGGGTGAGTGCAGGTGAATCAAATAATATTATGATTGCATTTCTTACATATTGTAGTCAGATTATACTTGAACACCCAATATCTCTAATTATGTTAGGGGAAGGTAGTTCAGGTAAAAATCATATTATTGAAATTGCTAAAATGTTATGTCCAGAGGAATATTTTATCAACATGAACCACCCTACACTCGCTTCCATATTCCGTAAGGCTGATGAAGACCCATATTATTTCCACCGTAAAATTGTAAGCATGGGTGATTTGGGTGGTAATAATGACCATGAAGAGCTTGCTGATGCAAAAAATATTTTCAAAGAACTTCAAACTGATGGAGAATTGAGTCGTCCAGTTTCAAGAAAAGTTGATGGTGATTGGGTTGTTGTAGACTTGTATTTGAAAGGTAAGCCATGTCTTAACTATTCAACAGTACCTAATCATAACTTTGATAGTCAAGAGAAGAGTCGTGCAATGTTATTGACTCCAAGAACAGATAATCAGAAATCTTTCTTTAAAATGATGACTATGATTGAATTTAAGGGAGGATATAATTATAATAGGTATCATGAAATCTTCAATTATTTATCTGAATTTATGCCTTTGGTTGTCAGGGGTTTAGTGGATAAATTTAAGAATACTAATGTCATTAATCCATATGTTACTTGTATTCAGGATTTTGTTAAAGGTTCAGATTATTTTAAAAGAGATTTTCCAAAATACAATGCGATAATGCAAGTTATTGCTATATTAAATTATTCTAATAAAAAAATACACACCATTGATGGGAAACAATCAATATTTGTGAATATGGAGGATTTATTAATTTTCCTTGAATTGTTTAATTTGTATAATGATGCTATGCAGTCTAATTTGTCTTTGAGAGCCACCCAAATATATCAGGATTTACTTGATAATTTTGATGTATATGCACTAAATAGTCCAGATAAGGATAATTATAATGAATTTGGTATTACTATTAATGATTATATGCTTCAATCTGAACAGAATCTTACTAAAAGGAGTCTCCAAACATACTTTAAAGAATTACGAGATAAGAATATTATTAGAGTTGTTGGGGCTTTTTGGAAATCGCCAATCTATCAATTGAATAAAAATCATAAAAAGAAAGTTTATGATTTGATAGACTGTCTTGATGAGCATATGCAGAACATACTTGCTGATGTATATGGTTATGGTGTATTAGATGATATTTTAATTGAAAGTAATGTTGAGGATATTGATATATTTTCACAACACCCCCTGATTAATCCGCCACCATGGCAGGATAATAAATGTGTCGGTGATGTTAATAGTAAATGAATATTTTGATGTATATGATAGACTATAAAAACCTCAAAAAAAACATGAAGCAGAAAAGGATTGACAATATAAAAACCAACTACTCGATCCAAAGAACCTGCTTCTACAATGAAGGCAATGGGCATGAACTATGCCCACACAAAACTAATTGTTTACTAAACGAGGAAGTATCAACAATCCTCAACGAAATAGATACTCTCAAAAAAGAATCATATAATTTAAACGAGTTATCTAAAAGAAAAAATTATTATAAAATAAAAAAATTAGAAGAAAAATTGAGACAAACAAAAACAATAGCTGGAGGATATTAAATATGAAATTCAATCTTGTAGAAGGAGAATCTCATAATTCAAAATACCATAGATTTGTAGAATATTACAATTCTAACAAATCATGGAGAGAAATAACAAAAGAATTCACAAAACAAATGTCACAGAAATTATACACTGAAGCAATCGAGAAAAAAGATATTGAGGCAAGATTGTGATTGTAACAAATATTAAAACATTTAAAAGTGTGTTTCGCGGATTATCAAAGATTTGTGATGAAGTCAAATTCAGATTAGATTCTGATGAATTATACTGTTCATTCCTCAATCGTAGCCATACAATTTTCTGTAGAGCATTTATTAAATGTGTTAATATATGTGATGATGAAAAAAACACAACATTCGTCATAGACTTGTATGAGTTTGAAAAGGTGTTAAAGAACATCAAAAATTCAGGTGAATTATCAATTAAATTATCTGATTCATATATTGATATACTATATAAAAACAATAATTCAAAAACGAATTATCGTTTAGGATTACTAAATAGTGATGGGGCAGAATCCAGAGAACCTCCAACACTAAATTACGACATGTTAAATATATCATTAGAATTCATTAAGGAATCCCTGAATGATATTAAACTTGTTTCAACAGAATCATGTGTATTTACAATAGATGAAAAATGGTTCTTAATATCAATAAAAGAACCAACAATGATGTTAATGGATTACAACAACAGTATAGAATTAGATAATCTGCATGAAAACCAAAAAGCAACATATACTATAAATTTACTTGAATTATTCCTTGAATTTAAAGATATATCATCTAAACTAATGATTGGATTCAAAACAGACTATCCATTAAAATTGGTTATTTCAAATAATGATGCATTAATTGAAGGGGTAGTAGCACCAAGGCTTGAAGAAGATGAGTGATAAACATGAAAGTATTATTAATCACAGGTGAAAGCGGAGTGGGTAAAACCACATTCGCAAAACACCTAAAAGAGAATTATAATTATAATATAGTTCACAGTTACACAACAAGACCAAAAAGAGATGAACAAGATAATGATCACATATTCATATCAAAAGATAGGGCTTATGAAATGATGAATAATGAGGAAATTGTAGCACATACACAAATAAATAAAGAACATTATTTCACAACAGTCTTTGATTTTAAATTAGACCGTCCTAATGCATATATTGTTGATGCAAAAGGGGTTAAAGATGTTAAAAAAAATTGTCCAGAATGGGACATTACAGTATTAAAAGTAATAACTAATGAAAATCATGTTTCAAAAGATAGGTTAAAAAGAGACATAGTAATTCCTAAAGACCATGAATGTGATTTGATATTAGAAAGAAAAGTTATCCACAAATACTATCTCACAAAAAAGAATGTCCATGTCCCTAAACCAAATTGGGTTGATGTATTATGAATAGTAAACATATAAAAGATGCATATTTAAAATTAGTTGAACATGTATTGATAAATGGTGACATTATCGATGATGAAAGAGGCAGTACAACAATTGAATGCACAAACCTTCAAATGCATATTAAAAACCCTAATGGAGGAATATTATACAATCCATTAGCAAAAGAAAATATACCAAAAGGTTGTGTGTGGAATGAAGAAAGAATCAGAAAATATAGTGAACAATTAATGAATCCAAAAAACAAGGGATTCATATACACATATGGTGAAAGACTACGAAATAATCAAGGTATAGATCAAATAACTAAATTAATTTCAAGATTAAATAATTGTAAGAATACTCGTAGAGCCACAGCAGTTACATGGAAACCAGAAATTGATTTTGAAGAAGAAGATGTCCCATGCTTAATATTGTTAGATTTCAAAATTCGTGGTGGAAAATTACATGCAACAGGTGTTTGGAGGAGTCATGACATCTTTGGTGCATATTTCGCAAATGTTCATGGAATATGGAATCTTATGAGATATGTAGCTATGGAAACACAAACAAAAGTGGGAAGTTTAACAACACACAGTATATCTGCACACATATACGAGCATGATTTAGAAGCTGCTAAAAAATTAATAGAATTAAATAAAAAAGGAATAAGGTGGTTTTAAATTTATGCATATTACTGATTACATTACTATTTGTCTTTTATTAGTTTTTATAATTATTCTTTTTTGTGGAGGATATTATACTTTGAGTTTAAAAATACAAGTGGCAAATACATTGGGATTACATGGAATAGATTACTGGTGGTTCTTATTACTTTAAAAAAGGAGGTATTTAATATGAATGATTATGAATCAGTTAAAAAATCATTAATAAAAAGATACAATATTAGAGAAGCAGAATTTTCAGATTCAGACAATATTAATGGGTACATATACCATATCGGATTAAAAAAAATAGTATTCCCTCACACATTAATAAAACTATGTGGGAATGATAAATGGGTTGAATTTGTGAATTTAATAACAAAATATGATACAATGGAAAATTCGGAGAATTATGTATTATATATTCAGGATTTGTTATTTGTATTTGATGATTTAGATGCATTAAATGAAAAATTGGGGTTGTAGAATGAACAGATTTAATGAAGAGATTTGGTCTATTCAAAACACAATATCATATTATACAAATATTTTACATAAACATGAGGATTCATTGACTGAAGAGCAAAGACAACCAATAGTTGAAAAGATTAAGGATTTGCAGACTGAAGTGAATAATAGATTAAACATATCAAATGATTTATGATACTCAATGGAATGTGTAAATATGAATAAATGCACTTGTGGGTTGTTAGACCCTAAACAGATAAGATATAAGAGGTTTTTGTTGGAGATAATAAATGAAAAAAGCAATAGATGAATATGGTGATGAATACTACTGGAAAAATATTATTTTGAAATTAAGATGTGAATCATACAGTAAGAAAAATCTTGAAGGAATTGAAAAAACTATTATGGAAATTTTAAATGATAAAGCTTTTGATGGTTATTGTTGGTTTGAGGTAATAGAATGATATGTAAAAAATTGTATACGATTATTGATGGTGAATTAAAAGAAATTCAACTGTTTGTTAATAGTGATATCGGTGATATAACACTCGAATGTATGTCTAAAGAAGATTATAAAAATATTGATGACATAGCAGGACATGAAGTTTGTACCGATGAACTGATATTTTTACAACCATGGTATGATGATACAGAAGACTTGAAAGAAAGATTTGGTAAAATATAGGGGGGGCTTTACTGTAGATTGGATAATAACGATTTTGAGGGTTATTGGACAGAATGGGGAGTAAGAGCAGATAGCATACATGAAAGAGATATCATTTGCGATTTTGGTTTAGACACAGACAAGGAAAGGTGTAAAAAACTGTTAGAAGATTATGGTTTTATCCTTGACGACGCAGAAGATGGTTTGTGGATAACTGGAGTGAAAAAATGAAAACTAAAAATTTTAGTAAACCTGCACCATGCAAAGAGGTATGTTATTACGATGCTATTGAAATAAAGAGGTGGTAAAAATGTTTCAACACGCTTTAAAAGATATATACGTTGGTAAAAATAGTAGGCGATTATTAGACCCATCAGATATTGAATTCAGTTTCTATTCCTATGGGCGACATATAGATGAAAATGGAGAAATTGCAAAAAATCCATCATATGAGTTAGTGACACACACATATGATGAATGTTTTATGCATAATGTTACTGTACAAGATATATCAGAACCTGAAGATATTGATATAGCAAAAGCTCATTTACTATGTACAGAATTGTGTAATATTATTATTAGTATTCGTCAAAATAGTAGTATTAATGAAGATGAATATCTTGAATTTTTATTTAAACAGATTAATGATTGGATTAATGAAGGCTATGTTCTTCTCTCACAATATGATGCAGAGGTGGAGGAAGATGAAGAATAAGAAAATAATTAATTTATTAAATGAATTAGGAATTAAAGAATTTAGTTGTTTAACAAAAGGAGAAATACATTTTCTTAATCTTACAGATTTACAAGTAGAAAAATTATTAGAAGCTCAATCAAATGAATATAAAGATGACTTTGATTTAGTTGGAGTTAGGAAACATCCTAATACCCCAATGCATCACTATTTACAATTAAAGAAGGGGAAAGATAAATGATTGAAGAAAAACTATTAATATCTTATCTGAAAGAACAAAAAAGAGAATATAACAAACAGGTTGTTATTTTACAGAAAGAATTAACTAGTTCTTTAATGTATAACCATAAACAGGAGTATATAATTAAAAACCTTATGTATGAGTCTATGATGAATATTATTCGTATCTATGAAAATCTAATTGAAAAAATTAAGAATGGAGAATTCGATAAGACAAAAAAGAACAGTCTATCAACATACCCCCCCCCCCCCAAATTATGGGTTTCATTGTGCAGAAAAATCTATAAAACCTTTAAATAAGATTATTTCCCTAATTACCGAAAAAGAATATAATGAAGATTTCATTGATGAAATGAAACGTATTGAACAAGAAAAATCTGAAAAACTTTAAAGGAGATGAACACATATGTATACCCCATTTGAAGAACAATTAATAGGAGAACTCTCAGTAGTAAAAGACTGTTATAATCAGGTTTGTAAAGAATTAGTAGAAGAACAAGAGGAAAACGAAAAACTAGAAGCACGACTCAAAACGTTAGTGGATTTTATAGAAGAATTTACACAACATATAAATCGTTCGATTATGGCGGAAAATCATATACTATCAGTAAAAGTTCGAGAAATTAACGACCTTTTAAATGATTTATATGAAGGAATAGATGAAAATTATACCGAATCATTAGAAAGGAATGATAAATTATCTATGAATTGTGCAAAATCAGAATTAGACTTGATAACAAAAATACTTAAAGAAGTGGAGAAAATATGACTAGATATTTAATAAATATTAATAATGATTGTAATCAGTGCATGGAGTGTGTGGAAGTCTGCCAAAACAAGGTACTAACAGAAGATTTCATAAACATGGTTAAAATCACATTAAAAGATAAGCACCACTATTTCAGGAAAGATGTTCCTGAATGTACTTATTGTGAATCCTGTGAGGGTATCTGCGAACAAAAAGCCATATGGATTATACATCCAGGACGGGAGGAACTACAATGAGAATAAAATGTAAGAAAAGAGCAGATGGTTGGATACCAGTTAAAGGAAATGAAGAAGAAATAATTGATTTTTTATGGGGACAGCAAAGAGAATATTTTAATAATCACGATGGTTACTTCGTTAAATTAAATGATGATGGAAGTATAGCTGTATCTGATGGGCAACCTTCTTTCGGAGAGTATATCGCAGTACCATTTTCGATAACTGATAAGGATATGGTAAAGATACTTCAAGCTCAAAATTTTGTGAATTTGGAAATGGAACACGATGGTACAATAGACACACTATTTAAAAATTGGAGTTTAAAGACTACAACCAAAATATTTGCGGTAACCTATAATGATATTCTTATCTTTAATACAGATTGGGAAATTGTAGATTGTTTAGGAAATGACAAAAATCAATTGTATAGGGATATTTTAGAAGCTAATGATTACATTGTGGAACGAGATGATTAGACGATACAATAAAAGAGAAGATAAAATGAAAACCGTACATTTAAACATACATGATGACCTGCATCAGTACCTCTTAAAAGTTAAAGAGGAAACAGGTAAAACAGATTACAATATCACAATATCCGATATTATTCGTGCAAGTATAGTATACTTCCTCACAGACCTGAATCTTTATACAAGTTCGGATAAAGATGCATTACTATTAATACAAGCACAAAACAGTTTATACAATGAACATATGTATAATGAGTTAAATCGTTTACCATTCAAATAAAAATGAGGACATAAATATATTAAAAGAGAAGATAAAATGATATTCGGCGATTTAAATTTAGGAATTGATGAATTCTTTGTAGGGAGGACAAGGAATATTGACCCCGCGAAGGTTTTTATGATACAATATAATAAGGAGAAAAATAATACTCGAGAAATACTTGATTTTATTAATAAAGAGTATGTCGAAGAGTATTCTTATGATGTGTTACTACCACATTATGAAAGGACATATAATAAGGGACATGTTTCAGGTTTGAATATACTTTTCACTGAGGAGTTTATTAATAATCCTGATGTAAAATTATGTTTTAATGAGACTGAACCTTTTACATTAAAACATAATGATTATTTGATGTTTGTGATTTCTGAGGATAATAAGTTATATGTTAGTACTGTTATGGAAATTGAAGCAGAATTTATGTTTAATAATTGGATTGTGGGAGAGCATTTATAAATGAAACCCATGGAACTAAATGTATCGATAATTATATCTGAAGATGTAATTGATGGATAAGTTAATGAGGATATTAAATTATTAGGAGATAAATTAAGTAGAAAAAAGAATTGCAATTATACTCATTCTTGAAAGACTAAAAGAGAGGAGTGAGTCATAATATTAGTAAGTTTCTTAAGGAGTAAGTGTTTTTGATGGTAATAATTTGTAAAAAAAAATCAAAGGAATATAAACCGATCAGAGGGAATGAGTTGGAAATTATCGCAAAATTAATGGAAAGTAAATATTATGATGAATCAGGAGTCACTTTTAAAAATGATGATGTATATTTCACAATAACAAACGAATATGGTGACGAAGAAAATTTTAAAAACTTTAAAGACGCCTATTTTAGGATTGAAGAAAATGGAGAAGTAATTTTTAAGTATAATATACCAGACCCACTTGAATATATTGCAGTAATATTTGACATATGTGGAATTGATTCAGTATATGCTCATTGGTTGCTTTTAGCCCCAAACATCAAATCAATACGAAGACTCCCAACAAACCCTACAACATGGGAATTACAACTGCCCAACCAATTCATTACAATGGCATCTGGTAACATATTAATATTTAATAGGAAATCAAGAAAAATCCATGCAGTATTGGAAAGAATAGATGAAGATGTAGAAGAAACTTTACGAAAAAACGATTATATAATTATTGAAAAGGAGTAGAAAATTATGGCAATTGTAGGAAATAAATACTGGGAAGAAAATGGTGACACAATAATAGAACCATTCGAACCTGATCATATACAACCTAATGGAATAGATTTAAGATTAGCAAATAAATTAATAGATTACAATAACCTTGGAAAGATAGATTCCAAAAACAAGATACCTCACGGGAAAACATTAACTTGTCAAAAGAATAGTGGTTTTGTACTTAAACCACATAGTTTCTATCTCGGAACTACATATGAAGAAATATCTATACCTCCAAGTTATGTTGGGAAAGTTGAAGGTCGTTCAAGTGTTGGTAGATTGGGAGTTACTGTTCATGTAACTGCTGGATTTATTGATACTGGTTTTAAAGGTCATGTGACTTTGGAACTTGCAAATTTATCAAATAATGAAGTTGTAGTTTATCCTATGCAAAGGGTTTGCCAATTAGTATTTGAAAACTGTATTTGTACAGATAAACTATATAATGGGAAGTATCAAGACCAAATCATGCCCCAACCGAGTTTAATAAATTTTGATAAGGATTAATTTCTTTAATATCCTTTTTTCTTTTTTTCTTTTACTAATCTCCTGAAAAAAATTATTTTAGGAGTTGAATGTAAATATGTCTAAAATTAAGAATGTAGTAATTGATTATCGTGAAGGAAGTCGTGTTTCCTCTGCTAAAAGCTTTTTCGAGGATTATAATGTAATCACTACAACTTTGCAACATGGTGATTTCTTATTTCAAAATGATACTGATAATATGAATGTATTATTTGAGTATAAGACTGGCAATGATTTTTTAACAAGTATTAATAATAAACATATATTTAATCAGACAGTTAGAGCTTGTCAGAATTATAAATATCAGTTTATTATTGTGCAGGTTCATGACATGAAATCTTTGATTGATAGATTTTTTTATCAATCTGGTGTTGATATGAGTATAGAGCAGGTTAATGGTGCAGTTGCTTCATTAAATACTATTTCTACAGTATTATTTGCTGATACATTATATGATTCTTTTGATTTAATGTATCGTCAAGCAACAAAGGTTTTTGAGGATAAGCCATTGACTTATAAGTTTCAGAAGAAGAGTATGAATCCAGCATTGAATTTTTTGCATGGAGTTCATGGTATTGATAAGCAGGTGGAAGTGATTGTTGATAAATTTAACTTGTATTCATTATATGATTTATTTAATTTAACAGAAAATGACTTAAAAACAGTACCTAATATAGGTGAAGTTAAAGCAAAAAACATATATAAAGCAATACATGGAGAATAATTAAATGAAGCATAAAGAAAATCGCATACAATACTTAATAGATAAATATGGTGAAACCAAAATTGCACCATACGAATGCTTATCAAAAGACTCACGAGCAAAAATAAACCAACAATACTACAAAAACAACATACAAAAAAATAGAGTACAACAAATACTAAATGAAACAAATACTACAAAACAGATAGAAACAGAAGTACACGAATTAATACAAAAAACAGAATTAAAACAATTATGTCCAAAATGTAAAGAAGAACAAATCATATCCACAATAATACTATTCATAATAAGAACATACAACAACAACTTCATAGAAGAAAGAACAAGAATCTGGAAAAAATACAAACTAAACTGGAAAATATACAGTAGAATAATCGCAAACCTATTAAAAAATATGCGAAAGAACCAACCAATCAAAAAACAAGTTTGAAAAAAATAAAAGGGTAGTTAATAAGGTAGAGAATTGGAAACCACCCTACCTTACAATACATATATTCTACAACAATATATTTAAAGGGTTGAGTTAATAGCCTCTTCAGATAACCATTCCCTTGAACTATTACCTATAGTCTCAACATTGTCCACTAATACACAATCCTTCAAACCACTACCTAAACTACGGATCTCCAAAACATCACATTTAATTTCAAGTAAATTCACAGTATTCTTCCAAGCCAAATCATTAGAATAATCTGTAGAACTCATAATATTTAACTTATTAGCATCACTACGATTCATGATTATAAATTCGGATTCGGTCATAAATACTACTTTAGAATCACCGAGTTCTTTCAACCAATTTAATGTGCCTTGGTCATAATCCATATAGGAAGAATCACTATCTTTCAAAAATGATGTCATGGATTGGGGTTGGCTATTATATATTTCATAGGTTTCCCCAACTGATATTGGTTCATTATTATTGTCTGCGAAAAGTAGGAAATAACTACATACACAGCCAATAATTGCTACAAGAACAATCAATAAAATTATTATTTTATCTTTTTTATCCATTGTTTTTACACCTCTGGATAATAGATTGGTATAAAGTAGATTATATTTTTTATCATTGCACAAAGTTTTCATAAACTATTTCTTGTGAATCAACCAAATCAAATTTGTTCCTTAAAGAGTTAATCACTAATTGCAAATCCATAACTTCTTCTATCAAACCATATTCTTCATACAATTCATTACATTCTTGTTGTAAATTATATAATGTTTCTTTTAAACTTTCTTTTGCTTCTGTCATAATTCTCACCCTTTTGTTAAGATTGCAACACTCGGTTGGCTAATTCCTCTCATATAAGATAATTGATTTGACTTACTACGAGTTTCTATATATCCACAATATGCGGGTTTGCTACATCTACTTCCTAAACTGTTTAAAACAGTCACATTATTACCATTCACTGATTTAAGCACTTCATAATGCCCATATTTATTACGGTATAATATGTGACAAAATACAGCTCCATTTGATGCATATTCGTTTAATTTATTCCATCTTGCTGAATCAGAACTTCCCAAATCATTGAAGTTTTTCCAAGCAATTTTAATATTTTTTCCATATTTGCGATTAAACCATACAACAGTTGTATTAATACCTTGATGTCCAGTTCCAGCTGTAGTTGTTCCAGCTACACTTGCTATTGTAGATTCTGATACATGAATCCCAGTTAATCTATAAAAACCTTGTTGTAATGAATTACAAGCACAATTATATGGTGTGCATTGTCCCATTCCACTACAACCTTTATTTGTTAAATAATTATGTAATTTATTATTGTTTGTAGTATTTTGTACTGGTGTATTGCCAGTTAAATATACTATTGCGGGACTCACACCATTTAATACTTCATATGCTGATACTCTGCGACACATATCTACATAAGTATCTTTCATATACTTCTTACCATTTTTATCAATTACATAATTTGGTAAAAAGCTTAAATCTTTGTTATCATGTATGGCACATTCTACAAATTCAGTTATAAGACTGTCTGATTGGTAATTAGTACCTCTTTCTTTAATCACACGAATTATTGTACCGTAATCTGCACTACGGTTCATATATCCATATACATTTCTTGTATTGAATTTTTTATTATTATTAACAAGCCAATAAGCAATTCTATTACAAATATTACTATAATTTGTATAGTTTATAGATTCTTTATCCATTTTTATCACTTCCTTTTAATAGGCATTTGTTGTTGCGGTAGTAGCAACATTTTTCTACTTCTTCTTTTTTATCATGTTTACATTCATGGTCGCATTCTAAATTATACATATTAATCAAAAAAATTTTTTTATTTTATTGGGATTTGATTTTAAGGTTTTTAACTTTCTGAATCCTATTTTTGTTCGTGTAAAAACAGAAATACTGGGTATCACAAGTTTTACCTTGATGTTTGTTTAATATTAATTCACCATTTTGGTACAATTTGACATTATTGGGTTCTACAATGAACTTCAAGTGGTCATTAGGGTTAATATCTCGTGTTATGTTTACTTCAGTTTTACTTGAGCTTGTGCTTGAAGGATATGTACTGATTAGGAATTTGTTTGCTCCACTATCCCAATGACTCCCATACCAAAAAGTATCTCCAGAATATGTGGCATCTGGCCATAGTTCTAAAGCCATTTTTTGGTTTCCTCCTCCATCTACCCAGTCAAATTCGATAGTGTATGGTGGAGTGAAGTATTTGCTTGGTAATCTATATTGTTGTTCGGAATTACTGTTTGTACTAAATTTAGTACCCTCTGAATCAATATTTACAATAATGTCACTTGTTCTAACCCATCTGTCGGATTCACTGGTCATAGTATCATAAACTAAACAATCTTCAAGGTTTAGTATATTAGAATAATAAACATTCGTTCCATATAAGTATTTGACTTTCACATTTACATCACCAGCACCATTACAATTATAGTTAAATACTGCATTACCAGTATTGTCAGTAGTAACACTATCTGCAACCTCTGCATCATCCAATAATACAGTTAAAGCAGTATTCTTAAGATTAGATGATAAGGTGATTGGTAAATCATCACCAACCTCACCAATCAAAGTAGATGCACTAATGCTGATTTCTGGAGTAACTTGTTCTTCAATCCATGTTAGAGTTAATGATGATGCAGTTGCAGGAGTATAAGTAGAAGTTCCTTTATACGATGGAGTAACAGTTAAAACTGTTGGAGTTTGTTTAGTGAATGTTTTAACAGCAGTACCATTGGAAACATCTACTAACACTCCATCTCCAAAGTCTACTTGACCTTCATTAACATTAACACCATCAGATTTAACAGTAGCAGTTAAAGTAACTGTTTCGCCGACAGTAACACTTGTTTTATCTGCTGTACAAGTTAAAACAGTATCCTTCTTCCTTATTGTAATTTGAATATCCACATTTTCCGGTGTATTATATTTATTCCAATCTAAATCAGGATATAAACTCCAACCACTTGTTCCCACAGTGTCCTCAACACTTGTGAAACTCCAAGCACCAGTAGCTCCAGTTGTTGCTTGAACTTGACCTGCACCATCAATAATTTTAACATTACCTAACGGAGAACCACTACTTGTTTTCAAAGTACCAGAGATAGTAACAGTTTCACCAACATAAACATTCGTACTACTTGCACTACCAACAAAAGATACTGGTATCTTAGATACTTGTACAGACACAGATTGGCTACATTCATTATATGCTGGTGAACCACCATATATAAAATCAAGAGTTAAATTTAATAATGCTTTGACAGTATCTGAAAATTCGCCTTTATCATTTGTAATGTATCGTTTTTCATTAAACAATACTTCAGCCCCTTTAACTAATTCTCCATCACTACTTTTTAAAACACCATTGAAGGAAATAATATCATCAATATAATATGAGTCCTTGTCCAGAGTAATGGTTAAATTTGTGTCTAATTTAGTGATGTCTGGAAGTTTTGGTTTATCAACCATTACAGGATTATTAATTTCTAACAAATATCCATCATATAAAAAACTAATAAAATTATAAACCTTAAATGATTCTGGTAAGATACAAAAAGCCAATACAATATTAGTAACCTTATTGACAATAAAAACCCCAGCCATATCCTGTGCCACATTACCGATTTCAACAATTGGGGTGGCAGATGATACTTGGACAGTTAATCCACCATTATCATAACTTTGCATATATAATTCAATTGGTGGATAATTAACACTTTCACGAACCTCTAACCCATCATCATCAGTATAGACCTTCTTTAAAGGAGTGACTTCATTATAATTCAAGGTGTAATCATTATTGATGTTCTTTTTCCAATCACCACTACATCGACTTACGGGGATAAAACACCATTTATTAAAATTATTTCCTTTAACCATTTGTTCAAAACTAAAACACCCTCTTTTATTAATTATCTTCCAAAGATTTCCAATAAGTTTAAATTCTAAATAATCATCAATCATATTAAAAACACTCCTTAATATTGTATTTTCATTTCAACATAATCTATCCTGAACTCACTTACATTATATGATGCTGTAGAATTAAGATGACTTTCTTGCGGAATAATGAGTAATGAAAGGTTGTCTGATTCGATTGCATATGCTTGTTCAGCAGTGAATGTGTGTGTAATAGTGAATGGTAAGTATGTGTTATTGTTTTCTACTCCGAAGTTTCCTTGAGTGGTTTTTTCAGCATAAGCTACATTATTAATCACATCTTTTAATTGTAATTTTGGGAAATACATGTGTCCTCCAGTTATACCTCCGAACTCTCCGCAGAATACTGTTGCTGTTACTGTACAAGCCTTGTTTGGTTTTGGGAATTTAAACACATTAAAATAGATTTGAGCTGGAGTAGTTCTCAAATATGCAGAAACACTACTGTTATGTGTGCAGGTAATTGCAGTTGATGCACTACTATTATTTTCTCTTTTCTGCACTCTTGCAATATTCAATGAATCACTATTATATCCTTTAATTTTATTATTAGTTCCACCTGCACTTAATGATAAAGGCACACGAGTATGGGTGGTTATTGGTGCTGTTTTACCTGTTATCTTCACAGTATGTGAATATGTTGTTCTATTACTAATGAACTCGTTAGTGGATTCTGCGAATTTACATACGAATGTCCCATTCTCTTTAACAGTTAATTTAACCTCACCATTCTCATCAGTTTTATAGGTTGTGTTATTGATTAATAAATCAAGATTAGGTAGAATTTGTCCATTCTCATTTAGTGCTTTTACTGTTAAAATATCTCCTTGTAGAACATACTCATTGTTTTGATTCATGCTGCCTCCAGAGAACTGTATTTGACCAATAGTTCTCACCACACTAACAGTATATTGTTTTTCGCATGGAGCATAAGTCATATCACCATTAAAAACTCCTAAAATATTATATTCTCCCTGATTTAATCTTAAAGGTATTTTAGCAATTCCTGAATTATCGGTTGTTTTGTAATAATTTTTCCCATTAATGGTAAATGCAACACTCATACCACTCAATAAATTATTTGATGAGTCTTTTAATGTTACACTTAAATAATCTCCATATTTAATTGTGAATTCTGCTTCTGATAAAACAGTTAATGTTCTTGGATTAATTGTATAAATAAAAGTACCATAAGTATTCGAGTATGGTCCAGATGTACTGTTTCCTTTACCAATAACTCCTGCAGGTGTTATTTTTAATCGACCATTACTTGATCCATTGCCTAAGTTTAAATCATTAGTGTAGATTGTTACTGGAGGTCTTAATCTTTCAGGGATTTCATGTTTGCCATCATTTGGAAATAATCTGAAATAATATTCCCCATCATTACCATAGTCTGAACTGTTTCCACTGAATTTGTAAAATTGGACAATTACAATGTTTCCTAATTCATAGATGGCTATATAATTCTGTGTTTTATCTGATTCATCACGATAAATATATGTTGTGGGGATTACTGATGATAAAAAGTTTATTGGTGATTTACCATCTAATGTTTTAGCATCTACTCCTGAATTATTAACAGATTCAACAATTTCTTCAGTCGATGGTGTTTTACCATCTTCTCCTTTGATTAATGACCAAGTGTATCTTGACGGGTCTTGACTTGTTTCCTGCACATAATCATAATATGTACCCATATATTTTCGATTAGTACTGGTTTCTGTACTGAAATCTGTTTCACCTTTATCATCATTCGCATATGCAAAATGCACATAACCATCATTTGGTGCTTGAGGAAGACTTGCCCATAATGCAGGAGCAGAATAATTACTCCACACACCATTTATTTTTAATTGTTTACAAACCCATTCATACCCAAAATTATTACGAACTCCTTGAGGATTTTCAAACCATTGACCATCATCATCAGCATCATCATCACTATCGTCCGATCTAACAATTATTGTTTTTGGTGGGGTTTCAGGTTGTGAATTGGAATTTGTTCTACAGAAGATATAATGTACATCATCACCATCTAATGCAGACAAACATAATATATTAACTGCTTGAGTTGAATTATCAGTATACTTAATTAGATTCCTACTCCACAAATATGGTTTCTCATCAGTTGTTGATGGTTTTACTGTACTCCACCCATCTGTTGGTGAATTAACATATTCATTAGATATGGTATATTCTTCATATATGTTCAAAATGCCCTTACTTTCAACTTTAAAATAGAAATATTTATTTACATCAGTAGAATCTAATAGATTATTATCATAATAATATCCAATAAAACTCCCGCCTTCTTCATTTAAACCAGTTCCTATATCATCATATGCATATTTGATGTGCATATAGTACATTACATCATTTAATGTGTATGATAATCCATCAACAGGTTTTATCTTCCAAGAATATTTACTAATATCTGTAGAATCCACTACATTACCATCTACATAATATCCAATATATTTTTGAGGTTGTAAGCTTGTTTGACTAATATCTAAAGGATTATTTAATGTACAGTATCTTATATGCATATATAATGGTGAACCATCTTTAGTACCACATAATAATCCCTGACTTGTTTCAACACCACTGTCACCAGTAATACATACTGGTTCAGAGTATTTAACACCATGATTACTTGTTATTTTAGTTCTACTCCAAATATATCTTCCAATAAGATGGGTTGGTGCATCTGTACCCCACCCTTCATCTGATTGGAGAGGTGGAGTTGTTCGTGATTTTGTTTGAATAAACTCAATATCCATATCTAAAATATTTTCCCCACCACCATTATTTGTACAGAATGGTTCAGTTTTAAGTTTAGCCACACCAGTATCAATAACATTCATAATCCACAAATATTTGTCTTTTATATCTGGAGGTAATGTAGTGCTCCACCCACTATCATCTTTAGAAGGTACATCAATATTATTATCTGTTAAAAGATAATATGATTCATAATTCATAGAATTGTAATTAGATTCTAAATTGTCTACATCAATCCTTAATCTCCTAATATCATGATCCATGATTTTAATCCTCCCATTTATATGTTTCTTTTTTATCATATACGGCAGTTTTTCCAAATACTGCTTGTTTAGATTGTGTTATTACTCTTTGTTTTTCATATTCTTCTCTTAATTCAATTACTGGTTCTGGTTTATTCAACCCTATTTTTGTTTGTAATTTTGGAGAATTTCGAACATTATATTCGTGAGTGATACTTTTAACTTGTTTATAATCATTATATGCAGAATTTTCAAATATACAATCTACATAATCACCAACCCTTAAATCTTTTGGACAACCTTTAACAGTTACAGTTAAACTATCACTACGGTCATTTTTAAATTTAGGGTTGCTCCTTGCTTCATAATATGCTTCAAGACCACTAATATCATCACTAATACTCACGACATTGGTGATTTCACCATATTGTGTAACTTTCATTGGATTACGACTTTCAAGATAATTATATATACTATCCTCAGCATTCCTTTCTTTCCTCTTATAAACCACCATTGACCTACTAATGAAATCAGATACTGGAGTATACTCCCAGTTACTAATTGATATAATGTTTCCATCATCACCTTCTTTTATTGTAAATCTTGGTTCAGGAGCTTTCTGTTTATGTGAAACATATAATCTATCATTTCTCCTCATTTGTTGTGGGTATAATCTTAATTCTAAGTCTCCAGAAGACAATATTGTTTCCATTAAACTATTCAATGATTTACCAGTTGCTTCAAGATTAATTGGATTTAAAATATTCCCATTACGAAAGCCAATCCTCCTTAAAATCATTCTACAACTACTATTATCTTCGGTGGAGTCGTTACTCTCCCATAATTTTTCAGAACCAACAACATATTCAAAAGTAATATTTCTCAAATACACTTTAGGGTAATATGTTTCATTAAGTTTGTTGATTATACTTACACTACCAGTAGTAAATACATTATTTAAAATAACTGGCGTGAATCCTCTAAAAGTCTTTAAAGAATCAGATTCGGCAGATGTAAAATCAATATAAATTGGGATTCTCTCAGCATTTTTGTTCTGAGATGTACTGAACTCTATTTTAACCCATGCTTGGAATGGTTTATCTTTATCAAATCCATTAGTTATTGATTTACCACCATTTCCAGCTTTATCTATGGTATTACCTTTATGTTCCTGAACAATCCTTCCGCCCCATACTCCAGAAGTATCATTTAACATATTCCCATATTTTTCACCCCATTTATATTGCCTATATGGGAAATTTTGCCATTGTCCATTACTATCTAAATATTGCACAGTACGATGAGCTCTTGATGAATTAGTAGCATATTCCATGATACGGCAGGAAATATTTCTTTCAAATAATCGTGTATAAATTAAATCACTAAATGCCCAACAATCCCCATATCCTTTAGATTGCAAACACCCTAAACTACTGCATGTATCTCCACGAAGTAAATATTTATACTGAAATGCCTCATTGGTTATTGTTGCAAAAATATCGCCAACATTTACTGTGGTGTTTTCAGTATCGTCTGATGATGTTGAAGTATTTCCAGCATTACTTGCTTCATTTGCACTTGCACTTACGAGTTTTACTCGCCTACATTTAGCTCCAGCTGCTTTATCTCCTCCACAGTATCCACAGTAATCAGCATCACAACCGCCTTTTTTCATACTACAAGTTATTTCTCCTTCATAAACTCCTTTGGGGTTGTCTGTTAATGTTCCACTTTTACCACAATTGGGGCAGTAATTTCTCCATGTTTTAGTGTATCTTTTATATTGTGTCCCATAGCAACAAGCACATGATGGCATATGATTAACCGTAATTGTTTCACCAGTAGTTACACTACTATTATTCTCAGATGCGACATCATATTTAGTCATAGGTTCGCCCATACCATATTCAATGAAAAATATGGGAAAATCATTTAATAATTGTGGAGATGAATTATACCAGTCAGAATCATAAACAACAAATGATTGTTTAGTATTAATTGAAGAATTGTTTCTAATATAGACTCCAGTTCCTTTTAATGAAACAGTCATTTCTGTTGCTTTACATTTATTGAAATTATTTTTATTGGTCAAATCCACAGATATTTCATTAAATTTATCTGCTTCAAAAACATCTGGTAATGTATTAAGTAATGGTTGTTCCATTGCACGAAGAACATAATCTAATGCATAATTATAGTCAGGATAATGGACAACATCTCCATCTTTATATGCAGTATTATAATCTGAAGCATTTCCACCAACATTTATTTCCTGTGTACAATATCTTACATCACCATCAATTAATCTTCCCGCACATTTGATTGTTAATTCTGTTTCATCACTATTCTTTGAAACATTACTGATATATCCTCCAAAGATTTGTTCCATTTCACCATCAGAATTAATTACACTATAATTAATTTCATCACGATAATCAAAAACAAAATTTGTTAATGTTGTTTCATCTTCCCACTCATTATCATATAATATAGTGAATGAGAACTCATCAGCACCAACCTTTTCAGAATCAGAATGATTTGCTGAAAGTAGAGTTAATTTGGCATCTGCACTTAAATCAGAATCTGCTTTATATGTAGTGATTTTTTTAACAAATGCACTTAAAACTTTTAGATGACTATCTATCTGTAATTTAAATTTATGTGTTCCTTGTTTAAGTGAATATTTATAAGTTTTACGGGTTAGCCATTTTGGATTACTCCTTATAGACCAATTCATTAAATTATCATCAATTGTCCACACAATATTATGATAATCCTCATCTGTACTTGTAAATAGAAATCCAATATCATAGTCCCCAGTTTCTGGTGCAGTAAACAGATATTCTACAAAGAAATCATTACTATTGTTACTTTCAATTGTTTCCCATGAATCCCATTTACCATATTTAGCATTAGACATGATAACTGGTGTGCCACTTGACCTTGAAATAAAATCTTGTTCGTAGTTTACTTCATTATGTCTAATTTCCAATAAAAACTTTTCAGTATAAACATGATCCACAAACCTTTGTGAATCAGTCCATGGTTTTGTATTATGTTTAGCTATACCATGCATTTTAAAAATCACCTAATAATTTTTATTGTTTCCTCTTTAGAATATGCATATTCGATAGCTACACTATCTGGGTCATCATATTCTCTACTTGATTTTAAGAATGGATAGAAAACTGTCTTATCATTCTTATCAATTTTATTTAAATGTATTTCTTTCCTATTTGGTCTTATAATTGATAATCCACAAGTACTATAATCATCATGGATTTCTACATTAATATGTTTGTCAAATAGGACTATGCTGTCCTTTGGTGCTGTTGGTTCTACCATTATTTACTCCTCCATGATTTCTGTTGGGATAACATAACTTACACCTAATTCAAATTTGTTTAAAACAAGACTTGCTGGGTTTTGAGAAGTATTCTTATCATGTTCAAATAATACTCCAAACACAAAACTATTATTTATCACACCAGATAACATATTTAATCCAGTCCATTCCACACCAACAATATTATATCCTTCTTTGGATTGTAATGGTATATCATATCCTTTTTTACCATTATTTACTCCACAATTTATTAATGTTGCACTTGCAGAGCCAATTGTAGGATATAATTTATCTGATTGTGGATTGAATTGTTTTTCCTGCCACCTTGCACTTATCTTAACAATTTTGTAATCGTCTTTACTAAATGAGAAATTGAATGATGACATATTTAATGTATCTGGAGTATTGTAATTGCCTGAAATACCATCAATAGGAGTTACTCCAGATATGCTTTTGTCCCCACAACTGATTGGGAATTTTGGTGTATCTGATAAACTCCATGGTTTGAATGGTTTTGTATTATTTTCATGTGTATTCCTGATTTTTATTGGGGATTTCCATACTGTGATTGGGTCAAGAACTTCCAAGACATATTCTTTAGTACAGCCAATGTAATTTTTATCTCCTTCAAAGGTTATTTTAACATTATATTGTCCTGCGAGTAATCTTATATTCATATAACATAATCCTTGGTCATTAGTGACTCTATCATAGGTTACTCCATTAACTTTATATGATAATTTTTTACCAACTAATGGGATATTTTCAGAATCAACTAATTTGAATATGTCTTGAGTGTATCTGTACACATAATTTTTCTTTTTAACATCAATAATTTTTGTTGTATCATTATTTACTGTTAAATTAATTATTGGTGATTGGGATTTTGAGAAAAATGCTGTACCATTATATTTTAATTGGAGTTCATGTTCTCCAAGTGTTTTTGCCTGATAATATAATGTTTTTGGATTTTTACCTATTGTTTTGGATAAAACTGGTGTGCCATTATCATATAATGTTACAGGTAAATCATTATGTGATGCTGAAGCTACCAAGTCTACAGTTCTATCAACATGACAAGTGTATTTTGATGTTTCTGTAGGGTATGTATCAAATAATAATGAAACATTTGTATTTACTGATGGAACAGTAATTTTTTGTAAATAATTATATGCTTGATATACATCATCACCATCATATTTTACACTTATGTCATAATCTCCAGATTTTGGAAACTTGATAATTCTTGATTCACCAGAACCCATCTCAAACGAACCAACATTTGGTATGTTTAACATAAGTTTGCCAGTAAAGTCATAATTCTTATTTACTTTTAATTCACAAGACCCATCATCAGATTCAACAATAAGTACATCATCAGACAAAGTAATATTTTCACCAATACTCAACAAATCTTCGCCAAAACCACTTAAATCAGGGTCAATTACACATAAAGTATACTCCTTACTTTCAGAACTTGAATATGTTAAATTCCCCATAGATTTAGCTTTAATATTATATAATCCTTGTTTTTTGAAATTTAATGGATAACGAGTAGAATCTGATTCTGTAACTAACTCTCCAATATATTTATTATTAGCATATATTTCCACCCTCATATCATTAATTATCGTTGGAAGTGACTCATTACTTGTCTGATAAACCTTAACTAACATATAATCAGTAGAACTATTGATTGGTACAATAAGGTTAGGTATGGTTAATTCTGTAATAGATTCAGTTACAATAGAATTAAAATAACAATTATTACTTTTAGATTCGCTGAAATGGAGTTCTGGGATAAATCTTGCAGAAGCAACATAATTCTGATTTCCCTCAACAACAAAATTATAAATCCATTCATATTCATCATCAGAAGATAATGATGGTGTTGGGTCTACATATACGGATTCATCATTAACAATAAATTCAACACGACCAATAGGTTTTCCATCAACAAAACCTTGACTAATACCATTAATGTCCTTAACATTAGCTACAAGCATTACTTCATAACCACTATTAAATTGTGATTCAACAATTCCTTCACTGGTGCGAGTTTCTAATTCAATAGTAGTAATTACATCATAAAGGTAAACTGCCCTTTTTCCACGATTGCCATCATATATGATTATGTTATCTGGTGTAAGTAATCCTTCACATTCAACAGTATTATATTTATCATTAATCATCAAATCCACATTTTCATGTTGGCATTCAATAAATGGGTGTCCTCTCCACATAGTCCATAATGTTTGACCAAATTTGACAGAAATTTTATCATCATTATAGGATTCAATTTCAAAATCATTAAAATCATCTAAACGAACCATATTAGTATAAACATAATTATTTGTTGATGCATCATAAACATAAAATGAAACAGTACCAAACAACCTATCAAAACCAACTTTTATCAAGTTATTTGAAAGGTATAATGTTGAATTGTAATTTTCAATAAACATTACACTTGAACCACCGCTTGTTTGAAGATCTACACCACCCTTATATTGTTGGAAACCATCAACAAGATAATATATGTTAGAAGTGTCCTCATCAATAGTATAATAATATAATATTCCTTCCTCTGATTTACGATAGAATAATAAATTTTTACTCGGTAATGGGAATGGAGAAACAACTAAATTATTATAAAAATTACTATATGGATTCGCTAAAATATTTTCATATGATTCAACATCTAAATGAGCGGTGAAATTAGGTTCAATAAGTCCAACATCATTATTATCAAAACAAACATCAATAATGTATTCACCAGAAGCCAATTCGATATCTTTTTCAACAATTTCTAAACCATTAGCACCTGATTCAGTAATAGTTACATAATCCCTGTCAAAATGGAAATTAGTTGAGGATTTAAATACTCCATCAAATGGTTCTTCCCAGTCAAGTTTAATTCTCTTATTAAAGACATTGAGTATACGACCATTCTTATAAACAACACAATTTGCATTACATTGATTAACAACTTTTCCTCTTTCATCAAAACAAGTAAAATCATATAATGTATATTCCAAAACATTCTTTCCAGAATTATTATCAATAATAGTGTAAACTATGCTATTTTGTTTATAATCATTAGATTCATCAGTAGGATCTGATGGCAAAACACAATCCCAGTAATATGTAACATCACAAATATCTTTCAAAGCCCATTTATTCCTAATATGTAATGCTTCACCAGTACTACAGTTAATCTCATTAATCCTATTATTAACCAAATCATGACTAATTTGACCAGAACCAAATAATTCAAAATAATTAATTAATGAATCTCCCTTATTTATAGTGTTAATTAAATCATATGGGAGATTAGTTTCACATAACCTTGCACCAAGGATTATTGATGCCTTACCAAAATATTTTCTTGTTAAATATTCTACGTCAATTTCACCTTTATAAACCCATGAATTAACTCTCTCAATATTACTTATTGCTTGAATATCAACCCACCCACGATGATTCAAAACATCATCATCACTACATGAAGGACATAATTCAATAGAAACAGGTCTATCTATCTTTGTGAAACCTTCTAATGTTTTCCAATGATTTGGTGGTAAATATATACTTAAAGACAATTCATCTTCCCATATTCCAGTTTTGGAAACATATTTACGATTTTGATAAGTTCCTTTTTTAACTGGGTTTTTAAATGAGAATTTTGGATTATAGTGACTATATGGAACTTTTAATGGACCAATATGTTTAACTCTTTTTTCAAAGAAAACTTTAAGGGCAGACATTGAACTATTCCATTTACCAAAACCTTCTTTTGTTTTGCATTTAAAAAAGAATCCTCCACCATCACATTCTACTGCAATATTTGGAGTATTCACAGTTAATATTTTATGTGCAAATTCCAAATCCACTCCCTTTTCAGGTCCAACTCTAAAGTTAAATACATATTTTTCTGAATTAGTGTAATGATCAGAACTGTTATTGTTTGAAAAGAATGTATGGAATTGATAATCTCCCTCATTCCATGAGATATGCATAAATTCTCCTAATAATACAAAATTTAATTTACCAGTGAATTCATTAGGATTATTAATTTTAATATCTAATTGTAGAGTTTTTTTATCAGCAGATAAGTGTTGATTAACTAATTTCATGCCTAATAATCCACCAACATTCTCTTGGAACTGATACTCTGGGAATTTCATGTATTTGTCTGTTTCAGGGTCATAACATTTAAGGAGAACAGGATAAACCCAATCATTACTTTCCAATTCATAAGTGTCCAAATCATATATCCAATATTCAATATGGAATGTTTCTGCAGGAGCAATTTCACCACTCCAATTTCTACTGAATACTGGACACCTTATTTGTGCATTGTTTCTATATTCATTATAATAAGCATCTACTACTTTAACATAATATACTGCAACTTGTGAATCATGGGTTGCTTTAATTAATCCAACTTCCTCATTATCAAAGGGTTCGCCAACCACCATTAACTTATAATGGAAATAATCTGTAGACTTGTCGATTTTTGGAGTAACATACCAATGATATGTATTTTGGTTAATTTTCTCTACTCTTCCAGCACTAACCTCATAATCGTCCAATTTATAATTATCTGGGAAATATAATACAACAAGTTGTTCTGTGGGACTTAAACCATTAGTAGTACGGATATAACAATAACTGCTAAAAACTTCACCCATATGCACCTCATGTGGTTCATCAGGTGTACTCCATGTTTCTACTCTTCCCTTTTTGTTAGGTTCAGTCATACTAACATTATATGTTGCAACATCATAATCTATTTCAATATAAACATAATCTAAATATATTGCACCAACATTGGGGCTTACATTTGGAGTATATGCTAATGTAACACCAAAATCATTCTTATTAACTTCTGCAACAGTAAGTTTTGTTGATAAATCCATGAAATAACGGCTTCTCTTCACAAAATTTTTATAAACATCAGAATCACTTGTTTCAAAAGATAAATTAGTTCCAACCAATCTAATGTCTAATCCACGAAAAATAGGATATGTATTATCATTAGATTCATCAGTATAAGATACTTTCCTATCTTCATAACCTACTTCAATACTATTAATAACTGCATCACGGGGCAAATCAAAGTTAAAATTAGTGAAAGTTATGGGTGCAGGTATTAATTTCACACCCTTACTTGAAGAAATATTGTTACATTGTCCCACCTGTCCTTCAGGATATAATAAATTATTTAAAAGATTCCAATCCTTACAACGAGGATTAGATAAGTCCTGAACAACCTTATTTGCATATTTTCTAATAATCATAATATTCTCCTATTGTGTAGGGATAGAATATGTTGGAAGAATCTCAACAACAAATCCTTCACTTGGTAAAGTTAAATAGTTCATAATTTTAGCAGGTTTTGGAAGAATACAATAACTTATAACAGCTCCAGTGTATTCATTACACAAAAAAACACCTTTTAAGTTTTGAACTTCTGAACCAATACTTAAAGTAGGTGTTTTAGAACCAATACTAACAACCAATCCACCATAACCTACTTCTTCAGCAACCAACTCTACCACAGGACAATCTAAGTCTTTAACAGTAATATCACCTGAATCTGAATAACTAATATTTTTAATAGGAACAGCCTTTGACTTATCCAATGTATAATCTGCTTTAATATTTGACTTCCAATCATCACTACAATTAGACACAGGTACAAATTCAAAACGATTCTTAGAATTATTCAATACCATATCTGAGATGCTGAATGTTCCTTCTTTATTCATTATTTTATGAAAATTATCAATTAATTTAAATTCTAAAACAACAGTTGTGGATTTATTACTCATATAAAATCACCCTAAAATAAAAAACAATAAAAATAAAAGAAAAAAAGAAAAAAATTACCTGCCAGTGTTCTTATTCACACCAGTCAGGTCAATAATTTTATCAACGACAATGTCACCAATATCATGACCAATAGATTCATCAGAAACATTTGCTCCCCTCATATCAATATTCAAAGTTAAATGTAATGACTTATCTACTTTAGATTCTTCTTCAAGAGGTTTCAAACTGCTTCTTGTTCCAATACCTGAAACCTTTGGAGAAGTAAAACCATACCCTTGCTGAATAGCAGTAGCATCAATATCACCAATACCATCAACATGAGCCCAAACATGAGGAACACCATTCCAAGAACCATGCCTCATACTACTACTGAAACCAAATGCACGAGCCAAAGCCATAATAATCAAAGCACCATCATAACAGTTAAACATACCACTATTATATGCTGCCACTGGATCACCACCAGTTTTAGAATTCATGTATCCTTGATAACTTGTACGGCTAATAGCATCATAAATATATCCCTTACATATTTCTGGTATACCACGAACTGGGAAATCATCATTTTCAAATTTACCCACACTCAAATAAGGGTCATATATTGCACCAAAGTTTGTTCTCCAATGTAACAATGCTTGCCTAATATCATCTGTCCAATTAAAGTTCCAACCACCAGCATAACATTCTTTACCAGAATTCAAACAATTAATATATTGAGCTAAAAAATCGATATCATCATTCTTCATTCTTGGCTTAAAACTATTGCTAATACCTGTGGTTTTACTATATCCACCAGCACCAAAACTACCTTTTGGGATTCTAATTTTAGGTGAACTTGAATTCATAGTTTTAATCACACCAGATTTAACTGGGTTGCTGATAGGTGTCCTTGTACTTGTAGTTGAGAAATCTCCACCAGCACTACCCATTAACAATGCAGGATTTTGAACTTTCCTCCAGAAACTACCCATATTATGTTCTAACTGGTTTATTTTAGCACCAGTTTGACTACGAATATATTCTGCACTACTGATTAATGCATTCTGCATACCATGCCAACTATTAGTTATAGCATGGATATGTCTGGTTGTCTGATTCTGCATATTATTCATTTGAACACGAGTAGTCGTACCCATTTTAGTATATGCAGATGAAGCAGAAGTATTTATACCATTAAATGTTGTTTGGAGTTTCAAACCCATATTAGAGAATGTACTACCCATAACAGTATCTAAACCCACAAATGCATTCTGTGTAGTGAGTGCAATATTCTGACTCAAACCAGTAGCCATACTTGCATCAGCTTGGAATTGTTGTAATGCGGGCTGATTCAACATTGGGTCAAGACCCATAACTCCAAGAGTACTGTTAGCATTACTGGTTAAACTTGAATATGTGTTGTTTGCAAAATTAGCCATTGTAGGAGCATAACCACTAACAACAGCCTCAGCCAAACCTTTAGCACTATTATATGCTAAAGTAGTGTTACTTAATGCCTGACCAATACCAGTAACTTCTGCAATAGTACTTCTCCACATAATTCCTGGAGAATGTATATCCATACCGTCCTTATAACCATTACTTGCAGATTGTCCTAATTGGTATCCTTTGTTATAAAAGTATTGTTTTTTATCCTCCATAACCTGCAATGCACCACGACACTCCTTATCCGTAGCTTCCTTGATTTTGAATCCTCCAACAAAACCTGTCTTAGCATTATTACCCATGGACTTACCATGGCTACGAGCATTAACTCCACCATAATTAAATCCATTAGCTAATTGAGTACTTATAACAGTAGACAATCCCATCATACCATTACTAATACCCTGTTTTATTGCCTGACCAATACTTTTCCCTTTAGTACTTGCTGTACTAATAGCATTATCAAGTGCAGAACTCATGCCCTTAACAGCATTACTTATAGCAGTAACCATGCTTGTAGCACCAGAAACATCAGCAGTCTTACCAGATGTGGCAGTATTGATATTATTATTAAATTTGATAATATCATTAACCATGTCTTCTAATTGTTTCAACTTACCACCTAAACTGGAGGAATATCCTCCAGCAGATCCACCACCAACAAGGTTGCCTAAAATATTACCTCCAGGAATCATTGAACCAACAACATTAGCAACACCACCAATAAAATCACCAGTATTATTACTAACTGCTGATTGGACTGTCTGAACAGCCTGATTAATGGATTGGATACTTGTAGCTATTGCTTGAATCTGTGTTGCTTTAGAATTATCAACTTGGGGAATTTCCATTTTATTTAATTCTGTTGCGAATTCCTTCATTGATGTAACTACACCATTTTCACCAACAAGTCCTTTAATATATTCACTTATACCTTGACCACCAGTAGTTATTTTAGATATAAAGTCAGTAGTTAATACTGCAAGTAATGGGATCATTGCCATACCAATAATGGTTAATGCTTCACCAACCACTTTTATTGCATTTGCACCTTGTTGTATACTGGTTAAATCTGGGAATAATGTACCAACAATAGCTAACATTCCAAGAGGTGCAACCATACCAATAATTGCTTCAGAAAGTATGACTAACCCAGCACCGACACCAGCAACAGCAATAACAAAAGTTGCTCCACCAGTAGCGAAAGCAGATGCTGCTATTAAAACTCCTGCAATAAATAATGGGATAAATGGTGCAAGACTATTTAATGCATTAGAGCATGCTTGTACTGCTTGAATTCCCCTATCTATATTAGTTGAACCTATAGTATCATAAACCCAACCTAATCCAGCAAATGTCAATAATGGTAATGCTAAACCAATAATTGCTTCAGAAACAAGAAGTAAACCAATTGCAATACCTGCTGCCGCATCTTTTAAAAAGGATAATTTACCTGTTTTTAATAATTTACCTGATAAGATAACAACTCCACCAAAAACAAGCACTAATGGAATAATTGAAAGGAGGGTGTCACTAATTAATTTAAGTACCTCTGCACCTTGTTTAACTTGACCTTCAATACCAGAATATACGGTACCTAACCCAGCAATGGCTAATAATGGGACATTTAACAATAATACTGCTTCAGTAACAAGAAGCATTGCAATCAATAACCCATATGCTTCGGTAATCGCATCTTTTGTCAATGTAATTATGTCTGACCTTGCAGATAATTTAAGAGTAATGGCAAAAGCAACAACTAATGGCAAAGTAGATATTAACAAATCAGATACAAATTTGAGAGTCTCGCCACCCTTACGGATATTTTCTTCATTGGATTTGAACATATCACCAGTTGAAGCTAAAGCAAATAATGGCATTTGTAAAAGAGCAATTGCTTCAGCCATCAAACCCATACCAATAGCAATACCAGTAGCTGCTTTAACTGCAAATCTTCCTTGTGATTTTAAATCCTCAACAATACCTTCTTTAAATCCAACATCTGTTGTTTTGCCTTTAGGTGTTTTAGTTTTGGTTTTGCCCTTACCTTTTCCTTTTCCTTTTCCTTTATCTTTGTTTTTACCTTTATTTTTATCTTTCTTTTTGGGTTTTTTCTTCTTTTTCCCCTTGCCTTTACCACTACCAGTAGTAACTACAGTTCCATCATCAGAATCCTCATCAGAACTATCTTTGTTTTTACCACGACGACCAATTTTACCTAATTTATCCTTAAGTGCATCAAGAACACCACCGTTTTTAGCTAAGTCTTTTAACCTATTATATGCTGATTTAGCATTCTCACCAATCTTCTTCAAAGCATCAATAGTACCTTTAGCCTTACCACCAATACCTGCAAGTTTAGCAATAAGTAATCCTAAACCACCCATCAAAATATAAGAGCCTGCTTGAGATTCAGATAACCATGCAACAAATCTCGCACCATACTGCAATACAATAATTAATGCATTACCTATCCAATGTAATGCATCACCTATTTGATTAAACACTGGCTGTAAATTTCCCCAAGCCTTAGCACATTCCTCAGCAAATTTAACAAATTCTGGATTATTACTAATATCAATCCATATTTTAACTAATTCAAGCCATGCCGCAGTAACACCTGCCCACATGTCCCCTTCATTAAACTGTTTCCATTTATATGCCTGTTCCTGAACTACACTCGCATAATCTTCAGCATATTTTTGTCTTGCTTTCAAGGACACATTTTGTTTGGCTAATTCATTAGTGTGTTCCTCTACATGTTTAAGTCCATCACGGGTAGTGTTCTCATATGCTTTCATACCTTTTTGGAGATAATATGTTCCAGCATTAACATCAGATAATAAATCATATGCTTTAACATTAGCTTTGTCTGATTCTATACCGTTTTCTTGATATATTTTAGATAATTCTTGTTGATTTCGGATATCTATTTGTGATTTTCTATTTGCAAGGTCTTGTTTAACTTGTTTAGCACGATTATATGCTTCTTCAGCATTAGCAACATTACCATTGGCTGTTGCTAAATCCCTTTTTGCTTGAGTTAAATATTTAACTGCATCTGCTTCTTCACGAGCAGATGATGCATTCTCCACATGTTGTTCTGCAGAATTAACTATGCCTTCAAAATATTTCACACTATTCTGAGCATTAGTAACATACTGTTGCCCATTCTCAATTACATCATTAAATCCTTCAACTGCTTTTTTAGCTTTTTCACACTGACTCCAGACATGACCTATAGCCGCAGCAAGAACTATGAAAAATGCTGTTAATCCAATGGTTTTAAGTGCAGCACCACTTGAAATAATTGTTTTCAATGATTTTGCAAAACTCATATTCTTTGCAGTAGCAACATCAACTTTGCCAGTTAATACTGATAATGTTTGATGCCATTTCAAACCAGCACTTCTAATTTTAACAAGTTCTTTCTCATTATCAAGTAAACCTAACTTTGAACCAATCAATGCAGTTTTAAAACCATGCTCCTTAACAATCGCACCATCTAACCCAAGAACATAAGCAGCAATTGCTCGTTTAGCAGATAATGCAGCAACAGTTTCAGTCTTATATCCAGTGATTTTCTTCACGATGGCCTTGGTTACTGCATTATGTCCTTTCTCTGATTTAAATAATGCAATTTCTTCCGCATTAATACTGAATATAGTTGCTAATATAGAGTTTTTCAAACCCAATTGTGCCAATTGTGCAAGCCCTAATTTTGTACGATACATAGCCAATACTGTACCAACAGTGCCAATAACGGCGGTTAAAGTAGTGAAACTGGTAAATAATTTAGATGCTGGATCCAAGTTATTAAACCAGCCAGAAATACTTGAAACTAATGATATCAAACCATTGAATATTCCAGTAATCGCTGGTGTGACAAATGATTCCAGCCTTGCAACAAATTCAGTAAGACGATCACTTGTAATAATCAGAATATCATTTAAACTTGTTGCTTTTTCTGCGAAAACATCCCAATGTCTTGAAGTACCAATTTTTTCCAATGCAGTAAGCAAACTCATTACATCAGTATTCTTACCATTCCAACCTGCGGCTAATAATTCATTTCTACCAACACCAGTTTCACGACTTAACCTTTGGAATTCTCCTTGCAATACATCTTTAACTGCAAGACTTGCTTCTTCTGCAGTTCTTCCTGCACGAATATATTCAGATTGAATCATTGCAACAATAGGCATGGCTTTTTCCATTTCTTTTGCATTTAATCCGAATTCTACACCTAAACTGGAAACTGTTTCACCTAAAGAATACTTATTCATTTTCTGGAATCTTGAAATAGTATTATCTAATGCTTTGTTGAAACTGTTTACTTGGTTTCCAGTTAATTTCATTTGTTGCAACATAGAATCCATTTCAGATTTGTTTGTAATGGTTTCTTTTGTTGCCTCAACTAAAGACATAACCCATTTTGTTGCAAAATCATGAATCATTCCTTTAGCAACCCAATTAAATAAAGATACTGATGTTTTCAATCCAGAAAACACATTCATTAAACCAGAACCTTTACTACGAACATCTGCAAAGGATAATGCTAAATTTTTATTTAAACCAATTGTTTTTGTACCAACAGCATTAATTTGACTTAAATAAGTGGCATAACCATTACCACCAGCAGCACCAGAGGTAATTTTGGTTTGTGCTTTTTGATTGTTGAGATAATTAGTATAATTATTATATGTTTTAGGTAATGATTTACGATAATTATAATAACTCTGTTTCAATTGATTATTTGCATTAGCTAATTCTCTCGCAGCCGCAGTCTGTTTATTCATTTCTTGAGTAACACGATTTAATTCCAGATTCCTTGAAATGGTATTGATATCATTTAATGCTTGCTTATACCCTTTTGATGCAACCCTTGTCGCATCTATGGATTTTGCAATAGTATTGAGTGTATTTCTTGCCTCATTATATGATTTATTAACCATATTCTGTGACAAACTACGATTATAACTGCTTGTTAATGTGTTTAAGTTATTTCTTGCTTTTGAAAACCCTTGTGATGCAGTTATCTGTCTATTTAAGGATTTTGCCATCGCATCAATATTCTTTTTAGCATTAATATATTCTTTAGATAATGATTGGAGGTTTGTTTGAGCCTTTTTTGTGGATTCTGTTTGGGAATCAAGACCTTTTTTAAGATTATTCAAATCTTTTTTAACATTTTTGATCTGATTAGAGTTCTGTTTTAATTCTCTTGCCATTTGCCTCCAATCATTAATTGATGTTTTAAATGAACCTTTTTTAAGAGCTTCAGTAAGAGATTTTAATGATTCTTTCGCTTGTCTAACTTGTTCTTTAAATTCTTTAGAATCTAATACGAGTTTTGCAGACACAGAACCTACAGGATAATCAGTCATCTTTTTAATCCCCTTTAAATATTTATTTCCTCTTTAATACTTCCCAGTATCCTTCAGCTACAGCATTCATAATATGTGGTTCGGCAACAGGAATGTTTTTCTCAAGAAACTTCCCAGAACCACCTCTTCTCCTTTCTCCCATCAATTCATGTTGGAATAATGCGTAATCCTTATCTGGATAAAAAAACCCCACTTGATTATATTTCATACGATTACTTGGTGGGTTTTTTTCACCAGTATACCTTACTTTAATACTTGCACGAAAATCAGATTCCTCAACAACCCAATCCTCAGTACCAGATTCAACAAGGTAACCTGATTGTAAAGGAACATCTTCGGTAACATAATCAACAAGAACCTCCGCCATATTGTTAAGAATCCTTTTACGACTATTATCTAATGATGGCATTAAATTTTCCAACCAAGGAGTAACTTCATCTTCAACTAATCGTGTTCTAATCATCAATTAAACCCATCTCCATCATTAAATTTTCAACTTCTGGGTCATTCTGGTCACTTGGGTCTGATTTTTTACCGTCCATTCTTCGTTCTTCTTCATCAATCAAATCCAATTCTGTTAAATAAAGGAAACTTATTGTCCATGTATCTGTTTCCCAAAATTCTTTTAAGGACATACCTAAACCTTTCATTCTATGAACAAGTAATTTATATATCCCTAACATTATCTGTTCAAGTTGCCAAGAATAATCGCTCATCATTGGAGTGATTATCTTGGGGTTTGTTGAATCATCATCTTCTCTGAAATGATTCTATTCTCTCATTTTGTGCTTCAATATCTAATTGGATTTGTCTACGGATTTTGGCTTCTTTTTCACCAAGCATACACATTTGATAATAATTAGTGAGGTTTCCAGCAACTCTTATATCAATTGGATCATATTCGTTTAAGAATTCTTCAGCAGTGATCCCATCAAGCATCGCCTCAACTTTTTTAGCCATGATTTTAGTGGTTTCTTCTTGTATTTTCAAATAATCTTCTTCATGTGCTTCATCATGTTCAACTATTTGTTTTCTTAAAGATTTTAATTCATCAAGACATTCTTCTTGTTTGTCCAAGTATCTGAGAGCTAAATCAAGTTCCTTATCTGATGGCTCATCTTTCATATCAATAATATCTATTTTCCTTTCAAAATTATTGATTTTTTTAACCAATGTTTCCTCATTATCTTCCATGAGTTCCAATTCATCTTGAATTGGTTTCATTTCTTTAAGTTTAGCTTGTAATTGCTCATCATATTTCTTTAAATCTCCCATCGGACATCTTTTAAAATATAATTCTTTACCACATAATGGAATTGGGGTTTCAGTAAATTTTCTTGCCATAATAATCACAAAAAAGTATAAAAATTTATTAAAAAAATAAGAAAAGAAGAATAAAGAAAGTATAAAAAGTTATTTCCCTAAAATTTAGGATTTGACTAAAGCCACATTAACTGTGGTTTTGCCAGTAACCTTAACTTGTTCAGTTTTAGTAGTGTAACCAGTTTTACTGATGCTTGCACTATAATCACCAGCAGTTAATGATAATATAGTCTCACCGTTATCATCAGTATTTCCAGTGATTGCTCCAACAGTCACAGTAGCACCTTTAATTGGAGTAGTCCCTTCTTTAACAACAAATTTAACATCATATTTGGTGTCGGCAGAATTAGATGGGTCATCTACACCATAATCATATTTAAGGTCATTTAATGTGCAGCCTTCATTATCAGTATGTAAATCAGATAAATCAGTCCATATATCAACAGTCACAAATGATTGTCCTGGTTCTTCAGACACTTTCCATTCAACTGTTAAATCTTTAGCTTCATCACCAGATAATGGGGATTCTGCATTAGTTAAAACAATTTTTTGGAAATGGATTAAAGTACGGTAATTGTAAGTGGAATCACCTATTTTGCCTCCAACAGCATCATATGCAATTTGTTTATAGATGGATTCATCAGTAACAGAATGAGATTTACTATTACCACCTTCAAATTCAGGTTCAAGTTTCCTTGTTTTATCAGTCCATGGGACTTTGAAACTACCTTCAGTTTCTCTTGAACCCATGAATTTGGTGTTTTTACCAAACTCATCATCTTGACATGGTTGAGTTTCAGCATTATTATTGATACTAAATGAAGATTCAAGGTAACATCCAAGTTTACTTAACTCTTCTAATTTTTTATCAACATCACCATAATATATTGCTACTTGTTTAGGTTTCACAAAGTTAGTATTTTTAGCATAACTTCTTGAAGGATTAGTCATGTTAAAATTATTGTAATCAGAAAGATATTTTGGGTGAATTGATGGTTTTTCATCATTCTTAAAATTACATTCTAATTCATTCAACATTGCATTGTTAAATACTCTACCATCATCAACAGTTTTAGCAAACCCATTATATATAGTAGTTAATGGTAATTCAATTGGATTATCATTATTTGTTGGGTCTACAATTGATGGGAAGAAGAATTTGTAATGATATACTCCAGTTGCCACTTCTTCTTTAGTGTATTTTCCAAGTAAGTGATACCAGTAATCTTCAAATCCTTCACCATATCTCCATGCGTCCTCCCATTCAGGTTCACTTGATGCATCATTACGATATTCACCCATATCGATTGAAGCAGTACCAGTATGTCCCTCATCAGTTTCAGTACTTATATCATTACCAGATTCAAAATCAACCCCACGAACACTCACCATATATTTAGCAAATGTTTCTTTGTCAAGGTCATCGGATTTGTTTCCAAATCCCCAAAAATGCCAAGTTGCACTTGGTGCAATATTAGATTTCGCCATTATTTATTCCTCCTCTTCCTTTTAATTTGAACATAATTTCCATTCAATTTAAGTCTTTTAATAAGGCTTTTCTTTTCATCTGGGACTGTAAAGGTCATACCACTAACCAATTCATCATTTTTCTCCATAATTCCATAAATGACAAGGTCAATGTCTTTGAACCCATTTTCCCCAATATATTTAAAATCCATAATAATCAATACCTTAATTCATAATAAACAGATACTAAACTTGCAAAAGTAGTTTTGGCAGCTTTATAACTGTCTTTATCCTTGTTTACATATCTTAAAACAGCCAATTCACTACCTCCCATGAGTTTTAAATCAAACCCTAATTCATCAGTACTGGATTCAATACTATCCATAACTTCCAATAATGCTTCATTATAATCCCATAAGTCTTTAATTGCTTCCCTTTTGTTTAAATTATCATCAGCAAGAATAATTTCAAGTGTTCGTTTAGATACATCACAACCATGGTCATTCTCACGACTCCAAGCATCAGCATGGAAAACAATGCATGGAAAAGAAGCAGAATTTGGGGATAACTCAATATCGTCCCAGTAAATAGTGATTTGTTTAAATGATGGGTGCTGTCTAATTTTAGCCGCAATATATTCAAGGGCATCTTGCACTTTACTCATCTACCTTAACCCCCAAGAAATGTTTGTAGAACCAGTTAATTTGGGATTAATATAATTATCTTCAGGATTATTATAGATACTATCCAAATATGCCTTAATTCCACTATCCACCTTACCAAACAACCTATCAGCATAATTGTTTGATTCTGATTTCGGTTCTTTCATAGGTTTAGATTCATATTCCCATACGGTGAGCCAAGCATATGCTCCAGCACACATCAACACATATTTCTCCAATTGTTTAGGATATTCCTCATAATGATTGAAATAATCTGTACTGTTTAATTTATCAATAACATATCTTTCACCATCAGCATAGGATTTATCCAAATCAGATAATGTATGAGTATAATCATGACTTCTAAAAACAATGCTAAGTATCTTTAAATCAACAACATCTGCCCCAAAATTTAATGAAATTTTTTTGATACCAGTTAAATTACTACTGATATCAGTCATAGTATAATTTTCATCAATCTCAAATTCAAGTAATGTTGTTTTATCTTTAATTAATGGTTGGTCTGGTGCAGATGCTTCAAGGATTGGCAATGTTCCTTCATCATCTATACAAAAACCTATTTTTGGAGTAATATTATCTACATCATTTGATGGTTTTATGAGTAATTGAACAACATCAACACCCTTAAATGCATCATGACATAAATCGAAAACAAAATTATCACCAGACCACAACAATAAATCATTCCCATCATCATCTAACACTCCAGATTCCAAGATGACAGGATATTGCCTATCGAGTTTCGCACCTTTTAAATAATGCACAATCTCATAATATGTTTCCATCTCCATAAATCATCACAATTCAACTTTATTAACAGTAGAACCATCAGAAACTACAAAATACTTTTTAGAATTAGTTGTATCAGAAACCACTCCAAAACAAGCACCACTACCAAGAGCAGATAAAATCTCAGCATCAGTAACAGTAGCACCAGAAGCAGCAGTAGAAACAATTTTAGCAGTACCAGAAGACTCTGAAGGACTACCTACAATAATATGTTCACAAATATCTTTCAAATTCAAATATAATCTTTTATCAACAATTTTTCCCTTACGGAATAATTGTCTAAAATCAAATTTCAAATCCATCTTAAAAAACACTCCTCTAAAAAATCTTTAAAAAGAAAAATTATAGGTGAAAATGGATTTACACATCCTCTTGCCATAACATAGCCTTAGGGTGTTTTACTCCAATACCATACTCCATCCACATCTCAACAATGTGATCCTTAGGAGAAGCTTGTTCTTGGAACACATCAACATTAACAATTGAACCCTTAACAGAACTGTATTTCTCATTAATATTATAATAGAAAGACAATGGTTTAATTTTCAAATCCAATCCAACTAATCCTTTAGTGTATTCAGTTACTTTATGCATTGCTGAACCTTCACAATCTTCAGGAGTAAATGATTCATTTAATGCTTTCCAATATTTCTTAGCACCATACCATGATGGTTTACCAACAAACATGTCAGTTAATTCATAATTATATCCTTCAATATCAAATGCTTCCTGCATATCCACAATATCTTCAGAAATCATATTACTGGTTTTCCATGAACCATCATTCAATGTAATGGTGTTTGCTTTAGCATAATTCACCATAGTATTCAAGAAATCATAATTAATCATTCTACTCATAGAATATGCTGCCGCGTCCATATAACGGATTAATGGTTCAATAAGTTTATTTTCTCTTGTAGATTTTAAATCAGATATTCTGAAACTGAACCCATACCTTTTAGTATCACCATGAATAGATGAAATTGGACTAACTTTAATTTCATGTAATCTTGATTCTTCACTAATTACTTCAGGCTTTGATAATACACCTGATTTAATATCATCTTCTGCAGAAACCTCATCAACATATTGTTCAAAAGTAGTTGAACCATATAAATTAATTGGTTTAAACATTCCAAGGAATCCCATTGAAGGATTCATTTTCTCTAAAATATACGGTTCGATGAATTCTCTGCGAAGACATTCTTCCATACTTGTTACTTCAGCACTCATTTAATCACCAAAAAAATATTATTTTTCAAAGTTTCCATAGTATCCGAACAATACTTGGACTCTACCACTTTTCAATGCTTCTTTACCAGTTAATGCAATTGCCCTAATAGATTTAGTTGATTTGTCCCATTTACCATCAGAGGTGATTGCTACACCATCACCAGGTTTAATTTCAGCATTTTGTTCAGTTAATTCAACAGTTTCAATGATTGTACCATACAATCTAACTGTTGCCCTTCTCCTAACATATTCACCATCAGCTTTATTCTCTAATGGTCTTGCTGCTGCATTATCCCATTCAGGATTGCTTATCAATTTACCAATGAGTGGTTTTAAACCAGTTGCTTTTTTAACTGTTTTCGCTTCTGAATCAATTAATTCAACATAATCGCCATTAGCTAATTCATTAGCGAAAGTCCACACAGGTGATTTTCCAAATACACCATTTGCATCAGGGTGATATGACACATCTCCCTCAACAAGTGCAAATGAAATATCTATATAGAAAGGTGCATAATCCCCTTTCACTTCTCCTTCATTACCAAAATTTACTACCATAATACTCACCACAAAATAAATATTATAAAAATTAAATATACTTAGGCTCTTCACCAGTTATTTCCTCATACATGGTTCTGAATTTATCCCTATCAAAACCTTCTTCATCATCTTCATTATTTGGAGGATTACCATTACCAGAACCTTGTCTTGAACTAACACCACGAGGTTCTTGTTTAATAACTCTTGTTTCCGCAATAACTTCTAACTGTTTCAAATCAAAAGATTCATATTTACTACGGAGTTCATCACTATCTCCAGCCAATTCATCTAAAAGTTTATCTCTTTTAATAGCAGAATATTCATCATATTTTTTAGCTTTAGGAGTTAATTCCTCAAGTTTAGCACTACTCTTGGAATATTTCTTCTCCAAGTCAGAATATTTCTTCTCCAACTCCTCATTTTTAGCTAATTTTTGTTTCAATGATTCCAATTCATTATCTTTCTGAGCCATTTCTTTCTCAAGTTCAGTATTCCTTCTCATTGTTTGTTGTAACATTTCATCAGACAAATAATCACTTCCAACTTCACTATTATTCAAAATATGAGTTCTCGGGGTTTTAGTTAAACCAACACTCAACAATTCCCCATTAACTGGTTGTAAAAAACCATCTCTCTCAACCAATTCTGCCCTAAATTGAGGACTAAGACCATAACCAGACATATCAACATTATCTGATACATCACACTTCAAAATACCATCAACAAACATAAAATTAGAAACAGAACCAATAACTTCATTAGTATGTTTTTTAGTCAAATCAACTGATTCAACATCTTTAATTACATCTTTCAAAAAGTCTTTATCATATCTGACTGGTTTATCAGTTAAACCATTTTCCACATATAATGAAGATAGTGGTTTAAATAAATCATACATAACACAAAACCAACCTTAAAAAAATCTCAACAACCATAATTTAGGTTATATCATGGATTAACTTCAGCTAAACGACCATCACCATTACGGATATTATTAATATTAAGACCATCACCTGGTGAAACATTCAAATTATTCATGTCCTCATCATCTAAACCGTCTTCAACTTCCTGTATTGGATTGAAATCCAACCAAACAGTGTCTTTACCATAACCACCAATTTCAAGTTGAGTATTGAATACTTCCTTTTTAATCCAACGATTCAATTTATTCTGCAAGAATTCTTGCATAAGAACCCTACCAGACTTATTACTATCTAATTGGACAACGGCAGTACTACGATTACTACTACTGCTGGAAAATACTGCTTCAGGAGTAATTAAACCAACATAAACCTGTTTTTCAAGAACATTAATATATTCCTGTACTTTAGGCAATACAGTATCACCTACAAGTTCAACAGAAACACCATATGGAACTGCAACAGCTCCAGCTTCATGATAATTAGTCATGTTGTCAAGGATAGTCTTCATCTCATCAATGGATAAATTTAAATTCCTAACATCTTTGTTACCAACAGTAGCAATCATAGTATTGGTCTGCTTATATACAATTTGTGGAAGCATCTGATTCAACAATTCAATCATATATACATGGTCAAGAACACCACGAACAATACTCTTCGGTTTACCTTGGTCGCGGAAGAAACAGGGGACAGTAATTTGTTCAGGGAGGAAATTAACAGTCTTATACTCTTCACTATAATTTGATGTGAAGAAATGTTTTCCAGTCCAGCCCTTATTGGTTTGTTGATTATATTTAACCCATTGTTGATAACCAATAATTTCAGTACCTGAATCATCATATAATTCTTTAATACGGTAATTTTCACCATCGAAAGCTAATTGTCTAAGAGTTAATTCATTATCAATAATGACTTTCTCATAGAAATCAACTCCTGAAATGAAATTATTCATACTAACTTCAAAAAGAAGGGATTTAATATCCCATCTTTCCTCATGCTCCTTAATATAGGCAACGGCTTCAGGATCATCACCAACAATCTCATATCCTGAAATACTTTTCATGACAAAATCGTGGAGAATACCACTAACTAATGGTGTAGCCCCACATTTTCGAAGGTTGATGATTGATGGTCTAACAAGGTCAGGTAATTTATCATGCCAATCAACACTATGGCAATCAGTATTATCATCTACACCCTGAACACCAATTTCCTGTTCAGTATTGGGTTCTGTATTGTTAAGAGTGACCTTCTTTAATGTTCTAAATCTATCAAAAATACTCATAATGCCATAACCTTAAATCTATCATTATTATCTGGAATGTTCCTTGTTGGGCTCAATTGTCCACGAACACCATAAACTGCATAACCAAGGGCGTCCATCGCATGGTCATTGAATTTAACTGGTTCATCAAGAGTTACTCCGTCCTTATCAACCTTCCATTTGTATCCTTTAATTTCCTTAATTGTATTGACACATTTTGGGTGAATATGGATTTTAGTCTGTTTCACAGTATTTATTTTAGCAGTAACATCTTTGATTCCACCCTCTGCGGCGAAATCATTTTGTCTAAACTCTTCAATATCGTCAGGATTAGCCTTATCACAACAAACCATATCCAAGGATTCGGGGAGTAGATGGTGTTCAAACAACATATCCTTAGTCTTCTGAATGAAATCACGATTAAGCAATTCTCTCTCATAAACTTCATCTAAAACATAGCATTCATTATCATACCAACCACATAAAAGGAAACAGGAAGGGTTGTTAAATCCAAAATCAACACCACCAGTATAGAAATCGAATGAATCACGAAGAACAACAGTGTCATAATTAGGATAAATCACACCAGAAAGTTTACCCCATTTACCTGCACTATATCTTAACCATAAATCATAATCCACATTACGAAGATTATCATAATTAGCACGAGTTTCAGGTGGGAGATAATAATTCTCACTATAATGGAAATGGGCGGTTTTACGATGCTCTTTCTTGTAAGCTAAATCCTGTTCAGCAGTAACCCATTCACCAAAACCATTATAGTGTGCACCAACATCATCATATAAATGGTACTTTTTGTATATCCAATGTTCCTCAGATTCTGGTTGAACAACAAGTAACATTTGAGCATAATTTCCTGGTTTTCTACTTGCTTTACCTCTACCAAGCCTAAGTAATAATTCCTCATAAAATGCAGGGTCTTTAAGTTCCTCAGCCTGCTCAATATAAATCATATCAGCATTAATACTACGAACCTTTGATAGGGAATCCAATGCACCAAAATAGAGTTTTGATTTATTACCGAATTCAATGAATCCTTCGGATTTATTCTCGAAATATGGGATTTTCAAGTCATATAATAATTCACGAATCTCCTTCCAACTGGTTCTTTTCAGAGAAGGTAAAGTAACACGATAAACATAAACACTCGCCATATCATTTTGCAATGCATAGAATATGGCTTTGTAACATGCGAAGATGGTTTTGCCTGAACCAGCAGAACCCTCAATTAATAATTCACGACTCTTATCATCAATCCACTCCATCTGAGTGTTCGTCATCTCCACATTCAGGTTTGCCATGTTTCTCACTCATTTTTGTAATATTGATGTTAATTTTGTTGGATTCTTCATCATTAGTTGAAAGTTCAACTTCTTGTCGATTATTGTATTTGAATCGTTTCTCAAGAAGGAATGCTGCTGCCTTCCAATCCCCTTCTACTTTAGCCTTATCAGTTACTACTGTTACTAAATCCATTTCAGCTTCAGCTTCTGCTTTAAGGATTGGTTCGAAGAATCTTTGGATTTGTGTACCAGTATATCCATGTTCTTGCTCCTCTTTCATCCATCTCTTCCAGTTACGATATGTGGAGTCAGCTATACCTGCTAAACCAGCAGCCTTCTCTACCCTTACACAACTCCTAACATATTTAGCAACCTTTTCACCTAATAATTCTGGACTCCTTGCAAGTTTCTTCGGTTTATGTAACTTATACTCTTCACTCATTCACACACCACCTTATAATCCCATAAATTAATCTAATAAAGTGGTTGCGGTCTTTATTATGAATAATACTCCAGATAATCCAAAAATAGAGATTAATAAGTAGATTATTGACTTATATGTTCTTGCCACACTTATGGTTTCTATCAATTGTAACTCTACACGACTCAAGTGTTCTAATAAATCATCTAATTTCTCATTGAAGCTATCTAATCGTGCCTCAATATCATTAATTTCGTACCTTTTATGTTTAATTTGTGTTTTAAGTTCAGCAATATCTGCCTCGTGACTACATTGGTGCTTAGGTGTCTGACTCATTCACAGTCTCCAAATTAACAACACGATCCTTAGCCAAGAAACCAATCAAACCACCAACAATAGTAGTCAAAACAGTTTCCATACCCTGAAACAAACTCAAAACACCAATAACACTGATGCAAACAATTAAAATAGTAATATTATCCACCATAAAACAACCACAACCATAAAAAATATTATAAAAAAAATTAACTTCCTAATCATATACTGTACTATAATATTCCGAAGAATCAACCAATAAGACACCCTCACACATAAGCACCAACCCACTAAACAGGCAAAAATACTCATCATGATGATTATCATATAAGACAATATCATCAAAAACAAAAGGAAACCTATGATTAGACACACAAAAATTCTTCATACAAAAAAAATCCTATAAAAAAAATCATAATACAATATACATACACTATAATATGTCTTACCACATACGACCACAAACACAAATAAACATCAAAAAAAATAAAAAACCAAAACAAAAAAGAAAAAACACAACAAACACACACCAACATGAAAAAAACAAACACAACAATGTATGTCAAATTTTGTGTTTTTGTTTTTGTTTTTTTGTGTTGTATTGTTTTTGTTTTTTTTGTGGTGGTGGTTGTTTGTAATTATTAGCAATTTTTTAATTATTTTTTTAGTTATTTTTTTAGTTATTTTTAGCTATTGTTTATAGTTTTTAGCTGTTATTAGCAATTTTTTAAGTATTAATAGCAATTATTAAGGTAAAAACAGACATTAAAAAAGGATAATAAAAGAATAAAATAAGAATAATAAGAATAAAAAAAGATAAAAATAAAGAATAAAAAGAATACACAAAAAC
>ERZ791753.147-NODE-147-length-91956-cov-27.488080_pt1 | contig 91956 bp, 76 predicted proteins | sample MGYA00509951_ERZ791753 | MGnify/ENA primary metagenome ERZ791753 (study PRJEB30046, sample SAMN00792026) | human gut metagenome | study: EMG produced TPA metagenomics assembly of the A metagenome-wide association study of gut microbiota in type 2... | reverse complement strand
CAGAATCTAATTGCACTCCCTATTATAACAGACGGGACGAGAATTGAAAGGGGGTAGGGGGTAGGGGTTAGGGACTAGGGGTTAGGGGCTAGGGATTAGCAGTTAGCAGTTAGCGGTTAGCGGTTAGAGTCGTAGGTCGTTCATCGTTCGTCGAAAAAAAAGGGCTGTCGCATGTGCGACAGCCCCTTTTAAGTGGTTCGTGGCTAGCGAATGGTTTTAAATTTAAAACCATCTTCTCCAAACTACAAACTCCGTACTACAAACTTTAAAGAGTAACCTCTCAGTCAGCTTCGCTAACAGCTCTCCTATAAGGAGAGCCATGAACCACTAGCCACTATTATTCCCACTCACTTCGTCAAGGCGATGATGGTGGCGACGGCGGCCACGCCGATGGCGATGTTGGCCTTACGGTTGGCTTTGTCGACATCTTTCTGAGTCGATGTCTTATGGTTCTTTTCCCAGTTTTTCCGTTCTTTTTCCCAGTTGCGGTGATCATGACGATAGTCGCGGTCATCGCGCTGTTCCCAGCGCTGTGGATAATCTCTAGGGCCTGCGGCCTGGGCCGTCAGGGCGGCTCCGCTGAAGGTCATGAAGGTAACGACCAAAACCAGCATCATGCGTACTATATAGTTGAACTTCTTCATAAGTATCACTCTCCTTATTTAAGTTACTCATAGTATACTCACGAGCCGTTACAATTCAGTCACAAGGCCATTTCAGGAGGGCTACAAATCAGCTTCTTTTTGGTATATGGCCCAGATGCCTTTCTGGGTGCGCCATTTCCAGTTCCCCGGTACTTCCTGGAGGAAGTGGGCTTCATCGCGGTCGCGGACGACGGCCAGGACTTTGGCATGATTCGGCAGGTCTTCGATAGCCATGAAGGGCATGACGTTCTTGGCATTCCAGCTGATGCCGCCAGGCAGTTTATTGGCAATGTCATCAGCCTGTTCCAGGCGATAAGCCGGATGATTGGAATAATAGGTCAGGGATACGGGGTAGCGGCCGCCATAGGTGACGACAGCCGTTTCAGTATCGGCCAGGCCGCTGACGACCTGGGCGGCATCATAAGCCGAAGCCTGCTGGCACTGAGGCACGATGACCGTACACGTAGCGGCTACGTAAATGGCCAGGACAATGCCGGCCATGTTGAGGACCAGGCGGTCATATTTCTTCAAATACGACGCAAAGCCGATGGCCAGGGGAATCATATACGGGAAGGTATAGGTCATGTATTTCGTCGCCATGAGCTGATAGGTCACGAAAATCGTAGCCGCCCAGACGATGAGGAACTGGGTCTTCATGGACAAGGCAGGCAGGCGCAGCCGTTTTTCCCGCCAGGCCGCTGCGATTTTCCGGGTCAGGCCATAGTCGCGCCAGGCCAGGGACAGGGTGAAGACCCAGGGTATGAAGCCGGCCAGGAAGATGGCGCTGTAATAATACCAGACATTGAACTGAGGATGTTCGGAAACGGTAGCCCGCAGGACGTTATGGACGCCGATGAACTGACTGACGAAGTCGCTGCCATGCATGGCGTACATCGGACCATACCAGATGAGGGTGATGGCCAGGAACAGGATCAGGCCGGAAAAGAGCTTGATGTGCAGCAGGGCCTTGAGATCCCGGCGCCATACGAGGAAAAGCAGGATGATCAGCCCGGGCTGGAAGAAGCCGATAGGCCCTTTGGTCAGGACGGCCAGGCCGGCAAAGGCGTAGGCCAGGTAATACCAGCGCGGCTTGCCTTCGCTGTAGGCGATGTAAAAGGCCATGAGGCAGGCCGAATAAAAGACGAAGAGGGTCATATCCGTAATGATGGCCTTGGAGAGGTAAAAATATTCTACCGTCGTCAGCAAGATGAGGCCGGTCAGGAATCCCGTCTTCTTATCGTAGAGGCGGGCCGTGAAGCCATAGGCCAGGAGGATGCCGGCCATACCGAATAGGGCCGGGAAAAAGCGGGCCGAGAAATTACTGATGCCGAAGAGCTTGAAGGCGGCAATGAGTTCCCAATAGAAGAAAATCGGTTTATCGTACCAATAATTGCCGAAGATGCGCGGTGAGAAGTAGTCGCCAGAAGCGAGCATTTCCTTAGCCGTCAGAACATAGTTCGATTCGACAGGGTCCGTGACGACCAGCAGATGGTTGGCCACAAAACAGAGGATGGCTGCCAGGACCAGGAGGATGACAGCCGGCGAAGCCATGATTTTCTGCCACAGGCGCTGCCATACCGACAGGGCCACGTCTTCCTGTTTTGCACGAAATTCATACATAATAAAAACTCCCCTTCCTATTCGTTACCGTTTTGATGGTATCAGTATAGGAAGGGAAGTTAAATAAAAGATAAACAGAGCAATAACAAAACGAGAAAGGACCGTAAAAAATTCCGTCAGGCTAACCCCGGAAGCGGTAGCCGGCGCCCCAGACCGTTTCGATGTAGCGGGGGTTGGCCGTATCCTCTTCGATTTTTTCGCGGATGCGGTTGACGTGGACCGACACGGTCGCCGTTTCCCCCAGGGCTTCGCTGCCCCAGACGCGGTCGAAGAGGGTTTCCTTGCTGAAGACGATGCCCGGATTCTTGGCAAAGAACAAGAGGAGCTCGAATTCCTTATTGGGCAGGGCCACTTCTTTCCCCTTGACGAAGACGCGGTGGCCGCTCTCATCGATTTCCAAGTCGCCGAAGCGCAGGACGTCGCGATGGACTTCACGGGACGTGAGCTGTTCATACCGGGCCAGGTGGCCTTTGACGCGGGCTACGAGCTCGTTGGGACTGAAAGGCTTGACGATGTAGTCATCGGCGCCCAGGCCGAGGCCGCGGATCTTGTCGATGTCTTCCTGCCGGGCCGATACCATGAGGATCGGGATGTCCTTGATTTCGCGGATAGTCCGGCAAATCTGGAAGCCATCGCGGCCGGGCAGCATGATGTCCAGCAGGATGAGGTCATAGGCGTCTTCCAGGGCTTTCTTTTCCCCTGTCTTGCCATCGACCGCGATGTCGGCACTGAAGCCATTGGCTTCCAAGTAGTCCCTTTCCAATTCGGCAATGCCCTGGTCGTCTTCAATAATCAAGATACGTTTCATGTATGTGATTCCCCTTTCGGTAACGAAATGCAAATGGTCAATCCCTTAGGCACTGTCGCCTGGGCCCAGATTTTTCCCTTCATGGCATGGACAATCTGCTGGACCACGGCCAGTCCCAAGCCGCTTCCCTTGGCCACATTGGTCCGGGCCTTGTCGGTGCGGTAGAAACTTTCAAAGAGCTTCGGCAGTTCCTTCTCTTCGACGCCGCAGCCGTCATCGGCAAAGGAAAGGAGATATGCCCCTTCCCCGCCATCGGTCAGGGTAATGGCCAGATGGCCGACGGCCTGGTCTTTATATTTCAGGCTGTTGCCCAGGATATTTTCAATGACCCGCTGGAACTGCTGACGGTCCATAGAAATGACGGCCTTGTCCAGGGAGGACTGGAAGGTCACGTCCAGCCCTTGCTGGTGGAAATGGTCCGTCTGTTCGCCAATATAATCCTTTAAATAGGCCGCCACGTCGACGTCTTCCCAATGGAAGGGCACCTGGCCCAGGTCGAGCTTGGAAAAGAGGAAGAGCGTCCGGACCAGGCTGGCCATGTGGCGCGACGTATCGACAATCATGCCCAGGTAGTGCCGTTCTTTTTCCGGCGTATTGGCTATGCCGTCGAGGATGCCGCTGGCATAGCCTTCGATTTTCGTCAAAGGCGTCGACAAATCATGGGAAATGCCGGCCAGGAGTTCCTTGCGGTTCTTATCGTATTTATCCCGCGTATCCCGGGCAGCCCGCAGCTGGAGGCGCATCATTTCAAAAGCCTGGCAGGTATCGCCGATTTCGTCACGCGACAAAATCGGGACGGGATGGTCCAAATCGCCCTGGCTGATGGCATCGGCCATATTGCGCAGCCTTTCGACGGGACCGACGATCTGGCCGGCCATCCAGCGCGACAGTTTCAGGCCGACGAGGATGGTCAGCAAGATAGTCAGAATAGCCAGGACGTAAAAGGCGACCTTCAAGATGTCCTTCGATGACAAGTCGATGTACTCGTTTTCGGGATAACTCGGCACGGCACCGGCGACGGCCAAATGGATGTCCGTATGAGGCGAGACGTAGTAAAAGCGCAGGCCTTCGCCAGTCCAGGTAAAGTCGGCATGGCCCTGACGATGACCGGCCATGACCTGCTGGCGCAGGTACACCTTGTCGATGCCATCCGTATCGTAGAGGTCTTCCTTATCGCGCCAAATGGATACATTGAGGCCCTGGTCCTCCAAATGATCGGCGGCCTGGAGGAGACGGTCCATGTTGCCATTATACTGATCGGCCCGGACACGGAGGCGGCTCAGCTCGAACTGGATGGACATGTTCTGGCCGCTTTCAGGCCAGATAAAAGAGATGACATTGGCCCGGTTGATGTTGCCGAACTGCAGGGCTAGAAAGATGGCGATGCTGACGACAGCCGTAAAAAGGACGGGAATGAAAATCATGATGAAGTTGGAAAAAAGGAGGCGCTTGCGCAGCGGCCAGTCCCGGAGTTGCATAGTCCTCACCTGGTTTCTCTAAATTTTCTTCTAGTATACATACTAAGGTTAAACAAAAATATAACAAAAAGCAAATTTTCTGGTGAATCTTTTGCCCTCTTTAAAAAAGTCTGTTATAATAGGGTACAAATCTAGTATAGTTTTGGATTAAATAAGGGGTGTTTATGAAATGACTCAAATCACAAAAGAAACAAAGGAAGAAATCAGCCGCCGCTTCCCGCAGTTCGTCGAAGCGACGCAGGCTTTTTACGCTAAGGAACTGCCGCCGGCCAAATATAAGGGTACATCGGGCAAGTTCGGCTGCTATGGCGAACGGGGGGCCCATAGCACCATGCTGCGCCTGCGCTTTTCCGGCGGTGCCATCGAACCGGCACACATCGCTTTCCTGAAGGACGTCCTCGACCGCTACGACATCGACCTCGTCCACTTCACGACAGGTGAGGCCCTGCAGCTCCATCATTTGGGCGAAAAAGAAGTCCTCGCCCTCTATCAGGAATGTTTCGACCACGGCGTCTACTGCGTCGGCGCCGGCAGCGACAACCCGCGCAACATCACGGCCAGCCCGCTCCACGGTGTCGCTCCGGGCGAATACTTCGACATGACGCCGTACATCAAGGCAGCAGCCAACTTCGTCATCAACTGCATTCCCAAATTCAACTTGCCGCGTAAATATAAAATCAGCTTCTCCAGCGGCCTGGACAACGAAGGCCATGCGACCTTCAAGGACCTGGGCTTCGTCGCCCGGCCGGACCACAAATTCGACGTCTATGCCGGCGGCGGCTTCGGACTCAACGGCTCGCGCTTCGGCATCCTCATCGACGAAGGCGTCGATCCGCTGGATATTTCCTATTACATCCTGGGCTATGGCCGGGACGTCTACATGAAATACGGCGACTATGAACACCGCGGCCAGAACCGTTCGCGTTTCATCCTCACCAAGCTCGGCGACGATGCCTTCCGCCAGGCCGTCCGCGATGCCATCGCCAAAGCCAAGGCCGAAGGCGACTGCCGCCTGACCATCGAAGAAGAAACGCCGTTAGCTAAGAGCGGCGCCGATGACAGTGTCCTCGAAGACGGCCGCATTGGCAAACAGAAACAGGCCGGCCTCTATTACGTCGAATACAAGCCTTTAGGCGGCACGCCGAAACTCTCCGTCTTCCGCGAACTGCTCAAGACCCTCCAGACCATGGAAGGCGCAGAAATCCGCCTCAATGCCGACGAAACGGCTTACATCATCAACCTCACGGCAGACGAAGCCCGTAAAGTCGCTGCCCTCACGGCAGACGACACGGCGACGACGGCCTTTGAACATTCCGTCAGCTGCATCGGCGCTACGGTCTGCCAGCAGGGCCTGCGCGATTCTCACGGCACCTTTGTCAAACTGGCCCAGCTCTTCAAAGACCGCGGTATCGACAGCCACTTCCTGCCGAAATGCCACTTCTCTGGCTGTCCGTCGAACTGCACGGTCCAGCAGCTGGCTCCTCTGGGCCTGCGCGGCGCCAGCAAAAAAATCGGCGACAAAATGGAACCGGCCTTCAACATCTACGCCGGAGGCAACTACGCCATCGGTAAAGGCGTCATGGGCGAACAAATCGGTGTCATCACCATCGAGCACCTGCCCGACTTCTTCCTGGCCCTCAACCAGACCCTTCTCGATGCCAACCAGTCCTACGGCGAATGGTATCCCCAGCATAAAGAAAGACTCATAGAATTAGTCAATCAGTTTGAATAGGAAAAAAAGCGCTGTCCTCGCGGACGGCGCTTTTTCTGTAGGGGCGCCACGCGGGGCGCCCGCTTTGTAATATGTACGTTTTCCCAATCAGCTTGCTAAAAAAAATGCTTCATACTCCTAACGAAGTCATATTGTTTTCTTTCTCTATATTCATAGACTGTCCCCTTCCCTTTTTAACGGCCTTTGGCCTTCATGGTGTGCATGACCCAGAAATAGGAACCACCTGTAAATAAGCAGGCCAGGACCCAGCAGATAGGGCTGGCACAGCAGATGCCGAAGTAGCCCCACATGGCGGCCAGGACCAGGGCCGATACGCTGCGGCCGCCCAGTTCCAGGATGCTGCTGATGAGGGGCACGCTGGAAATGCCCATGCCCTGCAATGCGTTGCGGTAGACGAAGATCTGGCCCAGGAAGAGATAGAACGGGACGGACATCTTCAGATAGAGGAAAGCCTGTTCCATGAGGACTTCGTCGTGGTCCGTCGTGAAGACGCTGATGAGTTCCCGGCCATAGCTGTACATGGCCACGGCTGCGGCCAGGCAGAATACCAGGGACACGAGGGAGCACTGACGGACGCCCTGGCGGATGCGGCCATACTGGCTGGCGCCGTAGTTCTGTGCCGAATAGACAGCCATGGCGATGCCGAAGGAAATCATGGGCTGCAAGGCCAGCTGTTCGATTTTCGTCGCCGATACGAAGCCGGCAATCGTTTCAGGGCCAAAGGTATTGCAGACCGACTGCAGGACCAAGATGCCCATGGAAATGATAAGGAACTGGACGGCCATGGGCAGGCCCAGGCGCAGGTGCTGCCAGGCAAAGGGCCAGTCAAAGTTCCAGTCGGCTCGGGTCAGGCGTAGCATGGGAAAGCGGCGGCGCATGAAACACAGGCAGAGCACGGCCGATACGGCCTGGGCGATGACCAGGGCGATGGCCGAGCCGGGAACGCCCCAGCCAAAGGCGACGATGAACAACAGGGCCAGGGCGATATTAAAGAGAGACGACACGATGAGGAAATAAAGCGGCGTCCGGCTGTCGCCGAGGGCCCGGCAGATGCAGGACAGGAGATTATAGCTCATCATGGCTACCAGGCCGAGGACGACGATGAGCATGTAATGATAGGCGTCGTCGTAGAGGACATCTGAAATGTTCATGAGCCGCATGATGAGCGGCATGGCCAAGCTCACACAGGCCGTCAGCATCAGCGTGATGACCAGGGCCAGCATGGCCGACGTCGCCACAGACCGGCGCACGCCGTCCATGTCTTCGGCACCGAAGCGCTGACCCGTGATGACGGAAAAGCCGGAAGACAAACCGATCGTCAGGCCGAAGACGGCCATGAAGACGGGTGCCACGGCGCCGACAGCAGCCAGGGCATTGACGCCGATAGTGCGGCCGACGATGATGATGTCGGCGATATTATAGAATTGCTGGAAAACATTGCCGATTAAAAGGGGCACCGTAAAAGCCAGGATGAGGCGGATGGGATTGCCCGAAGTCATACTGCGAACCATGGAATCGTCCTTTCTCTAATAACGAGGAGTGAAATAGTTTTATTATAGCATGATAGGGCACAAAAACAAGTTTTAATCATTTTTTAATCAAGGCCCCTGATTTTTTAATGTCCCTTTCATATTTCCAGGGTACAATAGGCGTAACACGCATCTTGTTTTAAACGTTTTGTTTTTTCGGAGGTGTTGCCCATGTATCACAGACCGTTTTTCTCCCTTCCTGCATGGAGGGAACCCTTCTCTACCGTTCCCCGGTGCCAGCTCATCACCTTTTGTACGTATCAAAAGGAAGAAACACTGGGGAAAGTCCTGCGCTATCAGGGACAGCACATCTGGCGGCCGACCGCCTGGGGCATGGCGGCGACGCGGGCCCTCAAGGCCATGCAGCGGAACAACCAGATTGCCATCATCAAAGAGTTCACGGTCATGCCCAATCACATCCACTTGTTCATCTTCTACAAGAAATTCCACCCCCGCCTGCCGGAATGGTTCATCGAAAAGACCAGGGAATTCCTGCTCTATTACATCGAACCGCCCCGCGACTGGCCTGTCCCCATCTGGGAAGAGTCCGTAGATACGCAGATGGTCTATACTGATACGGCCCAATACGCCGTCGCCGAAAGTTTAAAAGAATACGCCCATCATTGGAAATACGACCCGCTGCATAAGCGGTGAGGGGGCAAAAAGAGGCTGCCGCATGCGCGACAGCCTCTTTTTTGTAGGGGCGTCCACGTGGGGCGCCCGCTCTGAAATATGTACGATTTCCCGACCAGTCTGCTAGAAGAATCACATAAATCCCTAACGGGTCGCCCACGTGGCGACCCCTACGAAACACGAACTATTTAAAAGAGCAACCTCTCAGTCAGCTTTGCTGACAGCTCCCCTATCAAGAGAGCCAGGCGGGCCGCCCCTACGATCCGCGAGCCACGAGCCACTAGCCACGAGCCACTAATAATTCCGGTGTCTTCATCTGGCGTTCGCTGCACTGGTTGACGTAGTTGTAGAGCAGGACTTCCAGGAATTTCAGGTCGGCCATGCGCAGGTTCACGGTTTCTTGGGTTCCCCAGGGATAGTGGACCAGGGTCTTCCAGGTCTGGCGTACAGACGGCGTCAGAGGCAGTTCTTTCATGTTTTCCGGCCTTTCATCGTCGATGTAATAGACGGGCTGCCGGCAGTAGCCCTGGCCCTGACAGAAGACGCGGGCCGTGTCGATGTCCGGCAGGAAGCCTGTCAGGGCCATGAGCTGCCAGCCGGCGATGATGGTGACGATGCGGATGTCCTTGAGTTCGATGGCCCGGCCATAGAGGCGGACCAGATTGTACAGGACTTCATCGGCTCCGCCGCTGGCCATGAAGAGGACCATTTCGACGAAGATCTGCGAATAGATATAGCCGTCCCAGGTCAGCTCGCGGAGGCGCTGGTTGCTGCGGCAGTCGTATTCCGTCAGCGTGTAGACGCTGTCTTTTTCAAAGACGTCAAAGGTCATCTCGGCCAGAGGCGTCAAGGCGCCGTAGCCCATCTTGCCCTGAGTGCTGCGGCGGGCCAGGACGTGGAGGATGCCGGACTGCCGGGTCAGGACCGTGACGACGAGCTGTTTGGCACTGGTCTTGCGGACGGTGAGGATGATGCCTTCATAGGACCGCGACGGCTTGCGGCCATAGTAGCCGCTACGATTCATGAGGCCTATCTTCTTCATCCCCGCTGTCTTCCCCAGGGGCAGCCGCTTCCGGCAGGGGCACGGCTTTCAGGCGGACGATGCGGAAGCGCTGCATTTCCAGGACGGTAAAGCAGTAGGCGCCGATAGTGACTTCGTCATGGACTTTCGGCGTATGGCCCAGGGCATTGAAGACGTAGCCGCCGATGGTATCGGTATCGACATCGTCTTCGACGGGGATGTGCAGCAGCTCTTCGACGTCGTCGAGGAGGACTGTCCCGGCAAATTCATAGGCGCCATCGGGCAGAGGCTGGATTTCTTCTTTTTCCTGGGTGTGTTCGTTCTGGATCGTGCCGACCAGTTCTTCCAGGATGTCTTCCAGGCCGATGAGGCCGACGGTGCTGCCGTATTCATCGACGACCATGGCCAGGTAGGTCCGGCGCATGCGCATGAGCTGGAGGAGCTTCGATGCCGGCATGATTTCCGGGACCATGAGGATCGGCCGCTTGATGAGGTTCAAGTTGCTGCGCTTGTGGATATAGAGGTCCATGATGTCCTTGATGTGGACCAGGCCCAGGACGTGGTCCTTATCGTCTTCACAGAGGGGATAGCGCGTATGCCGCGACTGGCGGATGGTCTGCAAATGCTGGTTCATCGTATCTTCCGTATAGAGGCAGACGATGTCCTGGCGGGGCACCATGATTTCCTTGGCCAGGCGGTCGGCGAAATCGAAGACGTTGCCGATGAGTTCGCTTTCGACCTGGTCGATTTTCCCTTCCTTGTGGCTGGCCGTGACCAGCATGCGGATTTCATCTTCCGAATGGGCCATATCGATTTCGTTGGTCACATCGAGGTTGCGGTCTGCCAGGATAGCCCGGCCCAGCCAGTTCCCGAAGAGGATGAAGGGCATGAAGGGCCGGCTCCAGGGCTGGATGAAGCGGCGCAGGGCCTTGAGGCTCATTTCCGGACGCTGGAGGCCGATGGACTTGGGGATGAGCTCGCCAAAGACCCAGAGGATGAAACAGAGGACGATACCGGCGCAGACTTCGATGAGCCAGATGAGCCACGTATGGCCGATATACGGAGCCAGCAGGCCGTAGAGGCCATAGAGGCCGCAGAATCCGGCAGCGCCGGCGATGAGGCCGGACAAGGCCATGCCGAGCTGGGCCGTCCCCAGAAAGACGATGGGCTTGTCGTAGAGGGACAAGAGCGGTTTCAGCGACGTATCGCCGTCGCGGACGAGTTCTTCCAGGTATTCCCGGCGCAGCTGGGCAAAGGCGAATTTACCGGTGACGCAGATGGCGCTGACGGCCAGGCAGATGAGGAAGACGAGCAGACATTGGACGATTGATTGTACTTCCATCATGCAGCCCCCTACTCGTTCTTATAACCCAATTCGCTGAGGGCGCCCGACTTATTGCGCCAGTCCCGCTTGACTTTGACCCAGATGTCGAGGTAAACCGAAGAACCGAGGAGGTTTTCGATTTCCTGGCGGGCCAGGTTGCCTACTTCTTTGAGGACCGTGCCGTTCTTGCCGATGACGATGCGCTTCTGCGAATCCCGTTCGACATAGACCGTGACCCGGATATAGACCTTGTTGTGACCGCGGTCCTTCATTTCTTCGACATAGACGGCGATGGCATGAGGCACTTCATCGCGGGTACAGCGGAAGAGCTTTTCCCGGACGATTTCAGCGACCAAAAGGCGTTCCGGCTGGTCCGTGATCATGTCGTCAGGGAAATACTTGGGCCCTTCCGGCAGGATCTTGCGCAGTTCGTCGACGACGGCATCGACGTTGTCCCCTTTCAGGGCGGAAATGGGGATGACCTGGGCGAAAGGATAGAGTTCGGCATATTCCGTAATCTTGTGCAGTATCTCTTCTTTCGTCATGAGGTCGACTTTGTTGATGATCAAGAAGACCGGGACGCCGACATCTTTCAGCTTATCCAGGACGAAGAGGTCGCCAGGGCCTTTCTTTTCATTCCCGGAAATGAGGAACAGGACGGCGTCGATGTCGCGCAGGGACTGATAAGCCGCTTCATCCATGAATTCCCCCAGCTTATGCTTCGGCTTGTGGATGCCCGGCGTGTCGAGGAAGACGATCTGACATTCGTCGTCCGTATGGATGCAGAGGATGCGGTTGCGCGTCGTCTGGGCCTTATCGGAGACGATCGAGACTTTATGCTTGATGATGCGGTTGATGAGTGTCGACTTGCCGACATTCGGGCGGCCGACGACGGCGACGAAACCCGATTTAAATGATTCCATAGATATCGTAATTCCTCCCTTATAATTCTTCGCCTTCGCGGACATAGCCCAGGCGCTGTAAAATGAATTCTTCTTCTTTGCGCATTTCTGCTTTATCGTCCGGTTCCATGTGGTCATAGCCGAGGATATGCAGCATGCCGTGGATGGTCAGATAGGCCAGTTCCCGTTCAAAGGAATGACCGTATTCGTCGGCCTGTTCCTGGACTTTTTCCAGGGAAATGATGATATCCCCCAAGAGGGCCGTATCGGGACCGTCATAGCCGTCTTCTTCCCCTTCGTTGAGGGCAAAGGACAGGACGTCCGTCGGCCGGTCGATGTTGCGGTACTGTTTGTTCAATTTATGGATATAGTCGTTATGACACAGAAGGATGCTGATTTCAGCCTTCGGCCCCAGGCCGTAGACCAGGGCGGCTTCTTCACAGACGCGGTCGATGACTTTTTCATATTCATCGTGCTGGAACGACGGATCTTCGTAATTGATGTTGATATTCATGGCAATTCCCCCAATCTAGTGATCGTGATGATAATAAGTTTCGTAGGCCCTGATGATGCGGCCTACCATATCGTGACGGACGACGTCTTCATCGCTGAAGTAGACCATGCCGACGCCGCGGACGTCTTTGAGTATCTTTTCGGCTTCCGTCAGGCCCGACATGCGCCGGTCGACGAGGTCGATCTGGGTCGCATCGCCGTTGACGACGACCCGCGAGTGGTTGCCCATACGGGTGAGGAACATCTTCATCTGTTCCCGCGTCGTGTTCTGGGCTTCGTCGAGGATGATGAACGATTCTTCCAGGGTCCGGCCGCGCATGTAGGCCAGCGGCGCCACTTCGATGATGTTGCGGTCGATCATCTTCTGGAACTGGTCATAGCCGAACATGTCGGCCAGGGCGTCGTAGAGCGGGCGCAGGTACGGGTCGATCTTTTCCTGCAGGTCGCCGGGCAGGAAGCCCAGTTTTTCCCCGGCTTCGACAGCCGGCCGGGTCAGGATGATCCGTTCGACTTCGCGGTTCTTGAGATAAAAAGCCGCCAGGGCTACGGCCAGGTAGGTCTTGCCCGTCCCGGCCGGGCCGATGCCGAAGGTGACCAGGTTCTTGCGGATGGAATCGACGTAGCGTTTCTGGCCCAGCGTCTTGGGCTTGATGAGGCGGCCCCGGGCAGAAATGCCGACCGTATCTTCATAGAGGTTGTGCAGGGCCTCCGATTGGCCTTCTTTGATGAGTCTGGCCGAATAGCGGACGTGCTGCGTCGTCAGATAGGTGTTTTCCCGGAACAAGTAGCGCAGGACGCGGAAGACTTCGGTCACATAGGCCACATCCTCTTCGCTGCCGACGATCATGGCCGTATCGCCGCGGACGGCAATGCGGCAGTCCGGGAATTCGCGCTGCATCGTCTTGAGGAATTCGTCTTTCATGCCCAGGACGGCCCGGGCTTCACGCAAATCGGAAAATTGCAGTTTCTTTTCTACCAAAGTGAGATACTCCTTTATTTCATGAATTTACGGACGGCCTTGCCGTGAAGGTAGTCACAGCGGGCTCCCTGGCAGGTGCCGCGTTTTTCCAGTTCTTCATCGATCATATCGCGGATGCGCCACCATCCCATGCCCCAGTTGGCGAAGTCCGTCGCTTCCTTCGGCGCCCGGCCGATGAGGCGCTGGAAGACCGTATCGGGCCGGCTGTATTCGAGGAAGGCCACGACGCGGCGGACGTACTCTTCGCAGGTCCAGAGCTTGATCTTTCCCTGGGCATACCATTCGGCCATGGCCGTGTTCTTAATGATGTACAGGGCGTGGAGCTTGACTTCGTCAGAGCCGAGGGCGGCAATGATCTTGGCTGTCTCGACGGTGTCTTCCATGGTGTCCCAGGGCAGGTCGAGGATGACATGCGTACAGGTCCGGAAAGGATACTCCCGGAGCATGACCATGGCGTCGATGTATTCGGCAACGGTATGGCCGCGGTTGATTTTGGCCAAGGTCTTATAGTTGACGGTCTGCAGGCCCAGTTCGACGAGGATATCGACGCCGTACCTTTCTTTGACGTCAGCCATGATATCGAGATAGGTCTCGTTGAGGCAGTCCGGCCGGGTCGCTACGGCCAGGGCCACGATATCGGGCTGGCAGGCGGCGGCGAGGTAATCCCGGAAACGCTCTGGCGGCAGGTAGGTATTGGTGAAATTCTGGAAATAGGCGATGAATTTATTGGCCTTGTACTTGGGCTTGATGTGGGCCATGTTCTGCTCGATCTGCTGGCCAATGGTCACCGTCGCCGGCAGGTTCTCGTAGCCAGCGCCGATGGAGCCGCAGAAGGCACAGCCCCGGACGCCCAGGGTCCCGTCGCGGTTGGGACAGGTATCGGGGATGCTGATAGGCAGTTTATAGACTTTTTCGCCATATGTTTCTTTTAAATACGTCGAGTAGACGCGGTAACGTTCGTTCACGATGGTTCTCCTTTGACCGGGATGACGCACCATTCGGCCCGGTCTTTCTTTTTTTCAGCCAGCACATAGGCCGCGCCTTCCGGGACGGGCCCGTAGCGGCGCAGTTCCCCTTTCAGGCTCGGGCTGGCAGGCCAGATGCGATAGCGCATCTTGATGTCGCGCCAGTTAGTGAAATGATAGTCCCTGGCAAATTGGCGGAGCCAGGCTTCGTCGCGGAAGATGGCGTCGGTCTGGCTGCGCGGCGCTTCGCACCAGCCGAGGAAATCGGGATGGAGGCGGAAGCGGAAAAAGGTCAGCATATCCAGGGCCAGCAGGTCTTTGGCCAAGCGCTGCTGGTCTTCTGTCAGGGGCAGGATATCTTCGATGCAGTGGCAGAGGAAATGACACAAGGACTCATCGGACAGGGCCTTTTGGTCATTATGCAGGACGAGCCACTCGTCTGTCAAGGCCTCGTAGAGTTTCATATAATCCGGAGCATAGCGGCGGCCGAGCCAGTTGAAGAAATAAGTGAATTTCCCGGAATTATAAGTCCGCTCAAAGACGTCTTCCAGGACCTTCATATAGGCGACTTTTTCATAAGGCAGCCACGTCGTCGCCAGGACTTCATAGGGCCCCTGCGGGTCGTACCGGTAATCGTCAGGGTAGTCGCGGCGGATGCCGGAGCCCTTGAGGAGCTTCAAGAAACCGATCTGCAATTTATGGGGGTGCAAGGCATAGATATCGTTGAAGGACTGGCGCAGATGGCCATAGTCTTCATAAGGCAGGCCGACGATGAGGTCTAAATGGAGATGCATCGTCCCCAAGGCGACAAGGCGTTCCATGATATGCGTAATGCGCGGCCAGTCATTATGACGGTGAATGGCCTGGAGCGTCGGCTCATACGTCGTCTGGATGCCCATTTCCAGCTGGATCCGTCCTTTCGGTGCCTGGGCCAGGAGGTCGATGTCGTCATCGGTAAGGACGCCGGGCTCGATTTCCAGGTGGAAATTGATGGGCTTATCGACGGCAATCATGTACGCTATGAGCGGCCGGTGATGGGCCGGGCTGCAGTTGAAAGTGCGGTCGACGAATTTAACCTGATGGACGCCGGCATCGACGAAAGCCTGCAGTTCCTTCAGGACCAGCGGGACCGAACGGAAGCGGACGCGGTCGTTCATGCCCGACAGACAGTACTGGCAGTGGAAAGGACAGCCCCGGGAGCTTTCATAATACATGATGCGGTGGTCCAGTTCGCGGAAGTCCTGATGCTCGTAAGGAAAAGGCAGGCTGTCCAGGTCTTCTACTTCCTGGAAGGTCTCGTCGCCCTGGATGACGCCGCCGACTCGGCCGAGGACGCCGGGGACTTCTGTCCCATCGCGGCCGGCTGCCAGGGATTTCAGGAAAGCCGGTACCATCTCTTCCCCTTCACCTTGGAGGACGTAATCGATATGCTCATAATCTTCCAGTATCTGCCGGGCCGTATAGGATACTTCCGGGCCGCCGACGAAGACCTTGGTCTGGGGAAAGACCTGTTTCACCAGGTCGATGAGATGACAGGTCATTTCGATATTCCAGATATAGCAGGAAAAGCCGATGACGTCGGCCTCGAACGAGGCGATGTGGCGCAGGATGTCATAGCTGTTCTGATTGATCGTATATTCGGCTACGGACACGGCGACGCCCTGGTGGTCACACGCCGTCGACAGGCAGCGCAGGGCCAGGGACGATTGGATGAATTTGGAATTCAAGATGGTAAGCAGTGTTTTCATGAAAGCCTCTCTTTAAATTTTTATATGTATTAAGTATACCGCAAGGACGGCGTTCTGTCATGTCTTTTCCGCCCCTGGCCGGGGACAGCCTTTTCGCCTGCCCCTTTTTATGATAAGATGAGATAGTATATAGTTTTTCCCCTACGAAAAGGAGGCTTTTCCTTGTTTAAAATAGCACTTGCCCAGACAAATGTCCACCCTGGCAATCCACGGCAGAACACGGCCGTCATGAAAGAATGTATCGCCAAGGCCAAAGCAGCCGGCTGCGACCTCATCGTCTTCCCGGAGCTCGCCATTCCGGGCTATCTCATCGGTGATATTTGGGACCAGCCCGACTACATCGACGACTGCGTCCGCTTCGGTGAAGAAATCAAGGCCCTGTCCGACGGCATGGCCATCATCTTCGGCAACGTCGCCAAAGAGACGGACCGGGTCAACCTCGACGGCCGGACGCGGAAGTACAACGCCATGTTCATCGCTTACAACGGCCGCTGGATTTCGCCGGCCCGCTCGCCCTACCCCTTCTACATCAAGACGCTCCTGCCCAACTACCGCGAATTCAGCGACATCCGCTACTTCACGTCGCTCATCGAAGTCGCCCAGGAACGCCATGCCTTCCCGGAAGACTTCCTGTCGCCCGTCCAGATTCCCTTCGACGACGGCCGCAAGTTCCGCATGGGGCCGCTCATCTGTGAAGACAGCTGGGATGAAAACTATCCCTTCAAGCCCATGAGCTATTTAGGGAAAATGTACGACATCGACATGTTCATCAACATTTCCAACTCGCCCTTCACTCTGGGCAAGACCCAGCGGCGTCACCGCCTCTTCGGCCAGGCCATCGACAAGGTCCACTGCCCGGCCATCTACGTCAACTGCACGGGTATCCAGAACAACGGCAAGAACATCTACACCTTCGACGGCGCCAGCAGCACGTACCAGAAAGACGGTTCGCAGCACGTCGAATGTACGCCTTTTACGGAAGAAATGGTCATCGTCGACTTCGATGAAAAGGCCCAGCGTTTCGTCTCGCCGTCGCACTTGCAGCCGGAAAAGTCTCCCATCGAAGACATCTACGCCAGCCTGCACTACGGCCTGAAATCCTTCATGGATGCCATTGGCGTCCATAAAGTCGTCCTCGGCGTCTCCGGCGGCATCGACTCGGCCGTCAACGCCGCCCTCTATGCGACGGTACTGCCGCCGGAAAACATCCTGCTGGTCAACATGCCCAGCTGCTACAACTCGGACATGACCAAGAGCCTGGCCAAAGAACTGGCCGACAACATCGGCTGCCTGTACACGGTCGTCCCCGTCCAGGACAGCCTGGAACTGACGCGGCACCAGTTCGAAGGAGCCATGCTCAACCAGAAAGGCCAGGACAAGGGTCATCTGGAACTGACCAGTTTCATTGAAGAAAACATCCAGGCCCGCGACCGGTCGAGCCGTATCCTGGCCGCAGCGGCGGCAGCCTTTGGCGGCGTCTTCACGTGCAATGCCAACAAGGCCGAACTGTCCGTCGGCTACACCACCCTCTACGGCGACAGCGCCGGCTACCTGGCGGCTACGGCGGACCTGTGGAAGCATCAGGTCTACGACCTGGCCCGCTACCTCAATGACCAGGTCTTCCAGCGCGAAGTCGTGCCCCAGGGCAGCATCGACATCGTCCCCAGCGCCGAACTGTCGGACAAGCAGGATATCACCAAGGGCCAGGGCGACCCGATCATCTACCCCTATCACGACTACCTCTTCGCCGCCTTCGTCGAACGCTGGCAACGGGCCACGCCGGAAACCATCCTCGAATGGTACATCAACGGCACCCTGGAAAAGAACATCGGCTGCAGCGTCGATGTCCATCAGCTCTTCCCGACGGCAAAAGCCTTCATCGACGACCTGGAACGGTGGTGGCGCCTCATCGCCGGCTTCGCCGTCGCCAAGCGCATCCAGAGCCCGCCTATCCTCTCCATCAGCCGCCGCCCCTTCGGCAGCGACCTGCGCGAAGCCCAGCTGGCACCGTACTACACGACGCGTTACCTGGAAATGAAAGAACGGCTGCTGGCGAGAGATTAGGGGTTAGTGGCTCGTGGCTCGTGGTTAGTGGCTCGTGGTTAGCGGCCCGTGGCTCGTGGCTTGTGGCCCGCCTGGCTCTCCTGATAGGAGAGCTGTCAGCGAAGCTGACTGAGAGGTTGCTCTTTCAACATAGTTTGTAGTACGGAGTTCGTAGTTTGTAGAAGATGGCTTTAAATTTAAAAACCTTCACTAAAAACTACAAACTGAATACTCAAAAAGGCTTGTCGCACATGCGACAAGCCTTTTTTCATACTACATATCTTTCAGTCTTCCGACTGTTTGTTTAGGACGGACTCGTTTGTGTCCGAATGTTTCTACGATGATGAACATCATGGGGATGAGGAAGACGCCGAAGATGGTCGCAATGGACGTACCAAAGACGACGGTGATGCCCATCGTGACTCTGGGTTCCTCTTAGTAGTGCTTTATAGGAGGTAGTTAGGTGTAGTTGTTGGTGCTTTTCCTTAGTGAGTTCCTACGGAGTTCTCTTAGGGTTTCAGTTGTGTTCCCTTTGAGTTCATAAGGTTCTGGGTTCTTTAGGATACTAAAGGACTCCTAACTGTAATACTAAGGAATACTTAGGTATACTAGAGGAACAGAGGAGATACTTAGATATACTTTAGTTTTCCTCTGCCCTTCTTCTACTCTGTGGGACAATTAACGACTTTGTATATATGTGGGACAATTACCATTTCTTATTCATAATGTTCCTATTTCCCCCTACATCTTCTACTCCATACATCATAGAGAACAGACCCCGATCATCATCCAGAGCTGTCTCCAGAAACTCTTCTAACTGTTCATCCAGTCCAGTCTGGTAATCTCTATCCATTACATCTAACCAGTAAGACACAGCCATAGTCAGGGCATCTAAGCGGTCATCGTGTGCCAATGAACCCCTATCTCTACTCAGACGGGTCATCTGGTAAATCAGCGAATATTTCTGTCCCTTTTCCTCATACACGCTGTAATCATCACGAATAACTGTCTCAGCCATGATAATCTTGTGTCTCATCATAACAGGCTCTAAGGTGTCTATAATACGAGCTTCCTTCTGTACTGTGTTCTTCACTTCCTGTACAGCACAGGGATAAATACTCGTCAGGATAGGCTTGAATAGCTGAGTGAACATACCGTCCCCAAAGTTTGCTTCTACGATAATCTCGTTGACTCCATGGATTTTAGCCTTGTTAGCCAGCTGTGTCAACACGGCATCTGAGTAACCATCCTGAAAACCACCTACTTCTACTACAAAGAGATACCCATTCAGGTACTTCACGATAGCGTAGGCAGTCTCGTCAGTACCTCTACCAGAAGGGTCAACAGCCATAACACATCCTGTATACTTAGCTGTCTCCTGACTTCTGCTATGTTCACGATAGAAAAAGTCACCCTTAATGGCGACACAGGGAAGGTCATTCAGGCGATACTCATAACCACTTGACCATGACCACTTCAAAGAGGTTTCATCCATGTCCACATTAGACACAATCAAGTCCTGTGTCTTCAGGGGATATTTTTCGTAGTCAGACAAGTTCGTATTCAGTTTGAACTGTAAGGAAAACCCTGCTTTACCGTAGGATAGCCGACGTTCCTCAATTTCCTCTTCAGGGAATCTTCGAGGGTCAGTCGGCTTTCCTGCGTACAGAGCAGGGTTTTTGTCGTAAGGGGTAGCAATAAAAGGAGCTAATTTGTCTCCGTAATACTCACGCTCTTCTGGTGTCTCAGGGTATACCAGCGGAAAAATATAGCAGGAATATCCACGATTCTGAAGCTCATTGTACAGTGACATTTCGTTCTGCGGAGTACCGAGGTATATAACCTTACTTCTATCCCCCGGCTTGATAATAGCATCAAACTCCTTAACATCCTCAAACAGCTTGTCCCTCCGTGTCTGCGTACTGGAATTATTGGGAATCTCTACGTCATCCGCAATCAGTATGTCCGCACGACTACCTGTTATCTGCCCCGTAATACCAACAGACTTTACAGAGGGGGAAATATCCGCTACGGCTTCCCCAACATCAAAAAGATTCTGTGTGTTACGCTGTCCGTCACGAGGTTTTAGGTGAGACAAAAAGTCTAGTAAGTAGATTATCTTTCGGATAAACACGGCGTTTGCATCTGCTCTGTCTTTACTTGCAGATATAATGAGACACTTCAGTTGAGGGTCATTCCAAAGTGACCATACGACATAAGCACAAGTAATGAAGGACTTAGCTACCCCACGGAACCCTTCAATGATATATCGTTTCTCAGGGCATTTCATGAGGAGTGTCGCAATAGCATACTGTATGTCTGTCGGTTCAGGAAGGGCTATCTCATGCCAGAGGATAAACAAGAACTTCCTGAAGTCTTTCTTAGCCGCTTCAATTTGCTCTGGAGTCCACCGAACCTGCACCCTTCACAGCACCTCCTTCATCTTCGTCATCATCCAAGAAGTCAGGCAATTCTTTTGTAACCATGGACACCAAAGGCGTCGTCGTTTCAGGAGTTGTCTTCAGCTCATTGTCTTTCAAGAACTGTCTGACTTTTGCCAAGAACTGAGGGCTGTGTCTTGTTGTCCTTCACATCCTCACTAAATACAAAGAAGTCCGTTGTTTCCACTAGGATGGCTAGCATTTGCATACCTAACGCCGTTTTTTCCTTCTCTGTATGCTTGACAAATTCCATACCTACTCCGTTGTATACGTGTTCCATAAAGATACGACGGTAGGAGAAGCCGACACGAGAGCCTAGGGACTTTCCAAAGCGCTTGCCGTTGTCCTTGTCGTCAAAGAAGGCCATTGCCTGTACTTCAGCCTCTAAGTCCACCCCGATTTTACTGCCGATGTTATTTGCAATGTATTTCTGCATCATCATGTCACCTAATGTGAGTCTTAGAGACAAAGTAGCACAAGTCCTTGCTAATTTCTGTGTGTCTCCATTTAAAGCTAGGGTATAATCTTTGACGATTTTAGCGTAGGCAGGTTGTACACCCCGTTTAGGCTTTACGCAATCTTCTACAAAGGCTTGCAGATTTTTCGCATACGTTTCTGCTAGGTGATTCATAATACCTTGACCGACACGAGTCCGTTCATAAGCCCCATCTTCTTTCGCCTTATTGAGTAGTTGTAAAGCACGGCTTTCGGAAATGTTCTTGTACATCTTTTCGAGTTCTAACTGTTGTTCTAATGTCATCATTTTAACTACCTCCTCTTTCTCTTTTATGTGGGACAATTAATAGAACATCCGTTTGGTTCACTAGGGTATAAAAATAGCAGGTAACTGAATGACACTTTTTCATATTCAGTTACCTGCTACTACTATTACTTGAACAATATGGCTTGCTTATATGTATCCTTATGGGTCTTGCCTCCCTTGAGTACGACATACTGCCTGTCAGGGAAGGCTTGTTGTACCCTAGCTAGTTCCTGCTTCACCTTGCGTCCCCCTTCTGAGCCTGTGAAGCGGCTGAACAAACAATATCCTTGTGTCTGAAGGTCTTCTATTTCCTGCTCTAGCTGGCAGGGCCTTCCTACATATGCATAGCGATTCATTACGACACCTCCTGTATTGCGAACACTTGTTCTATTTCTCTAGTATATCAAACACTTGTTCGGTGTACTAGTCTTCCCTTACAATCAAGATGGCTTTTAAGGTTTCCCCTGTGGTGAGCTTGTAGACACGAGAGCCACCATGTGACAGCAAGTCCTTGACAACCCATGCCCTCTTTGTCTTGTAGCAAGTAGAAGTGCCATCCTCCCACACAACTTTATACTTGCCCCTAGGCTGGTTCGAGACAAAGGCCTTAGTTACACTAGGGGACGCCAAACGGGACAAAGTTAGGTCAAAATGTTCCCCACACACTATGCAAGCCTGTTTGAATTTACTGCCATGGTGTTCGTACATAGGTAGACATGCATGGATACATTCGTGTACTAGGGTTTCCATAAAGGGCATCCCTGTGTCATCTAAGGCGTATTCACTAATTTCAATGCGCGCCAGATCAGAATCATACACGTAACACCGGCCTAGGCTACGTGTCCGCTGATTAAGCTGAAAGATAACTTCTCTGTCTTCAGCGAACTGAGTACGCAAGAACAACACTTCCTGCACTTGTGAATAAACATTGAGACAAAAATCTACTTGCTTTTCCGTCATGGTCTTTTTCATGGTAATTCCTCCCTTTTCTACTAGTCCTCCTAGGGACTTAATCGAGGATACTAAGGATAGCTAGTATCCTCTGTTAAATCTCTAGTCAGCATTGGGGCATACGTCGAGTGCAAAGATAATATCTAGGGTATCGTCTGTATATTCAGCGTCTAAGATGTATTCTTGATAGCCCTGAGCATACAGAGTATCTAATGCCTGTTCTGGTGTACGTCCGTCTAGGTCTGCTAGGTCAAAAATCCAATTACCCGTGGTGGTTTCCGTCGTACCTGTCTTGAACAGGTGGTCTGCTAGTTCTTTGTCTGTGAGTACAGGCGGTTCCCATGCAAAGTCCCCGTTAGACTTAAAATCTTCATCCCATAGCTGAGATTCTATATAGGCCGTGCTTGTGGCTTCCTCGTAGTATTCAGATACAATGTCAAGAATAACGTCCTTGACTTCTGTCAGAATTTTTGTGCAAGCGTCCTCGAACTCTCTCCAACTTGAGTCCGCTTGATATTCCCCGAAAAACAGCCATACACGGCCATTGGGAGACACTTCTAGCCTTGCGTTATAGCTAGGGACAAAAACCCCCAATGCTTCTGAAAAAACTGCTAGATCTAATTCAGTGTACGTAGTAGACCATACGATATTATGAGGCCATTCAAATTCTTGAATGTTCATGAGGGCATCGAATGGTTCGGTAAAGATACGACCGTATTCTTCATTTACCCTGTCATTAATCAAGGGGAACAAATCTTCTAGCCAGTCCATGCATGAGGTGACATAGTCCCGTTGACGTTTTACTAACATGTCTTGTGTTGTTTGCGGTAATTCATAAAATTTCATACTAGACACTTCCTTCCTTCTCTAGGTGGCACAATTAAAGTCACTAGTGGACTTAATCGAATACCCTAGAGAGAGAACCCCCTAGGGTACTCTGTTAAATCCGCTTGTTACTGTTTATTACTGTTCGTCGTCTTCATAGACTTCTTCATAGTCTTCATTGAATACAGTGTCGTCGTCGGCATCTACAAGGTCGTCTAAGTCGGGCCACGGAGTGTCACCACCGTAGTAGTGTGTGAGGTGGTCAATAATGTCTTCTTCTAAGTCCTCTGCCTCTGCTACTACATCACCCCAATTAGCAGACTCTAAATTTCCATAAGCATTGAACCTGAAATATTCGTCGTTAGGGTTAAATTCGCCGCCGTAAAAAACCATTTGAGCTAATTCCATCGGCGTGTAATTGGACATAAATTCATCAAATTCATCCATGTCGTAATAGGTGGCTTCTTCAAAGCACCCGTCGTAAGCGTTCATGTGTTGCAAAAGCTGTGCGAGGTCGTCCCCAATTAAATGTTCAACATAGTTACGGATTGCCTGTTCTCTTGACATTGTCATAGTAAAACTTCCCTTCTTTTAACTAAGTGGCTTGTCTCATCAGTAGGCAGGTTGCCGGCCTTACCTAGACACGGGAGCTAGTCCCGTGTTTCGACTAATGGGCGTCGGGTTGACCTAGACAAAGTGTGTTATAACCCTGTTTGCTTGCTTGTCTCATGAAAGTATTCCACACTTTTTCAAGTGTTTTCTGAGGTGCTACTAAATTGTCGTTATAGTGTGGCACGAAATTCCATCCACCTAAACGACGGTTGAAAAGTTTCCGTTCCGCTACAAAGTATGTTTCTATCAATTCGCCATCTTCAAACCTGTCAATTTTCCCCACATATCCTGTAGTATCTTTGAACAGGTACATTTCATAATTCTTCAATGACTTTCCTACTGAGAATCTCGAATCTGCTCCATATTTTGTAAATTTCATATTTTCTCTTCTCCCTTCTTTGTTACCATATGTAGCTACATTTTATTTTGTGGTTCTCTGTAGCTACTTCTTTTTGTTGACTACATGTTACCATGTGTGGCTACATTTTGTCAAGCACTTTTTTGAATTTCTTTTCGGTGCTTGTTTTCGCTGTAGTCCCTTGCGTTGATTGTATGATACTACATGTAGCTACATTTTGTCAATAGGTATTTTAAAACTTTTTCAAGATGTGGTATAATGTAGACACAAAGGGAGGTGACAACATGGATGTAAAACCGCATAAAGACGCCGTTATCCGCTTGCGATTGACAAAGCGATTAAAGGATGATTTTCAGACAAAGTGTGATAAGTTCTCTGTCAATCCTTCCGATTTGATACGGAAATGGATAGAAAAGTACACGTACAAAGAGTAGAGAAGACACAAAGGGACTGCCTACTATTGGTAGTCCTTTTAATTTTTGCTATAATAGTATATAAATATATGGAGGGTATACCTATGGAATTTAAAGGGATAGACAAAGCCGTACAAAATAGCCAACCAGTAACAGTTAGTAATGCGAATTATTCCACATATCATATGAAAGAACACACTCAACAACAAACTGTTTTAAACTATAGTGCCATTGGAGTAATATTAGTATTTCTCATTGTTTGTATTGTAATAGTTGTGTATCGCAAGTAATACCCTATTGGAATACTTCTACAACTATATAATTAGATTTGTCTATTGTTTTCCATTGGTATACTGTGGTGTACACATAGTTACGTATGAGAATATTTTGTCACACTTATTATTCGTATTACCAATGATATATAGTGATATATAGTATTCCCTATGTTGTATGGTGTAGCATTGTATTTCTAAAGTGTATCATACAGATATGTTATTCTTTATAAGAATACTGTACATACCAAACTATTCCCATTGTGAATCAAAAGGAAAACCACACAGATATGTCTTAGGAATATTTCGTATACCAAACTAAAACATAAGGCGATCTAATGAACACATGTAAATATCTAATTGAACAAATGTGCAAAAATATATAACATATGAGAAACTATTCATATATCGAAAAAATACCCCGCTACCGTTAAGGCAACAGGGTTCTTATAAATGGCTCAACCATGCGGATACACGAGTTACTTATGGTATTACGTGCCGTTAGGTAAAACATAATGATATATGAAGAAATGAGCAAGTGTTCAATTATTGTAACTGTGGTATGACTGAGGGGTATACGGGGGAACTGCTGTGTGCTGTTCATTCATGTATGTCCTCAGAAATTTTTTGTAATTTTTCAAAATCCATGGTATACATAAAGTACATGAGGAAAAGGAAAGGAGGTTACATGAGAAGAACCAAAGGTACAGGGTCAATCGTGAGGAGGCCAAATGGAAGATTCAAGGCCACTATCACTGTATCAGGAGGTAAGCGAGTTAGTAAAACCTTTGATACACGCGAGGAGTGCCAGAAGTTCTTCATGGACATCAAAGGGAAAGACATAAAACACTTCTCCCCTGTTACCGTAGCAGAATACTATGAACACTTCATAGAACTTAAATCGGGAGTATATCGTGAGTCTACCCTAAATGGTCTGAAGCAGTTCTATCGAAAACACGTAGAAAACAGCAAGGTAGCTCATATAAAGTTCTCTGACCTAACACCTCAGGACATTAATCGGTTTTTCCTAGGGTTATCCTCAAGGGGCTATGCCACTACTACCCTAGATCGCTGGAGGAAAAACTTTAAAGCTATCCTAGAAACAGCGGTACTCGAAGGGTATCTTGAGAACAACCCTATGGAATCCCGACAAGCCATAAGGAGGTTAAAAGGAAGACAAGAGAGACAAAAGAAGGTATTCTCCCTAGAGGAAGTCCAGAAGTTGTTATCTATTGAGAATTTGTCTACCCTACCTGCGGTATACCAAGTGTACATTGTGCTTTCCTTTATTACGGGAGCAAGGCCACAGGAAATACTTGCCCTAACCAGAGAAGACATTAAGGAAGACAAAGTATCCTTCAACAAGTCACTGGGATTCCAAGGCAAGCTACAGGAAACCATGAAGACTCCCACAAGTATACGGGAGGTTCCCATAGAGACAAAGTGGGGTCTGTGGTTGCTAGACAAAATCGAAAAGAAAACCGTAAGCATCTTCAGGTCTGAGAAGAGTACCTACGGTTATCTAAGTAAGGATAATGTGAATGTTCGTTTTAAGAAGTATGTAGAAGTCGTACTGGGGAGTTCCAAGGGACACCATCTGTACGACACAAGACACACCTATGCTACCTTGCTCATCACGGTATTCCATGTGGACGTTAAGACCGTGAGTATGCTTATGGGACACTCGAATATCGAGACTACCCTAAAGTATTATACACACTCCTCCCCCACGTGTCACATGACGTTACCCGTGTAGACAAAAGGTGCTAATGTAGGCGCTTATCTTCCACAGTTTCCTTCATCACACTAAAGGATTTCTTACTGTGTCCGAATGTTTCTACGATGATGAACATCATGGGGATGAGGAAGACGCCGAAGATGGTCGCAATGGACGTACCAAAGACGACGGTGATGCCCATCGTGACTCGCGATGCGGCGCCGGCGCCGCTGGCCATGGCCAGTGGGATGGAACCGACGACGAAGGCCAGGGACGTCATGATGATCGGGCGGAGACGGATCTTGGCGGCTTCGATAGCAGCCGATACGGGATCCATACCGCGTTCATCGACACGGACTTTAGCGTATTCGATAATCAAGATGGCGTTCTTGGCGGCCAGACCGATGACGGCCAACAGGCCAATCTGGAAGTACAGGTTATTCTGCTGGTTCAGGAGGTAGGCAAAGGCCGAAGCCCCGAAGACGCCTGCCGGCAGACTGAACATAACAGCAAAGGGTACTTTCCAGCTTTCATACAAGGCGGCCAGGACGAGGAAGACGAAAAGGATAGCCAGGGCAAAGACGTAGACCGTCTTGTTGCCGGCTTCGACTTCTTCACGGCTCATGCCGCTCCATTCATAGGCATAGCCTTCACTGAGCGTGTCTTTAGCGACTTCTTCCAGCGCTTTAAGGGCATCACCGGAGCTGTAGCCATTAGCCGGGGCCCCTTGAATCTTGATGGCCGGATAGTCGTTGAAACGGTTGAGGATCGACGCCGAACCGATGGCTTTCGGTCGGACAAAGTTGGCCACCGAAACGAGCTGGTTGGCACTGTTGCGGACGTAGATGTGGTTATTGGCATCGATGGTTTCACGGAATTCCGGAGCGGCCTGAACGACGACCTTAAAATTACGACCGAACATGGTGAAATCGTTGACCTGATAGGAACCATAGAAGGACTGGAGCGTCGAATAGAGGTCGCTCAGGGAAACGCCTTCTTTGGCAACTTTATCGCGGTCGATGTCGAGCTGATAGCCCGGCGTATCGGCAGCAAAGGCCGTGTAGACCGACCCGATTTCCGGCCGCTTCCGGGCAGCGGCAATGAATTTCTGTGCCATCGCTGACAATTCGGCCGTCGTATGGCTGCCGCGGTTTTCCAGCTGCATCGTAAAGCCCGACGACGTGCCCATGCCGTCGATTGGCGGCGGGTTCATGGCGATGACCGTAGCCTGAGGAATCTGATTGCCCATGCCCATGATTTTGCCGACCAGGGCGTCGACGGACAGGGATTTATCTTTACGTTCATCCCAGTCACTCATGCCGATGAAGGACGTAGCCCCATTCGATTTCGGCCCATTGGCCAGGATACTGAAACCGACAACGTTCATGACACTGGTCACGCCCGGCTGCTGTTCCAGCCATTTGCTGATTTGTTCACTGACTTGTTTCGTTTCCGTCTGGGAAATGCCTTCGGGCAAGGTGACGTTCATCATGACGAAGGCATTATCTTCCGACGGGACAAAGCCTGTCGGCATGATTTTAAAGACGCCTGCCGTGAGGGCGCTGATGATGACCAGGAAGGCCACGCACCATTTGAGGTGAAGCTGCAAGTGAGCCAGGCGCAGGCCATACCAGGCAATGAGCCTATCGAAGGCATCATTGAATTTCTGGAAGAACTTGTAAATGCCCTTGGGGTTGTCATTGGGTTTGTGGACATTCAAAATCGACGCACACATGGCCGGTGTCAGGGTCAAAGCGACGAAGGCCGAAATGAGGACCGACACGGCAATGGTCAGGGCGAACTGGCGGTAGAGGATACCGCTCATGCCGCTGATGAAGCCGACGGGGATGAAGACGGCGGCCAGAACGCAGGCAACACCGATAACCGGGTTCTGTACGTTCTGCATGGCGATGATCGTCGCCTCCCGCGGACTTCGGGCGTTGTACTTGATTTCGTATTCGACGGCTTCGATGACGACGATGGCGTCGTCAACGAGGAGGCCGATGGCCAGGACCATGGCGAACAGCGTCAGGGTGTTGATGGAGAAATCCAGGACCTTGAAGCAGGCAAAGGTACCCAGAAGGGATACAGGGACGGCGATGAGCGGGATCAGCGTCGACCGGCCGCTCTGAAGGAAGATGTAAACGATGAGGGCGACCAGCAGCAGGGCTTCGATGAAGGTTTCAATAACTTCGTGGATCGATGCCGTAACGAAGGTCGTGCTATCGTAGACGATTTTATAATCCATATCAGCCGGGAAAGCCTGCTTAGCCTTTTCCAAGACCTTGCGGGCGCCGCTGACAGACTGCATGGCATTGGCGTCTGCTGTCAGGCTGATCATGAAACCGGCAGCCTTGCCGCCGTTGAGGTTACTGGCAACGGAATAATCCTTGGATCCCAGGCTGACATCGGCAATGTCGCCGACGCGGACCATGGTACCGTCGGGATTGGTGCGGACGATGACGTTCTTGAACTGTTCCGCCGTCTGCAAGCGGCCGTCGGTACGCAGGGTATACTGGTAGGTCTGGTTGTTCGGCGACGGCTGGGAGCCGATGGTGCCGACAGCGGCCTGTTTATTCTGAGTGCTGATAGCCGAGATGACATCGGTCGGTGTAATCTTCAAGATATTCATCTTCATCGGGTTGAGCCAGATGCGCATGGCATAGTCAGACCCGAATTCCTGGACGTCGCCGATGCCCGGGACGGATTTCAGTTCATCCATGAAGTATTGGGTAGCATAGTTCTTCATGAACGTCGCATCATAAGAGCCATTGGGCGAAACCAGGGCGAAGACCATAGCCATGGAACTCGTCGACTTCTGGACTGTAACGCCGGTCTGGGTAACTTCTGACGGCAAGGTCGACTGGACCTGGCTGACGCGGTTCTGAGTGTTGACCGTGTCCATATCACCATCGCTGCCGGACTTGAACTGAACGGTCATGGAGTAAGACCCGTTATCGTTCGTCGAGCTTTCCATATTGACCAGGTTATCGACACCGACGAGCTGGCGTTCGATGACGCTGGCCACGGTCGTGCCGACGACTTCGGCATTCGCGCCGATATAAGTAGCCGAGACGCGGACCTGCGGCGGCGTGACCTGCGGATACTTGGCAACCGGCAGAGTCGCCATCGACAACAGGCCGAAGATGGAAATGATCAGCGAAATGACGATAGCGAAGATAGGCCGGTCGATAAAGAACTTAGATATCACGGTCTCGCCTCCCTAACTATTTGACGATGATGTGTCCGACGACGTATCGGAGCTGTCGTTGTCGATATCGGCCTTGGTCAGCAGGTGCTGGTCCAAGGCAGCGCCTTTGGCCTTCTGATAGCCGTCGACGATAATCGTATCGCCATCCTGAAGACCATCGTTGATGATCCAGAATTTGCCGACTTTCTGGCCCGGCGTGACTTCCCGGTTCTGGGCTTCGCCATTGCCGTCGATGACGGATACATAATATTTACCCAGCGTCTGCTGGACGGCGCGCTGCGGTACGGACAGCGCATTGCGCTGGATCTGGGTATCGGAAACGACCGTCGCATAGAGGCCTGGGATGAGGAGATTATCCGGATTGTCGAAGACGGCCTTGACGATGATCGAGCCAGAGTTGCCATCCATGCCGTGGTTGACCTGGGTGACGCGGCCTTCATAGGGATACATGGAGCCATCGCTCAAGCGGAGCAGGAGATGGTCGCCCCAGCTGCCGGCGTTGTCTGCAGCCTGTTTAGTCATCTGCAGGTATTCCGATTCGCTGATGGAGAATTCCACATAGACCGGATTGGTCGAAGAAATGGTGACCAGTGCCGTCGAACCGGCCGTCGCAAAAGTACCGATAGGTACGTCGTCGACGTTCAGTTTGCCGCTGAACGGAGCATAGACGATGGTATCGTCGACGTTATCCTGAGCAGCGTCGACCTGGGCTACATTGGCTTCGACAACAGCCTGCTGCTGCTGTGTAGCCGCTTCCTGGTCGGTAACGGTCTGCTGCGGAATGGCGTCCTGGCTGGCCAGGGTCTGGTAACGGCGCAGGTTCAGCTGCTGATTGGCCAGATTGGCTTCAGACTGGGCCTGGGTGGCCTTGGCCTGGGCCAGGGCAGCGTCATAGGTCCGGCTGTCGAGGCGGAACAAAGGCTGTCCTTCCGTGACTTCCTGACCGCCTTGGACGTATTTTTCTACGACACGGCCGGAAATCTTAGGCCGGACAGGCACCTTGTCTGTGGCCGTAACGGTACCGCTGTACTCGGCCTTGACCGGCGTGTCCGTGGCGACGACTTTGTACGTGTTGACCGCAACGGGGGCCTTGGTCGCACTTTGGTTGGCACCACAGCCGGCCAGGAGCGCGGCAACGGTCAGGACCGTTACGCTCATCGTCGCAAGTTTGCGTTTTTGTATCATCTTCACTTTCCTCCTATTTCTTTCGATTCCTGATTTTTAATGCCATAGAGCAAGACGTTGATACAGCGCTTCATATAGTCACTAAAGGTGGAATCGTGTTTGACATCATTAAAATAATCGATAATGTCATCGGCTGCGCTATGCAGGATACGCAAGAACAGGAACTTATCAAAGGGCTTGAATTCTCCTGTCTCCTGAGCTTCATCGAGGAGCCGTTCCAAAAGGAGCCAGTCTTTTTTATAGCGGGACTGCAAGCGTTCACAAGTACCGGGCATCTTTGCCAGGAGATCCGATGTTTTCCGCACGGACAGGACCTGCCAGTTGTCACTGGGCACGTCGAAATAAGCGATGAGCTTGGCTTCGCAAGTCATGGCCGGATCGCTGACGATACGCTGATGATAGGCATAGATCTTATCGGTAAAATCGGCGATGGCCTGTTCGATGATTTCCTGTTTCGACGAAAAATTTTCGTATAAAGTCCGCTTGCTGATGCGCAGATTACGGGCTAAGTCGTCCATGTGGAAATCGGAACCATGGCGGTTGATTTCACGAAGGGCTTCGGCCAGAATCTTGGCGCGGATATTTTCTGTCATGTAAACACGTCCTACTCAAAAAAATACAAGGTGATGCTTTTGAAACTCAAACCATAAAACTCAGTACCAATTTATAGTTTAATATACAGCACCTTATAAGTCAATAAACAAGTTGATATTATTATTTTCTCAATTCTTCGGCAAATTTCCGAATCGGCAGGACTTTGTATAAAACAGCACCACAGGCCGCACCAATACAGGTATTGGGCAAAAAGGCAACGATGAAGAACCATAAGGCGACGACTTTGGAATCGAGGACGAAAGCGGCGACAGGATAGGCGATGAGGCCGCCCAGAAAGCCGGTCCCGACGATTTCCCCGATGACGGCACCCCAGATGGAATTGGTTTTTTTATACAAAACGCCGGATAAAGCGGCGCCGATCATGCTGCCCGGATAGGCCAGGACGGTACCGACGCCCATGGCAATGCGGATGGATGAAATGCAGAAAGCACCGGCCGTCGAATAGCGCCAGCCCACGAGGACCGACAAGAGGACATTGATGAGGTGCTGCAGCGGGAAGACCCGGGCACCGCCGAAGGGAAAGGATACGAAAGGCGCCAGGAGGACGCCGATGGCGATGAAAATCGCCGTCACTGTCATTTTCTTAAGTTCAGTATTATTCACGATGTACTACAACCTTTCCATATTTTTGTAAGATAGCATCATTTAATTGATAAAAGGCATCGAAGAGACGGGCGTGAAAGGTCCCCGGCCCATTCTTCCCCTCCCCTGCCAGGGCCAGCTCACCGCTGATGCCCATGGCCAGGATGCCGCCGGCTGCGGCTGTAAACGGGTCGGCCACGGCGGCAAAGGAGGCGATGAGGGACGTCGTCATGCAGCCCGTACCGGTCACATAGGTCAGCATGGGACAGCCGTTGCGGATTTCGGCCGTCTGGCAGCCATCGGAAAGGACATCGACGGCGCCGGTGATGGCGACGGTCGTCCCGAGATGGCTGGCCAGGGACGAAGCCAGGGCCGGGTCGGCTGGGCCTAGACGGCTGTCAACGCCGAAATCCTGGCCGCTCTTATGGGCTGCCAGGCAGGTGATTTCCGACGCGTTGCCGCGGATGACGGCCATAGGCAGTTCATCCAGCAGGCGCAGGGCCGCCTGGGTGCGGAAGGTCGTACCGCCGGCGCCGACGGGGTCGAAGACGATGGGCACGCCGTGGGCAGCGGCCGATTTACCGGCTGCCAGCATGGCCTCCAGGGTCCACGCCTGGAGCGTCCCCAGGTTGAGGACCAGGGCCCTGGCGGCAGCCGCCATTTCGGCGACTTCCTCGACGGCATTGGTCATAGTCGGCGACGCGCCGATAGCCAGGGTCGCATTGGCGCAGTCAGTCATGGTGACGAAATTGGTGATATGGTGAATGAGGGGCCGCTGACGGCGCAGTTCCTCAAGGGCCCTGGCGACGGCCGGAATAAGTTCCATCTTCATCCCCCCTTCTAGACGTGGAGCTTGAGGATGGCCTTCTTGATGGCCTTCCCCTGCCCGTCAGGCGCGCAGAGGCAGCGATGGCCGTCAGCCGGCGTGAAAATGGCATACGTTCCCGGCGTCATGGCAATGACCGTATCGTCGGCGACATCGGGATTGTAGAACCAGGCATCGCTGTCGGCCCGGCTGTCATCGACGACGGGTCCGGCCTGGCATAAGGGCTGCCAGCCGATGTTCTCTTCGCCTTCGAGGACGAACTGGACGTCGATGTAGTCGCGGTGGGCTTCCATCAGACGCTGGCTGGCCGGCGCCGTTTCCGTGACATCGACATTCATGTAGTTCACCGTATCGAAGTTATGGCGTCCGGGATTCAAGTCCGACTTGACCAGGGAAGACAATTTCTCGATCCACGGCCGGATATATTCCGGCAGGAAACGGCTTTCCTTTTCATACTGGGAAATATTACCTACGAACATGGGATTCCCTCCTAATCTTCATCGCTGGCTTCGCGGGCTGCGACGTTTTTATCGAACAGGGCATCGGCGAACTGGGCGGCATCGAAGGGACGCAGGTCGTCGACGCCTTCGCCGACGCCGACCCAGCGGACGGGGACGCCCAATTCTCGCTTGACCGACAAGATGACGCCACCTTTAGCCGTCCCGTCGAGCTTGGTCAGGACGACGCCCGTCAGGGGGACGACGTCGCCGAAGAGTTTGGCCTGGCTGACGGCATTCTGGCCCGTCGTGGCATCGAGGACGAGGAGCGTTTCCTGCGGAGCTCCTTCGATGTTGCGGCTGGCGACACGGGCCATTTTCCGCAATTCTTCCATGAGGTTGGACTTGGTCTGCAAGCGGCCGGCCGTGTCGACGAGGAGGATATCCATACCCTTGGCTTTGGCCGACGCCGTGGCATCGAAGACGACGGCGGCTGCATCGGCGCCTTCCTGATGCTTGACGATGGGTACGCCGACGCGGTCCGCCCAGATGGTCAGCTGTTCCGACGCTGCCGCACGGAAGGTATCGCCGGCGGCGAGCATGACCAATTTCCCCTGCTGCTTGTAATACTTGGCCAGTTTGCCGATAGTCGTCGTCTTGCCGACGCCGTTGACGCCGACGATGAAGATGACCCGCGGCCCGTCTGTTTCCGGCAGGGGTTCATCGTTTTCATTGAGCAGGGCGACGATGCATTTTTCCAAATACGGGACGACGTCGTTGCCGTCTTTGATTTCCTTCGATTTGACACCGGTCCGGATCTGGTCCAGGAGGTATTCCGTCGTTTCGACGCCAATATCGCCGGTGAGCATGACCGCTTCCAGGTCATCGTACATGTCGTCGTCGATTTTGGCATAGCCGCGGACGACGGTTTCGATATTCTGGATGAGCGAGTGTTTCGTCTTTTCTAAGCCTTTGCGCAGTTTTGAAAAAAATCCCATAGTTATGTTCCTTCCTTTAACAATTCATCTACTTTGACAGTCAGCAGGCGCGATACGCCTTTTTCTTCCATGGTCACACCCAACAGGGTATTGGCCGCTTCCATGGTCTTGCGGCGGTGGGTGATGACGATGAACTGCGTCGCACCGCTGTAATTCTTGAGGTATCGGGCCATGCGTTCGACATTGGCTTCGTCCAGGGCGGCGTCGACTTCGTCGACCAGGCAGAACGGCGCCGGATGATAGGCCAGAAAAGCCAGGAGCAGGGCAATGACCGTCAGGGCCCGTTCGCCGCCGGAGAGAAGCGTCAGGGACTGCTGCTTCTTTCCTGGCGGACGGATATAGATTTCCACACCGGCTTCCAGGATATGTTCCTTGTCGGTCAGGGCCAGGTGGGCCGTACCGCCACCGAAGAGACGGCTGAAGATATCCTGGAAGTGGACGCCGATTTCCTTGAAGGCCTTGGCGAATTGTTCGGCCATGGCCGCGTCGATTTCAGCGACGACAGTCCGCAGTTTTTCCCGCGATTCTTTCAGGTCATCGCACTGGCGGTTGTAGAAGTCCCTCTTTTCCAGAGCCGTCTTATATTCGTCTTCAGCTGCCGGGTTGATGGTCCCCAGGGCTGTGATCTGCCCTTTCAGGGAGGCGACCTTGTCGTGGAGCTCTTTCAGCGAGCCTTCGCGGCGGCGCTCCATGGCTTCCTGGCGGCTCAGGCCCTGCATGGCCAGCCGTTCTTCGTGATGGCTGATATCGCTCTTGTATTTTTCCCGCTGGATGTCGGCAGCGTTGCAGCGCTGCTGCCAATCCTGATGGCGCCGGCGCAGGTCGTCGACGACGCCATCCAGGTCCTGGCTCTGTTTCAAAGACTCATTGCGGGTCTGATAAAAAGTCTCTTTGGCCTGGTCGCAGCGGACCGTATCGGCTTCTTTCAAGGTAATATTTTTCGACAGTTCTGTCAACAGGCGGGCCGCTTCTTCCTGGCGGCGGCGCAAATCCTGGCGGCGCTGGGCCAGGGCCTGTTCCTGTACCGTCAGTTCCTGCTGCCATTTGTCATGCTGGCGCAGCTGGTCGTCGCCATGGCTGGCCTGTTCTGTCAGTTTGGCTACGGCGATCTGCCGTTCCGTCAAGGTCTGGCGGCACTGGGCGGCTTCGGCCTTGGCAGCATCACAGGCGTCCTGCCATTGCTGGACATCGGCAGCCGGCCCCGTTTCCATATCGGCCAGAGCGGCTTCCTTGGCGACCAGCCGGGCCTGCATGTCGGCCCGTTCCTTTTCCAAGGCTTCGACGCGCTGGTCAAAATCAGCCAGGGCCTGGCGGATATCGGCCAGGCCCTTCTCTTCCTGACCGCCCTGCCAGCGGGCCTGTTCCGCAGCCTGGCTGGCTTTGCGCCAATGGTCTTCGGCCTGGGCCAGTTCCCGGGCAGATTCTTCGGCCTGCTGGCGCAGTTCCCGGCCCTCAGCGGCCAGGGTTTCCAGACGCTGCTGGCCACGGCGGCAGGTCTCCTGCAATTCCTGCAGCAGCGCCCGCCGGCTGATGAGGGAACCTTCCTGATTGCGGGCGCTGCCGCCGGTCAGGGAGCCGCCGGCGTTGAACTGCGTCCCGTCGAGGCAGACGATGCGCAGGCGATGGCCGTATTTCCGGGCCACAGCCGAGCCCGTATCCATGGTATCGGCCAGGAGGGTCCGCCCTAAGAGGGACGAAAAGACCTTCTCATATTTGGCATCATAAGAAATAGCATCGGAGGCGAAGCCGAGCATGCCCGGTTCGCCGGCAGCCCGTTCTTCATCGGCTGTCCGCTGCCGGCTGCGCAGGGTATCCAGGGGCAGGAAGGTCGTTCGGCCGGCTTTTCTGTCTTTTAAATACGAAATAGCCTGTTTGGCCGCCCTTTCGTCCTCAGCGACGACGTAACGGACGGCACCGCCCAGGGCGACGTCGATGGCGACAGCAAAGCGCGACGGGATCTGGCAGAGTTCGCCGACGGCGCCGCACAGCCGGCTGCGCCAGGGCTGGCTGGCCGTCAGGACGACTTTGACCGCCCGTCCCAGGCCTTCATGTTCCTGTTCCATGCTCTGGAGGACGCGCATGCGCTGGGAGGCGGCGTCGACATCGCCGCGCAGGCGGCGGTATTCGTCTTCTCCTTTTTTCAGGCGCTGGCCCTTTTCCTGAGCCGTCTGTCGCAGCGAGGCGGCCTGCTTTTCAAAGGCGGCGGCTTTTTTCTGGCACGCTTCCTGTTGGGCCCGGGCTTCCTCATGGCGGGCTTCTGCCGCTGTCAGGGTCTGCTTCTTGTCTTCCCACTGCTTCAGGGCCTGCTGGCAGGCGGCTTCATTTTCTTCCAGGCGGCGGCGCAGGTCTTCACTGTCCCGGCGCAGCATGAAAGCGTCACGGCTGCGCTTGGAGTTGGCGTCAACCCGCTCCTGCAGGGCCTTTGCCGCCGCTTCGGCCTTGGCTTCAGCCTGGCCGAACAGGGTCTGAGTCAGGGCTAAAGCCTTCTGAGCCGCAGCCAGTTCAGCTGCTTTCTGGTCCTTCTGGGCCTGCAGGGTTTCTTTTTGTTCCTGCCAGGCTGCCTGGCGCTGCTGCAGCTGAGCGGCGTCGTCAGCGGCCTGGGATTCGTTCTCGGCCAGTTCGGCCTGCCGCTGCCGGCAGGCTTCACGGCGGTGGACGAGGCTGTCCAGCTCGTTGTGGACGGCCATGGCTTCTTCATCGAGGCGGCGCAGTTTTTCGTCGTCTGCCGCCATGACCTCCAACAGGGCCTTGCGTTTTCCCTCGGCCGCTGCCAGTTCCTGGGCGGCCTTTTCTTCTTCTGCCGCCGCCGTCATGCGGCTGTTCTCGGCTTTGGCCAGGAGGCGTTCGCTGTTGCGCAGTTCCTGCAAGGTCACGGTCCCTTCATAAGCCAGGCGCTCGCTGTCGAGGCAGCGGAATTTCTTCAGTGTTTCTGCCTGTTCCTGCAACGGTTCCAGCCGCTCTTCGAGGACGCTCATGAGGTCGCGGATGCGTTCCAGGTTGCGCTCGGTCTCGGCGATTTTGCGCAGGCCGTCGGCCTTGCGGCCTTTGAAGCGGCTGATGCCGGCAACTTCTTCAAAAATGACCCGCCGCTCTTCGGGCTTGCTGTTGAGGATGCGGTCGACGCGGTTCTGGCCGATGACGGCCATAGAGTCCTGGCCGATACCCGTATCGGCGAAGAGGATATGGATATCTTTCAGGCGGCACGGCCGGCGGTTGATATAGTATTCACTGTCGCCGGAGCGGAAGAGGCGCCGCGTGACGACGACTTCCGTGAATTCCGTATCCAAGGCGTGGTCGCTGTTATCGAAGTACAGCGAGACTTCCGCTGCCCCCTGGGGCCGGCGGGTCTGAGTCCCGGCAAAGATGATGTCTTCCGACTTCTGCCCCCGCAGCTGGCGGACATTCTGTTCCCCCATGACCCAGCGGACGGCATCGGAAATATTGCTCTTGCCGCTGCCATTGGGACCGACGATGGCCGTAATGCCCTTGTCGAAGGTCAGGGTCGTCTTATCTGCAAAGGACTTGAATCCCCGCAGTTCCATTTTCAATAATTGCATAGTTTCTACTCTCTCTGTGGACTGCCCGGGCGGACACGGTATGGCGCCGCATGGCAGTCCTGCTTATTTACTCGTACAGTTAATGATACCATAATTACCAGCCTGCCGCCACCACGGCGTCGCCAGCCAGGGCTGGGCAAAGTTTGTGTAAAATATCAGGGAAAGCCTTGACGAGTCCTGTCTTAATGGATTATATTAGAATTTGGGTTTGAAGGCCCTCATTCTGCAGAAAGGGAGAGTACCGTAATGATTCAAGTTTATAAGCACAGCAACGGCCATCTGGAAGACAACATTTCCCTGGCATCGGCTGAAAAAGGATCCTGGATCCACGTCGTAAATCCCGATTCCGAAGATTTACAGCTCGTATCCATGGTCACGGAAATCCCCACTGATGTTCTGAAAACCGCCTTGGACACGGAAGAACGTTCCCACGTCGAAATCGAAGATAACTACATCTTTGTCGTCATCAACATCCCGATCATCTTGGAAACGGACAGTTATGACACCTTGCCCCTGGGCATTTTCATTACACCGGACTTCATCATCACCCTCTGTATTCAAGAAACAGAAGTCATGCGCGCCTTTACGGAGAATAAGTATCCTCTGTTCTATACATTCAAGAAGACGCGTTTCTTATTCCAGATCCTGTACCGTTCGGCGACGCTGTTCCTGCGCTACTTGATGCAGATCAACCGCCGGACCGATGACATCGAGGAAATCCTGCGCCATTCCATGCGCAACAAGGAATTCTTCCTGCTCCTGGAATTACAGAAATCCTTGACGTACTTCACGTCGGCCCTGCGCAGCAACGGCATCGTCATGGAACGGCTCATGCGCCTGCGCCGCAATACGTCGCTCCACCACCTCATCAAGATGTATGAAGAAGATGAAGACCTCCTGGAAGATGTCATCATCGAAAACAAGCAGGCTATCGAAATGGTCGAGATGTATTCCAACATCCTCATGAATATGTCCGATACCTTTGCATCCATCATTTCCAACAACCTGAACTTGGTCATGAAATTCCTGGCTTCCATTACGATCATGCTGGCCGTCCCGACGATCATCTTCAGCCTGTGGGGCATCAACGTCCCCGTCCCCTTCCAGGACACGACAGCCGGCTTCTATTACGTCGTAGGCATCGCCATGTTCTGCACCGTCGTCGCCGTCATCATGCTCTGGCGGAAGGATTTATTCTGAAAGGCCCTTCACCATGCTCTTTATCGGTTCAAAAGAGCGGCGGTGAATGGGACAGGGCCCGTATTTTTGCAACGCTTCCATATGCATTTTCGTCAAATATCCCTTGTGCACGGCAAAGCCGTACTGGGGATATTTTTTGTCGTATTCGACCATGAGGCGGTCACGCGTGACTTTGGCGATGATCGAAGCGGCTGCGATGGATGCGCTCAGGGCGTCGCCGTGGACCAGGGACTTATGGGGCACGGTCAGTTCCCGAAGAGGCATAGCATCGACCAGGACGGCTTCAGCCGGCACGGCCAGGCCGTTCACGGCGTCGTACATGCCCTGCATGGTGGCGTGGTAAATATCGAGTTCGTCGATTTCTTTTTCCGACTTGGCCACACAGGATACGGCAACGGCTTCGGCCATAATTTTATCATAGAGGACGTCCCGCTTGGCCGGCGGGACTTTTTTGCTGTCATTGAGGCCGGGACATTCCCAGTAGGGCGGCAGGATGACGGCGGCTACCATGACCGGACCGGCAGCCGGGCCGCGGCCGGCTTCGTCGATGCCGGCTACGTGGTACAGCCCTTGGTTGTAGTAAGCCGTTTCCTGGGCATACATGTGCAGGACCCGTTCCCGTTCGGCTTCTTCCCGGATTTTCTGGCGCATATAGGCGGCAGCCAGCTTGCGGACTGACACGCGGCCGTCTTCTTTCATGGCTGCCAGGAGGTCCTGGACGTCACCGCCAGCGGCCAGGCGTGCCTTGAGGTCGGCGACGCGGAGTTTCTCGATGTCCATGGTCAGTCCTCCCCTTCCCATTCGCCCAGCCGGTCCAGGGAGATGGCGCCGATTTTGCCTTCGCGGAATTCCTTGAGGATGAGCTTGTACGTCTTTTCCAGGTCGACGACGCCGCCGGAAACGATACAGCCCCGCTTGCGGCCGATGGCTTCGATCGTATCCAGCGGCTTGTCACAGAGGGTTTCCAGTTTATAACGGGCCTTCAGTTTATCAGGGTACTGGGCCGATAACTGTTCGATGAGCTGCATGATGACCGTTTCCATGTCGAAGACCGTATCGGAAATGGCCCCTGTCGCTGCCAGGCGGTAGGCGCTGACCTGGTTTTCCAGTTTCGGCCACAAGACGCCCGGCGTATCCAGGAGGTCGAGCTGGTCGCCGATGTGGACCCACTGCTTGCCCTTCGTTTCACCAGGCTTGTCGGCCGTCTTGGCCGCACTGCGGCGGGACAGCTTGTTGATGAGCGTCGATTTGCCGACATTAGGAATGCCCAGGATCATGGTGCGGACGGCGCGGTTCTTGAGGCCCCGGGCCTTCCAGCGGGCCAGCTTCGGCGCTGCCAGGGAGCGGACCAGGGAAATGAGCTGTTTCACCCCTTTGCCGCCTTTGCTGTTCAGGGCCAGGACTTTGCGGCCCTGCTGCTTGTAATAGGCCACCCATTCGTCGAGGACGGCCGGGTCGGCCAGGTCGGCCTTGTTGAGGACGACGACAGACGGCTTGTCGCCGATGAGGGACTTGATCATGGGATTGGTGCTGCTCATAGGGATACGGGCATCGACGAGTTCGATGACGACGTCGATGATCTTGAGATTTTCCTGAATAAGGCGCTTGGCCTTGGCCATGTGGCCGGGATACCAGTTGATTATCATAGTGAATCTCCTTTGGTGATGAGAAAAAAGGGCTTGTCGAACGACGACAAGCCCTTTTTAGTTGTTAGTGGCTAGTTGTTAGTTTTTAGTAGATGGCTTTATTTTAAAACTTCTAACTGCAAACTACAAACTCACGCTATTAGCCTTCTCTTGTTTCGGTGAGTTTCTGGATGTGGGCGACGACTTCGTCGATCGGTTTGGCGCCTAAATCGCCTTTAGAGCGGTCGCGCAGGCCGAGGGTGCCGTTTTCCATTTCTTTATCGCCGACGACAGCCATGTAAGGAACTTTTTCCATCTGAGCCTTGCGGATCTTGTAGCCGATCTTTTCGCTGCTTTCATCGACTTCGACGCGGATGCCCAATTTCTTGAACTTCTTAGCCAGGTCTTTGCAGTAAGCCAGGTGTTTGTCGGAGATGGGCAGGAACTTGATCTGGACCGGAGCCAGCCATACCGGGAAAGCACCGGCATAGTTTTCGGTGATGATGCCCAGGAAGCGTTCGATACTGCCGAAGCAGGCACGATGTACCATGACCGGGCGATGTTTCTGGCCATCTTCGCCGATGTAGGTCATGTCGAAGCGTTCCGGCATGAGCATGTCGAGCTGGATGGTACCGCACTGCCAGGTACGGCCGATGGAGTCTTTCAGGTGGAAGTCCAGTTTCGGGCCGTAGAATGCGCCGTCGCCTTCGTTGATGACGTACGGGATGTGGCGTTCTTCGATGACATCATGCAAGGTCTTGGTAGCCAGTTCCCAGATTTCGTCGGAGCCCATGGAGTCTTCCGGACGAGTGGACAATTCGACGTGGTATTCCAGGCCGAACTGTTTGTAAGCCTTATCGAAGAGGTCCATGACGCCGGAGATTTCTTCTTTCATCTGGCTCGGCAGCATGAAGATGTGAGCATCGTCCTGAGTGAAGCAGCGGACGCGGAACAGGCCGTGGAGGGCCCCGTGGAGTTCATGGCGATGGACCAGGCCGAGTTCAGCCATGCGCATCGGGAAGTCGCGGTAGCTGTGGACGTTGCTCTTATAGACCAGGATGCCGCCCGGGCAGTTCATCGGTTTGATGGCGTAAGGCTGGTCATCGATAGTCGTGAAATACATGTTGTCGCGATAGTGATCCCAGTGGCCGGACTGTTCCCAGAGGTGACGGTTGAGGATCATCGGGGTCATGATTTCGTCGTAATCGGCTTCATCATGGAGTTCATGCCAGAATTTGAGCAAGTTGTTGCGCAGGATCATTCCCTTGGGATGGAAGAACGGGAAGCCCGGGCCTTCTTCGTGGAAGCTGAACAGGTCGAGCTGTTTGCCCAGTTTACGATGGTCGCGCTTTTCAGCTTCTTCCATCATCTTCAGGTATTCATCGAGTTCCGATTTCTTTTCAAAAGCGGTCCCGTAAATACGCTGGAGCATCTTGTTGTGTTCATCGCCGCGCCAGTAAGCGCCGGCAACGGTGCGCAGCTTGAAGGCCTTGACGGCACCGGTCGAAGCGCAGTGCGGGCCAGCACAGAGGTCGACGAAGTCGCCCTGGCGGTAGATGGAGATGACGGCATCTTCCGGAAGGTCTTCGATGAGTTCTACTTTATAATCCTGGCCAGCGTCTTTGAAGAGTTTCAAAGCGTCGGCACGGGACAAGACTTCTTTGGTAATGGGAAGGTTTTCTTTGACGATCTTAGCCATTTCAGCTTCAATGGCAGCAAAGTCTTCCTGTGTGAAACGGTGTTCTGTATCGAGGTCGTAGTAGAAGCCGTTTTCAATGGACGGGCCAATGGCGAACTTGACGCCCGGGAAGAGGTGCTGGATAGCCTGTGCCATGACATGAGATGCTGTATGGCGGAGCGTATCTTTCCCTTCCTGGTCGGCGAAGGTGAGGAATTCAACGGTCGAGCCGTCGACGATGGTTTCGCGGAGGTCCGTGACTTCACCGTTTACCTTTGCGACTAATACTTTCTTTGCAAGACTGTTGCTGAGCTGTTTGACAGCTTCGGCAAGAGAGATGCCATCGGGAAACTGTTTTTTGCTTCCGTCTTTTAATACTAATTCTGCCATTACAAACATCCTCCTTAATAAAAAAAGCTCTCGTCCTCAAGGGACGAGAGCATAACTCACGTGGTTCCACCCTAGTTCACCGGAAAATCCGATGTACTCAAGCGCGATAACGGGGCGGCCGGGACCCCCTACTTACTTCGGGAATCCTGCTCCAAGGCGGTAACTTGCCAGACTTTATAAAGCACTCTCACCATCGTGCCTCTCTCTGTAATAAAGGAGCTATCAAGTGTTGTCCTTTTCAAAGCATCTTACATATCTCTATGTATGCGTAAATTATACGGCAGGAAATGGGGGTTGTCAAGAGAGAAAAGAGGCTGTCTTAAAGCGACAGCCTCTTTTTGAGTTTGTAGGGGTCGCCCGTGGGCGACCCGCCAGGTATTTGCATGATGTTTCTAGCAACTTGAATAGGAAACCACACATATGCTGAAACGGGTTCGCCACGTGCGAACCCCTACGAACCAGCGGTCAGACACTAACGGCCAGCTGCCAGCAGCAAAAAAGGTCTATCGCATAGCGATAGACCTTTTGATTATGCACGGTTAGATAACTTATGCAATGCCTTTCTGTTTCTTGATAGCTTCCGTGAGGAGCGGGAGAACTTTGAAGACATCGCCTACGATACCATAGTCGCAGACTTTGAAGATCGGAGCATCTTCGTCTTTGTTGATGGCGATGATGCAGTCAGAACCAGTCATGCCTGCCAAGTGCTGGATAGCACCGGAAATAGCGCATGCAATGTAGATTTTCGGACCAACTGTTTTACCAGTCTGGCCAACCTGATGGAGAGCGTCGATCCAGCCAGCGTCAACAGCTGCACGGGATGCACCAACAGCGCCGCCGAGGACGTCTGCGCATTCTTTGAGGATACCGGTCTTGAACGGTTCTTCACCGTTCATGCCACGGCCGCCAGCAACGATAACGTCAGCGTCTTCGATTTTAACGCCTTCGCCGCCCAATTTGATGAGTTCGACGAATTTGGTCATGAAGTCAGCATCGGAGAGGTTAGCTTTCTTTTCGATAACTTCGCCAGTTGCAGAAGGATCTGCTTCCGGTTTTTTGAAGACGTGCGGGCGGACAGTACCCATCTGCGGACGGTTGTCCGGGCAGATGATTTCAGCCATGATGTTGCCGCCGAGAGCCGGACGGGTCCATACGATGGTCTTCTTGTCGTCGTCAACGCCGAGCTGTGTGCAGTCAGCGGTGAGGCCAGTCTTCAAGGAGTTAGCGACACGCGGGCCGAGGTCACGGCCGATGTTGGTAGCGCCAACGAGGAATACGTTCGGTTTTTCTTCATGGAAGAAATCGCAAATAACTTTTGCATAAGCCGTCGTATTGTAATGTTCGAGCTGAGGATCATCATAAACGTATACTTTATGAGCACCGTGAGCGATGAGTTCCTGAGCCAACGGTTTTACGTCTTTACCAATGAGGATTGCACCGACTTCGTCGCCGATGGTGTCAGCCAAGATGCGAGCCTGGCCCAACAATTCGAAAGATACATCACGTAATTTGCCTTCGAACTGTTCAGCAATTACATAAATGCCTTTATATTCTGCTAAATCCATTTTCACTGTTCCTCCTTAGATTAAATGATTTTCTGGGCAACCAGTTTTTCCATAACCTGGTCGACGATTGCCTGTTCGTTGTCATCTTCAACTTTGAGAACGAGACCACCGGATCTCTGAGGCGGTGTGAAAATCTTGCGGACTTTAGTCGGAGAGCCAGACAAACCGATCTGAGCGTCATCAGCTGCAACAGCAGCAGCGTCCAAGTTCGGGATTTCGCGGCGTTTTGCTTTCATGGTGCCACGAATGGTCGGGAAACGCGGTTCGTTCAAGTCTTTAACAGCGGTAATCAATACCGGGAAGTTAGCTTCCGTTACGATGTAGCCTTCTTCGTTTTCCTGCTGAACAGTAACTTTGTTGCCTTCGACTTTGATGTCGCGGGCATACGTAATCTGAGGAATACCGAGTTCGCAAGCGATCTGCGGGCCAACCTGAGCGGTATCGCCGTCGATAGCCTGTTTGCCGCAAAGGATGATATCGAACTGTTCGATACCTTTGTCAGCAGCTAATTTTTTGATAGCCTGTGCCAAAGCATAGCCCGTAGCTAACGTGTCGGAACCACCGAGTTTGCGGTCGGACAGAAGATATGCATCGTCAGCGCCCATTGCGAGGCCTTCACGAAGAACGTCTTTTGCCTGATCAGGACCCATCGAGAGTAACGTAATCTTTACGTCTTTGTCAGCATCTTTCATCTGAAGAGCTGCTTCCAGAGCATTCTGGTCGAAGGGGTTAAAAATGTTAGGAACACCAGCACGAATGACGGTATGTTTTACGGGGTCAATCTTAACTTCTGCTGTGTCCGGAACTTGTTTGACACATACCAATATTTCCATTTACGTTTGCCTCCTAAAATCTTTTTTTATGTAACAGGCTTGGCTGATGCCAAGCCTGCATCATAAACTTCACTTATCTTAACAGAGCACCGCCTGTAACCATGAGCTGAACTTCGTTCGTGCCTTCGTAGATCTGAGTGATCTTAGCATCGCGCATGTGACGAGCAACCGGATATTCTTCGCTGTAGCCATAGCCACCGAAGATCTGGACTGCTTCAGTCGTTACGCGCATAGCAACGTCGGAAGCAACGCGTTTTGCGATAGCAGCGTCAACGGTGAAGGGCTGGCCTTCCTGTTTCTTGCAAGCAGCTTTGTAAACGAGGTTACGAGCAGCTTCGATCTGCATCTTCATGTCAGCCAGTTTGAAGGAAATGGACTGGAATTTGCAGAGCGGTTTGCCGAACTGTACACGCTGTTTGGAGTATTCAACAGCATCTGCCAGTGCAGCTTCTGCAATGCCGAGAGCCTGAGCAGCAACGCCGATACGGCCGCCGTCCAAGGTCATCATAGCGATCTTGAAGCCTTTGCCTTCTTCGCCGAGCATGTTTTCAGCCGGAACTTTGACGTCCTGGAATACGAGTTCCATGGTCTGCGAAGTATGGATGCCCATCTTGTCTTCTTTCTTACCGAAAGTGAAGCCAGGCATGCCGTCTTCGAGGATGAAGGCTGTAATGCCGTGGTTGCCTTTGCTCTTGTCGGTCATAGCGAAGACGATGTAGATATCAGCAGCGCCGCCGTTGGTGATGAAAATCTTGGAGCCGTTCAGCGTGTATGTGCCGTCGTCGTTCTTAACAGCAACAGTCTGCTGGCCGGAAGCATCAGTACCAGCGTTCGGTTCGGTCAAGCCGAAAGCACCGAGTTTAGTACCTTCAACCAAAGGAACGAGGAATTTTTCTTTCTGAGCTTCTGTGCCGAACTGCCAAATCGGGTTAGCGCAAAGGGAAACCGTTGCCGACAGGGTGATAGCAACACCAGCGTCGTATTTAGCCAATTCTTCAACAGCGAGGATGTAGCTCAAAACGTCGCCGCCGTCATCGCCGGAACCGCCGTATTTTTCTTCGAAGTAAGCGCCGGTAATACCGAGGCTGAGCAGTTCGTCGATAAGGTCTTTGTCATAAATACCTTTGTGGTCGCGTTCCGTAATGGTCGGAGCTAATTTCTTTTCGCCAAAATCATGAGCGAGTTTTAAGAAGTCCTGTTGAATATCTGTTAAGTTAAAATCCATGATGTTTCCACTCTCCTTAGTGTATAGTTAGTTTAGTAAAGCCATAAGATAAAAACCTGAACATCGAGGCGATACATTTCCTTACAGTAAATTCTGTCTGGATATATATTCACACCGCCTCAGTGCTTACAAATGCATTGTACAACTTTTCACATGTTAAATCAATAGCAAAAAGCCTATAAAGCACAATATCACTATTCCATTTTCTCATCCTAAAACTTTAACAAGACTTTTTTGTACTAATGGAGGCAAAAAGATTAAAATCTTCTTGACAGAGTACGCCTTGCTTTTCCGTATACGCTTTTGTACGTATGCCTAACTATACTGGTTACAAATATTAAGGAAAGCTTACTGTTGTATTATAGCACGGATACCCCGGAAGTTGTCAAGGATGTGTGCCGTAATTCCCCAGATTTTATAATTTTCATACGTATAAATCTTGACGTTATACGTCCGGCGCTGTTTCCAACCTGTCTGATGGGAAATATCCAGGCCCTTGGGAAAGCCCGGTGCCGGCCGGGTAGCCAGTTCGACGCGGCCGATTTCCGGTTCATGCTCATCGAACCAGGACAGAGGGACCGTAAAGGTATGGTCCACTTCGCCCCGGCTGAGGACGAAGTCATCTGTATCCATATAGGCGGCAAAGGGCCATACCGTGACGCCTACAGGCGATTCCATGTAGTCCAGGGGGCCCCAGACGTGGATATGGGACGGGTCGACGCCAAGTTCCTCCTTCGTCTCCCGCAGGGCCGCTTCCAGAGCGCTGTCGTCGCCGTCGTCGATGCGGCCGCCGGGGAAGCAGACGTCGCCAGGCTGCCAGCCCAGCTTGCTGCTGCGCACTTCAAACACGGCCTGTTCTTCCCCGTCTTTGTAGATAATCGGCACTAAGACGGCACAAGCCCGCGTATTCATACAGGTGTTCTGGCGGACGATACGGTCCGGCCATGGCTTAAAAGCTTTCATACAAGGCTCCTTTCTGAGGAAAAGACTAAGTTCAAAGAAGTACAAAGTAAAAGGGCTTGTCGTACTTCGACAAGCCCTTTTACTGTAGGGGCGCCACGCGGGGCGCCCGTATCCGTTAGTTGTCAGTGGCTAGCCATCAGCTTATAGCTAACCCCAACCTCTCCGGCCTTTCAGGCCACCTCCCCTATCAGGGGAGGTAAAACTGCGAACTGCGGCCGGCGGGCTCGTCACGTGCGAGCCTCTACTTATTTTATGACGATGTTGATGATTTTCTTCGGTACGACGATGAATTTGACTACTTTCTTATCGCCGATGAATTCCTGGATGTGCGGTAAAGCCAGGACTTTTTCCTGCAAGGCATCTTTGTCGATGTCGACGGCTACGGTCAGGCGGTCGCGTACTTTGCCGTTGATCTGGACAGGCAGTTCGATTTCATCGACGACGAGAGCCGATTTGTCGACTTCCGGCCAATCCTGGGCATGGACGCTGCCTTCAAAGCCGCATTTCTGCCAGAGTTCTTCCGTAATATGCGGTGTGAAGGGAGCCAGGAGCTTGAGCAGGTTCTTGTTGGCTTCCAGGGCAACGGCCTTGTGGATGGTCTTGTTAGCGCCGACATAGGCATGCATGGCGTTGACATATTCCATGATCGAGCTGACAGCCGTATTGAGGCCGTAGTTGCCGTCTGTGCCGCGGACGTCTTCTGTGACCTTGGCAATGGCTTTGAATTCCTGGAAACGCAGTTCTTTTTCGGCTTCCGTATAGTCCGTCCCTTCGAGGCCGTCTTTGACCAAGTCCTGGAACTGATGGACAATGCGCCATACGCGGTTGAGGAAGCGGTAAGAGCCTTCGACGCCCTGGTCAGACCAGGCCAGGTCGCGTTCGGGCGGAGCCGCGAAGAGGATGAACAGGCGGGCCGTATCGGCGCCGTATTTGGCGATGATTTCTTCCGGCGATACGATGTTGCCCTTGGACTTACTCATCTTGCTGCCGTCGAGGAGGACCATGCCCTGTGTCAGCAGGCGTTCAAAAGGTTCGACATTGTTGACCAGGCCGGCGTCATAGAAGACCTTCATGAAGAAACGGGAATACATGAGGTGCAGGATGGCGTGTTCGATGCCGCCGATATACTGGTCGACGTTCATCCAATGGTTGGCTTTCTTCGGATCCCAGGCTTTTTCATCATTGCGGGCATCGGTATAGCGGAGATAGTACCACGACGAGCAGACGAAGGTATCGATGGTATCCGTTTCACGCGTAGCCGGGCCGCCGCATTTCGGGCACGTGCAGTGGACGAAGTGTTCGCTCGTAGCCAGCGGCGATACGGCGCCAGCCGTGAACTTGACGTCTTCCGGCAGCTTGACCGGCAGCTGGTCTTCCGGTACGAGCTGTTCGCCGCATTTCGGGCAGTAGATGATAGGGATAGGAGCGCCCCAATAGCGCTGACGGGAAATGAGCCAGTCGCGCAGGCGATAGTTGACGCGGCGTTTCCCCAGTCCTTTTTCTTCCATGTAGTCGATGATGGCTTTCATGGCTTTATGCATTTCCATGCCCGTGAAAGGACCGGCATTGACCAGGACGCCGTCCTTGTCTTCATAGGCATGGTCCATTTCTTCCAGCTTCAGTTCGTGGTCTTTCGGCTGCAAAGTGATGATCTTCGGGATGTTGTATTTCGTAGCGAACATCCAGTCACGCTGGTCACCCGTCGGTACGCCCATGACGGCGCCGGTACCATAATCGTAGAGGACGTAGTTGGTAATCCAAATCTGGACGCTCTTGCCCGTCAGCGGATGGACGCAGTCGATGCCGGTATACATGCCGACTTTTTCCGATTCCGTGCTCGTCCGTTCGATATCGCTGGTATTGCGTACTTTTTCGCAGAATGCTTCTAGTTCGGCTTTCTTGGGATTATTTTCCAAAATCTTGTGGACCAGCGGATGTTCCGGCGGCAGGACGACGAAAGTGACACCGTAAATCGTGTCAGGACGCGTCGTGTAGACGGCGACTTTTTCCTTCAGGCTGGGAATGTCGAAGCTGAATTCCAAGCCTTCGCTGCGGCCGATCCAGTTCTTCTGCATGGTCTTGACGCGTTCCGGCCAGCCCGGCAGGAGTTTCAGATCGTCGAGCAGGCGGTCTGCGTAGTCGGTGATTTTGAAGAACCACTGTTTCAAGTCCTTTTTGACGACCGGTGTGTCGCAGCGCCAGCATTTGCCTTCGATGACCTGTTCGTTGGCCAATACGGTGTTGCATTTTTCGCACCAGTTGACTTTAGCTTCTTTGCGGTAAGCCAGGCCGCGTTTGTAGAGCAGTTCAAAGATCCACTGCGTCCATTTATAGTATTTTTCGTGGCACGTAGCGACTTCGCGGTCCCAGTCATACGACAGGCCCAAGGCTTTCTGCTGGCGTGTCATGTTTTCAATATTGCTGTATGTCCATTCTGCAGGCGGGATATTGTGTTTGATAGCTGCGTTTTCTGCAGGCATACCGAAAGCATCATAGCCCATAGGATGCAAGACGTTATAGCCGCTCATGCGGCGATAACGGGCAATGACGTCACCAATCGTGTAATTGCGGACATGACCCATGTGCAGGTTACCCGACGGATACGGGAACATTTCCAATACGTAGTACGGCGGCTTGCCGTTGTCTTCGGTGCAGCAGTCGCATTTACTTTCTTCCCATACGTGCTGCCATTTCTTTTCTATTTCCTGTGGAATATACTTTTCCAATTGTGAGAGCCTCCTATCCTGCCCCAGTCAAAATACAGACAGACTGTACTACAGCGTCTTGAGTATTATTATAGTGGCAGGGCGTCGTCAAGTCAATTCATGTTTTGCAAAACGCTGCCAAAAATGTGCCGGTTCAAAGCCTTTGCGCCAGAAGGCAGCGCCGCCCAAACCATAGGTCTGGACCAGGCCGGCTTTGGCTTTCAGTGACTTTTCATCTTCAAACCAGATCTTGACGGTCCCCGTCGTCAGCGGCAGTTCCAGATAATAGAGCTGCAGATCATCGTTCCAGACGACATAGTCCTTATAGGCCTTGAGGATGTCTTCACTGTCGGCCATGGTCAACGTGCGGACGAAGAGCTTGCCCTTGCCGCCGCTCTTGCGCGCCGGAGCCGTGGCTGCAGCTTTGGGTGCCGTCCTGATACGACGCGGCAGGACACGGCGCTTATACGTTTCCCCATCGAGTTCGACAGGCATGATGACCGGCTGTTTGGCCCGACGGACATTTTCCTGTTCCGCCGTTACGACCTGGACCAGCATCGGCCCAGCTGCTTCTTCTCTGGCTTCGCTGTATTTCACGCCCTTTGCCGGCGGTGCGCCGACGACAGCCGGCCAGTCGTGGATGTCTTTCGGCAAATCGCGGCCATCGCTGGATTCATACCACAAGCGCATGTACAACGGCATGCCCAGCAGGACTTTCGACGGCGGTACGAGGTCGATCGTATTCTGTACGGCCCGTTCGACCCAGGGATAGGAAGCGACAGGGCCGGCTGTCGTGCTGGCCCGGCCGAACTGGTCATAGGCCATGACCATGAGGTAGTCGAGATGCGGAGCCAGGGCCGCCCGGTCATAGACCAGGGACCAGTTGGGGCTGTCCGAGACGGGCGTGACATCCATGGAAAGCTGGATACCATAGGCATGGCAGGCCTGGGACAGTTTGGCCACAAAAGCCGTCAGAGCATCTTTATCGCTGTAATTGACGTTTTCAAAGTCGATGTTATAGCCTTTGAAATCATATAATAAGGCATAGCCGACGAGCTGGCGGACCATCGTGTCCTGGAGACGGCTGTTGCTCAGGACCTGATGGGTCAGTTTGGGGTTGAAATTGTTGTCGATCAAAGGCCACATGGCGTATCCCTTGCTGGTATACGTCGAAGCCAGCATATCGAAGTCGGGATTGCGCAGTTCGACGCCGCTTTCCGTCAGGCGAAAAGCACAGGGCGACATGACGGGCTGACGGGTCTGCAAAGACGGCAGGCTGGCGTCTTCCTTCATGACAGGGTCCCAAAAGAGGACGGTCCCCATCTTCCCTTCCTTAGCCGCTGCCGGTACTGCGTCCTGTACCTGGCGGAGTTCCGGTACCGTATGGACGGGCTGGGATGGCGGCAGGAGTTCGTTCTTTTCTGTCGTCCCGTTGCCCAGGACGTAGCTGATGCCCAGGGGACGGCGGACATGGCGGATATTGATGGTCCGGCCGCTGCTGACTGCTCGTCCAGGCAGAGTCAGCTGAACGTTTTCGTTCTGCCAGGCCGTCGAGCCGTTCTGGGCCTTCGGCAGGCGGAACCAGTAGGTCCCCTTGGCGTGGTCGGCTTCATGGATGCCGTATTGTTCCAGCGCCTTGTCAGAGACGAGCCAACGCCCCTGGTCTTCGACGATTTCCAGGTCTTTGATGGCTTCATCAGGGATAGGATTGGCTACGGTAGGTACATTGAAGGCCGGGTCCGACGCCTTGGCGCTGTCCGCAGCCGGCCCATTGGCCCAGGAAACAGCACTCAGGGACAGACAGATCAAGGCGGCCAGACAGGACGTCCGCATAACATGGTTGTATTTCATCGTCATTTGCTCCTCACGAGGATTGGAAAAAAGTCCTCAATCCTGTATAATTCTATGGTAACCGTGAACCTTTTCATGTTCCGTTCACATTGTTCCATTATACCACAACAAAGGGGTGTTTTATATTGCATCAATATCTATTTTTTATCGGTTCCTTCCCGATCCGGGCCTATGGGCTGTTATTCATGCTGGGTATCGTTTCTGCCGGCATTACGGCTTACTATATCATGAAACGCGACGGCCGGGGCTGGCACGTCCACATCTTTGACTTCACCATGTACTGCGGCCTGTCGGGCATCGTCGGCGGCCGTCTATGGGACGTCTTCTTCTTCGACTGGGCCTATTATCACAACCATCTGACGGAAATCCCCTACGTCTGGCAGGGCGGCATGGCTATCCAGGGCGGCCTGCTCTTCGGCGCCGTAGCCGGCATCCTGTACACGAAGTACCATCACATCGACACCTGGGCCTTTGCCGACCTCCTGGCACCGTCCATCATCCTGGGCCAATCCATCGGGCGCATGGCCAACCTCATGAACGGCGACGCCTTCGGCCATCCCACAGGCGGTGACTTCGGCATCGTCTATCCCGACACGACCCTGGCCTATCACACGTATGGCAATCAGCCCTTGTGGCCGGCCGAAGTCTGGGAAGGCCAGATCGACGTCCTGGTCTTCGTCGCCCTGCTCCTCTACAGCTGCTTCCCCCACAAGAAGGGCCAGGTATTCTGCCTGTACATCATGCTCTACGCCGTCGAACGCTTCTTCCTGGAATTCCTCCGCGGCGACTACGTCAACCTGACGCTGGGCCTGAAATCAGCCCAGATGACCAGCGTCATCGCCTTCGCCATCGCCCTCATCGCCTTCATCCTCATCCAGTGGAAAGGCAGCGTGGATGAAAAAGTCAGTGGCTAGTGGTTCGTGACTCGTGGCTCGCAGTCTGCAGGCCGCAAGCACCGCAGGGGCCGTCCTAAAAGCCTTTCCAGCCCGTCAGGTACCGACCAACGGAAGGCGCAGGACGGTTGCTGGAACGGACAGCAGAGGCTGGTGGCCCGCCTGAATCTCTGTACACGCAAAAGAGGCTGTTGCATTAAGCAAAAACATGCGCTTAATGCAACAGCCTCTTTTGATTTACGGGATTCCCACAAGCGGGACGCCCTCTGGGCGTCCCCTACAAGCCGCTAGCAGCTAACTGCTAGCGGCTACTTTTCTTCCCGTTCCAGGGCATCTTTCAGGGTATGCCATGCCAGGACGGCGCATTTGACGCGGGCCGGCATGTTGGAGATGTTCTTCAGGGCGATGGCATCTTCCAGTTCTTCCAGCTGGTCATCGTCGGTGACTTCCCGTTTGATCATATCCAGGAAGAGGTCGACCAGGCGCAGGGCTTCTTTGACGGTCTTGCCTTTGATGAGGTCGATCATGATGTCCGCTGAAGCCTGGCTGATGGCACAGCCGTGGCCCGTATAGGCAGCGTCTTTGATGACGCCGTCCTGGATGTCGGCCTGGAGGGTGATGTCGTCACCACAGCTCGGGTTGTGGCCGTGTTCGCTGAGGTTGGCATCTTCCAGGGGATGTTTATTTTCCTGACACTGATTGTGTTCCAAGATGATGTCGGAATACAATTCGTTCATATTTTCCATGACTTTCTATCTCCTTAATCTTTAAAGCCCATCTGTTTGCGGACGAGGGGCAGTTTTTCCAGGAAGTAGTTGACTTCTTCCAGGGTATTGTAGATATAGAAGCTGGCGCGGTTCGAGGCTTCTACGCCCAAGTGAGCGCCTAAAGGCTGTGCGCAGTGGTGGCCCGAACGGATGGCGATGCCGAAGCTGTCCAGGATGGTCGCTGCGTCATGGGGATGGACGCCGTCGATGGTGAAGGTAATGACGCCGGTCTTTTCAGCCGGGTCGGTACTGCCGATGATGTGGATATGAGGGATTTTCTTCATCCCTTCCAGGCAGTGGCGGGTCAGTTCTTCTTCATGGGCTTCGATGTTGTCCATGCCCAGGTCTTGCAAATAGTCGATGGCAGCGTGCAGGGCAACGGCACCTTCGACGTTCTGGGAACCGGCTTCGAATTTAAAGGGCAGTTCATTAAAGGTCGTCGACTGTTCCTTGACATATTCGATCATGTCGCCGCCGAGGAGGAACGGTTCCATGTCTTCCAGAATGGCTTTCTTGCCGTAAAGGACGCCCGTGCTGGCAGAACCGCACATCTTGTGGCCCGAGAAGGCGAAGAAGTCGCAGTCCATATCCTGGACGTCTGTCTTCATGTGCGGTGTCGACTGAGCACCGTCGACGATGGCGATGGCTCCGACGGAATGGGCTTTGGCGACGATTTCCTTGACCGGGCGCTTCATGCCGAAGACGTTGCTGACAGCGGCAAAGGCGACGATTTTCGTCTTGTCGTCGATCTTAGCCAGGTCTTCTTCTGTGAAGTGGCCTTCTTCGTCGAGGTACATATAATCGAGTACGGCGCCGGTCTTCTGGCAGACGCGCTGCCACGTGACCAGGTCGGAATGGTGTTCCGAAATGGGGATGACGATCTTGTCGCCTTTCTTCAGGCGCGGTTCTGCATAGCTGCGGGCTACGAGGTTCAGAGCTTCCGTCGTATTGCGGACGAAGATGACTTCTTCCGTCGAAGCGGCGTTGATGAATTTGCGGACTGCTTCGCGGGCTTCGTCGTACAATTCACCGGCTTCGATGCTGAGGACGTGGGCACCGCGATGGGGATTGCCGTTGTGGTGTTCCAAGAGGTCTACGATGGCGTGGATGACCTGGTACGGTTTCTGCGTCGTCGCAGCGTTATCAAAGTAAACGATCTGATGTCCATTATGGACTTTAGTCAAGATGGGGAAATCTTTGCGTACATTTAGCATGGCAATCACCTTTCTTGCGGCAGAACTGCATCTTTTCGCGTACAGCCTGGAGCGCTTTATTTTCTAAATCTTTATCACCCAAGGCGTCGATGACCGGGCGGATATTCGATTCGACGATGATCAGCTGGGCGCCGGTTTCATTGAAGCCGCGGCTCATGAGGTAGAAGAGCTTGTCCTTATCGATCTGGCCGGCACTGGAAGCATGGTTCCCGACGACGTCGTCTTCCTTGCAGAGGAGGAGCGGTACGGAAATGGAATGGACCTTCGGGCTGAGCAGGATGCACGTATCCGATTCGGAACCGACGGCTTTCTTGCCGCCGCGGAGGAAGTCGATAGTACCGCGGAAGAACTTCTTCGACGTATCGAGGAGGGCGCCTGTCGTCAAGATGTCCGTATTGGTCTTGACGCCCTGTGTGGGAACCCAGTAAGAGAAGTCGACGACCTGGTCGTCATGGCCGAGGTACATGGCCTGGCTGTTGAAATTGCTTTCATCGTGCATGAGGTCTGTCTTGTAATAGACGATGGCTGCCTTGCCGCCCAGTTCGGCACTGACGTAGTCGATCGTACTTTCTTTGCCGGCATCGCCGTAGCGGTGTTCGACGTGGCGGACGTTTTCGCCGTTGAGCTGTACCTTGCTGACTTTGACGTGAGCCCCTTCGCCGGTCTTGACGTAAGTGAGGAAGTTGACTGAGCCGTCATCGGCACTGCCGTCAAATTCCAGGTAGACCGTCAAATCGCTGTGGGCAGCGGCTTCGATTTTGAGCTGAGCCGTAAGCTGAGGCATCGCTTCGCTGAGGCTGTATTTCAAATGGACCGACCCTTTCTGGTTTTCGCCGACGCTGACGGCGCAGCCAGAATTGGCCTGGTTCAGTGCTTTTTGAAGTTCTTCCGCATTGGAACCCTGGAAATCGCCGAGGTCCGGCATCTGATTGCCTTCATAGAAGGTCACCGCTGCGTCGCCGTCGTGGCGTTCTTCCGGCGTATAAGCCGGAGCAGCCTGGGCTTTCAAGGGATCCAATTCCAGGTGATTGACCTTCATCCAGCGGAAGGTCGGGCGCGGGAGTTGGTTGTACTGGATTTTTTCTGTCTTTACTGCCATGATGTTCCTCCTCCCCTATTTCAACGAACCTTTGAGTTCGAGATTGATCAGGTTATTCATTTCGACGGCATATTCCAAAGGCAGTGCCTTGGATACCGGTTCGACGAAGCCCCGGACGAGCATAGCCCGCGCTTCATCTTCGCTGAGGCCGCGGCTCATGAGGTAGAAGATAGCTTCGTCGGAAATACGGCCGATAGAAGCTTCGTGGCCGAGGTCGATGTTGTCGTTCTTGACGACGATAGCCGGGATCGTATCGGACTGCGACTGTTCGTCGAGCATGAGCGATTCGCAGCTGACGTTGGCCTTGGCACCGTCAGCCGGCGGGTTGATGACGACACTGCCGCGATAGATGCAGACGCCGCCGCTCTTGCTGATGGATTTAGAATTGATGTTGCTCGTCGTGTTCGGTGCGTTGTGGACGACTTTCGAACCCGTATCGAGGTACTGGCCCTTGCCGGCAAAGGTGACGCCTGTGAATTCGCAGTGTGCGCCTTCGCCCTGGAGAATACTCATGGGGTAGAGGCACGACGTATGGGAACCGAAGGAGCCCGTGACCCAGTTGATGGTGCCGTTCTTGCCGACGATGGCCCGCTTTGTATTGAGGTTGTACATGTTCTTGGACCAGTTTTCGATGGTCGAATAGGTCAGAGATGCATCGTCGCCGATGAACAATTCGACGCAGCCTGCGTGGAGGTTGGCGACATTGTATTTCGGAGCGGAACAGCCTTCGATGAAGTGGACTTTCGCTCCCTTTTCGACGATGATCATCGTGTGTTCAAACTGGCCTGCGCCCGGCGCATTGAGGCGGAAATAACTCTGCAGCGGGATGGAGACGTCGACACCGGCCGGGACGTAGACGAAGGAGCCACCGGACCAGACGGCACCGTGCAGGGCGGCGAACTTGTGGTCCGTCGGCGGGACGAGCTTCATGAAATGAGCCTTGACGATGTCTTCATATTTTTCCAGGGCCGTATCGAAGTCGGTATAGACGACGCCCTGCTGGACCAGTTCGTCCTGGATGCTGTGGTAGACGACTTCCGAGTCGTACTGGGCACCGACGCCGGCGAGGGACGTCTTTTCGGCTTCCGGGATACCCAGGCGGTCGAAGGTGTCTTTAATGTCATCGGGGACGTCGTTCCAGTCAGCTTTCATTTGAGCGTTCGGGCGGACATAAGTGACGATGTTGTCCATGTCGAGTTCGCTGATGTCCGGGCCCCAGTCGGGATATTCCATGTGGTTGAAGATATCCAGCGATTTGAGGCGGAAATCAAGCATCCACTTCGGTTCGTGTTTCTTTTCCGAAATTTCACGGACGATGTCTTCCGTCAGGCCGGCATCGGTCTTATAGGAATAGGTAAAATCTTTCTTAAAGTTATACATGTTGCCGAAGTCGGCGAAGGTATCGATCTTCTGGCGTTCTTCAGCGATTTTTTCTTCTTTCTGTTCGACCAGTTTTTCTTTTTCCTGATCGACCAGCTTTTCTTTATTATCAGCCATAGCTGTACCTCCTACTATCCTTTGTATGCGTCGTAGCCGTTGGCTTCAATAGCCTGGATGAGCGATGCATCGCCGGTCTTGACGATCTTGCCGTCGATGAGGATGTGGACGAAATCCGGTTTCAAGTGCTGCAAGATTTCACTGTGATGGGTAATGACCAGGATGGAATTGTTTTCATTATGGTACTGGGCTACCGTTTCCGATACGATGCGGACGGCATCGACGTCGAGGCCCGAGTCGATTTCGTCGAGCATGGTCAGTTTCGGTTCGAGCATGCACATCTGGAGGATTTCCGTCTTTTTCCGTTCGCCGCCGGAGAAGCCGTCGTTGACATAGCGTTCAGCATAGGACTTATCCATCTTCAGCTGTTCCATCTGGGCGTGGAGCTTCTTACGGAAAGGCATGATGCGCTGCTGCTGACCCGATACGGTGCTCTTGGCGTTGCGGATGAAGTTTTCAACGGAAATGCCCTGGACGGCGATAGGCTGCTGGAAGGCCATGAAGATGCCTGCTTTGGCGCGTTCATTGACGGGAGCTTCCGTAATATCTTTGCCTTCAAAGAAGATCTTGCCGGCTGTGACGACGTATTTCGGGTTGCCCATGATGGCATTGAACAGCGTCGATTTACCGGCGCCGTTGGAACCCATGATGACATGTGTTTCGCCTGTGTTGATCGTCAGGTCGAGGCCTTTGAGGATTTCTTTGCCTTCGACAGCGATGTGCAAGCCTTCTACTCTTAATAATTCACTCATCAGTATCACTCCTACATAAGTTATACGTTTCACCTCTCCCCTGTGCAACAGGACAGAGCGCGAATTTTTGTATTGATAAAGTGTACCATTTAGATACACTTACTGGACTGTTCTTAATGTACTCCATAAACGCCACAAAGTCAACCTATTTAGTAGCGTTTCTGGTTATTTTTTATCAAATTTATTATGCATCCACCGGGCCCGGGCCTTGCTATGCATCCATACCTGCATGACACAGACGGCAACAGCTGCCGCCAGCAGGCCTAGAAGACCTGCCGACGGGCCGTCGACGACGATGGCATAGAGTAAATAGGCATAGACGACGATCCATAAGAAGACCTTGAGCTTCATGAGCTTGGTCAGCTTATTCACAGGCGCCGCATCCTTCACAATTTTCTTCCGGGTCCCCGAAGAGGCGGGCTTTCTGGCCGCGCATAGCCAGGACGGCCTGGATGTACATGGCACATTCGATGCGCTTCTTCTGGATCTTGCAGCTCAGTTCATACGGTGTCTGGATGTTGCCGCCGTACTTGATGTTATTGGCATGGCAGCCGCCGCTGCAGAAGAACTTGGCCCAGCAGTCGCAGCAGATGGGCTTGTTGAGGACGTGCATGTCGCGGAAGAGCGGCGGCAGTTCCGTATTGGTCACGCCGTCATAGACGTTGCCGATGACATAGTCGTCCTGGCCGACGAACTGATGACAGGGATAGATGTCGCCGTTGGGGACGACGCACATGTATTCATGGCCGGCACCACAGCCGCGCAGGCGCTTGGCGATGCAGGGACCGCGATAGAGGTCCATGATGAAGTGGTAGTAAATGAAGGGCCGGCCTTCATCCATGCGTTTCAGGTAGAAATCGGCCAGGCGGTCGTATTCTTCATAAATGCGGGGCAAGTCGTCATCGGTGATGGCATAGGACAAGTCGTCGCCGACGACGGGTTCCATGGACAGGCCTTCAAAGCCGAGGTCAGCCATGTGTTCTACGTCTTTGGTAAAATCGAGGTTGTATTTTGTATACGTCCCGCGGACGTAATATTCTTCACCGTTGCGGTGTTTCGCCGCATAGACCTGATTGTCAGCACAGGTCTTGTACGAGCCGTGACCGCCGGCATCGGGACGCATGCGGTCGTGGACTTCCGGACGGCCGTCGAGACTCAGGATGAGGCTGATGTGATTATCAGTCAAATACTTGACCTTGGCCGGGTCGAGGAGCATGCCGTTCGTCGTCAGGGACAGCTTGAAGACTTTATCGTGAATCTTTTCCTGTTCCCGGATGTATTCGATGGTCTGCTTGACGACGCCGAAGTTCATCAGCGGTTCGCCGCCAAAGAAGTCGATTTCGCAGTGCTGGCGTTTGCCTTCGGTGCTCTTGATGAGCAGGTCGACAGCGTGTTTGGCTACGTCGAAGCTCATGAGTTCCCGCTTGTGCGTATCGTAATCGCCCTGGGAGGCAAAGCAGTATTGACAGCGCAGGTTGCAATCGTGGGCAATGTTCAGGCAGAGCGATTTGATGACCGGTTCTTCTTCGGCGACGACCTTGAAGTTTTCCGTCATCGGTGCAAAGAGCATTTCCTTTTCGATGAGCTCATCCAGTTCGCCCAGGGTTTCGTCCAAATCCTTTTTATCATACGTCCCGGCAAAGGCCTGATAGACAGCGTCTTTATTGGTACCGTCATAGACGTCGAGGACATCGTAGGTCATCTTGTCGATGACGTTGATGATGCCGCTGTTGACGTCGAGGAGCATGTACGTCCCGTTCTGACAGTATTTATGAATCATTGGTTTAATTTCAGCCATGAATAATGTTTCCTCCATACAAAAAGAAGGGGGTGCCGCGTGAGCGACGCCCCTTTTCCTTCACGTAACTTATTTTGTGCAGATCTGATTGCCAACAGTGCAAGAAGTTTTGCAAGCGGACTGGCAGGACGTCTGGCATTCGCTGCAGCCAGCGTGCTGTGCCGTCTTCTGGATCGATTCTGTGTTGATCGTAATGATGTGTTTTGCCATGATATTCACCTCGCTATCAATGATTATTCCTTATTTTACCACATTCTCGGTGATTCTACAATATGACAGGATTACAAGAGTTTGAAGCCTTCAAAGAAGAAATTCTTGCCCATGCTGATGACGATGGACCGTTCATCGAATACGTCATTGGTATCGAAGAATACGTCGAAGCCTTTCTTATAAGTAGCATAAATCGAAGTGATGCGACTTAAATAACTGCGGATTTCCTCGGCTGTCACTTCCGGTTCGCCGTCAGAGCGCCATTTCTTGTTCTTGAAATTCGCAATCAGCGGCGCATGAGCGATGACACGGGAGCGGTGCGCCAAAACCCAGTTCCAAACTTCTTCACCGTACTGCTGTGCTTCCTCTTCATGACCTTCTTCGAGGCCATCGAGGGTAAACAGGACAGGCCGGCCTTCGTACATGATTTCATCCATGTAACTGCCTTTGACATATTTTAAATTCACAGAAGCACCCCCTGCAAAATCATGTGAAACATGACGAATATTTATGTCTAACAGTAATCATTGTATCGTGCTTCCGGGATATTGTCAATAAAAAGGTCCTGTCGCATAGCGACAGGACCTTTTTGAGTGGTTAGCAGCTAGTGGCTAGTGGTTAGCAGCCGGTTAAAAATTTGAAACCATCTGCTACAAACTACAAACTCTATACTACAAACTAATTAATCCATTTTTACGAAAGCGTCTTTATCAGCGCCGCAGGTCGGACATACCCAATCTGCCGGGAGATCAGCGAATTTCGTGCCTGCTGCTACGCCGTTGTCTGCGTCGCCTTCAGCTTCGTCATAAATATAACCGCAAATGCTGCATTCGTACTTATCCATGTGTTTTTCCTCCTGAATTAACATATTAACGAATAATTCTTACTAATGATTTTGACACGCTTATAATATCATACTGGCCTAAAAAAAGCAAGATTATTTTATGACTTATTTTGCCTGTCTGCCCATATTGATATCGATGATGCCCGACGAATACGGTGCTACCTCATACTGGCCAAAGACAAAGTGGATATTGCGGCTCTTGTCGAGATAGAAATTCTTCGGGTCTTCTGTCAGGCCGTTGAAGTACGTCGACAGGACGTGGCCGCTCAGGGTCAGTTTATTGGTGATTTTCTTGAGGGTGAAATACTTTTCATCGCCCGGTTTAACCAGGTCACGCCAGTTGGTGATGCGCTTGCCCGTCGCCATATCGAAGACGACGCCGGTCTTCCAGCTGGTCGGATGGGCAGCCCTGTCGAAATAGAGATAGCCTTCATCGAGGAAGGACAAATATTTGCCATCGTTCAAGGTAACGGTGTAGGTCTTCTCTTCCGTCAATTTTACGCCTTTATTGCCCTGCTGGTCGAAAAAGGTCTTGGCCTGCTGCTGTTCATCGGCAAAATACTGGGCTATCAGCTGGGCAGCTCCGGCATTTTCCGTCATCGTGATGGACGGGTATTGGATACTGAGGACGCTGCCATCGCTGTGAGTATACACGGCTTTAGGCGCATCCTGGATGACGGCCGGCGAAGCGGCCATGGCAGCGGCCCCCATGAGCCAGGCGCCGCATAAAACGGTGAGGACTTTCTTTTTCATCATCATAATCCCTCCTCTTTCATTTCTTTCTATTATATCATATCTATTGGGTCAATTTCCTCTTTTCATCCGTCCCCAGGCGAAAGAAATAATAGACATTTTCCGCAGCCTGGCGGTTCATGCCCGGCACGGCAGCCAGTTCGTCAATGGAAGCGGTCTTCATGTCGGCCAGCGTCTTGAAAGCCGTCCACAAGGCCTTGCGCCGCTTGGGCCCGATGCCTTCGACGTGGTCCAGGATGGATACGAGGCTGCGCTTGCCCCGCAGGTGACGGTGATAGGTAATGGCAAAGCGGTGGGCTTCGTCGCGGATGGCCTGCAGCAGCTGGAGTTCCGGCGTGTGATGGCTGAGGATGATGGAATCGCTGCGGCCTTCGACGAAGACTTCTTCGATGCGCTTGGCCAGACTGATGACCGGCGCTTCGCAGCCAGCCTGGCGGATGACCGGCAGGGCCGCATGGAGCTGGCCTTTGCCGCCGTCGATGATGATCAGGTCCGGCACGGGCCAATCCTTTTCGCCATAGCGCCGTTCCATGATTTCCGCCATGGACTTAAAGTCATCAGGCTTGCCCTGGACGGTCTTCAGTTTGAAGCGGCGATACTCTTTCTTAGCCGGCTGACCGTGCTCGAAGACGACCATCGAGGCCACGGTCTCTATCCCCTGGGTATGGGAAATATCGAAGCACTCCATGCGCTCCGGCAGGCAGGGCAGATTGAGGATGCGCGCCAGGCCTTCGACGGCACCGGTCGTCTTGTCCACGTCGTGCTGCCATTGCAGGCGTTTCTGTTCCAACAGGCCGGCTGCATTTTCGGAAGCCATGTCCAGGAGCTGTTTCTTCGGCCCCCGCTGGGGAATGACGACGGTCACTTTTCTGCCCTTCTGCTGGCTCAGGCGGCGTTCGCAGCCGTCCAGGTCTTCCAGGGCCGGCACGACGATTTCTGACGGGATGAAGGTCCCGTCGCTGTAATACTGGTCGACGACGGCTTCCATCAGAGACGGCACGTCGTCATCGCTGCTGTTGTCCAGGGAAAAGGTCTCCCGTCCCATGAGCTTGCCCATGCGGACCGTATAGATCTGGACGCACGTCTGTCCGGCCTGGCGGGCCAGGCCGATGACGTCCATATCGCCGCCAGCCGTATTGACGATGTTCTGCTGTTCCTGAATGACGGCAATGGCCTTGATCTGGTCGCGGTACATGGCGGCCTTTTCGAATTCCATGGCTTCCGCAGCGTCTTCCATCTGCTGCTGAAGCGACCGGGAAATGCCGCTGTCCCGGCCTTCAAGGATATCCAGGGCCTGGCGGACACGGGCCCCGTAGTCGGCTTTGGTAATATAGTGGACGCACGGCGCATCACAGTGGTGCAAGTGATATTGCAGGCACGGCCGGTCTGTCGGCATGGTCCGGCACGAGCGGATATGATAGGCCCGCTGCATGAGTTTCAGGACACGGTGGACTGCCGTCGAGTCGGCAAAGGGTCCGAAATAGCGGGCGCCGTCGCGGCTGACGCGGCGGGTCATGAAGATGCGCGGATAATCTTCCTGGACAGTGACCTTGATATAAGGATAGGTCTTGTCGTCGCGGAGCATTATATTGTAATGGGGATGGTATTTCTTGATGAGCGTATTTTCCAGGATGAGGGCTTCCATTTCCGTGGCGACGACGATGGTTTCCAAATCGGCGGCATGGCTGACCATAGCCGCTACTTTCGGCGCCCTGTTGGCATCGTGGCGGACGTAACTGGTCACGCGGTTGCGCAGGTTGACAGCTTTGCCGACGTAAATGATCTTGCCCTTTTCATCCTTCCAGAGATAGACGCCGGGCTGGGTCGGCAGGTTGCGGACTTTTTCCCGGACGGCCTCGCTGACGGCCATGGCTTATACCCCCTTCTTGCCGGCCATGAGGGCCTTGGTCCGTTCCAGGACGGGCTTGAGGAACTGACCCGTATAGGATTCCGGTACCTGGCAGATTTCTTCGGGCGTCCCCGTGGCGACGACCGTACCGCCGCCGGCACCGCCCTCGGGACCGAGGTCGATGAGGTAGTCTGCCGTCTTGATGACGTCCAGGTTGTGTTCGATGACGACGACCGTATCGCCGCCGTCGACGAGCATCTGCAAGACGTCCATGAGCTTGTGGATATCCGCCGTATGCAGTCCCGTCGTCGGTTCGTCGAGGATATACAGGGTCCGGCCGGTACTGCGCTTGGACAATTCCGTCGCCAGCTTGACCCGCTGGGCTTCACCGCCGGACAGGGTCGTTGCCGGCTGGCCCAGGCGGATATAGCCCAGGCCGACTTGCTGCAGCGTCTTCAGCTTATTGACGATGCGCGGGATGTTTTCAAAGAACTGGCAGGCGTCGTCGACGGTCATATTGAGGACGTCGGAAATATTCTTGCCTTTGTATTTGACTTCCAGCGTTTCCCTGTTATAGCGGGCGCCGTGGCAGACTTCACAGGGGACGTAGACGTCAGGCAGGAAGTTCATTTCGATGCGGATGATGCCGTCGCCTTTGCAGGCTTCGCAACGGCCGCCTTTGATGTTGAAGCTGAAGCGGCCGGCCTTGTAGCCCCGGACCTTGGCTTCTGCCGTCTGGCTGTAGAGCTGGCGGATGGAGTCGAAGACGCCCGTATACGTCGCCGGATTGGACCGCGGCGTCCGGCCGATAGGCGACTGGTCGATGTTGATGATCTTGTCGATGTATTCAACGCCTTTCAGGGCCTTGAACCTACCCGGCCGGTGCGGCGTGCCGTAGACGGCTTCGGCCATGCCCTTGTAGAGGATTTCATTGACCAGCGTCGACTTGCCCGAGCCGGACACGCCGGTGACGACGGTCAGGGTCCCGATGGGGATGGAGACGTTTATATGTTTTAAATTGTGCTCAGCTGCGCCGATGATTTCCAAAAAGGTGCCATTCCCCTGGCGCCGTTCTTGCGGAACGGGGATATACTTGGTCCCCTTCAGATACTGGCCCGTCAAAGACTGAGGGCAGGCCATGATGTCATCGGCCGTGCCTTGGGCGACGATAGTGCCGCCGTGTTCCCCTGCTTCCGGTCCGATATCGACGATATAATCGGCAGCGCGCATGGTGTCTTCATCGTGTTCGACGACAATGAGCGTATTGCCCAGGTCGCGCAGGCGCTTAAGGGCTTCCAGGAGCTTGTCGTTGTCCCGCTGGTGCAGGCCGATGGACGGTTCATCCAGGATATAGAGGACGCCGACCAGGCCCGACCCGATCTGGGTGGCCAGGCGGATACGCTGGGCTTCGCCGCCGGACAGGGTGCCCGCCGTCCGCGACAATGTCAGGTAGTCCAGGCCGACAGTCTGCAAGAAGTTCAGGCGGGCCTTGATTTCCTTGAAGATCTGCTTGCCAATGAGCTGCTGTTTTTCCGTCAATTTCAAGTTATCGAAGAAGGGAATCATGTCGCTGACGGGCAAATCCGTCAATTCGGCGATGTTCAGGCCACCGATCTTGATGGCCAGCGCTTCGTGGCGCAGGCGTGCACCGTGGCACGTCGAGCAGGGCTTGACAGTCATGAACTGGCCGAACTGGTCACGCATCATGTCCGACGAGGCTTCGCGGTAGCGGCGGCGGACCATGGGCAGGATGCCTTCAAAGGCCGTGGCGAACTGCTTCACTTCGCCGCGCAGGTTCTCGTATTCAAAGACGCACGTATCGTCTGAGCCGTTCATGAGTTTTTCCTGCAATTCTTCCGGCAAGTCATCGTAGCAGTTATCCAAGGTAAAACCGTAAGGCCGCAGCAGGCCGCCGAGCTGGCGCATGAACCACGAATCGGGGTTGCTGCTGAGGGCCGCTACGGCGCCGTCGGCAAAGGATTTCTTGTGGTCCGGCAGGACCAGATGCGCGTCGACTTCCATGGTGCTGCCAATGCCTGAGCAGGCCGGGCAGGCGCCGAAGGGGCTGTTGAATGAAAAGAGGTGGGGTTCGATTTCCGGCAGGCTGACATGGCAGTCCGGGCAGGCGAAGTGCTGGCTGAAGGTCAGGACCTCTTTCGTCGCCATGCGGAAAATATGGACGATGCCATCGGCCAATTTAGCCGCCGTTTCCAGGGAATCCGTCAGGCGCGTCAAGATACTGTCCTTGATGACCAGGCGGTCGATGATGACGTCGATAGTGTGCTTTTTATTTTTATCCAGGGGGATATCGTCGGACAAGAGATAGACTTCGCCGTCGACGCGGACGCGGACATAGCCGTCTTTGACCAGCCGGGCCAGGAGCTTCTGATGAGTCCCCTTTCGCCCGTCGACGACAGGCGCCATGACCATGACCTTCTCGCCTTCGCCGAGGGCCATGACGGCATCGGCCATCTGCTCGATGGTCTGCTGACGGATGGGCTTACCGCATTTCGGGCAGTAGGCCTCGCCGACACGGGCGTAGAGCAGGCGCAGGTAATCGTAGATTTCCGTGACCGTCCCTACTGTCGACCGGGGATTGCGGCTCGTCGTCTTCTGGTCGATGGAAATGGCCGGCGACAAGCCTTCGATGTAATCGACGTCGGGCTTATCCATCTGGCCCAGGAACTGCCGGGCATAGGCCGACAACGATTCGACATAGCGGCGCTGGCCTTCGGCATAAATCGTATCAAAAGCCAGGGACGACTTGCCCGAGCCGGACAGACCCGTAAAGACGACGAGCTTGTCCCGGGGGATCTTGACGTCGATATTCTTTAAATTGTGCTGACGTGCACCTTTGATGACAATATATTTATCTTGCACTTCGTGCCTCCCGTTATCATAACGTTCATCGTTTGTCGTTCATCGTTCGTCGTGATGGGCTAAAATTTAAAACCTGCTTCGAGGAACGACCCACGAACTACGAACTACGTTTACTTCTTCTTCGCATCCGGCCGCTTTATCTTGCGGCGGTAGCGGCGCTTGGGCATGTCTTCGCCCTGCATATCTTTAGGCAGGGTATCATCGTGGCTCATATCGGCCAGCTGCTGGCGCAATTGGCCCAGGCGGTCGCGCAGTTCGGCGGCTTTTTCAAATTCCAGGTTCTTCGACGCCTCTTTCATCTGCAAGGTCATGGTCTTGATGACTTTGTTCAGGGCCTCGCGGGTCATCTTGCCGCCTTTCCTTCCCTTCTGGCTGCCATAAGCCGCTTCCGTTTCGGCGACTTTCGTCAGTTCGATGAGGTCGACGACGTCTTTTTTGACCGATTTCGGCGTAATGTGATGTTTTTTGTTATATGCATCCTGGATTTCCCGGCGCCGCTGCGTTTCTTCCATAGCCTTGGCCATGGAGTCGGTAATCTTGTCGGCATACATGATGACCTGTCCATGGACGTTTCGCGCCGCCCGGCCCATGGTCTGGATGAGCGACGTTTCTGAACGCAGGAAGCCTTCTTTATCGGCATCGAGAATGGCTACCAGCGAGACTTCCGGCATATCCAGGCCTTCGCGCAGGAGGTTGATGCCGACCAGGACGTCGAAGACACCGGCCCGCAGGTCGCGGATGATGTCGGCCCGTTCGATGGTGGCGATATCCGAATGGAGATAGCGCACGCGGACGCCCATTTCCTTCAGGTAATCCGTCAGGTCCTCAGCCATCTTCTTGGTCAGCGTCGTCACCAGGACGCGTTCGTCCTTTTCTGTGCGCTTGCGGATTTCACCCAACAGGTCATCCATCTGTCCGGCAATGGGACGGACTTCCACTTTCGGGTCCAACAGGCCCGTCGGCCTGATGATCTGCTGGGCCAGATTGGTCTGGACTTCCATTTCATAAGGGCCAGGCGTAGCGCTGACGTAGACAATCTGGTTGATGCGTTCGACGAATTCCTCAAATTTCAACGGCCTGTTATCCAAAGCCGACGGCAGGCGGAAGCCGTATTCGATGAGGTTTTCCTTGCGCGACCGGTCGCCGGCGTACATAGCCCGCAGCTGCGGCAGGGTGACATGCGATTCGTCGACGAGGATGAGGAAGTCATCGGGGAAATAGTCGAGGAGCGTATACGGCGCCTGACCGGGCTTGCGGCCGGCCAGGTGGCGCGAATAGTTTTCGATGCCTGAGCAGTAGCCCATTTCTTCCATCATTTCCATGTCATAGCGCGTGCGCTGTTCCAGCCGCTGGGCTTCCAGCAAGTGGCCACCGTCTTTCAGCACTTTCAGCCGTTCGTCCAATTCCTGGCGGATCGTCCCCAGGGCCCGTTCCATCTTGTCCTTTGTCGTGACATAATGGCTGGCCGGATAAATGGCGACGTGCTTGCGCTCGGCAATGACTTCGCCTGTCAGGACGTCGACTTCCGTGAGCCTGTCGATTTCATCGCCGAACATTTCGATGCGGATGATAGAATTGTCGAAGGCCGCCGGAAAGACTTCGATTGTATCGCCGTGGACGCGAAAGGTCCCGCGTTCGAGGTTCATGTCGTTGCGGCTGTACTGGATATCGACGAGCTTGTGCAGTATTTCTTCCTGTGGCTTTTCCTGCCCCAGTCGCAGGGATACGACGAGTTCGCTGTAGTCTTCCGGGTCGCCTAAGCCGTAGATACAGGAAACGGAAGCGACGATGATGACATCGCGCCGTTCAAAGAGGCTCATCGTCGCCGAGTGGCGCAATTTATCGATTTCATCGTTGATGGACGCGTCTTTCTCGATGTACGTATCTGTCGAGGCGATATAGGCTTCGGGCTGATAGAAGTCGTAATAACTGACGAAATAACCGACTTCGTTATCGGGAAAGAATGACTTGAATTCACTGCACAGCTGGGCAGCCAGGGTCTTATTATGGGCAATGACCAGGGTCGGTTTCTGGACGGCTTCGATGAGCTTGGCCATAGTGAAGGTTTTGCCCGTCCCGGTAGCCCCGACGAGAACCTGGGCCCATTGGCCGGAACGGATGCCGTCTGCCAGGGAGGCGATAGCTTCGGGCTGGTCGCCCATAGGTTCATAAGGGGCGACGACGTGGAAAGGGTGGGACGTATCGTAATCTTTATTGTAATGGGACATATCCATAAGCGTTACCTCTTTTTCGGCCCTTTCTTCCAATTCTTATACAAAGACCAGGGCCAGAGAACCGTAACCAGGACGGTAAAGGCAAAGCCTGCGTCCGACCAGTTGCGGGTGAATAAGACAAAATAGGACCAGGCCAGGGCAGCAAAGCCGACGAGGTACAAGACCCAGGTTCTCCGGTCCAGACCGTGAGCGGGTCCTTTCTTCTTTTTCGGCTGTACCGTTGCGGCTGTCCCTTCCGGAACGGCTGCAGTATTCCTGGCTTTTTTGCGCCGATTCTTGCGTGACATAATAATCCCCCTTATTTATTGACGATTTTCCCGATATTCTTCAATTCAATGGACAAGGTCCCATCAGGGTTGTTGATGAATTGGATGAAGTCGGTATTTTCGATATATTCCGACGGAAAAGTGATCTCGATGCCCGTATCGGTCTTGATTTTATGGCTGCGGCCGGCTTTCTGAGCATATTCCTTTTCGATGGCTACGGCTTCAGGCAGTTTCGCTTCTTTGACTTGTTCTTCAAATTCCCGCTGCAGGACCGGCGAATCGCCGAAGACGTCGCTGCCCAGGTCCTGCGGCGAGAAGGAATCAGCCGTTTCGGCATTTTCCACCAGATAGGTCTTGGCTTTGGATAAGGCTTCGACCGTGCTGGCGCCGTGTTCTTCCGCTACTTTTTCGGCAATCTTGCTGACGACCTTCACGGCTTCCTTGCTGGAAATGACCGACGTGCACTGCAGGAGCTTGTCCGGCAGGAGGTAGACGTCTTCACCGTCCATTTTCCGCTTCTTGTCGACGAAATGGATAGAAAAATCGTTCAGGCGGATGAGGGCATAGGCCTCGGCTTTCTGCGCCGTCCCGGGCAGGATGGCGTAATGTTTGATGAGCTTGTTGTAGACCGTCCCTTCGTCGTCGAGGATCTGATGGGTATAGGCCGTCTTGTTGTCCAGCATGAGGATGCCCAGGTTGCGGACATCGTCGTCATCCTGGAAGTCGATGACCAGGAGGTCTGTCGATTCCGGTTCATCACAATGGGACACGAGCTGGTAGAGCTCGCGGGCGATCTGGGACGCCAAATCGTCGAAAGTCAGGGTCCCGTCGACGAGGGCCTGCAATTTCATCTGAAAGGCGCTGGTCGCATAGAAGACGCCCGTCTTCTGGGCGGCATCGCCGATGATGCGGTTCAGCCGCTTGCTGACGTATTCGTAGACGACATCACTGCTGAAATCGAGGTCCTTCTGGGATACGATGCAGACGTTGGTATTGAAATCAAAAATATGGAGTACAGCGGTATTGATCATCATAATGGGCATTCATCCTTTACGCTTGTTTTCGTAATTCAAAGACACTGGCCTCACGGGAACAGAGGACGCGGAAAGGCAGCCAGTGGCCTGTGCCGCGGTTGACATAGCCCCGGCAGTCCCCTTTCTGGAACATACCGCGGAGATACTTGAAGCCCAGGGCCGTAACCAAGGGCGCAATGGGCGCGAACTGGGCGCCGTGCGTATGGCCGCACAAGGTCAGGGGGATGTGATGGGCAAAGCCTTCGTCGATAAAGGCCGAATGATGGGCCAGCATGACGACAAAAGCATCTTCCGGAACCTTAGCCAGCGTTTCCCGGACATACTGTTCCCGTTCTTTGGCAAAGGCTTCATCACCCTTGGCAAAGCTGTAATCAGTGGCGGCGATATAAAAAGACCGGCCGTCGCGGCCATTGCAGCCCCTCAGGCCCTGGCCGCAGCCGCGGCTGGCCTGGAAGGCGGAATTGCGCAGTACCCGGACCGGCGTGTCATCGAGCATGGCTGTAATCGCATCGAAACTGCGGTAATACTCGTGATTGCCATAGCAGAAGTCGATGCCGTCAGGGAAGCGGCTGGCATTGGCTTTGAGGATGGCCTGGGCCTTGGGCAGCAGGGCCAGTTCATCGATGAGGTCGCCTGTGATTTCCAGGCGGTTCACGCCCTGTGCCGCTACGGCATCGAGGGCTTCCTGCAATCGCCGGGGACTGAAAAAGAGCCCCATGTGCAGGTCAGAGAGCTGGCCGATTTTATAGCCGTCGAGATAATCGGGCAGGTTCTTGTATTTCAAGACATGGTAGGTCGTATCCAAATCGCGTTCGCCCAAGAGATTGCCCGCTCCGCTGGTGGCGAAAGCCGCCACGGGGATCAGCGCCGCCAGGCCTTTGAGGAAAGACCGGCGCGTCACGCCCGACGAGCGCCGTTGACGCCGACGCCCTCTCCGGCGGCGCCGGGGCCGGCAGAAAAAGCGGGCTATGGCGACGACGACCAGGCAGGGAAAGGCCAAGAGACAGGCCAGCAGCCAGATCAGGCCGGCCATGGCCTTGCCGTCATAGAGACCTTCCCAGCCCGACGCGATGAGGCCGGGAAAGAGGTCTTCATAATGGTAGAGACCGGCTGCCGATAAGACGGCCAGCAGCAACGTCCCCAGGAGCAGCAGCCAGCGATGACCCGTGCGGACGACATAATCCCATAACAGCGCCGCGACGACGCAGATACAGGATGTAATGACCATGAAGTTAATAAAGAAAAGACCTTTCATCAATTATACCATGGCAGTGATCTTGCCGTGCGGTCCGGCCCAGGGCAAGGACGCGTAGTCCTTGCAGTCGATCCACTGCCAATCCTCCTCTTCTCCGAGTTTTCCCCGGGTGATATGGCCTTCATAGACCGTCATCTGCCAGGTCTTATGCGAAAAAACACTCTTCAGGGAGCCTACAGGCTGGTCATCGACGGCCAGAGTCAGCCCTTTTTGCGCCAAGAGCTGACCGACGGCGGCGATGCCTGCCTCCCCCTTCCCCAGGGCATTGGGGAATTCCCACATCGACGCCAGGAGCCCTTTGGGCGGACGGCGGTGGACGAGCCACTGGTCCCCATGGCGGACGACGACGACGGTAATTTCTTCGACAGGCGATTTCTTCTTGACCAGCCGGATGGGCAGATCACATTCTTTCCCAGCCCGGTGAGCCAGGCAGAGCCCTTGCAAAGGACAGTCCGGACAGCGGGGATGCTTGGGGATACAGACCATGGCTCCTAAGTCCATGAGGGCTTCGTTAAAGGTCCCTGGCGCTTCGTCGGGAAGCTGTTCTTCTACGAGAGCCGTGATTTTCTTCTTGACCGGCGTCGACAAGATATTCTCTTCAATATCGTAAAGGCGGGCAAAGATGCGCAGGACGTTGCCGTCGACAGCGGCTTCCTTCTGACCGTAAGCCAGGCTTAAAATGGCGCCGGCTGTATAATCGCCAACGCCTTTCAGGGACTGTACGTCTTTTTTATTTTCCGGCACATGGCCGCCGTATTTGGCCTGTACTTCCTGGACCGCTTCATGGAGGTTGCGGGCCCGCGAGTAGTACCCCAAGCCCTGCCACTGCCGCAGGACTTCATCCTGGGAAGCCGCCGCCAGGGCGGGAATGGTCGGGAAATGGTCCATCCAGCTGTCATAATAGGGCCGGACGGTTTCGACTTTCGTCTGCTGCAGCATGATTTCCGACACCCAGACCTTATACGGATCCCGCGGCGATTCGTCGCGCCAGGGCAGGTCCCGGCCATGGGCGGCAAACCAGTCGAGGAGCAACGGGCTCCAATGTTCTTTCTTTATATCCATATAAATAAGCCTCTTTCTTTCTACACTATTATCTACTAGTATAGAAATCAAGAGGCTTTTTGTCAAACACGCGTTCTCTCAAGTTTCATCACGTTTCCGAACGGATGCCGTCGCGGAGATGCAGGTCCTCTTTCTTGGGCTGCACGGCTTTACGTCCTTTCTGATACTTTTCATACTGCTGCAACATTTTCCATTCGCGGAAATTGGCTGCCATAATCCTTTCCATTCGCCATACATACATAAGGAGGCCCCCTCTCAAGATACGATATGATTAAAAACAGAAAAGACAACGACATCATTCATGACATCGTTGTCTTTTCTTTGTCTTCATTATACTGCTATTTCATCTCTTGTCAAGGGACTAATGTATTTCAGCAAGATAGTTTATAGTGCAGAGTTTGTAGGCTAGCACCTAACAGCTAACCGCTAGCTGCTGGCCGTGTACCAGGCGGGCCGCCTACGAGCTCCTATATCCGATGCAAATGTTTCAGGGATAAATCCAGGATGGGCGCGGAATGGGTCAAGGCGCCGCTAGAAATGTAATCGACGCCGATATCGGCCAGGGCGGCGATATTTTCTTTGGTCACGTTGCCGGAACATTCCGTTTCAGCCCGGCCGGCGATGATGGCTACGGCTTCTTTCATCATGTCGTGGCTCATGTTATCCAGCATGATGATGTCCGCCCCGGCTTCGACGGCTTCGCGGACCATGTCCAGCGTTTCCGTTTCGACTTCGATCTTGCGGACGAAAGGCGCATAGGCTTTGGCCATGGCAATGGCCTTGGCCACGCCGCCGGCAGCACTGATGTGGTTGTCCTTGAGGAGGACGCCGTCTGATAAGTTGTAGCGATGGTTCTTGCCGCCGCCGACGGTGACGGCATATTTTTCAAAGACCCGCATGTTCGGCGTCGTCTTGCGCGTATCGACGAGGGTCATCCCCGTCCCTTCCAGCAGGGCTGCGACCTGATGGGTATAGGTCGCAATGCCGCTCATGCGCTGCAAATAGTTCAGTCCTACCCGTTCGGCCGACAAGATGGCCCGCATACTGCCGACGACTTTGGCCAGTTTCTGTCCCTTGTGGACTTCATCACCATCTTTGACGAAGAACTCGAACCAGACCTTGTCGTCCAGCAGGGTAAAGGGCCGGGCAAAGACGTCAAGGCCGGCGATGATGCCGTCCTGTTTGCACAGGAGTTCCGCTTCACCCTGGCAGTCTTCCGGTAAAATAGCATTGGTCGTCACATCTTCACCGGTGATGTCTTCCTGCAGGGCCTGCAGAATCAAGGGATCAGCCTGCAATTTCATGGTTACGCTGTTCATCACATTCACGCTCCCTTTCCATTTCACCTAAGACATGACGGCGGTATTCTTCAGCCAGTGTATCTTCATGGCTGCTGAGAAAGGCTTCTGACGGCGCACAGGCCTTGGCAAAGTCGTCTGCACTGACTACCTGCTGGGGCTGTTTTTCTGTTTCCACGATGTGCTGAGCTGCGCGCTTGCCGAAGACCAGGCTTTCCAGGAGAGAATTGCTGGCCAGGCGGTTGCGGCCGTGGACGCCGTTGCAGCTCGTTTCGCCGACGGCATAGAGATGGTCCATCGTCGTCTGGCTGTACTTGTCGACATGGATGCCGCCCATGAAGTAGTGCTGGGCCGGAGTGACCGGGACCCAGTCCTTCGTCGCATCGATGCCGTCTTCCAGGCAGCGTTCATAAATGTGCGGGAAATGATGCTTAATGACGTCTTCGCCGAGGACGGTCATGTCGAGCCAGACGAAGGGGCGGTCGTCCTTCTTCATCTGTTTGCGGATTTCAGCCGTCATCAAATCGCGGGGCAGGACTTCGTTGGCAAAACGCTGACCGTCTTTGCCGCGCAGCTTGGCCCCTTCACCGCGGACTGATTCAGAAATGAGGAAGCTCCGGCCCGGCTTTTTGGAATAGAGCGACGTCGGATGGATCTGGACGTAGTCGATGTGTTCCAGTTCGACGCCATGGCGCATGGCAATGGCCAGGGCATCGCCAGTGAGATGCGGGAAATTCGTCGAATGGTCATACAAGCCGCCGACACCGCCACTGGCCAGAATCGTTTCATCGGCCTGGATAGCTCGGTAACGGCCCTGGCTGTCGCGGGCGATGATGCCCAGGCAGCGGTTCCCGTCGGTGACGATGTCGACCATAGTCGTAAAATCGCGGATAGTCACATTGGGCAGCTGGCGGACAGCCGCTAAGAGATGGCTGGTGATTTCCTTGCCCGTAATATCTTCATGGAACAAGATACGCGGCCGCGAGTGGCAGCCTTCCCGCGTATAATCGAGAGAGCCGTCGGCCTTACGGGCAAAATCGACGCCGTAGCCGATGAGTTCATTGATGACCGGCCGCGACGAGCGGATCATGATATCGACGGATTCACGCCGGTTTTCATAGTGGCCGGCTTTGAGTGTATCTTCCATGAAACTGTCGTAATCGTCCTTGTCGTGAAGGACGCAGATGCCCCCTTGGGCTAAAAAAGAATCGCTGTTTTCTACTTCATCTTTGGTAATCATCAGGACTCGTTTATCCCGGGGCAGATGCAGGGCGGCAAAGAGGCCGCTGGCCCCGGTACCGCCGATGACGATATCTGTTTTTTCTGTTTCCATTGCTATTACCTTCTTCTATTTGGCTAATTCCAGCATCCGTTCCAGCGAACGGACAGCTTTGCCGGCGACATCCGGGTCGACGCGGACTTCATTCGTTTCATCGCGCAGGCAGTCGCGGACTTTTTCCAGCGTGACTTTCTTCATGTTGATGCAATACGCATCTTCCATGGCCGGATAAAAGGTCTTGCCAGGATTGCGCGTTTCTAATTCATAAAAGACGCCGCCTTCCGTACCGATGATGAATTCCTTGGCATCGGACTTGCCGGCATAGTCGATGATGCCCGACGTGCTGCCGACATAATCGGCCAGGGCCAGGACTTCTTTGCGGCATTCCGGATGGGCCAGGAACAAGGCCTGGGGATGAGCCGCCTGGACCTGTTTCACATAAGCCGGGTCGACCGTATCATGGCGCGGACAGAAGCCGTCGTTGAGGATAAAATGCTTGTCTGGGACCTGCGTCGATACGTAATAGCCCAGATTCCGATCAGGCGTAAAGAAAATATGCTTGTTCGGCAGTTTCCGGACAATCTTGACGGCATTCGACGACGTGACGCAGACATCGGACACGGCCTTGACAGCAGCCGTCGAATTGACGTAGCAGACGACGGCCAGATCATCATATTGGGAACGGACTTTTTCAATCGTCTTTACGTCGGCCATATGAGCCATAGGGCAGCTGGCCGTCGCATCGGGCATGAGGACCTTCTTTTCCGGGTTGAGCATCTTGGCACTTTCCACCATAAAATCGACACCGGCAAAGACGATGATTTTGGCATCCGTTTCAATAGCCTTCTTGGCCAGGCCAAAAGAATCACCGACAAAATCTGCATATTCCTGAACTTCATCAGGTACATAATAGTGAGCAAGGATAATAGCCTGCTTCTCTTTTTTCAAAGCAGCAATCTCATCTTCGATATACACCAAACTCCATCCTTTCAGGGAAGAGGTTGCCCCATAAAGACACCTTCATGTGACAACCTCTTTTATTTAAAGTACATAACGGCGCATCATCCCTTGCGGGATAGACCGTTTTTTTGTTTACCCTATTATACCGTATCGGTAAAGATTTGACAATACTACTGTCAAGACAGTGTGAGATGTGGAAAAGAGGCTGTGCATCAAGACAGCCTCTTTTTAGTGGTTAGCCGCTAGTGGCTAGGGGTTAGTGGATGGCTTGAAATTTAAAGGTTTTCTCTGAAAACTACAAACTCCGTATTACAAACTATCACCTTATATCAATTTATTTTTCTTGGCAATTTCAGCGACTGCTTCGATAGAAAGTTTCATGTACCGGGCAATTTGCTCAAAGGATAGACCATCTTTAATCATTTCGAGCGCTGCTTCCCGGTCTTTCCGTTCAGAATTTCGTTTTTCTTGCTCAACGCCTCTTTCTATGCCTTTTTTTATGCCTTTTTTTATGCCTTTTTTTATGCCTTTTTCTATACCCTTTTCCAAGCCTTTTTCCATGGCTCTTTCATAGAGTCCTTCACCTAAGTTGCACATAGTCGTGACATCCTCCTTCCCTTTAGCCGTCAAATCAATGTCATATTCATCATGTAAGGCTGTCAGTAGATCTTCTGATTTCATCTTTTTGACAAACAATAAATATAACAGGTGCATCAACCGGTCTCGCGTCCTATTATTTCCCAGATATACGAAGATAATGCCCATGAGATCATAATTTGCTACGGGTTCTTTAATATCATTGAGGCTGGCCGATGCAAATTCGGGTATAGTCCGCTTCAAGATATAAGCCAGGATTTTCTTTTCTGATAACACACCTTTTGCCGCTTTATCATATCTTAATCTATCATTTCCCACTAACGCCTCATCGATTGCTGTGTCTAATTGGCTCATCGGTCCACCTCCTTTATTCTCATTTTAGCAAATATATTCTTTTTGTACAACGCGAATAAGGTGCAATTCTTGGAGTGACGAATCGAATCAGACACCTCTTCTGATAAGCTATCATCCCCCATTCTGAAACGGGCTTGCCACGTGCAAGCCCCTACGGTCCAGAGTCTACTGCGGCAAAGCCGCTTCTAAGTCCGAACAGACAGGCCTCAAAGAAGGACTATAAAGCTATGATATTTTTGCATACAGAAAAAGAGCCCGTGCACGATTACGTGCGACAGGCCCTTTTAAGTTGTTCGTAGCTAGTTTTTAGTGGTATGATCGTAGTATTTCGGGTCGCTGAAATATTCTTTAGTCTTAGCCCGTACCTGCGGGAAGAGGATGAGCAGGGCAATCATGTTAGGGATGACGACCAAGCCCATAGCAACGTCCTGGATGCCCCATACGAGATTGATTTTGCCTAAGGAGCCGATGAGGCACAAGAAGGGGAAAATGTATTTTACGATGTTCGTGACTTTATTGCCAAACGCATAAGTGAAGCTCTTGGCAGCGTTCCACCACTGGCCCATCAAAGTCGTAAAGCAGAAGATGAGCAGAGCCAATGTACCGGCGTGTTTCAACGGTTCCCAAACTGTACCGAAAGCATTGAGAGCCAGGACGGTTGCCGAATGGCCGGAGTTCTGCATATCTGTAACGCCGACGACAAGGGCCGTAATGCTGCAGATGACGATAGTGTCGACAAAGACTTCTGTAACGCCTGTAATCCCTTCATCAACGGGATGCGGCACGATGGAGCAGCCGTGAGCAAACGGGGCTGTACCTTCCCCAGCTTCATTGGAATACATACCGCGGGCAATCCCGTACTGCATAGCCTTGGCAATGACATAGCCGCCCGTGCCGCCGGCAACGGAATCAAAAGACCAGGCCTGGGTAAAGATTTCGGCGAATACATGCGGCAACTGCTGGATATTCAATAAGACGACCAACAGACCAATGACGATATAAAAGATAGACATGGCAGGAACGAGGTTCATGGCCAGATTAGCCAGCCGTTTCAAGCCGCCCAAAGTGATACATAAAAGCAAGATGATGAGAACGACACCGGTCATGTACGTCGGAACCCCATAGTTGGAATAAAGGATACCGGAAATCGTATTCGATTGCACCAAGTTAGCCCCCATCATCTTCGTGCACATCAGCACGGCGATGACGACACCGAGCCAAGGCATTTTAAGGCCATCGCGGATGTAATACATAGGCCCGCTGAGGAGATTGCCATTTTCATCTTTGCCCCGGTACATCTGGGATAAAACGATTTCACCGTATTTCAAAGCCATGCCGAAAAAGGCAGCTACCCACATCCAGAAAACGGCACCCATGCCGCCAGAGAGGATTGCCGTAGCTACGCCTACGACATTACCGCCGCCGACGTTGCCAGCTAAAGTAACCATCATAGCCTTGAAGGTAGAAATAGAACCATTGCCTTTATCTTCATGACGGGATTTATAAGAATCAATGAGGGTCCGGCGGATGATGAAGCCAAAATGACGGACCTGGATGAATCCATTAGAAATGGTATACAAAATCCCTAAAGCCAGTAAAACGAAGACCAGCCATCTCCCCCATAACCAGGAATCAATCAATTGGATAATCGCTTCTAAATTTTCCATGTCAATCTCCTTCCAAGATGCGCTTTACCATATCTGGGAAATTCCCAATGACACAATCGACACCATAATCACGCAGCTGCTTGACGCTGGCTTCATCATTGACGGTAAACGTATTGATTTCAATATGATGGGATTTGATTTCGGCTACCGTTTCGGCGGTCAAACTGCCATAATAGGGATGATAACATTGAACGCCAACGCTTTCTGTATAAGCTCCAGGGTTGATAAGCCACGTTTCTGTCAGCAATCCATACTTCAAGTCCGGCGCTAAGGCTTTCATCCGTAAGACACTTTCATGATTGAAACTAGAAATAATGACTTTTTCTTCTAAATGATAGCGCTGCAAAACGGGCCATACCTTGGCTTCAATTCCCGGATAAGGATAAACGCCGGTCTTCAATTCAATATTCGTCACCAAGGGAGTCCCGGAAACCCACTGGCAATATTCATCAAAAGTCGGGATTGTCTGGAATCCTACTTCATCTGAATAGATATACGAAGCATCGAGTTTCCGCAGCTCATCCAGCGTATAATCGCGGACGTAGCCGGTACCATTCGTCGTCCTGTCGACTCGTTCATCATGGATGACCACGAGCTCTCCATCTTTGGTCAGCTGTACATCCATTTCAATTCCATCGGCCCCACATTCTAAGGCCTTGCGGAAAGCGAGCATCGTATTTTCTGGATACTTGCCGCTAAATCCGCGATGTGCAAAATTTTTCATGAAAAAACCTCCTAGTAATAATTCTGTGTCCATTATAGAGTATATCTGCTCGACGAATCAAGAAAAACTTTTCATGATATAATTTACAATATTTTACAAAGTGTAATATTTATATCATTTTTTTACAATAAATAAAAACAGGTCATTGCATGATAATAAAAAAATTCATGCAATGACCTGTTTTACAGTAATGTTATTTTTTCAGCTTGCAATGTCACCGAGCCACGAACTACTAATTACTAACTGCTAGCTCCTACCCATGGATCAAGTCGAGCATGGCGTGGAGTTTGTCGATAGTGTCTGCCGCTTCCTGGCGGACTTCTTCTGGGTCACGGGTGATGCGGGCGACGCCGCTTTCCATGGCAGCTTTGGCGACGGCTGCGGCGACGGCCGGAGCGACGCGTTTGTCGAAGGCGTCGGGGATGACGTGGTCTTCGGCCAGTTCGTCATCGCTGACCAGGGAGGCGATGGCGTAAGACGCAGCCAGTTTCATGTCTTCGTTGATGCTGCGTGCCCGGACGGCCAGGGCGCCGCGGAAGATGCCCGGGAAGACCATGACGTTATTGATCTGATTCGGTGCGTCCGACCGGCCAGTGCCGACGACTTTGGCACCGGCCGCTTTGGCAGAGGCGTAGTCCGTTTCCGGGATGGGGTTGGCCATGGCGAAGACGACGGCATCGTCGGCCATGGACTGGATGATGTCTTTAGTGAAGATGTGCGGTGCCGATACGCCTAGGAGGAGGTCGGCCCCTTTGACGGCATCAGCCAGGGTCCCGTGGGCATGGGACGGATTGGTCAGGGATGCCAGTTCCGCCTGGACCGGGTTCAGGCCTTCCATGCCAGCGTAGAGAATCCCCGGACGATCGACCATGGTGACGTTCCGAGCTCCGGCGCGGACCAGGAGGCGGCCGATGGAAGCGCCGGCAGCCCCTGCCCCATTGATGACGATACGGGCTGTCTTCAAGTCCTTATGGACATAGCGGAAGGCACCGATGACGCCGGCCAGGGCGGCAATGGCCGTACCGTGCTGGTCATCATGGAAGACAGGGATATCCATTTCTTTTTTCAAGGTCTGTTCGATTTCATAGCATTTCGGCGAGGCAATGTCTTCCAGGTTGATACCGGCGAAAGACGGCTGCAGGCGCTTCACGGTTTCGATGAATTCTTTTGGGTCCTTTGTATCCAGGCAGATAGGAACGGCATTGACGCCGCCAAATACCTTGAACAGGATGGATTTCCCTTCCATGACCGGCATGGCTGCTTCCGGGCCGATGTCGCCCAGGCCGAGGACACGGGTCCCGTCCGATACGACGGCGATCATATTGCCACGGCAAGTCAAGTCGAAAGACAAATCCGGGTCCTTAGTGATCTCCCGGCACGGCTGGGCAACGCCAGGCGTATAGAGAATACTCAGGTCGTCGTGGGTCTTGAGGACTTCCCTGGGAATGGTTTCAATAACGCCGTGTTTGCCGCGGCGGATTTTCATGGCTTCTTCATCGAAATTCATGACGCTAAAACTCCTCCTATAACTGTTTATGCATTAAAAATGGCCTGGGGTTCTGTAAATTCCAACATCCCATCTTTGCCGCCTTCACGGCCGATACCGCTGTCCTTAAAGCCGCCGAAAGGCGCTGTGACGTCGCGCGGGCTGTCGTTGACGTAGACGTTGCCCGACAAAACGGCTGCTGCCACCTTCGAGGCTTCTTCCTTGTCCGGTCCCCAGACGGCAGCGTTGAGGCCATAAGGCGTATCGTTGGCAATGGCCAGGGCTTCGTCGACGGTATCATAAGCGATGACGCTGAGGACGGGGCCGAAGATTTCTTCGCGGGCAATGGTCATGTCATTGGTTACGTCCGTAAAGATGACAGGCTTGACATAGTAACCGTGGTCCGGCGCATCCGGACGGCCGCCAGCCAGAAGTGTCGCCCCTTCTTCCAGACCCTTGGCGATGTAGGCATCGACGGTCTGCCACTGGTCATACGATGCGACAGGACCGATTTTCGTCGTTTCCAGAGCCGGGTCGCCAACAGTATATTCCGGCAGTATCTTCAGCATGAGTGGTTCAATCTGTTCCTTGTCGTCCCGCGGGATGATCAGGCGCGACAAGGCCGTACAGGTCTGGCCACTGTTGAGGAAAATGGAATTGAAGCACATGCGGATAGCCTTTTCGTAGTCTGCCCCCTTCAAGAGGACAAAAGGCGACTTGCCGCCCAATTCCATGCTGATGCGCTTCATCGACCCCAGGGCGCGCTGGGATACCTTGATGCCGGCTGCCGTCGACCCCGTAAAGGATACCATGGCGATATTCGGGTCGTCGCAGATGGCATTGCCGACCTGGCTGCCCCGGCCGGCGACGAGATTGAAGACGCCTTTGGGGAAACCGGCCCGGTCAAAGGCTTCGGCCAGGTAGTACGCCGTCACCGGCGTATGCTGGCTCGGCTTGAGGACGACTGTCGCCCCGACGAGCAGGGCCGGAACGACTTTCTGAATAATCTGCCCTAAAGGATAATTCCACGGCGTGATACAGCCGATGACGCCTAAAGGCCGGCGGTAAACGACGGATTGGGACAGATGTTCGACCAGTGGCAATTCCGGTGCCAAGTCGATATACGACTGGGTCCGCACGAACTGGTAGCCAATATGGTTGGTCCTGGCAAAGGCTACAGGCGCCCCTAATTCCTTGACGACGGCGTCGACGAACTGCGGTTCCAGTCTGATCATCTGGACCAGCAGGTTCTTCATGAAGGTGATGCGGTCTTCCAGCGGCATAGCCGACCAGGCCGGGAAAGCTTTGGCAGCCGCCTGGGCAGCGGCAGCGACATCATCGGCACCAGCCGCGGCGACAGTGGCGAAGATTTCTTTCGTCGCCGGATTTTCTACGTCAATATATTGGCCAGATAACGGCGCAACCCACTGGCCATCGATATATAGTTTTTTCAAATCCATGAAATTACCCCCTTTTACTCGAGATTATTCTTTAATTATAGAGATAAGTCATTGATTATGCAAGTCGGGGAAAAAAATAGACTGCCTAAAAGGCAGTCTATTTTTAGTGGCTAGTAGGGGCGCCCACGTGGCGCCCCCTACAGACTCCATACCACAAACTACGTTATTTCGCTTCGGCTTCTACGGGTTCTGAGGCGGATACGAAATGGCCGATGATGGAGCCGCCGATGAGGCCGATGATGAAGGGGACAATCCAGCCGAAGCCGTATGTGGACAGGGGCGTAGCGGCGACGATGGCTTTAGCAAAGCCCAGGCTGCTCAGACCCGGCAGGGATTCCAAAAGGGCGAAGAGCGTGACCAGGTAGACAGAGCCTTTGTAAGCACCGTTGTTGGGCATGAAGCGGCCGATGATACCCAGGACCAGGAGAGCCAGGCACGGCGGATAGCAGACGCCGAAAATCCAGCCGATGTAGGTGACGATACCGTCGACGCCGAGGAGGGCCGTCAGGGCCGACAAGATGCAGCAGACGATGGCGACTTGCTTATAACTGATGCGGTTGCCCGTAGCCGAGCTGGTGAATTCAGCAACAGCGGCAATCTGGCCGATAGCTGTCGTCAGGCAGGCCAGGACGACGGCGATACCCATGGGAACCATGACCCACGTACCGACGCGCTGGATGATGGCGACCAGGAGTTCCGCACGGCCGATGTTCTGCGCATAGTCACCACTGACGCAGGCGCCCATGTAGAGCAGGCTGCCGTAAATGATGAGCAGCAGGACGAAGGAAACGATGCCACAGTAGATGAGCACTTTATTGCGCTGGCCGACGGTCGTATAGCCCTTGCCGTAAATGGAGCTGATGAAGACAGCGGCCATGATGAAGCTGACCAGGACGTCGCCCGTGTTATAGCCGCCGAGGAAGGCATTGACGAAGGGATGGTCCACAGCCGGAGCGACGGGCGTCCCCAGGGGATTGAAGATGCCGACGAAGGCGACGATGACCAGGATCAGGGCCAGGAGCGGCGTCAGGTATTTGCCCATGCGGTCCATGACGTTGTTCTGGTCGGCAACGAAGAAGAAGCTGATGACGAAATAGGCGATGACCAGCGGGATGAACGGTGCTGCCGGCAGGTTGCCCTGGATGCCGAGCTGGATGGCCGTCGCACACGTACGGGGAATGGAAACGAAGGTACAGACCAGCATGAGGGCTGCCAGGAGGACGTTATACGTATTCTTCCCTACCCGTTCAGTAATGGAGTGGACGTCGCCGTTGAGGCCGATGACGATGAGCGTGAAGATAGGAAGAAAAATACCCGAAAGGGTCAGGCCAGCCAGGCCGGACAGGAAATCGCTGCCGCTGTTCAAACCGAGCTGGGGCGGGAAAATCAAATTGCCGGCGCCAAAATAGGTGGCAAAGAAGGCGAATCCCAGGATGAGCACATCCAGCCCCCGGATAGCCTTGCCGCCAGAAGAGTTGTTGTTCATGAAAATACCCCCTAAGAATGATTGAATGATGTGAAAATAAGTACATAATACGCCAAAAGAAAAGAGGCGCTGCCTCCAAGCTGCGCCTCAGTCATAATGATATCTTTCAGGAATAGCCTGTAGGAATTGGCACCTTACCTTAGGCAGGTTGCCGCAGCGTCATCGGGCCCGTCCCTCAGCTGCTCTCGATATAACTTATGAAATTTGTCTGTATTGGTGTTATTTTATAAAATTTTTAACGACTTGTCAATGTATTTATTTTGATTTAACGTTTTACTTCTGACAACTGGGACAAAGGTCAGCCAAAAAGCAGTTGTCGCATAAAGGCTTGCGGGCTTTGCAGACCCGACGGCCATGCCAGATGAGCCAATGATGGGCCCGGCTCCACCATTCCTTGGGAATGGCCTTCTGCAGGCCCTTTTCGACTTCCAGCGGCGTCGTCCCTTGGGCCAGCTGCAGACGGTTGGACACGCGGAAGACGTGGGTATCGACAGCAATGGCCGGCGTATTGAACAAGATACTGACCAGGACATTGGCCGTCTTGCGGCCGACGCCGGGCAGTTTCACCAGCTCATCGAAAGTCTGCGGCACTTGGCCATGATATTTTTCACAAAGGATGGCACAGTTGGCCAGGATATTCTTGGCCTTGCTGCGATAGAGGCCGCAGGTCCGTATCTTTTCTTCCAGTTCCGCTGTCCCCAGGGTCAGCATCTTTTCCGGCGTGTTATATTCCGGGAACATGCCGGCCGTCACGATATTGACCCGTTCGTCCGTACATTGGGCCGACAAGATGACGGCAATCATCAATTCAAAAGGAGAATTATAGTGCAGAGCCGGTTTCATGATACCGTACTGGTCCTGGAACCGCTGCAGCATTTCATCTTTTATTTTCTTTGAAATAGCCATATCACTTTACTTCCTCATCAGTATGGATTACGTCGTTCAGGCTGCCCATTTCATAGCCTCCCAAATCGAGGGTGACGTACGTAAAGCCCGTATCCTTGATGGCCCGGACGATTTCCTCCCGATGAGCCAGGACCGACGGGATTTCATCGACGGCGACTTCGATGCGGGCTACATCGCCGTGATAGCGGACGCGCAGGGAGCCCTGGACGTAAGGCGCTACGGCGGCTTCGGCCGCATCGATCTGGGCCAGGCGGTGCGGCGTCAGTTCCACGCCATACGGGACGCGGCTGGCCAGGCAGGCGGCACTCTGCTTATTCCAGGTCTGGAGGCCGAATTCCTTCGACAAAGCCCGGATATCCGCCTTGGCCAGGCCCGCTTCGATCATCGGGCTGCGGACAGCGTCGGATAATTCCTGCAGGGCTTTCATACCCGGCCGGTAATCACCGAGGTCATCGACATTCCCCCCGTCGACGACCCACTGATAGCCTTCGGCCTTGGCCAGGGCCACGAGCGACGTAAAGCGTATTTTCTTGCAGATATAGCAGCGATCTGGCGGATTCTGGACGAAGTCCGGGTCCTCGAATTCCGTCGAATGGACCAGGCGGTGTTCGACGCCGATGACCTTGGCCATGGCCTTGGCATCAGCCGCTTCACTGCCCGGCAGGGTCGCCGAAACGGCCGTCACGGCCAGGACCCGGTCCCCCAGAGCCTGGTGAGCCGCATAGGTCAGGAAGGTGCTGTCGACGCCGCCGGAAAAGCCGACGACGACACTGCCCATGTCCTTTAAGATCTGCTGGAGTTTTTCATATTTCTTGCTTGTCTCTGTTGAAATCAAAAGAGTTCCCCCTCGAACCAATATAGTTTTCATAGAACTGTCGAATGACGCCCTTCATTTCTTCGTCACCGACATATGGCAGGGCCTGCTGCCACAAGGCATCGGGCACGCCATAATAGGCTTCGGCAATGCTGCCGGCAATGGCTGCCTGCGTATCCGTATCGCCGTTGAGCCAAATCGCCTTGCGGATCGTATCTTCATAGTCCGTCCCTTCCAGGAAACATTCGATGGCTTCTGGCACACTATCGTCCGTCGTGCAGGTAAAGCCATAAGACGGCCGTATCTGGGCCAGTGTCCGGGACAGATCATAGAAATGCGACCGCAGATATGCGGCAATCGCCTCTTTCTCCTTCCCCTGCCGGGCCAGGAAGATAGCCGACGCCACGGCAATGGCGCCCTTGATGGCTTGGGGATGGTCATGGCTGACGACGGCTGTCAGCTCTGCCAGCGCCTGGGCTTCCTCCAGAGTATCGGCAATCCAGCCGGCCGGGCTGACGCGCATAGCCGCCCCATTGCCATAGCTGCCGTAAGCCGGTGCCTCGTCGGCCAGGAACCAGCGGCGGAACAGGCCGCCAAAACCGGCGTCGGGATATTTCCGGCACCAGTAGCGGAGCTGGCGCCGCAAGGGTTCGATATAGCCGCAGCAGGATGCCTTTCCCTCCATCAGGGCTGCCGCTACGGCTACAGTCGTCACCGTATCATCGGTAAAACGGCTGTTTTTAACGAATAAAGGAAAATCCAGGGATTCCGCTGTTTCATCGAATTCATAGATGGAGCCGGCAATATCGCCGATGATAGCTCCCTTCATGGAATCATCTCCCTAAAAGAAATGAGCCGATTCTTCTTTCAAGACTTTATCGCGCAAAGCCGACAGCTTGCTGCTGCGCTGGACCCACATTTCTTCCGGGTTGACCAGGCGCAGGTATTCGGGCCACAAAGTCTGGACCTGCTGGTCTGCATAGGCCATGATGGTTTTGAGGTCCGGTTTCTGATAGACCAGTTCGCCTTTCTGGAAAATGGGGACGAGCATCTTCTGGACACGGTAAGTCCCGCCAGGAATCGTCCGCGAGCGCCACGGTGCCTTATCGCTCTGGAGGAGCAGGTCTTTCGATTCGTCGATGCTTTCACCTTCGAGGATGATGATGTCAGCTTTCATTTTCCCCGTATCTTTATCGTAAATGCGCAGGACGTTCTTCAGGCCCGGATTGGAAATCTTTTCGGCATTGTCGCTCATCTTGATCTTCGGCACGAATTTCCCATCGTCATACTGGCCGACGAGTTTGAAGACGCCGCCCAGGGACGGACTGTCCTTGGCCGTAATCAAGTTCGTGCCGACACCCCAGGAGTTGATGGCACAGCCCTGGGCTTTCAATTCGGAAATGAGGTTTTCATCGAGGTCATTCGAGGCCGCAATGATGGCATCCGGGAAGCCTGCATCGGCAAACATCTTATGGGCTTCTTTCGATAAATAAGCCAGGTCGCCGCTATCCAGGCGGATACCATAAGCCTTGGGCAGGGTGCCGGCAGCCTTCATTTCCTTAAAGATCGTAATGGCATCGGGGACGCCCTGTTTCAGCGTATTATATGTATCGGCCAGGAGGATGAGGTTGTTCGGGTACTGGCGGGCATAGGCGCGGAAAGCTTCCAGTTCCGACGAGAAGCTCATGACCCAGCTGTGAGCCATGGTCCCTAAGACGGGCATGCCGAATTTGGCGCCAGCTAGGACGTTGCTGGTCCCGTTAAAGCCGCCGATCATGGCCGAACGGGCGCCGTAAACACCGGCCGATTTCCCCTGGGCCCGGCGCAGGCCGAATTCCATGAGGTTGTCCTTACCAGCCACCGTCCGGACGCGGCGAGCCTTGGTGGCAATGAGGCTTTCATGGTTCATGATCATGGACATGCACGTTTCTAACAGTAAGGCTTCGTCCTTCTTGGTCTGGACGCGCAGGAGCACTTCCTGAGGAAAGGCGACGGTTCCTTCGGGCATGGCATAGATGTCGCCCGTAAAGCGCAGGTCTTTCAGGTAATCGAGGAATTTGTCCTGGAAAAAACCGGTGCTCTTCAGATAGGCCAGGTCGTCGTCACTGAAATGTATATTGTGTACATAATCGATGAGATGTTCCAGCCCGGCCACGACCGTATAGCCCCCCTGGAAGGGATTGGTCCGGTAATAGCGGTCAAACACGCATTGCTGTTCGTGCTTGCCTTCAAAAAATAAGCCCTGCATCATGGTCAACTGGTACAGGTCGGTCAATAACGCTTTCGTATACAAGATAACTCGCCTCCAAAAAGTAGTTATTCCTATTATACATCAGTTAACGATAAAGGAACAACGAATTACCGATTTTGCATACATCGCAAAATTCTATACGGACTTGGCATGACAAAATAGGCTGTCGCACATACGACAGCCTATTTCATCGTAGGGGCCGTCCCAAAGGGCGGCCCTTTCTGGTCCATTGTTAGCGGATGATGTTAAATTTAACCTCTCCGGCCTTTCAGGCCACCTCCCCTCTCAAGGGGAGGCTGCGAGTCACGAACCACGAACCACGAGCCACTTTACTTCCTCTTCAACACGTTATGGACGGCCTGGATGACGTCGCTGGCCGAGAGATTATAGGCTTTCAGGAGGTCATCCGGTTTCCCCGATTCGCCGAAGCGGTCCTGGATGCCGACGAGTTCTACTGGGACACAGCAGTGCTGGGCCAGGGCTTCGCAGATGCCCCCTCCCAGACCGCCCATGATTTGATGTTCTTCACAGACGACGACGGCCCCCGTTTCAGCCGCACAAGTACAGACCGTATCCAGGTCCAGCGGTTTGACCGTGTGGATGTTGACGACGCGGGCTGAAATACCTTCCCGGGACAGTTCATCCGCCGCCGTCAGGGCTTCATGGACCATGAGGCCGTTGGCGAAGAGGGTCACATCACTCCCATCCCGGAAGATGGCCGCCTTATAGAGGTCAAAAGGCGTATCCTTATCGGTGACGACGGGCGCCGGATTGCGGCCAAATCGGACATATGACGGCCCTTTGATATCATAGACGGCCATCGTCGCCTTATACGTTTCCCACCAGTCACAAGGCGTAATGACCATCATATGGGGAATGACCCGCATGAGGGCGATGTCCTCCAGAGCCTGATGGGTAGCGCCGTCAGGGCCGACGGAAATGCCGGCATGGGCGCCGCCGAGCTTGACGTTGAGATTATTATAACAGACCGTATTGCGTATCTGTCCCCACGCCCGGCCTGTCAAAAAGACGCCGTATGTCGAAATGAAGGGGACGAAGCCCGTCAGCGACAGGCCGGCTGCCGTACCGACCAGGTCTTGTTCCGATATGCCGACATTGATATATTTTTCAGGATATTCCTGGCGGATCCATTCGGTCCGCGTCGATTTGGCGACGTCCGCATCGAGGACGAGGACATCGTCGTGAAGGCGGCACAGTTCCAGCAGGGCCTTCCCATAGCCGTCGCGCATCGGTACTCGTTCCATTACGGCACCTCCGTTGTCAATTCATCCATGGCCAGGCGGTACTGGGCTTCATCCGGCGCCGCACCGTGCCATTTCGCTTGATTTTCCATATATGATACACCCTTCCCCTTGACCGTATGGGCCAGGATGACCGTCGGCTTGCCGCGATAGGCCTTGGCAGCGCCATAAGCGTCGTACAGGGCATCTGTATCGTGGCCATCCACGCGGAGGACATGCCAGCCGAAACTTTCCCATTTCGCATCCATCGGTTCCATATTCTTGATCGACACCAAGGAATCGACGAGCTGCAGGCCATTGCAATCGACAATCAGACAAACATTGTCCAAATGGTGCTGTGAGGCAAAAGCGGCAGCTTCCCAAATCTGGCCTTCCTGCTGTTCCCCATCGCCGATGAGACAGAAGACTTCCGGTGTTTCATGGCGCAGTTTCAAGGCCAGGGCAATGCCGTTGGCAATGGACAGGCCTTGACCTAAAGAGCCGACAGCGCAGTCGAGACAGGGCAGTTTTTCCAAATTGGGATGGCCCTGGAGGGCACTGCCAACCGTCCGCAGCGTATCGAGCAAGGCCAGGGGGAAATAGCCCTTATGGGCCAAAATGCTGTAATAAGCCGGGGCCGCATGGCCCTTGGATAAGACAAAACGGTCCCGTTCCGGCGCATGAGGCCGGTCAGGAAAACAGGTAAAGACATCTGTAAAATAAAGTGTGGCCATGATTTCGACAGCCGATAGAGAGCTGCCAGGATGACCGGAACCGGCACGGTAAATGGACCGCACCGTATCCCGCCGTATCTGCGTACACACGTCATGTAGATCATGCTTCATGAAGCATAGCCTCCTATGTCAGGCCGTCAAGAAAAAAACGCCGCATATCCCCGTTTATGTCTGGCGGCGATACGCGTGCGTTCGGACATACGACCTATTTTGTTCGTTTCCATTTCTTGAGTTTATTGTACAATGATTATATACACAAGTCAAACAGAATATACCATCTGAATATGCTTCATGACTGTATAGCAAGACGTGCTTCCATAATATAAATAAATGGTATAAAAAGGGCTTGTCGCACGACGGCAAGCCCTTTTTCTGTAGGGGCGACCACGTGGGGCGCCCGTTCAAGCAAATCCGGTTCATTAGTATCTCACATATACCTGGCGGGCTCGCCACGTGCGAGCCCCTACAACGCTAACTGCTAACGGCTGCCTCCCCCTATTCTTTCATAGCTTTGACGACTTCCGGGTCTACGGCGAAGCCGTGGGCTTCGTCGGGGAAGCTGCGGTCCTTGACATCGTGGATGTACCGGCCTACGGCATCGACGATGGTCTGATGGAGATCGGCATAGGTCTTGACGAATTTCGGGCGGAAGCCATTGCTCATGCCCAGGAGGTCCGTGCAGACCAGGACCTGGCCATCTGTGCCGTTGCCAGCCCCGATGCCGATGGTAGCCGCCGTATGCAGGGCTTTGGTGATTTCCGTGGCGATATCTGTCGGGACACATTCCAATGTGATGGCGAAGGCGCCGGCTTCTTCCAGCTTCAAGGCGTCGGCAATCAGTTGCTTAGCCGTTTCGCTATTCTTGCCCTGGACGCGGAAGCCGCCGAGCTGATGGACGGACTGCGGCGTCAGGCCGATGTGGCCGACGACGGGGATACCGGCCGTCGTCATGGCTTTGACGGCTTCGCAGACACTGGCGCCACCTTCGAGCTTGACGGCATCACAGCCCGTTTCTTTCATGAGCCGGCCGGCATTGTGCAGGGCCTGCTGGGTGCTTTCCTGATAGCTCATGAAGGGCATGTCGCCGACGACCAGAGCCCGTTTGACGCCGCGGACGACAGCCGCCGTATGGTGGATCATATCTTCCATGGTCACAGGCAGTGTCGACGTATGACCCATGACGACATTGCCCAGGGAATCGCCGACAAGGATCATGTCGATACCGGCTTCATCGACGTTCTGGGCCATGATGTAGTCATAGGCCGTAATCATGGAAATCGGCGTGCCTTCCTGTTTCATTTTCTTAATGGTCAGATTGGTTACTTTCTTGTTCATGGTGAACTCCTTCCGCCATCGCAAGGATTCTTTTCAGCGTGTCATGCTGTTTCTCTGTAATCGTTTCGTTTTCTAAGGCTAAGTCTGCAGCGGCGCAGCCAAAAGCACAATAGGGCTGGAGCCATTTCTCCGGCATGACGGCCAGGTGTTTGGCAACGGTCCCGGCATCTCCGCGGGACACAGGGCCGGTCAAAGCCGTCTGCCACAGTGGACGCTGGCGGACATTGTCCATCGTCCCTTCGACGAGGGGCCGCAGCGCCTGGGATGCAGCGCCGGCACTGCCGGTCCAGCGGCTCATGAGCTTCTGGGCAATGGCCAGGGCTGTCACGACGTAGTTGGAGCAGAAGCAGGCCGCAGCATGATAGAGCATACGGTCTTCAGGGGGTACGAAAAAAGGCGTACTGCCCAAAGTCCGGACCAGATCTGCCGCAACGGCCTTGGCCCGTTCATCACCATCGACGGCCATGTAGATTCCCTTCAGGCGGTCTGCCGAAGGTTCGGCAAAGCTTTGCAGCGGATGAAGGCTGCCGACAGGATACCCCAACCGTGAAAGGGGCTCAAGAGGCGATAAATCCATAGCCCCACTGCAGTGAAATATACAGGTCTGAGGCGGCAGCGCATCCCCTGTCAGGGAAGCGGCCAATTCCCGGCTAACGGGAGCCAGGGCATCGTCGCGTACTGTGAGCAGGAGGACATCGCAGTGCCGTGCGAGTTCAGCACCGTCGGTATAGGCAGCAGCATGGAGGCGGCGGGCCATTTGACGTGTATGTTCTTCTGTGGAACAAAGGATTCCTTCGACATCGGAAGGAAAAGCTAATACAAAAGAAGCGCCGACTCTGCCGGCGCCGATAATACCTAAACGCATGATAACTCCCTCAAAAAAAAGCGCACTCCTCCCGGGAATGCGCGTAAAAAGCCTACGTTTACAAGAATTCGTCCCGGTCTTTCGATCCAAGCGATATGCTATGAAATTATGATAATAGTTGACCCGGATTTTTTACGGTACGGATCCCAAAAGATTCCGTCCAACCCGAATCACATGTACAGGATACTACATTTGTGAAACTTTTACCAATAACTTTTAGGAATAGAGTATGATAGTGGTTCGTGGTTCGTAGCTCGTGGTTCGTGGCTCGTAAAAGCACTAAGTACTAGCCACGAACAACTAGCCAATCGAGTAGGAGGGATTTCTGAGTAGAAATCCCGACCTCTCACACCAC
>ERZ791753.146-NODE-146-length-92441-cov-6.032505_pt1 | contig 92441 bp, 85 predicted proteins | sample MGYA00509951_ERZ791753 | MGnify/ENA primary metagenome ERZ791753 (study PRJEB30046, sample SAMN00792026) | human gut metagenome | study: EMG produced TPA metagenomics assembly of the A metagenome-wide association study of gut microbiota in type 2... | reverse complement strand
TGCTTCATCACCAATAGTAACAAATCTATAACCAAGTACGCTGGGATGACTGGGGTTAACAAAGTTTAATGTAGCATCCTCACCCCGAATTTGTCACTATTAGGAATTTTGTCTATCAAATTTTCAAAGTCAGCTTGTGTAGGAATAGCTCCAGTTTTGAATAGAGCTTTAATTTGTGCAAGTGTCATTTCTCTAAAATTATTAGAAATTAAATGAATTTGTATAATAGTTTAATCTCTAATAATAATTAGAGATTAAAGAAGTTTTTTGTTCCAAGTACCATTACGTAATCTATCAACAATAACATTATCTGGATAACTAAATTCAACAACATTATTACCTTGAACCATCAAATGTTGATATGTACTACCAGCGCCACCTTTGATAGTACATTCCAAAGCATAACCAATAACCCATTTGTTATTAAAAATTGCAGGATAAACATACCAAGTAATGTATTCACTACCACTACTGTATGTTACAACTCTCGGTGCAGGAGGATTATTATTATATCTATTAAATATTTTAAACCAATCTAAAGCTAAATAATTAATAGCTGCAACAACTTGGTTATCAGATGCTGCATTAAAAGTCCCACCTAATTCTTGATACATGTCCATAACTTCACTACTTGTTAAAACATGATAAGTTATTGTATCAGAATTAGTACTTGGACTATCAGTTGGAAAATAAAATAATAAAACAGGAACATTATCACCTAAATCATTATCCCAACAAGAAATAATTAAATAAGTATTGCTATCCCTATTATTAACAAATCTATAACCATTTACGTAAGGAGCACCGTTTTTATCACCATTACCAAGAACTAATGTTGAATCCCCCCCCCCATCGGGAATATTCATAACACTATCTATCAAATCAGCAAAATTAGATTGAGTAGGTATTTTTCCAGTTTGGAAATATGCTTTAAGAGCCTGCTTATTTATTTTAGTCATAACTTAAACAAATTTAGTTAGAAATTTCTTAATACTTGCAAATATACTTACATCTTCATCAGATGCAGTTTCAGAGGTTTCATTAATAGACATAGGTTCAACACTTCTTGTATTATCACCTACTCTAAAAATAGGATGACTTGTTCCATCACCTTGTATCTGCATATATCCAATACCATCAGGCCCAGCTGCTTGTGACACACTTACAGACTTTGAAGTAGCACCAGAATAACTTGCAGTTACAGTAGCAGTTTTTGCACCAATAGGATTATTAGCTGCTGTTAATTTATTACCACTTAATGTAAAACCTCCCGGATTAGTTGTTAAAGCTAATGTAGGAGTTGCACTTTCAGTTGTTGCTGTTCCAGTTGAACCAGATGTATAAACAGGAATTTTAGTTCTCGTACAACTTGCTGTAATAGTAGAAGTTCCACCTGATGCAGCAATAGTTGTAGGATTTGCCGAAATAGCAATATTCCAACTACCGTAATTATAAGATTCAATTTTGTTAGCCGCTTGATAAATATATATTGTTCCACTTGCAGATTTACCATTAGCCGACCAAGTAACAGCTTGACTTTTAACAGTAGTTTGAGCTGAAACAGTTGTACCCTTCGAAGAAGCAGTAGCAGTAATAGAAGCTACATTCGGAACAACATTAGCAGTTCCACTTGAAGCAGCTTCAGTAGTAACATCTTTTGTAGCACCAGATGTATATTCATAAGTAGTAATTGTAGCAGATTTATTCCAACTTTGAGTTCCATTTCCAGCAGTAGCAGTAGCAGAACCGCCAGATGCAGGAATAGTTTTATTTGAAATAGTACCAGCTACAATATTACCGTAAGTATAAATTCCACCAGATATAGACTTAACACTTTCAAGATTTTTCTCTTGATATAAATAATAATATGTTGTCTTTTTAGAACCCCAAGTTACTTTAATAGAAGCACCTCTATGTTCTGAATAAACAGTTGTTCCAGCAGAAGGACAAGTCCATGTATGTTTTGCAGAATCCCATGTACCAAAAGTAACATTACCAAAGGTACATTCATCACTAACATTAGTTTCAGAACTATCTCCGCTGGTATAATCATATATAGCAAAAGTATAAACCCAAACCGTACCACCGTTAGCTTTAACAGTATTTTGTCCAGTTAAAGGATTAGAACTTGTATATCTATTAGTTATTTCTCGTAATGTTTGAGAATTAGCTTCTTGTTTAATAACAATATTTGCAGAAACAGTTTGACCATCGAACGTATTAGAGAACTTGCCAGTTACAGTAATACTCCGTTCAGTTCCTACAATAGTAGTTCGATTGCTTGCAGTAACTGTAACACCAGATATAGAAAATCCAGTAGCACTTCCTGATAGAACTGGAGTAACATTATCTGTACTAACTAAATTACCATTACGATACGTTTTAAGTACAGCTGTAATATTTGCAGTTCCACCTTTTGCGACAATTTCAGTATTATCACTACTTAATATTAAATCATATGTATAAACAGATGCTTCTTGTTCAACAGTAAGAATAACTTGTTTACTGGAATCTTTTTTACACTTTCCAATAAACTGCATACTTCTCTTAGAAGTACCTTTTTGAACAGGTGATGAAATTTTAACAGTCTGATTTCCTTGAAAAGAGGGAGATTCAATACTAATTGAATCTCCACTCTCGTCATTCCATTTATTAGTGATAACACTCATAAATGATTAATTAATTTATTCAGCAGGCTCAAACGTCCATTCGTCATTAGACAGAACCTTAAGCGTTTGTGCACCACCACCGGCCGGAATAGTAATAGTAGCCGTAGTAGTACCCTGCGAGTTCAGATACAGATAGCTATCACCAAGAGCCTGAGTAATCGTAATCGTTTTAACAACAGAAGCACCTTCACCTTTGATTTCAAGAGTTGCGCTTCGAGTAGTGATAGTTTCATTCTTAGGAACTACAATAGTTACATCGTAGGTGTATTCAGCTTTAGCACCGGGGTCACCCGAAATAGCAGTTCCAGAAGTAGCAGTAACACTACCATTAACTTTATAAGAGGTTACAGCAGAAAGACCAAAATTAGTTTTCCATGTAAACGTGAGAATCTTCGAGTTTGACTTACCAATTACATGAATGGTTTCACCACCCTTTGCAACACTGATACTCAAACCATCCGGAGTAATGTACTCAGCAGCTGCTGTCTCAACAACAGTTACAGTAACACTATTCGACTTTCCAACAATTTTACCGGAAATTTCAGTAGTACGATTAGAACGACCTTTGTAAGGAGTCGTAGAATTAATCGTAATCTGTTTATTACCAGTACCAGTTTTAGGAACCCAAGATAAATAACTCGGAATAGTTGCCATTGTTTTTTTTTTTGGTTGATTAAATTAGTAACACGTTAATTACCAAATTCCCATTTAGTATCTTCATTAGCAAAGACAGTAATGGTATCATGGTAATTATTATCATCATTTAGTATAACAAGAGTTTTATCAACAGCTAATTCTACAACAGGTTCATCTATTGGCCAAACTTTTTTACCATTAAGCCACATATCAAGAACCTGCCGACGATTACCATTAAGCATTACGACAGCTTCCGTAGCTCGTTCAAGAAGATTAAGTTGTGCCATAGTTGTAGAATTTTATTAACTTTGTGGTGTTTCAAGAACAGTCACACGACTTTCCAAAGAAGTATAATTACTCTCTAATGTACTTACTTTACCACTTAAAGTAGTAATAGTTTCTTGTAATGTATTAACAGTACTTTCAAGAGTTTCTACTTTTGTTTGTAATTGTTGAACAGTTGAAGATTCAGCCTTAGTAGCTAAACCTTCAACTACAAAAGTAATTAACTTCTGAAAAGCACCAGTTTTCGGAGGCCAGTTTAAGGCACAAAATACTTTGCGAATTACTGATTCTTTCATATCATTAAACCGTTAATTAGATTCGACATTACCAACCCTAAATATAGGATGTTTAGTACCGTCACCTTCGATTTGCATATAATCAATACCATCATTTTCAAATACTGATTCAGGTACTAATTCAATAGTTGTAACACTATGATTTGCAAGATTATCATAACTTTGATTATATTCAGTGTAGCCATCACGTCTAACCAAAATTACAACCTTTGAATCATAAGTACCACTAATATGAGCTATACCTTGATAATCAGTAACAATAGTTTTAACAGTAGAAGTAAACCAACAACTAATACCTGAGGTAATAGGAACTTTAGTAACAGAATCTACAAATTTAAGAGCTATATAATCTTGACCTTCTTTCGGATGTAAATCAATATAATTGACAACAGCTTCAGAAGGTTTAGCTGCAATAAACAATGCAGGTTCAGTAGCTTCATAACGAGTATCACCTAAAGTCTTATAATTACGTTCGAAACCAATCGGATTAGCTTCACTAACATAACCATCTTCTGATGAATCACAGTTACCTATTTTTTTACCAGTTTCATCATAAATGGTATCACTAATCATGCAACCAGTTAAAGCATCCCGTGTACGAACTTTAATAAGGCCGTTATTATTACGAAGACATAATATCTCAACTGTTTTATCAGTATCAAATACTACTTCTTCACTACCAATATTATACCAATCAGAAGATAACGGTAAAGCATAATAAGTTATAACACTATCTTTATTCTTTGTGATTACCAAAGGTTCATCAGGTCTGGTTGTACCAACAGTAGTTCCAGTACTTGATATTTCTTTAATATCAGCAGCTAAATAAAGTTTATTACTATCATAAATTTCATAAGCCTTGATGGTTACAGAAACCTCTTCGGGTTCAGGCGGTAACTCTTCAAGTACAATAGTAACACTATGTTCACCAGTAGAATTAATCGTACCAGTTCCAGTGTTAGTTATATAACCAGTTTTAGAAGCTCGGAAATCAACACTTGTTCCAACTGGAGCTGTAACAGCCTCAGATTTACCAGCAGTCGATTCATCATTATTGAGAGGTTTCCAATCACTTTCAATACTGAGTTTATACTCAAACGTAACACCGTCCAAAGCAGTAGATTCAGTATTTACAGCAGTTGCATAGATAGTACCAGATTGAACTGGAACTTTATCCATTTCAACAGTAACTTCTGCGGTAGGAATTGCATAAGTTACCAGTTGTTCAACCTCTATATAACCCGACGAAACAAACCTTAAAATTCGGCTCGTATTGATATCTCCGATGAGTTGTAGCGGCGTATCTTTTGTAACTTGACCTAATATACCACCCGTGTCTTTATCATAGACGTATGCGGCTATTTTGACCTTTGTTTCGCTATCAACTACCGTAAGACTTACAACACCTTGTTCAACTGGTAGAGCTGTAAGAGTAATATCGCGAATTATATTCTCATCTAATGTAATACACTCTTCGTAAGTTTCATATCCACTTGCACCAACTTGAATTAAAATATCACGCGGGTCATAAGTTTCATATGTAAGAGTACCAGTACCTTGAGCAATAACTACATTAGAAGGTTTATCAGTAAATATAATTAAAGCATTATCAGGAGTTGCATTTACAGTTAATGTCTTTTTAGTCTTAGGTGTAAGAACAACATTAATTGTCGTATCTTCAACACCTACATCGACATAAACATCTTTTGTAATGTAATTCTCTTTTTCTACAATATAATGTAAACGACTTTGAATTAAACATTCAAGACTTGCACTGCCAACACCTGCCGATTCTTTACCTTCCGAATTAATCATTCGTATAGTAGAATCAACCGGAATAGCTTCAATCTTAATTGTTATATAATCTTCTTCATTTCGAGGAATACGAATCCAAAGTGTACCATCTTCAAACGTAGTAGGAATTTCGCTTGTAACTTCAATTTGATTAATACTGTTGCTACGAACATGATTATTGTGTTCTACAACAATACCATAAATCTCATTAATAGCATCTACAATACGTTTATTATCAGTAACAAGTTCTTCAGAAGTTTTATCTTGCTTATTAATAAGCAAACCTTGAAGTTCTTGAGCTTTTTGTTTTAATTTCTCAATATCACTTGCGGCTGTTGGTAAACCAACTTGTGCGGCAGTAACTCTATGAGGATTATCATAATTACGAATATGAGCATTGAAATTATCTTTGTCATTCTCGTAATCTTCTTTATCAAGTTTCTTGTTTATAGCAGCCCAAACATCTTGAAACTTTTTATTAACTTCTGTAACATGATTGTTAATCCAAACATTCAACTGTTTGAACCAACCTTTAACCCTATTTTCAAGAGCATCAATGTACTCTTTTTGAGGTCGAGATACAGGTTTATCCATATCGGCAGTGTTATCAACATTGCCAAGACCAACTTGTTCTTTTGTTACCTCATGAGGATTAAACTTATTATTAATATGTTCAAATAAAAGTTTTGTAAGTTGTTCAACAGGATTTAAGTCCTCAGCTGTAAGCTCACGAACATATACTTGAACATCAAGAATCTCATTAACAGCATCATTAAAATCAAAATTGGTCTTTACATTCGTCCGATAAATCCACCAAGATTTACCTTCATGAACATAAATACCAGTAAGAGTAAATATCTGATTACTTATGATACCTTGTACTGTAATTGTATGTATAGAACGAACAATCGGTACAAGTATATAAAGATATTGTTGAGTTGATTTAACCCACGGAACTTTATATTCATAATGTCCTACATCAATATTTCGAGATTCAAACTCGGTAATCTTTGCAGAACTAATATCAGATTTTTCAGTTAGCTTAAATAGAGCACTATTATCGTAAGCAGTTACATTAGTTAAGTCTATTTCAATCCTCTCCTTTGTCCTATATAAATATAGGTGGCCGTTCTTTCGATAGTACATATATAATGTAGGAACTGTTTTAACACCAGCACCTTCACCATCTACTGTACCAATATATTCTCCGGTTTGGCCATTATAAACACTCGGATATACACCATCTTCAAGTACACCGAGCGCTACAACATTTCGAAGATTAATTACTGCCATACCAAGAACAATAACGAAATAAATACTCCAACTACAAAGTTAATAATAATAGGATGAATTTTAAGACCAGTTATTGCTTTCTTTCTTGCAGCTTGAATACCACAAGTAATGATTTGATAAGCTAATGTAATCCATAAACTCATAAACCAAGTAGCAACAGTAGCCTTAAATAAAATACCTACGACAGTAGCAATGACGAAACCAATAATAATATCGTCTTTATGTTCTGAATAATAACCACTTAAAAAAGTAGTTATTTTATTCCATATTTTCTTTATCATAATACTAATCGTATTTATTGTTATATGACGATTAATAATAATAATGGTGCAACTTGTATGGCTCGGCCTGCGGCCTCGCTCCCCGGTGGGGCAGGAGGTTGCACGCCCACTTGTCACATAACATTAGCATCATTAAGAGAATAACTCCTAACACCACAATTAATAGCATTAGGAGTTATCCTTGTGGTTACATTTTTAACAAATCAATTTCTTACTTAATGAGTGCTAATACTCCTTCAAGTGCAGTAATTGCAGAAGTTTTAGTATTGTCAATAGCAATAAATTGAGTAACCTGTAAACCCTCTGTATGTAAATTAAATGGATGTGTGAAATCAGCACGAGAAGTAATTACATAAGTGTCATACATAACACCCTCGGTAGCTGTAAAAATATCACCATAAACACGGTCATATTCCTTGAAATTAGGATTATAACCTACACCAGCAACATCTGCTTCTTTCTCAAGTTTAGCAACTTGGTCATAAGTACCAACCGGAGTTTGATTCTCAGTACCCTCTTCAAGTGTAGCACGAAGAATACCATCAAACGTCACATAATACTCAAAACCTGCGGCGCCAGTAAACGTAACACTTGCTTCGGTAAAATCATCAATCGTAATGCTATCAGCACCAAAACGAGCATTAATCTTAATTAAAGTCTTTTCAACTTCAACTTTCAGACGAGCAATAATATCAGCACTTGCTTCGTCAATTCCGTTGATAGTTACGCTGGCATTGTAAACTTCCAGAGGATAACCACCAAAAGAATTAATAGGCTTGCACGAGATGATAACCTCAGCATCGAAACCTTGATAACCAATACCACGATTAGCTACGAGATTCGTAAACTTATACGTTTTACCAGCAGGAGCAAGATACTTTTCCTTATGTTGCTTCGACCACTTAGGATTAATCCAAACGCCGCGTTTAACTTTGCCATCACCAAGACCAAGAACAAACTGCAACATTTCGTCATCCTTGACATCCGAAGCAGCTGCAACGACTTTACCAGCCGAATTAAGAAGAACAGCTTGTCCGCGAGTCAGCTTGCTAACATCATTATTAGCAAGTGTTGTCAGAAAATCATTTGCGACAATTACACTTTTCATTTTCTATTCTAAATTTGATTGTTGTTTAACAGCACTAAAACTGTCATCTTTAAGAACAAGAAGAATATCGCTAACTACACTATCTATGAAATCAGGTGTAACTTCCATATCTGACATTTGGTTAATATCAATATTAAAAAGACGTGGCTTCTTAATATATGAAATCTTAACCGCATCAACACAAAAATCATCACCATAATAAACAAACAGCCTATCATCAACAAGTTCACTTATTGGATTAAGATGTCTATTTTTATTACCATAGAAGTTATTTAGAGTAGCTCGAATATTTTCGGTAGCAATTAAATCATTTTCAGAAAACTTATTTCCTACATTTACGAACTCGTCATAAGTAGTATTATAAGTAATAACAGGAATGTCTGTATCATTAACTTTTAATGCAATTTCATCTTTTGCATTAGAAGTAATAATAATACAATCTTTATAATAACGACCAATCAGATTCTCCCAATAAACATTATATTCATTAGAAAGAGCTTGACGTAATCTATCACAAGTCAAACCTGCGATTTCATACAAATCAATCTTATCTGAATCACTATCATAAAGAGAAAGAATATCTGAAATATCAATCTCATTCCCATTAACAATAATTTGTCCATTAAATTCATCACCAGTTAAAGCGATTTTAGACAAATCAATTAGATGATAATATAAATTCTTAACTTCATCATCAGGATAAACTTCATGTAAATTCTCAACAAGTCGAGCTTTGCCATAAGTTAATCGAGAAGTAGAAGAAATAAGTTTTAGATAATCACCCGGAAGAATAACGAAAGCTCTATTTGGATAATCCGCATCTTGCTTATCACGTTTAAGTTTAAGCCACGGTGTTTCACGTTTTAATGATTGAATATCATCTACACGTTTTTTACTATCTTCAAGACCTTCGCCTTTATAATTAGTTTTCCTATTTGATTTAGTTTGTATATATTTAACGGCAGCTCGATTCAGCATCATATCAATAAACTGAGGAGCAATACTCCGATGTCTATTAGATGTTATTTGCTGTATTCGTTGCTCTATTTCGATGTGTAACTCTTTTACCGTTTCATACATGACTAACCTTTCAAACTACGATACTTCGCGTTCCACTCGGCAACAATACCTTTGTTGTTATCATTCGAGAAATACGAGATAGCATCATTAATATTATTACCAATAACATTTTCCGGATTAGAAGCATCGACAATGATAGAACTATTCGGAAGTTGTCGAATAATATTCATCCAAAGATAAATAGTAATCTTAGCTTTCATCTCCAGATGTTTATCATCAACAATACTAATAAACTTCTGCGGGTCACTGTCAATAAGTTCAAGAAGAACAGATTGCTTATCATCGGCAGTCATTGCCATAAATTCCGAATAATCGCCTACGCTACCTGTCGATACAACAACATTGTCAATAAGTGCGCTATTCGGATTATTAATAAGTTCTGTATATTTCTTGAGAGCATCAGTGCGAAGTTTCGTCCGAGCAGCTTTGAGTGCTTTACGCTCACTATCCGAAGTAAGATAAAATTGAATATTGACGCTTTTATTAATGTCTTCAACTTTATTAGCAACTTTGCTATTTAAAAGGCAATATCTCCAACTAATATAATCGGGAATATTAACAAAAGTAACATACTTATAAAGTTCCGTTTCATCAAGTTCCTTAATCCGTTTCAGAACAATAGCTTCAAGTTCCGAACCAGTTTCATTCTTAATCTTATCAGCTTTTTTAAGTTTACCAATAAGTTCGTCGATATTACTTTTCAGAGCAGGATTACCTAAATCTAAAACGTAAGAAGTATCGAACTCTAAGCCATGAACAGGAATCTCAAGAAGAAAATCATTTAAGTATGTAGTGATTCGTTCTTGCCAAGAACTATCAATAGGAGATACACCAACAACAGTAGGAAGAAGAACTCGCATTTCCTCACTACGGCTCAGCAGTTCATTAACAGGACGAATAGCAGAACCAAGACGAAGAAAGTCAGTTTTAAAAGCATCTTTATTCCGAAGTTCAAAAGAAGAAGGATTGTTCCTCCATTCAATACGAACTGAACGATTAACTTTAATCATATTTTTAACATTTTAAGTTATTCAATCTTTTATATGTTAATGAGTAGTAATAACCTTTCGATTATTACTACTCAAATTGGGTGTTTAGTTCAGAGCTAAATCAAGCCAGAACGAAGTAGTAGGATTATCAATATTGATACCCTGCGAACCAAGAACTTCATAAGAAGCAATATCCTTCGTATCCGACAGTTGAGTACCACTTGCAAGTCCCCACGAAGCAGGCAGTTCAGCCATACCTTTATAGACACCTACTTTATATTCACGACCCTCTTCACAAACAAACTTAATATTACGCTCACCATTCGAACCCATAGTATGGTCAAGGAATACAGCACTATAAGAAGTAATAGGCAGACCTTGATACATATTACCGGCTTCACGGTCACGACGAGCACGAATACCGTGGTCGAACATATCAACAATCTTAACAGTAAGAATCTTACCATTAAACATCTTATAACGGTTAAAATACTTACCATAAGACATCATCTCACCATCGCTCTTAATCTCGTTATCACCAAGAGTTACAAAGTAATTCTTAAGACGAGCATCATAATAGATAGCATCATTGAACATTCGTGCGAAACCTTTACCGCAATAAAGAACAAGTTCCTCAACGGTAGAATCAATACGATTGTCAAAGATACGAGTGATGATACGGTCGAAACGATTAAGTGTCAGAACAGAATACGTTTCATAATTACCAACGGCCTTGAGAATATCAAGAACACCAGCACCACGAGGAATTGCCTCACCAGTCTTCTCATCCTTTAAGTGGATAATACCATTCGAATCGCGGTTGTACTCCGAGAACCACAAGTCCTCTTCGAGCATCTCGCGTCGCATGATTTCCCACATCTTCATTTCGTAAGGCATCCACAGACTACGCTCACCACCGGATGCAGTATCAAACGCAATATTAACAACCTTATTACCCATGTTACCAGCAATCTCTTTCGAGAAACGATAGTAACCATACTGATTGGTTGCCTTGCTAAACGACTGGTTATTCGAGCGGTTTCCGTCAGACTTGCTACCCGGAATAGTCGAAGCACCTAATGCCCAAATAGCACCACTAATGAAGTCTTTTGCAACAGCATCAGCCGAGATAGGAGCACCCGACATATTGGTAAAACGATAAACGTATCCACCAGTCGAAGTAGCAATACCCTCATTCTGAATACGCCATTGCATACCAGAAGGAGCAATAGCCGTGTGCTGATAAATAAACCAATTATCCTCCATTTCAACCTCAACAGTTCCGTAAGGCTGAATAGCAGTTTTATCAGATACCAGCTTTTTCAGACGAGAAGTAACACGCTGACGAGGAGCAATTTCCCAAGTATATTGAGTATCACCACCATTCAGCTTAACTTTTGTTGTAACAGCACCTTGACCCTCAGTAAGAGTAAGAAGAGGATACTTGTCACTATCCTTACCCCAAAGATAAGTAAGATTACGATTAAGTTTAACAGGGTCAATCAAATCAAAATTCAGAAGCATATTAGCATCTGTATATTGATTCGAGTCAAATTTCACAGTTCCAATTTCACGCATTGTAAATTAGATTTTTGGTTAAGTTATTATTATAAGGCAAGAACATTTGCTTTATTTAATAGGTAAAACAATTTTATCATCCTTTGCAGTCTTTTGAACTCTGGGATTACCATTGTTTTTACCAGTCTTACTTGCTAATGAACGAAGACGTTTAACTTCTTTTTTAGCAAGTTCAGCTTTAATCAGTTGGTCAACTCCACCGTCAAGATTCATAATAAATCGCATAGCCAATTCAGCAGGATTAGAAAGACGATTAATTTCATCAATCTGCGCTTGACTATAAACCATTCCATTAATCTCTTGAACAGGACGAGAGAAATAATCAAATAACTCTTGACGAGAAACAAGTTTCTCACCATCAGTTGTCTTAATTCTCAGACCTTCTTTCGGAAGAGCGTATTCTCCAATCTGACCTTTAACAACAATTAAATCATAAAGACTACCCGGTGCATTATGAACTTTGACAGTACCGTCATCTTCATAAGAAACACCAAAGTATTTAATTTCCTTTTCAAGTTCAGCCTGCATTTCTCTGGCCTCACGTTCACGAATTGCTTTAATCTTACTCTCTTGAGTTTTACGCAACCAATTAAGACTTTCAGTTGCATCATCTTTAAGAGTATTATTTGCTTTTGCAAATTCAACAATTCGTTTAGCACGTTCCGGAGAAGTACCTTTTTGAATTTCAGCTTTATAGATTAAATCAGCAAGTAAGTTATCATCATCTTTGATTTCAACTTTACTATAATCTACATTTGCTGAATAACCTTCGATTGTACCGAACTTACTCTTATATTCAACAAGAGCTGCAATATCAGGATTGTTAGCTAAAAATTCGTTAAAACCTTTTGCAAAACCCTCCCGTTCACCAAGAGCTTTTACAGCAGCTTCACGTTTAGCAAAACCTTCAATCGTAGGTTCAAACTTAACAGGTTCACCTTTTTCATCTTTAATAACAATGCCACTGGCTTTTGAAATAGCTTCGATATAATCACCGTCTAATTCATTAGGCTCTTCATCAGACATTGTATCAATCTGTTCTTTTGTGAACTTAATTTCACCGTTATCATCTACGGCGTTTCCGTTATCATCAAGTGTGTAAAGAGTACCATCAATTTCTACTTGTTCCGATTCAGTTTCTTCTTCATCATTACCAGTAGAACCACCCTTATCACCTTCTTCTTCAGCTTTCTTATGAGCAGCTTCCTCTTCAGCTTTACGTCGTTCTTCAGCTTCTTGAACTTCTTTAGCTTCCTTAGCTTTACGTTCTTCTAATTCTTTACGAAGACGTTCTTGTTTTTGCTCCTGAGTTTCATCATCAGGTATAACAACTTTTTCAACAGCCATATTAGTATTTATTTATAGTTGAATATTATTACATGAACAAAGATATACCATATATAATATATTATCAATAATTATAGTAGCATTATCTTGCAGGTTCTCTTGCTCTCCGTCGATAATTCTCGGTCATCATTGCTTTAATTCTTTTTGTAACTTTATTCTATTAACATCAGAAGCAGTGTAACCAGATTGAGCAGCCATAGCTTCATCTTTATCTATATTACCATTTCCATTGGTATCGACTTTAAGTCGCATATTCCAAATCTCCTTTTCACCTTCTTGTTTAAGAACTTCAAGATTAACATCATGTTTTCTATCAAGAGCATTTTGTTGAGCTTCAAATTCTTGCTTAGCTGCTTCACGTTGACTAACAATTTGTTCAACTTCTGCTTGAGCTTGTTGTTGAACTTGTTGCATTTGAAGTTCATAATCTCGACGAGCTTGAATAGCTTTCTTAATATTCTTAGCAATAGAAGTAATATTATTATTCTCAATAGCTTCAATAGCAACTTCAAGTTGGTCATTCTGACCTGCACTAAATGCAAGTTCTTTCATCATGTTCAGCTTATTCTGAACATCGGCATTATTACGAATATAAATTCCAATATTACCAGAGAAATCAGAAGAACCATCAATATCAACTACAACAACTTTATTAGTTGTCGGGTCTACATAAGAACCTCGTTTACCGTCAATCCAAGCAAACTTACTGTAATCAATATTTGCAACATAATCACGTTCACGGAAAAGATTGAAACATTCAAGACTCCAAACACTTCCGGTCATTGCTTGAGAATAATTCGATTCATTAACAGCCTTACCTGCATAATCTTTAGCATCACCGAAGCGAGCATTATTCATATTAGCTGCTTCCCAAGCTTCTGCTTTCAAACCTTGTTTAAGATTATCAAGCATTTGAATATAATTCGTAATAGCACTCGTAGCTACTTCTCGAATAGATTGTAAAGCATTAGGTTGTGCATCAGAATCATCAAACGGTAAGAAACTATCTTTATTCGCAACAGCAAGACGTTCCTCGGTAGTCATATCACTACTATCAGCGAGAATACTTTCAGGGAATAATAGCCAAGACTTAAACTTAGCTACTGCACGTTCTTGTTGTAAAGTATAAATACGATAAAGAGCAAGATAAGGTAAAACACGGAAAGGAATAGGATTACGAAGATTATCTTTATGTAAACCTACAATACCATTATAAGGTAATTTACAATCACTATAATTGTTAAATCTTTCACGTTGAACTTCGATAGGTCGCGGCTTAATATAAATACCACTATGACAACCACCTATACGCCAACCTTCCCAAACTTGATTTATCCATTCCCATTCAATTTCAATATCACCAGCAGAAGCATCAAATTCATAATCCTCATCTACAACACTTTCTACAACATTTCCTAATAAATCTCGATGTTTAAGAATACCTTGTTTAATTTCAGTTTTCCAAACATAATGATAAATATCAATTTCTTTACCATATAATCGAGCTTCACTACGAAGGGCTTCTGCATTAGTATGTAAGATAGCTTTACGTTCAGCGAAATCGGTTTTATTGAAGATTTGAACTATACCATCAGGAGCATCATACTTAGGAGATACAGTATAAATATCTTTAAGATAATTCATTTCTGCATCGGTAAGCTCATCACGGAATCTATCAATGATTTGCGGAATAGTCATTCGATAAACACGAAGTCCTGCATCATCATCTTCAATATATCGTTGACCACTTTCAATACGATAATATTCAAGAGGAGATATTACTTGAAGATAAACATCACCTTTATAAACTTCTCGATAAGTATAAACCTCTTCACAAGCCCACCAATAGAAATAGCATTGTTGATACTTGTCTTTCGCTTCAACAATAGTATTAATAAGTTCAAGACGTTTTTGAGTTGTAATAGTTACATCATCAATCCAATCGTTAAGAACTTCCTCAATAATATCGTTAAGTTCACCTTGCTTAATTGTCTTTTGACCAGTATTAAATCCTGTTTCATTAAGACGATTAATAATTTCTTGATTACAATAAGCCATTACTTTATCAGCAAGAACTTTATTGCGAGCAAGAGTTACAGAAGGGTCATTATTAAATACTTGATAATTAGAGAACATATTAATAAATTCTCCCATATATCGTTCTTTAATAGGAGTAAGAAAATCTACATCACGTATCTCACCATACATGACAGCTTTCTCACCAACCTTATCAATATAATTCCGAAGAACATATTCATAAGTCTTAGGGTCTACTAAACCATTAGCAGCATCAAGAAATTTCTGTGTAACAGTTTTATCATTCTGACCAATAGCAAGATTAATCCAATAATTACAATTAGGAATGTACCAAGCTTTCGTTTGTTTTGTAGCAGTACTTGCACGCTGGTCAGGCATAACAAGTGGAGTTGCTCTTAAATCACGTTCACTCATTTTAGGAATCTATTAACTTTACGACCAGTGTTATTAGTTTTACTTTTCGAGTTAGCTTCTCGTTCAAGTAAAAGAGAATCTTTACGAAATTCAAACATTGCAACGATAGCCGAACTTAATCGGTCTGCATTACGTCCAAATATAAATCTATCCAACTCTAATAAGAAACTTATATCATAAATTTGATTAAATCTATATATTGGTGTATCGTCGGACGTTTTTCCGACAATTTCGTATAAGAAATCCCGCACCATGCGCATACCCTCTAACTTAATATCGCCATCACCAATGACAATACCATAACCAGTAATACGAGGGCCATCAACACTTCGATTAATATAACTACTTGGGTCTTTCAACAATTTATCTCTATAACCCCATTTCTTGAAATTAGTAACAAGTTCACCAGTACCAGCCTCATAAAGAACTTTACAATTCCAACGTAAACAAGCATAAAGAACAAGTTTATCGACAGCTTCCATAGTATCAAGACGACCACAATAAGAAGCAACAAGTCGTTTACCCATGTAAGGAGTTTTACTGTTAGTACGCATCCACACTTGAAAACTTGCAAGTGAATTTTTTGTACTAACTTCTTCTTTATTTTTATCTACACGATATGGGTCATAAGAAATAAAATAAAGACTACCATCATTTGGAATAGGAGAATAAAACTCTCTTATACAACCATGAACATCAGTCTTTGAATTATGAGGTACATCAGTTATATATTCATGGAATCTATCGGAACCAAATATAGCTCGTTCAATACATTCCTGTTTAGTAACAAATCTAACACGTCCATCATCAAGTATATACCAACCATCTTCATAAAAATGATTAGACTTATCATATTTAATAGCGTTAATATGATTAGTAAGTTCCGGACTGTGAAAAATGTTCTCTTGTGTGTTCGTAAATGCCTCATTAGGACTGTTAGCACGTTGACCTACATAAATATTATATTCACCAGCATCTTTCTCTTTTTCTGCACCACGTTTCTTATCATAATCATCCTTCCAAGAAGCAAACAGTAAAGAATTACCATCTTCTATAAAAGGTTCATAATCCCATATCTGCGGAAAAAAGAAACCACAAACAGCATGTCTACTATTAGCATCCCAGATATTTTCCATAGGAAGCATATCATTCTTTCCGGGATTATAAAAACAATTACTGAAAGCTTCCCAGTTAGCACCTTTTGTACCACCCGTACCATATACACGAATAGTACCAATTCTCATTGCACCTGATTCACTATTAGACATCATAACATCTAATGCCTTTTGAAGATTAGGGCATTTACCTGCTTCCTCAAAATCAGTTTCAATAGCTTTCTTACCTACTGCGGCACTTTCATTTTTACCAATAGCAACACTTAAAAGTTTACTACGAAATCCGAAAGCCTTTTGACCTTCTTTTGATTTCTTATATCCAAGTTCAATACCTTTATCAAAGTTCTCACTTAAATAACCTCTTCGCCAATAAGTTTTATCTTCATACCAATCAAGATTAACTTTAACCATATAAGATGTAGCACCTTTTTCAGTTAAATAATCCATTTGGTCGGCAGCAAGTGTAACAGTTACATTCTTATTTGCGTTGATAGTATTAGCTGCTTGACTACCACGTTTATATGAAAAACCTTTACGACGAGCTTTTGCCTTACATAAGTTACAACTATTGTTAGCAATCAGCTCGTCAATCTTAAAGTTCCAATAATCTCCATCCCAAAATCGAGGAAAGCCTTCAACAGTATTAACCTTAAATCTTCCCTCTTTATCTAACTGTTTACGTTCCTTTTCATTAGGAGCACGTTCGATACGACCATAATTAAGATAATTATAATGGTCGCCAGTTATACGAACTTTATGAAGTAAAGCCTTACGTTCAGCATCAGATTTGGCTGCTAAATAAGCAGGAATATCTTTAGTGTATAATTTACAATATGCTTGAACACCTTTAACTCGTCTATCCATTTCACGTTGCCAAAACTTTACGGCATTAGGACTATCATCAGGTTCAAGACAATAACATCCATGTTTTTCATAAAAGTCTGCAACACGACTAAATATTTCAGTACCTACAAAGATAAAGTCTATCTTCATAAGTACACCACCACTTTCACCTATAAGAAAATCATTATCTCTGTCAATCCAAGGTTTACCAGTAAAACGACAAATACTTGAAGATAAAGGTTTGTAACTTTCTTTATCTTCAAGTATATAATCTATAAACGGACTTCGACCAGTTTCATAACCATAACGATTGTCTTTACGATAATGTTTCTGTTTCGTTAGGAGCGTTAGATGCTCTATCATTTGTTCCGTCATAGCTATCTCTATATTCAGCTCCACCACGAATTGATGTTACACCTTTTTCAATCTTATCCCACTTATCATTAAGCTCAGTAAGACTTTCAACTCGTGCAGGAATTTCATTAGCAATTTTAATAATCTGTTTAAGAGTATCTTCACAAAGAGCTAAATCTTTCATTTCAAGTTCTTTCGACATTAAATCTTCTATACCATCAGTTAATGTACGAACTAACTTACTTGAAAGATTCAAAGATTTAATAGTAGAATTAATTAAATCTTCAACAGCTGTAATATTAAGATTTGATTTTACAAATTCAATAGCAGATAAAACAACTTTATCAGGTAGATAAGATTCATCTAAACCAGCATTAGACTTAGCATAAGCATAAGCTTCTTTTTTAGTAAGTCCTGCTTTAGTTACATAACCTTTTCTATCGGATAAATATAATATAAATCTAAATTCTTTTTCTGCAAAAGATTTATCTTTACTATCATCGCGAGCATATATCTGTTGAAGTAAAGGATATTGAAGTATTTCTTCTACATCAAGAATTAGTTTATCATTTTCTATCTTAAATCCATGTACCATACATTATCTTATTTCAGCAATACCTTCTTTAATAAAAGGTGCATTACTATCTGCATCAGAAAACTTATTATGTTTGAACTCTTCTAATCTAATCCAATCAGCAGTACGAAGAAATTCAAATATCATATTTCCCATATTCTGAACAAACTTTTCATTTTCACTTAATTCTAATTCACCAATACTACTAAGCATTTGATGAACAAGTTCATGAAAATATGTATTCTGCATTTGTGTATTAGAAATCTCAATTCCATAATCTAATGATTGTAATTGAATTATACCATTAGCAATAGAAGATTTACCGAGATTTCCAGCGTTTTGTTTATTTTCTGTAATAACAGTTATAATATCAACACCAGCTAATACACAATTTTTAGGAATATAATTTTTAATTTTACTCATCGACTTGATACAAATATTAATACAGCGTTCAAAGCAATAGAACCAGCTGCAATCCAACCATTTCTACGTTTCTTTTTTCGTTCAACTAAATATCTTTCTTGATAATCAATTAGTTTACTATTGAGTGAATCAAGGCCACCAAAAGAAACAACCAAAAGACTATCACGAATAGCAATATGATAAGACTGGAAGGATATAACGCTATCTTGTACCTTTTGAATTTCACTGGCAGTAAGATAAAGTTTTTCATATTTTTCACCTTCAAGAAGTTTTATAGCTAACTTACGAGTTTCTTTCGGAGTAAAAATAATAACTGTATCGCCATCAATCTTGTATCTTTTTTGCGATATAGCGGAGAACGGAATCATCACTAATGATATTACTATCATTAAAATCACTTTCAGCTTTCTCATAAATAGTAATAGTTTTTTGTTTAATTCCTCTAAGACTATCAATAACAAATTGTTGTTCATTAATAATCGTATCATATTTCTTAATGAAACTATTAAGACTATCTCTTAAAGATTTAATAGTTTCATCATGTCTTTCAATACCTAAAAACTTACGATTAATATATCTACCAAAATAAGTAGCTCCAATACCAATCGCAAGAATCAAAACAATATAAAATATATATCGAACAGTATCTTTCATAACTTACAAATCTAAATCCATTTCATTAATAAGAACATAAGATTGAGTTCCTTTACCAATTGCCTTATCAAATAAAGGAATAATAATATCATTCCATTGATTCACATCTTTGATAACTTGACAACCAGCAGAATAAAGACCAATCTCATCACTTACTTTCCAGCTTGACGCCCTATGTAAATTAATACCAAACATACCAAAGTCAGTATTATCGGTAATATCAATTTTGTCATCTCGATTATTGTCACGAATTACTTGACAAGGATTAGCTTGAACAAGTGCTTTATATTGTCCTTTATGTTTACCTATTTTCCAAAGAGCTTTGTGTACACCTTCTCGAAGAACTGCACAACCTTTATTATTAACAGGAGTTTCAAGATTTAGATTACTTGGGTCAGTAGTAGCTTCAAAAACCATACATTCCCATATATTAAAATCTCGTTCATAAAACATTACAATAACATCATTATAATGTTTAGTACAAGTACTTTTAGAACGAATACCCCAAATATTAAGATTAATAGGATATTTATCATTTTTCCTAAATATAGGATATTCTAAATCTTTCGCAATTTCAATAAGTCTATTTGGTAAATCATTTACATCAATAAGTTTATTAAATAATGCGTTATATTTTGATTCCTTAATTGCTTTCATATTTGTAATACTTTTTGTAACTTGTGTGGGCCTCGCTCCGCTCGGCCTTTCGGGTGCTCCGCACCCTCACCCGGTGGGGGAGTGGGTTGGACGCCCACTGGCGACACCATTTGTATCATCACTTATAACACTTCTATCGTCCAAACTAAATTTTATAGTTGCCCACGATAATTACTATTAAAAATCCTAATAAGATTTACTGCAAGTTTACCACGAGTATCTATATAATAAATCTTAATAGTTTTCATAATTGTTGAAATTCTTTATATATAATTTGAACATACCAATATTCATGTCTAATAACACTAATTATCTTAATATTTGGATTATCATCAAGCCATTCGTTTATACGTTGTTCAAGAGCATGAACCCTTGCAGTTTCATCACGAAAATCAGAATTCTTAACATCTATGACTTTACAATGATAACGATATTTACGATTATCTTTCATAGTTTAAAAAAGTGTTTTAGCAGTTTTATAAATATGTTTACTTGAATAATCAGTAATCATCATTCCGACTTCATTTTTAAGATAAGGAATATCATACATTTCTACGACTTCCTCATCTTCTTCATTTTCGTCTTGAAATTGATTCTGAATAGTTCTAATATGACAGAGAATAATTCCTATATTTTTATAACCCCAGCTCTCAACAAGATTAGCATAAGTAGAAAGTTGCATTGCATAATGATTACCTATACTATCAGCGAGGTGGTCAAGTGGTGCACCGAAATATTCCTCTTTATAAATAAAATTATTGAGGTCAAGTGTACCATCAAGTTTCTTATCATAATAACCACTTTCAAATCTAATTGGAGCCTTATTAGTTTTCCAGTCTAAAATAATAAATTCCTTATCACGAATTAAGAGAATATCAATAAGACCGGAAACAAGATTTTGACTATCATAAACACCAATCTCAGCGTAAATATGATAGCCTTTAGTAACAAGAGCAGCAATCAGATTAAATATATCAGGATACTTTTCTCGAATACCAGTCTTAACAAAATATTCAAGATTAAGTTTACCGTATTTATGACTACCAACAATATCATCTATCGTATAGATTCTATCATTGATAAAACCATTAGCGTTCAGCTTATATCCATTACAAGTCTTAATAGCAGTTTCAAGGTAATTATGTTTCTTTGTTCCTTTATCACAAGCCTTAATAGTTTCTTGTTCCCATTCCCAAAGAATTTGTTTCTTAGTTTTACCTTTATATTTTTGATATTTTGGATGTCGAGGATTCTTACCTATACGTTCACACGCTGCGGCAATTTCTTCTTTCTTAAATTCTTGTGTATATTTACCAATAAGAGTAGTAACAGATATGTAACCATTACCTAAATCATCTGTGTACTTATGTTCCTCTTCATTAAAGTACAGTATTCTACCCTTTGGCAAAATCTTTTCTGAAACGCATTTTCTTCCCATCTTCTTCGGCAGTTCTACGTCTACGACGATTAGCAATATGATAAGCAATAATCTTTGCTTTACGTTCCTCTCGACTTAAACCTTCAAGTTCCTCAGCATGAGTTTTCTTAAAGAACTTAGCTGGACTGTATTCAAATCTACCAACACGAGGAACACTGACAACTTCATCTCCTCGCATCATAGCTTTGGCAACACTATCCTTTTGTGTTCTTTCTAATAACTCTAATACTTTCGCCTTTTGGTCAGGTCTTAACTTTTCCCAAGCCGCAACACTTCGTTTATAAGAAGCAGGTCGTCGAAGAACATAAGGTTTAAGATGTTTTTCAATACGTTCATCTACGAAAGGAACTAACTTATCATAAACAAAAGGATTAAGCATATTTTAATTATTAACGGCAGGAGATTCAATCCAAACACCTACGATAGAATATTCATCCACAAGAACAAACTCACTAAACTTAACAGTTCCAACACCAATAATAGATTTACCTTCACGATGAACTTTCTGTTTAGCTGCAAGCGTTTGAGTATCGCCCGGCATTTGAATAAGAGTAGGAATACAACCGTTTTCCAGTTTTACTTTATCTCCAATATTAAGACCTTTGACATTTTCGGCAATAGCTCTAACAGTATAAGATTTAGCTGGAATCTTATTAATTTCCTCGTTATTAAGAATATTAAGAGTAGATACTTCAAAATCTGCACGAAGAAGAACTTTGTTACCACGAGGACTAAATGCAATTTTTGTTTCCATAGTTTTATTTTGTTTAGGATTTACATTATTATAACTACGAGTACAAATATATAATATAATCTTATCCCATGCAAGCAAATCTAAATAAATTTCAAACTGAATTAATAAAATTATCACTATCAGAAGCAGAATTATCAATAAGTCTAATAGTAATTACAGTATTAGCGATTGCAAGACCTCACGAGTGGGCGTCCAACCTGCTCTCCCACCGGGAGTACACAAGTTAAAACTAATAAAATCCCTATTAAAAGCTCTTCAAAGTTTACCATTTTTTGCATTACCAGTTTTCCCACCAAAAGAATCAATTTTGGCGACATTAGTATCTTGACCAGTTGCACTATTAAAATCACTAATTTTTGAACTAATTTTTTCGTTATTAAATTCGTTATTAATTACGTGATTATTTGATATAGTTTCTGAATTACGAGTTGGAATTTGTATATATATTATATATTCATTATTTGTAATAATATTACTTGTAATATTATTACTATATATAGGTATATGGTCAATTAATTCAAAAATTCATTCAAAAATTACGGAAAATAATGATGCAAAAATTGTAGATTTTAGTGAAGATAGAGGTTATTTTACAGGTAATTTTACAGGTCAAATTACAAATAATATTGAAATTATATTAAAAATTTATTCAAAAATTAAGGAAAATGATAATGAAAATAATAAAGATGTTAATGATTTTACAAATAAAAATTTTGGTAATTTTAATGATGGTATAAAAATTAAAAGAAATAATAATAAAATTTTTAATAAAAATAATAATAAAAATTTTAATGTTATACCTACTATTTTAGATATTAATAATGATAAAGAAATAAAAGTTAATTTTATTACGGATTTTTAAGATAATTTTAATGACTCTTTTAATGAAAATGATGATGATAAATTTAATAATAATTTGGATATTAATGTAAGTGTTTTTGTAAGTGAATATAAATTGTAATAAAAAGTTATAAAGATTTTAATGAAAATGATGATATCAATAGTGATAATAAAATGAAAGATTAAAATAATGATGTAAATGTTTTTACAGGTATCGGAAATAATATAAATGTTTATATTGTGGAAGTACCTAATGAAACTGCCCCGTCCATTCAAGGGTTTGCGAAGCCCCCCGCTTGAGATTGCAGGAAAGAAAAAAATAAACGTTTCCTGAATAGTCTAATTAAATATTATTCAACTATGGCAAAGCAAATCAAAGAAGCAACTGAAACAATCGTTAAAGTTGTACGCATTAGTGGTAAAACTAAACCGCTGGCAATTAATGGCAAAGAGAATACCGATAACGTTGTATTCTTGCGTGCTTTCGATGCCGAAAGCGGTGCGAAACTCGACACACCGTTAAGTATTACCGAAAGTAGGGCAAAAATGTTCGGTTTTTCGTGCCTCTGTATTAGTGAGGAAACAGCCGAACGAGATAACGCCGGAAATATGGTTGAGGAACTCAATACGCTGACGAATCCGCCCAAGTATTACGAAATGACATTGCGAATAATACCGAAAGGCGAGCCGGGCGAATGGGGTTACAAGACTAAGAAGGCCGTGAAGGTGGACGGCAAGGAATACAAAGCGGGCGAACTTGTTCCCTATCGTACTACCGGAACAATGATAGTTGAAGCAATCGGAAAAGAGTACAAAGATACTGATTTCAAGAGTGCCGCGATTAATCGTATCAATGGAGCCGCAAGCGCTGCCGGTGATATGGCATATCGTGTCGAAACTTTCCGCCTTATGTTCGGACGTGTTCCGAATATGGCTAACGAGGAAGATAGAAATATCTTGCTTTCTCTTCCGGTAACACACTAAACAAGTAGCGTTAAGGATGGCGAACGTCGTAATGATGTTCGTCATTCTTTTCGTAAATTACAAGTTTCATTACGACCAACACTTTGATTTATATTACGACCAACACTATTAAAACTATGAAATGGTTAGGATTTATAGCATTAGTTCTAATTGAATCATTAGCTATATTCGGTTTATCATTAGAACAAATAGGATTTACTGTTCCACAAGCGATATTAATTTCGTGTTATGTTGTGTTATTAATTATCACAATTACGGGATTTATTATTGCGCATTTTGTAAATCTACAAAAAGAAAGAGAAAATGAATTTCGAATTTTAGTAGAAAAATTACGAGGACAAGAAGAAGCAATTAAAACAGTAAAAGAACAAGTGTTTAGAATAGGACAAAATGTATTAATTTCAGAAGAAAAACTAGAAGATATTAAAGAAGAATTTAAGAGATTAAAATGATGTGAATTAGAGGGATTAGTTGCGGAGGTATTATCTCCACTTTTATCTTTATCATTTTCACTATCAGAATCTCTAATTTTAGGCAAATAGTATTCCAATCATTGTAATTATTGATTTCATAATAATAACTATAACAATTTTCAGTCTTTTATTTTCTATTGAAATTGTAATAACAATCTTAATAGATTTTGTTATAGCTTTTTCTTTTTCATTATTATTATGATTTCTTCATATTACATTTATAATATTTTCATCATCATTTGTAATAGAATTTGTAATATTATTTACCTAAATTCTTTCGTTATCTTTTTCATTCATTTTATCATCTCGATTTTCATTATTAATTAACATTGTAATTGTAATAGAATTTGTAATAGAATTTGTAATAGAATTTGTAATATTAATTGTAATTATTTATTCTTTACTTTTATATTACTTATCTTTATTATCAATTATATTAATTTTAACATCATTATTATCATGACTTGTGCTATCATTGGATTTATCATTTCCTATTTATTTGTTAAATTAACAGTAGGAAATTCAGTAGACATAACTGGTGAACCAGAGTTTACACTAACAGAAAAACTACAAGCATCATTTCTAATATTCTTATTCGCAGGATATTGGATTGTATTACTTGCAAAATATCTCATTTCATTAATTTAATCAACTATGAACACAACAGAATCTCTTAAACGAAAAATATCTGCATTAGAACGTATAATCGTTGCAGGTATGGGTAGTATTACAATGCCTGATATGATGGCATTACATAAGAAATTTCCTACATTAGCTATCGAAGATATTTATGATATACTTAGTTCGATAGAAACATCTGCATTAGGTACAACATCACGAGAATTTATTCTCATATACGCAGAAGTAAAACTTCTTAGTTTACGAAAATCTAAAACTATTGAAGAAGCAACAGAACAAACTCGTGAAATATCAGAAAAAGTACAAGCTCTCATATCTCGTAATGAAGAATTAAATGACCGACTTGAAAGACAAACATCTTATATCGGTAAACTTCAACGAGAACTATCAACATTCAAATCAGTAAATAAAAATATTAAAATAGTATCTCTCGTACTATTATTCTTACTGATTGGTCAAGTTATAGCACATTTTACATTATAAATTTTAACAATAATTCAATTATGTCGAACAGTATGTTTTTTCTTCCTTGTATTTGTATCATCATTTGCTTTATTATTTCTGCTATTACTTATACCTATAATAAGGCCAAAGATAGAGCAGTTGATAAAGCTATTAATGATGATATTCAAGATGGTTTTGTATGTTTGGGGGATGTTTATATTGATAAGTATTCTATTGAGTCTATTTATTTAGATGATAATGGACATCTTGTTGATATTAAAACAAACTATAATCAATATTCTTATCGTTTTACAAGTGAAAGTTCATATCATAAATATCTTGATTATCTTGAAGATACTTGTAAAATTGATACAATGATTCATAATCAGTATTAAGCAAATATGAGTAATTTTAAAGAAGCTCTCGCACAGGATTTTATCTTCTTACATGGAGATAAAAAATATAGTAAAGAATATCAGTTTATAGCTTGCGAACGTTCTCGTAACGAAACTCATGTAATTGTTGGTTACGCATATCGTTGATTTTCTGATGCCAAAACTACTGTTTCTCAATATGCTATTCCTATTTCTGATTGGGAAGATAAAGAGAAATTTATCACTTTCAATGATTATGTAAAAGAAAATCTCACAACAGGTGAAAAATATAATTTACATAATATTAATTACTGTCTTAGTATTAATGCTTTCTTTATTGAACATTTAGAAGATAGTATGAGTACTATTAATGAACGTAATCATCGTAAAAATCCACCGTATAAATGTTGTGATAAAGAGGTCGATTATTCAGATGATGATTTCATGGAAATATATGATTAACATAAAATAACTAATGTTATGACTGCTAAATTAATTGTATCTGTTAAAGAAGTAAACGGTATTGCACAAGTCGTTTATTGTGTTAAAGAACGTCGTAGAATTTGTCGTAACAAGTTTGCTCAAACTGTTGCTGAATTCAAAGCTAATTATCGAAATGGTAATAAATAAAGTGGTAATATTGTAATCCGCTCCACTCCGGCCTGCGGCCGTCGCTACGCTCGCCGGTAGGGGAGTGGGTTGCACGCCCACTTGTCGCACTAATCATAATATTACTATGAATACTGATTGTTGTTCTAATATTCAAACTATTAATGATATTTTATTTTTTCCTAAATCAATAGAATATGCTGGAGAAACATTTATGTTTAGTGTTTGGATTACTTTCAAAGGTAAATTCTGTATTGGATATAAACATATAAGTACTCGTGATGCTATTATATCTATTTTGATAGGAGAAAATGTATCATACGGAAGTTATATGACTGTTATTAAAGTCAATGGAATAGATAAAGAAATTGAAACTATTATAGCTGAATATATAACTCCTAAAGAAGCATTTAATAAATTACATGAAATTGTAGTTACTAATGACTATAATTGTAAATGGTAAAGTAAAATTAATATGAAAGTATGGGAAGTTGCTGTTGAACTAAATATGAATTCTTCTAATGTTGTAAAAATTGAAATAGAAGCATCCACTGAAAATAAAGCTCGTGTTAATGCTGAAATTAAAGCTCGTAAGAAATATAATACTAACTTTGTTAAATCAGTAAATGTTAAATACTTAGGTATTTACAAAGAATCTTAAAATAGTGTTAAACCATGTTATGTGAAATTATATCTGAAACAAAAGGTACTATTATTAATTTACCTATACAAGGTGATATTAATGTTAGTCGTGACGATTATATAGAAATCAATAATGTTCGATATGTAGTTCGTCGAAAAGAATATATTCTTAAAACTGAAACTGAACCTACTGGAAGACAAGTTTATATTACTCGAATTGTTATTTATGTCATGTAAATTATGCCAAATTTAGAAGATTGTGTTATTCAGTTCGAAGACCCTAATCCAACAATGACTCGTGTCGAAAATGCTCCTGCGGGTATTGGTGCTGATATAGTATTTCCAAGTGTGGAACCGGAACATTTACGAGGTAGATCATTATCTGCTATTAGGCCTATGACAGTTACTGAATATAATAGTATTCATGCAGATAATTATAAAACTGAAAAGAATACTGGAAATATCATTCTTATTATGATTGTTGCAACAATATGTTTAATTAAAGTCATTAGAGCTGCGAAAAAATCAGATTAGCTAAATATGACTACTGAACAAGAAAAAGATTTTAAGAAAAGAGGCATATATAATGATATTATTCTGATGACAAATCTGACGATGATATATTGTTATATTATGTTCTTTGCTCTTGAAGAAGTTGTTAATATCTTTGGTAAACGTTATCGACATTCAACCAAGTATTATTATAATATCGTTCGAGAAGTTCTCGATAGAATTAATTGTGATAATATTAATTGTTTCAAAACAAGTCAGCAAGATGCTGGTCAAATGGTTTTGGATGTTGTTAAAGAAATCGAAAATAGACTTGTTTTTGATGATAAACAGTTATATATCCTATTTGTTATTAATCAAAAGGCTTACGATAATATTCATAGATTTGAACCTGAAGTTACAAGTATATTTAAGAAACAAATTGAATACATTTATCGTAAACTAATTGATTATTGTCCTGTAACATTGGATAAAGACAAAATGGCTATTGCAACTATTGTCATTAATCAAGTTATTAATAAAATTAAAGCTCGTGAGGAATCTAATGGTTCACTCACTATTATATATGATGATGCAAAATAAATTTCAAGATTTGTTTGGTCATACCATATATAATTATTATATTTGAATCATAAATAATAAACAAACAAACACAAGAACTATGCCTTACATTATCACTCGTGCTAACGAAAATAATAAAGTTGGTAAAATGGGAAAAGGTCGCAAAATCAGTCATGTTCAAACTATCGTAGTCGGTGGTGATAAACGTAATAAATGTCGGCCGGTATATCGTGTAACGATTATTCACAAAAATAATAAGTAACAAATTAATACAACAAGTTGTAAATACATTATCATAATAAAATATGTAATGGGTAGAAATCCTCGATAGGCAATCCAGTATTAAACTACTATTTTTACAACTTGTTTTCTTGAACTATGGTGTAATGGTAACACATGAGATTTTGGTTCTCAGATTTCAGGTTCGAATCCTGATAGTTCAACTATTATAGATAATCATGGCAGAGATATAAATGCAACCGACCGTGTGCTTGGTGATACATAAGTCGAGACTTAACTGTATTTTAGGCTGGTGTAAGTCCAGCTGATTATCTATAATTACGCCGTGTTAGCTTTAATGGTAGAGCAGCTGACTTGTAATCAGCAGGTTGTAGGTTCGAATCCTACACACGGCTCACATTGGGATTGTTGTGTTCCAAATGTTGATGTTTTGAAATGGACATCTCGGAGTACTTCTGTTGTGATAATAGTGGTACTCTTTTTCATGTAAATTCTAATCTAATATATAATATTATGACTTTAATCACTCTACCTTCTGGAACTGTTTTAGCTAATGATTACACTCTTCCGATTATTGTTATTAGTAAAGTTCTTATGGCTAATGATACTAATCCTCACGCTAAACTGTATCCGTATTATTTTACAATTATGTATGCTAATGGAGTTTCGATTCCTATTATAGCTAAAACATTAGCAGAAGCAGAACTTGATAGACAAATAGTTGTTAAAGCTATTACTCCTACAAAAGATTCAAAAGTGAATTAACCATCTGTTGAGATTAAAAGCTAAATTAAAATTCATCGAAAGACTAAAAACAATAATCAAACAAAAGATAAAACTATGGAACAGACACAAAACACTTGCAAAGTAGCAATTAAGTTTAGATTTACAGTTGGTTCTTGTGCTGGAAATAATTATTCCAGTTGGGGCACACTCAAAATCGTAACTGAAATTAAACCTACTATTTTGTTTCATAGGTCAGAGAATGGTGAAAAACATAATCTGATTGAACAAATAGCTACGGATAAAGTTAAAGAACTTATTAAAACATCTGGCAGTAATATTGTTGATGTTGAGATTCATTCTGTAACTCTTCTCTAATATAGTTGACTACGAACTATTAATCGTGGTGGTTTAAGGCGAGATGGTGAAATAGGTAAACACGAAGGACTTAAAATCCTTTGGTCAGTAATGACTTTGCGGGTTCGATTCCCGCTCTCGCTACAAGTGTCCAAATGATGGACGCGAGTGTACCAATCCGAGTACACAATCTTGCAGACAAAGCTGTCAAAAATCTGCGAGTTAAAAATGTGACAGTACTTATGGATACTTATAAGGCTAACGCTGGCGCCAAGCGGAATAATATTATGTGAGTTTCAACACATTCATTTAGTAATGCTGTTGTTAGTGCTGACGAGCAACGAACAAGAAACGAGAGTACTCCTCGTTCTTGTCTTTTTAATGATGACGAAACCCGCGCGACAAGTGGGCGTGCAACCTCCTCTCCCACCGGGGAGCGGAGCGCTGGGCGAAGCCCAGCAGCGAAGCCAACTTAAATTACTACTAAATTAACTCTTAATTAAATATAAATTAAAACTATCTAACATTATGGTATGAGTAAGCAACCTATTATACAAGTTCATAGTTGTAGAACTTGTAAGTATTGTAAAAGTAAAACTTCGTATAAATCACGAACTGAACGAAAGACTTATTATGAATGTGATAAGACTAAAACTATGATTACAGAAAGTGTATATCAGACAAATGATTGTTTAATTTTTATTAGTCGTAAATAGTTTATGCCTAAACTCAATGCTAATCAGATAGACAAATATCTTAATCCGAAAGATAACGGAGATAAGAGAAGGTCTAAACCTAATAGAAATCTTCGAGAAGATAACAATCAAAATTATAGTAAGAAGAATGATAAACGTAGGCCAACAAGTCGTAACCAGTAAAGGTAGATATGGTCGTGTTATTGATGTTGATAATTCATCCAATGAACTTAAAGTATTAGTTAAGATTGGTACTAAGAATTATTGGATATTAGAAAGTCAATTAACTCCTGCTACGCATATAGTTAGGGTTAAAGTTGAATACGAAATAGATTATTGTGGTAAATCTATTACCGATAGTCTTGAAGTAGCCCTAAAACGTGATACTGTTCTTTACAATGATAATGTTAATTATTTAGCTCAACTTTGTAAAGATAAAGTAGAAAGACAATTAGAAATGGAAGTAAAAGTTAAACAAATTAAAATTTCATAAGTGCTATGACATTTGACTTAAAAGTTATTACTATTGAAACTAAACCTCGTGCTGGATACTTTATTCTTGACGAAGGTGAATTTTCTACTGTTAAAAAGGTTGTACCTCAACGTAGCGAAGTTTATCTTGATAATGGTAAAGTATTATCTATCGCTGATGCTTCTAAGAAAGTTGCAAAACTTATCGGTGAAGTTACTACTGAACAAGAGGATAAAGTTATTACAAAAACTTATTCGATTATTCATAGTGATTTCAGTGGAATCATTCGCGGTTTGTATGATACGATTCCTTATGGAGATGATGTTCCCGAAGAGGATAGAAAATATAAAACGCTTCGTGATGCACTGTTCGCTGGTGTAAAAGTCAGATATGAAGGTGCATTTGAAACTATTCTTACTCGTACTGTTGTTGATGAAGTTGTTGAGATTTCAAGTCTTTCTGTTGTAGACAGGTATCAACTTTATTCTCGTGATGATAGAGTTGGTGTTGTTACGAAGTTTGATAAAGATTCTCATTGGTTCCAAATTAAACTTAATACCAGTGGTACTGTTGTTAAGTGTAAACGTGAAGATTTTACAAAACTTCATAATGACAATACTATACAGATGCTTCATACTTTATGTTCTCGTTGTGGTCGATAAATGGATTTTAGTAAACTTAAAGGACTTGTTCCTGTAAAGAAAGCTAATATCAATAGAGATTCAACTAATCGAACAAGAAGTAAAACTTCAAATATGACACCTCATGCTATAAAGTGTGAGGTGTTTTTTTATGATAATAAGTTTTATGGAATTGTTGATAATGAACGTTACCCTATTGATATAACAAATGAGGATTATCAGAAAGCTACATTTGCATTTAGCACACCTGATAATGAACATTGGGATTGGTTTACGATTCGTCCTTTTAGTGTTGCTGAAGCTGATATTGAAAATTTGAAAAAGTATTGGCAACTTATTGTTCCTAAAATGAAGATTTGGATTACTCTTGAAAATGGAGTAGGAAAACTTGATATGGAACGTATTAATAATCGAAACGAAAAAGTTTTCAAAAGATTAAGTCCAAAATATTATGCTTCTCGACGCAATTAAAGAGTATTCGGTGGTCATGCCGGAATTACTTCGATATTTGAAGAAACGAGGATATGACCCCGGATATTTTTTTACAAAGTTAGACCTATCGCTACAATTCATAATAATATTCGAGTTTTTATTACAGAACTACGATATTGTTATGATTACAACCCCTAATGTTATGGGTGTTAGAGCTTATGTTAATCGAACTACTGACAAACAAGATGTAATATTTGTTTGTCCTACTCCTGAAACTTATAAAATAAGTAATAATCATTATGAAACCCTTATTAGTAAGGCATTTGAGTATATCCAAAACACTGCATTTTAGCCGATATGGACGCAGATAAATTGAAAAACCTTACAAGTGTTAAGGCGAACAAAAATAAGCCGTCAGCAAGGCCAAAACAGGCCGCCACGGGCGATTATTCGCAATTATATCCGGGGCAACAGCAGGCTATCGACAAACTATCTGATTGGTATTTTAGTAACGAACTTGAATGTACACTTGAAGGTGTCGCGGGTAGCGGAAAAACTTTTATTCTTAGATATTTTCTTGAGAATATTGTTAATAAATCTTATACTATTACGGCTCCTACACACAAAGCTCTTCGAGTTCTTGAATCTCAAGTAGGTAGAAAAGGTATGACTTTGCATAGTTTGCATGGTCTTAAACCTAATATTGATTTACAGAATTTTGATATTGAGAATCCTCAATTTGACCCTCTTAATCCAAGCAAGATACAAAATTATAATCTTGTTGTGATTGATGAATGTTCTATGATTAATAAGGATTTATTTCAACTTAATCGAAATCGTGCTACTACTTATAATGTTAAGATTCTTTATGTTGGTGATCCTCTTCAGTTACCACCTGTAAATGAAGAAATATCTTTAACATTTGCTACTGTTAAAAATAAAGTTGTTCTTACTGATATTGTACGACAAGAAGAAGGTAATCCTCTTCTTGAACTATTTAGTCTTTTAAGAGATGATATTAAAAATCAAACAAATACTTTTCTGAATTATATAGTTCGAAATAGGTCTAATATACAAGATGGAATTGGTTATGAAATTATTCCACGAGCTATGTTTAATCAAAGACTTATTGATGAATTTAATTCAGATACATTTCATAAGAATATAGACCATTTTAGAATTACTGCTTATACAAATAAAGCTGTTTCTGATTGGAATAGTATTGTTCGTAATAGTATAGTTGGTAAAGATGCTGATATAATTCATATTAACGATTTAGTGTTATCTTATAATACTATTGTTGATGAGTTTAAGGAACCAATTATTCTAAATAGTGAAGACTATATTCTTGAAGATATTAGACCTTATATTAGTGATGAAGGTATTAAAACGTTTGCTGTTAATCTTAAATCTATGTATGATGGCCATATAACTCAACCATTTCTTATCGTAGATACAAAAGATGCTTCGTTTCTTAAATATAAGGAAATCCTAACACATCTTTATAATAGAGCAGCTAATCGTGTTCAACATGGTTGGTATGTTTATTATAAGTTTAAGAATCGTTTTTTAACAAATCTTAAATTCAGTATTGAAACTATTCAAGGAACTAAGTGGATTAATAAAGACATAGATTATGGTTATTCTATGACTGTTCATAAAACACAAGGTTCTACTTTCGATAATGTAGCAATAGATTTGACAGATATTGTTTTCCAAAATACGAGATTTGGTCGTAGAGAAAATGATATTGATATTCGTAATAAACTTATGTATGTAGCTCTATCTCGTGCTCGCAAAAGTGTTATTATGAAGTATTAAACATAATCTTATTAATCAGACTGTTTCATCTGATATTTTTAATAGTATTAATATTATGTGTAATGCTTGTGAAAGATGTTATTTATCTATTGCTAATCGACGAATACCCGGTGGGGGAGCAGGTTGCACGCCCACTTTGAGGCGTACTATTATGTTTGTTGGTGATACACCAACTATTACAGATTATAAAACTCAAACTATATTTAATGGTCGTTCAACTAAAATAGTTAGTCAATTCATTAATGATTATAAACTAACTGCTTGGACTATTAAATCAACTCTTATTCAATGCGTTTGTGCTGAACCAACTGAACATTATGCTGAAACTTGTTATCCAAACTTTATAGCAACTATTAGGAAATATAAACCTACTATTATTGTTGCTGTTGGACAATTTGTTTATCAGTTTCTTAAAGAAGAAAAATATAAAAGTATGGCATCTGTTGTTAATAAACCAGTTAGGTTTAATGATGCTATACTAATTCCTATATATTCACCAGCCTATATTATGCGTAACAAATGTTATTCAGAATATGTTAAATCTTTTAATTTAATTAGTAACATATTTGCTGAATTATGTAAAGAATATCGTTATTACAGATAAAGTAGTATTATTATGAATAATGCTTATGAATATGATGTAGAGATATATCCTAATTTATTTGAAGTTACTTTTATACCTAAAACAGCAGACCAAAAACTTATCGACGTTTATAAAGCTGTTGATATAAGATGTCTTGCTATTAAAAATGGTAAAGAAGGTAATCTTGAAGAACTGAAAGAAGCAAAGGCTAAATTGTTGTTAGCAATGGGTGCTAAACAATTTGTTATTTGGATTGATTATACTACTGGTAAGTGGAGAAATGATGGGCCACTTATCATGGATTTCTTTATTCAACATAAAATTCTTACTGGTTATAACAGTAATAATTATGATAAAATTATGTTGGATATTTTTATTAATAATTATAAATATCTTGATGTAAAAGGTTTTAATAAGAAAGAAAGTAAACATATTACACAAATTCTATATGACCATAGTTGCGCTTGTGTAGATTTTGGTAAAGGATATAGTCGTTTACTTAATTTCAAGAAATATTACAAACGTCCTTTTACTGATTATGATATTCAAAAGATTTTGTATCTTGATAAGACTTATACCAGTCTTAAACAAGTTGCTATTTGCTTAAAATGGTATCGTATTCAGAATCTACCGATTGCTTATAATTGTAGAATTAGAGAAGAGGATATTTATGATATTTGTGATTATAATGTAAATGATGTTCTTATTACATTAGAACTGGAACGTAGTCAAAAGGCTGAAATTGAACTACGAGAAGATATATCTGAAGAGTTTGGAATTGATGTCCGTAATATGTCAAGAAGTTCTATTGGTAAAGCTATTACTACATCTCTTTATGAGAAGTTTAGCGGTATTGATAGAAAAGATTTTATGGATACTAAGACTGATAGATGGAAAATTAAAGTTTCCAGTATATTAAGTCCTAAACTTAAATTTCAAACTAAAATTCTTAATGATTTACTTCGTACTGTTGCACAATCTACTATTGTTGTAGGTAGTACAAAAGATGAAGATAAATTTAAGCATGAATTTCAATTTGGTGATGCAGTATATACTATGGCTTTGGGTGGTTTACATAGTCAAGATAAACCGGGATTACTAATTGCTTCTGAAATTGGTGCTTGTATTCGAGATGCTGATGTTGCTTCATTTTACCCAAATGGTATTCTTTCTTATGATGTTTATCCTGAACATCTTGAAAGAAATCCTTTTAGAGCAACTGTTGGATATACAAAAGACACTCGTGTTGAAGCAAAACATACAGCAAGTAAAGAACTAAAAGAATATAAAAAATTACTTAATGAAATAAATACTTTTAAGAATAATCATGTTAATCAATCTATTATAGATGATTTACAGGCAAAAGCTGATGCTCTTATGAAATCAAGTAAACGTCATAAGATTAAAGCTGAAGGTCTTAAAATTGCTATTAATAGAATGTATGGTGCATTTAGAGATATAAATGATTATCTTTATGACCCTAAATGTACTTATAAAGTTACTATAAATCTACAACTTTGTCTTTTGATGCTTATTGAAGCATTGGAACTCAAAGGTATTAAAGTTATATCTGCTAATACTGATGGTATTGTTTGTATCATTAAACCTGAACAAGAAGCTGACTATAAAGCTTGTTGTGATTGGTGGCAAGAATATAATAATTTTGAACTTGAATTTACTAATTATGAAAAGTATCTTCGTAATGATGTAAATAATTATATTGCTGTTAAAGAAGGTTTTCAAGATGCTTATGATAAATTGATTGATAAAACGCCAGAAGCAATAGCTGAACTTGAAGATATTTATATTAAACGTAAAGGTCTTTTTATTGAAACTATTGCTTTTAATAAAGGTTATGCTTATCCAGTTGTTCCAAAAGCTCTTAACCTATTTCTTTTATATAATGTTCCTTATGCTGATACAATAGAAAATCATATTCATAGTAGCAAAGAAGCTATTTATGATTATTGTATTAGTCAAAAGACTGATGCTAAATTTAATATTATATATCGCAGTATTGTAAACGGTGAACTTCATGATGAAGAACTTCAAAAATCTAATCGTTTCTATATTGCTGATATATCATATTGTAGTGGAACTATTATAAAAATTGATAAAAATAAACCAAGTAAAATTAATCGAATTGTAGCTAAATGTAGTGTTCGTCCTTTTAACGATTATGTTGAGGAAGATGATTATCATATAGATTTTAGTTATTATAAAAAAGAATGTGCTAAGATTCTATATGGTAAAAATAAGAAAACTGCTGGTATGGTTGCGGTTCAAGGTGATTTATTTGGTGCTATGTCTAATAATAAACATTTAGAGCCTATTGAAAGTCCTGAAGAAGATGGTTTGTTTGAAGTTGATTTTGAAGATGACAATGTATCGTTTATTAATCCTGCTAATGACATTCCTATTAACAATACTATCTGGGGTATGTATGGTTTTTCAAGTGAAGAGGAATATAAACGTGCAATAGAAAATGGAGATTATTTACCTTTTTAATAAAATACTAATATGAATGGTGACCTTGTATATCATGAAGTTGATGGTCTTGCAATAGCTAATATTAAACCAGTTAATGTTAAAAATCATAGAATTGGTTTGCGTGTAGCTAAGTTTACAAGAGAGGGAAAGTATATAACTACTTATGCTTCCACTAAAGATGCTGCTAATGCTCTAACTATTGAGCTAAAAAAAACAAATCCTAAACAGGCTTATTACGCTATTGTTAAGGCTTGTACTCCTAAAGGTAATTCTAAAACTGCTTATGGTTATCAATGGAGATATATTAGTCATGATGGTGGTATTGTAAAGCGTGATTGTGATTGATGTGTTATGCACGAATTTGATGAAATTTGTTATGATAAAACAGTAGAGGAATTACAAAAGGAAATGGTCTTTCAAATGCACTTTGGTAATTGTGAAATGTTAACACAATATATTATGGATTGTATTGAAAGACTTAAACGTGAAAATGCTCCTACTGTTTATTGGAGATATTAGAGTATGGATAAGTTCGAACGTCAAGAAATATCTTGTAATAAATGGCGTGATGCCAAAGGTCGAGGTACTCTAAATCTTATAATGAGATTTGGAAAAACACGAGTAGCAGCTATGATTGTTGGTAAGCTGATTAAAGCTAATCCTAATCGAACAATTATGGCTATCGCTCCAAATGCTGTAACTACTAAAAATCTTGCTGATAATCTTACTGAATTTTGTCCGAAAGAACAATGGATTGATATAATGAGTAGTAATACTCTTATTAATCATGTAAATAAACTTAAAATAGAACGAAAGCTTCCTATTAAAGTTGATTTACTTATTCTTGATGAAGTTCATAAGTTATTACAAGGTGAAACTCTCATAGCTATTAAGAATATAGAATATAAATTTATTCTATGTCTTACTGGTTCTACATTAAATAAAAATCAATTATCTATTCTTAATGAATTAGGTGCTCCAGTAATTGATAAAATTACTGAAATTGAAGCTGTATCGCAAGGTTGGATTTCAAATAGTACAGAATATAATTTAGCTATTGAACTTGATGAACATGACAAAATTAGATATGCTAAATATTCTGATATGATTTCTGAAACTCTTGAAACATTTGGTGGATTACATAAAGTGATTAATCAAGAGTTTCGTAATAAAGTTTTTGACAGTGATTTTGCATTAGTTCTTGCATCTTTTACTGGTTATAATTATAAAGATAGAAATGGCAGTAGTACTTTTATTAAACCTACTGTTATTCGTAATATGTTAGCTTCATTAATGGGCTGGACTCGTGATATGCCACTCGATAATGATTATAATAAACGAATTAATAATCTTTGGAATCCCGATAATATTTACGAACGTGCTAAAAAGTTTAAGGACTTTGTTAGACAACGTAATGATATTTTAATTCATAACAGACCTAAAATTAATGCTGTTATTGAAATTCTTAAAACTAATAGCGTTCCTACTATCTGTTTTAATGAATCAATAGCTATGGTTACTGATTTAGCTGATTATTTCAGTAAAGATGGTATTCCTTTTCATAGTGCTATTGAAAGTAGGTATGTAATTAATCCTGAAACTGGTGTTCCATATACTTATAAGAATGGTGAACCTAAACGATTAGGTAAAACTTCTCTTAAAAAGTTAGCTATTGAAGGGATTAAGAATGGTACTTATAAATATTTATTTACTGCACAAAGTCTTAACGAGGGTTTAACGATAGAAAATATCGAACAAGTCATAACGACTGGTGGTAGTTGTAATTCTAATACTCACGGACAACGTGTCGCACGAGGTAAGACTTATAATTATATGAACCCTAATAAGAATTGTGTTATTATTAATCTTTACATTGATGATTTCAAAATTGGTGATAAAGATGTTAGGTCAAGGGACAAACAGAAGTTAATCCAGCGTCAGCAAGATTCCGAGAATGTTCCGATATGGGTTAATGATATTAGTGAAATTTTCGGTTAATTTCTTGCTATTTTCTTTGGTGGTACAATTATAATTACTATATTTGCGTATGGATAAACCACAAATGAAGCCAGTCGAAAAGACTGATGAAGATGTGAGTGGTGCTCTTGTTAATACAAGAAGTAAAAATGGAAGTGTTGCTTTAGCTGTTAATCAAATTAATTCATTTGAACAAGCTGAAGCATTAGCAGATTGGATTGCTCAAAGTCCTGTTTTTAATAAAGGATTTAAGGAGCAAGTTCAGAAAGAAGATGGAACGAGTGAACTTGTAGTTAATAAGAGTGCGATTGTTACATGTTTGCTGTTAGGTAATGAACTCGGTTTTACTCCTATGGTAAGTGTTACATTTGGTAAGACACTTGATAGGGACGCAGCAATCAAAGTTGAACGTGGGCGGTCTATGGGACTTAATCCTATGGCTGCTATGCAAAACATTTACGTTTTTAGTACTTCTCAAGCGGAGATAGTATATACTGGTATTCATGTTGTTAATAAAGTCCTTACTGATGCCGGTATTAAACGTAAGATTCTTGAAGATGGAACTAAACCTTTTTACATATATAGATATTGTAAAAAGGAACTTGCAAATGAACTTGTTGATTATAACAAAGAAACGAAAGATGATTTTGTTGTAATTAATGATGGTCATACTGCTGATTATATTGATAAACAAGTACAAGAAGGTAAAATTCCAATTATTAGGTATGCTACTCGTCGAGCTCTTGTAGAACTTACTCGTGGTGATGAGAGTATTGCAATACCTTATACTTTACAACAAGCTATTGATGCAGGTTTGTACGTTGGTACTAAATCTGACGGTACTGAAAGTAAAGGTAAAGCTAATTGGAACGCCCATCCGGAAACTCATCTTATTAAAATGTCTATCATGCTTGGTGGTAGAATTATTGCAAGTGATAAGTTAAATGGAATTTACGTTGATAGTGAATTACATCAAGCTGTATCTATTGCAAATCGTCAAGCTGAAGATACTGAATTTGAAGAAGTTCCTGTTACAGAATAAAGTAATGCAAATCTATCATTAATCTATCATTCATAAAATATTCATAAATTAAAACAAATTACAATTATGAAAAAGTCTGTTTTTTCTGCTGCTAAACTTGCTGGTCTGACTGCTGTAAACCGTGGTACGAAGTCGTCGAATGATATTCGTCCGGCAATTACTACTGCTCGTGGTATGAATAAGTTTACGATGAATGCTTCGGCTTCTGCACTTATCGGTTGTGGTCATGGCGACCGTGTTGTTATGTTTGCTATGCCTAATGCTGATTCGATTAATGAGCGTTTCTTTATTGCTCTTTCGGCAGGTAGCGAGGGTTGCAAACTTGCAAGTGCTGGTAATACGAAAGGTACTGGTCGTCCTCAGTCGTTTAATTACGCTGGTGTTTGGTCGCAAATGCTTATGCAGGATAAGGATGCTGCTCCCGTAGGTGAGCGTGTTCTTGCTGATAAGGGTCTTATGGAAGAGGTTGAAACTCAGAAAGGCCGTGACGGTAAGATGTGTACTGCTGTTCTTGCTACCAAGCGAGTTGAGTATGGTGTTGAGGAAGTTAAGGACGAGAATGGTGAGTTTATTCCTGTTGAGGTTGGTGATACTATCTATGAGAAAGTCTATGTGCTTGTAGACCCGAAAGAGGTAACGCTGGAGGACGAGAAGCAGGAAGAGGAAATCGTAGCTCCTGTCGAGCCGAAAGCCGAGTTGTAATTGTTAATACCTAAAAGTATTTAACAAATCTATCATTTGCTATCATTATAAAAAGAGGAGTTATTGAATAAGTAGCTCCTCTTTTTAGTCTAATAACTTAAAGTACTTTAATTATTATTATGGCAGACACAAGTAAATCGAAAGTTAGTTCGACAACATTAATGTTTGAAGAAGAGGTTGTTGAACGGAGATTAGCTTTTAAGCCCGACCCTGAACTTGGTAATCTTTGTATGGGTATGATTAACGATGTTCGTATTGATATTCGTGAAGTACCTCTGCTGGATGATAAAGGTGTCGAAAGTACATGGGAATATGCTGGTTGTAAATTCCCCGTACTTATTATCGAATTTAAGCAGTGTAAAACTGACGCAAATCCGAAAGACCGTTATTATACATTTACTGCTAAGCCGGTTACTACTCTTAATAAGAAAGGCGAACCTGTTGAAGAAAAGACTGTTATTAACATTATTCAGCAGGTATATGGACAGCTTCGTCATATTGCAAATCAGTTTAAGGGTCTTAAAGGTTATCCAGTTAATGCTGGTAAGTGTCCGGGACTCGATTATGCTGCTCCTGCAAAGGTTCGTTGTGAACAGTATCTTGCTTTCTTTGAATATTTCAAACATCTCCTTGTTGGTGATGATGAGAAAAATCCTATTTATAAGAATGTAAAACTGTTCATGAAACTTGTTGCAGATTATAACACGCATAAGTTCTTAGCTTTTCCTTCGTTTGTTAATCGTGGATTTGTTGAACGTGTTATTCCCGGTCAAAGTCCGTCGATTGAATTTGAAGCTGGTGAAACAATTCATCTTGCAAAAGATGATACTCCGAAGAATCGTGAAGCTGCCGCAGGTGCTCCTGCTCCCGCTCCCGGTGCTACTGTTGTTTCGTCGGATATTCAGAACATTCTTGATAGGTACTCGAAGTAGTATTTATCATATTACTAAAACAGGAACTTGTAAAGGAGGTAATGGAGGTAAAACTCTATTATCTCCTTCTTTTTTGGGTAATGCTAAAATTAGACTTGTCGGTAATACGTCACGAGTGGGCGTGCAACCCTCTCCCCCACCGGGGAGCGAGGCCGCAGGCCGAGCCGCACAAGTTACACTACTGATTACATGAGAGATTTCATACTTAATACACTTGACCAAGTTACAATATTTAGTAAATATTTTGGTATTCCCGAAGATGTAATCCGATTTAACATTAGTAGTCCTAATGATAAAATACGAAATCCTTTAAGAAATGATAAACATCCTTCATTATCTTTTAAGTATTATGGTGATAAACTGATATGCAGAGATTTTGGTGATGGTAGATTTAGAGGTGATATATTTGAAGTTGTAGGTTATATTATTAATAAGAATTGTAAAACAAGTGAAGGGTTTGTGTATATATGTAATGACATAATTCTTCGTTGTTCTGATAAGATTGTTACTAATATTGAATTTAATCGAACTGAACAAGAACATATTAAGAATCAAAATCTTGAAATTACTTTTGATGTTCGTAAACCAAATAAGTTAGATTATATTTATTGGGAACAATATGGTATTAAGAAAAGTAATCTAAATACAAAAGTATTTATTGTTGATAGATATAGACTTAATGAATGGCAAACACCTTATCGTTATAGTGGTACTGACCCTTGTTATGTTTATAATGTTAATCCAAATAAGTATAAACTTTATTTTCCAAAAAGACTTAAAAGTCAAACTAAGTTTATTACTAATAATCGTTGTCCTATTGAGTGTTTACATCAACTTAAACCAACGAATTATATTACTCTCATAAAAGGTTATAAAGATAAAATACTTTTTGAACAAATTTGTGATGAGAAAGGTATTAATGATATTTTATTTATACCTGCTGCTTCTGAAACTATCGTATTACCTACTGACATCTACAAGTTATTGGTGTCATACTCTTTAAGCGGAAAGATATTTACTATTTTCGATACTGATGCTGCTGGAATTAATGCAGCTCATCTACTACAAGATAAATATAATACTATTCCAATTTATTTTACGAATAATTATAAATCTAAAGACCCATCAGATATGGTTAAAGATTATGGTTATCGTAAAGTATTCCAACATTTTGATAATGTTCTAAAAAAGATTTATTATGGAGATTAAAATCAAAAACTATCTTATCAATACTCTTGATAATGGTAATAAGATTTATCTTTGTCCTATGGATGAAGAAACTTATACGAGATTAATGAATGATTTTTCTCGTTTATCTGACCAATCAAGTATTAATAGATTTGTGGATAAATATGGTTTTAAACATACACAAATTATTCTTGATGGTGATACTTATATTAGCTCTAATGATAAAGAAACATTAGAAGCTATAAATCCTATTCTTTCGCGTATTCTCCCACATCCTAAAACTATTAAGAATCCTCTTAATAATAAGATTGAAAGGTCGTATAAATGTTTTTGTGCCAAACCTCTTAATCTTACAGATATGACTGAACATAAGACTCCTCTTGAAAGTTGGAATTGTCTTATGATTCGTATTGGAGAACCGCAATATGCTATTGTTATTGAAGAAAAAGTTAAAAAATAAGATATGATTCCTAATGAAGTTTTATATAAACGAGATTTAACTGGCGGTTTAGTTCGTTGGTGGGGTCGAGTTGAAAAAGTTACTAATTCTGATGGTACAGTATCTCTACGATTAGCTTATTATTATGGTAAAGTAAATGGTGCTGAAACATCATCATATTCTCCTGTAATTAAAGCTAAGAGTAAAAAAACTGATAGAGAACAAGCTGAATTTGAACTTAATAGTGTTTATGAAAGACATAAGAAACAAGGATATAAAAGTCTTTCTGATTTAGGTATTAGTCCTTTAGATTATCTTACTAATGTAGATGATTTATTTGCAGAAATAGATAAGAGATTACCTAAATATAATACTGATGCAAATAATTGTGTTAAACCTATGAAAGCACAAAAGTTTGCTATTGGTAAGTTCGAATATCCTTGTATTGCTCAACCTAAAATCAATGGTGTTCGAGCAGTTGTTATGCTTGAAGAATTTACACCTACTGATTTATTCAGTCTTGAAGGTTTTGTTCGTGATGATAAACATTATCATACTGTAATTAAAACTAAAGAAGGTCTTACTTATCGTATTTGGCATATCGAGCAACTATTTAATGATTTTTATGATAGTTTTCCTGAATATGCTAATATGGTATTTGATGGTGAGATTTATATTCGTGGTGAAAAAGTAACAACTATTGGTGGAGCTGCTCGTAATCCTCGAAATCCTTTTCATGATAAACTTCAGTTTGTTAATTTTGATTTAAGTATTCCAGATTTAACTAACAAAGAACGTGATAAATTAAGATTCGGTGTTTGGGAAGAATATCGTAGTAAGAAAAGTAGTGTATCTCATAATGTAATGACTGGTAGAATTTGGGAAAATTTAACTCCCGAAGGTCATGGTATGTGGGATAAATTTAATCTTATTATTCTTAATAGTGATACTATTTATGATGATAATCAAGCGTTAGCTTATATGCAAAAATGTATTGATTGTGGCTTTGAAGGAGTCATAATTAGAGATTTACATACTGAATATAAATTTGGTTCTCGTCCTGCTACAATGATGAAACTAAAAAAGTTCGACGATGCTGAATTTGAATGTATTGGTGTTGAACACACTGGAAATCCTGATGATAAAATAGGATTTAATGTTAGATTAGTTCTCAAGAACGATATTAATGATTTAGTATTTAGTTGTACTTTAACTGGTACTGTTAATGAACGATTAGATATTCTTAATAATCCACCTATCGGAAAGTCTGTAACTGTTAAGTTCTATGAAAGAACTAAAAATGGTTTACCTTTCCATGCAAACGTTGTTGGAATTAGAGATTATGAAAAGTGATGAAAAGTGTTGGAACTATTAATGAAATACTTGATTTATTCTATAATAGAATAGATGATATAAGTATTCATACAAAACATACCGTTGAAAATGGTAAATATGGTTATGAATTAAAAAATGGTATTCTTTATTGTAGAGGTAGAATAATTGGTGTTTGTAATAAATTAATACCATTTGTTGTAAAATTAAATGATATTGAAGATTATCTTTATGGACCACTTGTTAAACTTAAAAATCAAAAAATTAGAGGTATAAATAATATAGATATTTATAATATTTGTAGACAAAATAGTATTATTATATATAATGATGCTTATTCTATTCTTTCTACTCTTTGGTATGGTATAAATCAAAATCTTAATGTTACAAGACATATTTTTAAACAAGATATTACCAATCAAAGATTTGCTAATGTTAGAACTAATCAAATAAAATATAATAATGCTCGTAAAGCATGGCGTTCTGCATTAAAAGATATTTTAAGTATTTGTAAAGCACAAGGTATTGATGCTAATAAGATTATTAATAAAGCTTATACTTTATATAATACTTATGTAGAATATAAAGGTTTTAGAAAAATATATAATACATTTAATATAACAATTAATCTTAAAGATAATATTCGTATTACTTTAAGTCCTAAACAAAATCTTATTATTAGCGGTAAAATTCTTTATTGGCAAACTATTCGTGCTAAAAAAGTTATATTACCTTATTGTAAAAATTATACTGAATTTAAGAAACTTTGGAATAATAGAACTACTCGCAAAGAACTTAAATCTATTATTAAAATTAAATTCAATGAATATCTTGATAATCAGAAAGCTATTGAAGAAGAAAAAGCTAAGAAATATCGAGAAGAACTTGAAGTTCTAATTCAAGAATTTAGAAATTATAAAATTAGTAGTATTCCTTATCAATGGCGACAGTATGGTACTTATGCTGTAATGCGTTATGAATCAACTAATGGAGTTGTTAGACTATGGAATGATGCAGTTATTAAATTAAAAGATTTTACTGGTTTTGCTAATTTCTTTGCTATTTGTGTACAAAATAATATTCAATTAAATCGTAAAACTTGTTACAATTATAAGATTCAATTTGGTGGGTATTATATTTGGGAAGTTCAAGCTAATGATTTATGGAATGCTATGTGGGGTGGTCAGTGTATTACTATTATGGATGTTATAATTATCTGTAATAGAATAGGAATTAGTCTTGAAGAATATAAAGTAACTCGTAAACAATTATTGTCGCAATTCGAGAAGCGACAGGAGGTGTAACTTGTGTGGCTCCGCCTGCTGGGCTTCGCCCAGCGGCTCCGCTTCCCGGTGGGAGAGGAGGTTGCACGCCCACTTGTCGCGTCTGAACTAATACAATTAAAGCTATGAATGTTGTAGAACCTGCAATCGAATTTTGTGATTATTCTGGTCTTAGAAAGATTGAATTAATCGGTAAAGTTTGTACTAAACAAGAAGATAGTATCAAACCTGATTCAGCTGAAACTTTTTGTAGAAATAGACTTATTGATGGTCATACTGCTATATTTGAACATGAATATGTTTATTTTAATGTTACTTCAATTCCGAATCGTATTGTTCGAGAATTTGTTAAATTAAGTCCTTATATTCGTTGGTCTTATCTTGGTAATTATATTGGTTTTTCATATCGAGTATTTCTTGATATTATGAGTAATAGTCGTAAAATGAAAGCTATTTATAATGATATTTATCATCCAAGCGAAGTTAATGATTTGTTTTATAATATGCTTCTTTTGAGTAAGGAGTTTTCTCATTTACTGTTTGATGATAAAGATATTATTGCTAAACTTGAATATGGTATTGATGCAAGTCTTCGAATTGCTTCAGATGCTGAAATACGTGAACGTGCGCCGGAGATTTATAATGTTACTTATAAAATTACAACCGATAGAGGTGTTACGCATGAAGCCGTTCGTCATCGTGAAATGAGTTTTATGCAAGAAAGCACTCGTTGGTGTAATTATGCTAAAGGTAGACTTGGTTATAAATATGGTAGAAACATTAGTGTAATTGAACCGCCATTTAAGAATGAAGATTCATTAGAAAAATTCTACGATGTTGTTGCTGGTAATGAAGCTATATATCAAGAATTAACTAATGATGGTGAACCTGCTCAATTAGCTCGTTCGGTTCTTCCTACTGCTACTAAATCAGATATTTATGTATCTGGTACTCTCGATATGTGGATTGGTGAACATCTTGAAACTGTTTATCCCAAACTCACTATTGTTGAGAATAAAGGTTTCCTTCCTCTTCGTAATCATAAAGCTGCACATCCTCAAATGATTGAAATTGCTAAAATGATTGCAGAAGATATTGCTGTTAGATTCCCTAATGAAACAGGTCGTATTATTAATTATTTTGAATAAACTACTATGGCTAATAATAATTATATATCTCGTTCAAAATTTCAAGAAGTATTTGCTAAAGCTCTTAGTAAATGTAATGTTCCACAAGATGAACAAGACAAGTTCTTTAAAGAAGGTAGTACTCTTCAGTTAAGAAATCTTGGTATTTGTATTGCTATTACAAATATTATAGATAATATTATAAAAGAGGAACTTCCTGATTATGATGGTTGTGTTTCTGGTGAAACATTTAATACTATTTATGAGTATAACAAAAAGTATATGTATGAACGAGAGCAGGAGCGAAAGCGAGAAGAAAACGCTTAAAGAACTTCTTATTGAAATTAATAATCGTCACGGTATGACAGATGGTAATTCATATGTTGCTCGTGAAATGGTTAGAATTTATAATAAGTTATTCAAACGTAGTATTATTTTAGCAGTTAAGAAAGAAGCTGCTTTAAGAGTGTTACATGGTCAAGAAGGTAGACAAAATGTATTTGCTAACTTTCCTGAAGAAATAATTAATTAAGATTATATGGTTAATAAATTAATTTTAATTAGTGGTAGAAAAGGTGTGGGTAAAACATATGTTACTGAATACCTTGAAGGTATGCTCGCTGGTAAAGTTGAGATATATCCTATGGCTACAATGCTTAAACGTATTGTAGCTGCTGTTACAAATTGTAGTGTATCTCAATTAGATTCTCATTATTTTAAGTTATCTAAATCTCCGTATATTGTTAATCGTTACGGTATTGATGAACAACTGACATATCGTAAGTGTTTACTTCATTTTGGTAAACTATTAAGATTTGATAATAACAGAGTGTTTATTGATGATGTTATAAATAGAATCAGAACTACTCCTTGTGATTATTTTATTATTCCTGATATTCGAGAACAATTTGAATTGAATTGTATTAAAGATTTTGCTCGTCAGAATGAAATTGAATTAACTACAATTCGTGTTCTCCGTAATACTAAAATGGATGATACATCCGGTGATAAAACTGAGTGTGATTTAGAGAATTATACTGGTTGGGATTTTTATCTTGATAATACTGCTGATGGATATGATAGTATTCATAAACAATTAACTTATATTTGTAAAGAAAAAGGTTATAATGTTAAAAAGGGTTATGTTGAACAAAAATTATTTTGACAATTTATGAGTAATTTATTTGGTATTGCGCAAAAATATGATTATCTTGTTTCGCAGATAGAAGAGAATGACGGCGAAATAACGGAAGAAATTGCAGAAGAATTAGCTATTGCTGAAAGTGAACTTGAAGATAAACTTCGTGCTTATCGACAAATAATTGATGCTCAAAAAGCTAATATTGCTTATAATAAAGATGAAATCAAACGACTTCGTGATAGGAATGTAAGTTTTGATAAAATAGCTGGTAGACTTAAATCTTCAGTTGTTGATGCTTTACATATATTTGGTCAAGTTGGTAAATCTGGTAATTATAGTCTTAAATTTCCTGATTTTACTGTTTATACAAAAGAGTCTGAAAGTGTTTCAATTAATGAAAATGCTTTAGACCCTATTATTACTTCATTACTTCATATAACAGAAGCACCACTTCCGCCGGAAGATAATATCTTTGTTGAGAAACATAAAGAAGAATTAGATAAGATTGCTTCTATTAGTATTACAGTTGATGTTCCTATTAGTTTAGCAAAAGAGGTAGGTAGATATATTCATGATAAATTAGGTGATGATTATATTTACACTGTTAAATTTGATAAGAAAGCTATTAAGGAACTTGATAATTGGGCTAAGGTATCCAGTGAATCTGACGAAGATATTGCTCGTGCTGAACGAATAGCTCATGTTATGGATAAAATTGATATGGAGATTGTTACGTCTGAAACTGCTATATATAAGTAGTCTATCATTAAACAAGTTAAAATTAATCAAACTATGAGTAAAAAGTATTTGATTACAAAAGTAATCGCTGGTGAGAAACAAGGTTTTCTTAAAAATGTAACCAAAGATGGTGGAGAGTGGATTAATGATCATAATGAAGCTCTTACATTTTTGAATCTTAAAGATGCTGAAAATGAGAAAGAACTTCTGTTTAGCAAACTTGGCGCTGAACATAAAGATATTGCTCATATTCGTATTATTGAATTGTAATATAAACTAACTAATTTAATTATGGCTGCGAATATTGAATTTAATTCTAATAGAAATACTTATTCATTCTATTCGTTGAAAGATGTTCCTTGGCATGGTCTTGGAACTGTCGTTGAAGAAGCTAAAACTCCTGACGAAATCATTCGTATTGCTAATATGGATTATGAAGTAGCTTTAGCTCCGATGTTTGCAAGTTTTATTCCTGCTGAAGCTAAACATATAGTAAAAGAAGATAATCACTATGCTTGTCATATGTCCAATGGTGATGTTGTCATTATTCCGGAAAAGGGTGCTCGCGTAAATGATGTATATGCTACATATCGTAAAGATAATTATAAAATTCTTGGTACTGTTGGTAGTAGGTATGAACCTGTTCAAAATACAGAAGCTATGGATTTTATATATCAAGTTTGTAAAAGTCAAATGGTAATTAATCCAAAAGATGTTATCATTCAGACTGCTGGCGTTTTAGGTATCGGTGAACGAATCTTTGTTACTGCTAAACTTCCTACTTATGAGATTGCAAAAGATGAAATGGAAAAATATATCCTTTTCACTACAAGTCATGATGGAAGTGGTAGTATTCAGGCTTGTTTCACTGATATTCGTGTTGTATGTAACAATACGTTAAATGCTGCTTTGAATCATTGTAAAAATATGGTTCGATTTAAGCATACTAAAAATGTTAAAGCTAATTTAGCAATAGGTGCTCAAATGATGCGTGACACTCTTAAATATTCTGAACAAGCTAAGCTGATTCTTGAAGCTGCTGAGAATATTAAGATTAATGATGATGTGATGATTGATTATATCACGGATTTAATTTGTGATGCTAATCAGAAAGAATTTATTGCTAAATGCGGTGGTATTGGTAAGATTCCTTATGAGAATGATGTTATTTCTACTCGTAAGAAGAATCAGTTACACGCTATGGTTAATTATATTGAACGTGGCCCCGGACAAGATAGTCATCGTGGTACAATGCTTTGGCTTTATAACGGTGTTACTTCATATATTAATAATGGAATTGAATATAAAGATAATCTCAATAAATTCGATTCTATTACGCAGGGTAATTCTTTCAAACTCGGTCAGACAGCCTTTAATAAATTAGTTCAACGTTTAAGTGCCTAAATGATTACAGAAGTAGTTATATATTCTGATGGTACTGTAAATAGCTTCGATTCTGATAATTGTCAAATTCCAAGTGCTTCTGGTAGTTGGGAAATTATTCCTTTGCTTGCAAGTTGGGCTTTAGCTCAATATCCAAGTCAATTACCTGAGGAATGTAGAATGACTAATGCTAAATGTTTTATTGGTGTTAGAAAGAAAGGAGGTGACGATAGGATGCCAATTCCTATACGTCATCTCCTTAAAATGGCAAAATATATTGGAGAAGAGGGGTATAATATTCGTACCGCAGATATAAGTGAAATCCCACAATCTGAACAATAAGATAGCATGAAAGAAAGTCTTATAGGATTGTATGTCGATAACACGGAAGTTCCAGAGTATAAAAGCGCTGGAGCTTCCGGTTTCGATTTACGAGCTAAATTTAATCCTAAAATTCCGTGGTTTGATAAAAGTGTTATTGGTAGGATATTAAATCACGATAAAGATGTCACAGCTTATCTTTATGATAATTGCTATGATGGTCTTGAATGGGTTATTGATTTTAACGTATTAGATAAATCTATTCGTCATGCAATAAATCAACCAGTTGAAGGAAAAACTCTTCTGGAATATATGACGATAAATAGTATTGACAAAGTTAATATCATTCTCCCATATAAAACTGTTAAATTTGAAACTAATATTTATACTGAAATACCTGAAGAAGATGAGATGCAAATTCGTCCTCGTAGTGGTATTTCAAGTACTACTTTATTAGATGTTAAATTTGGTACTGTGGACAATGACTGGCGTGGTAACAGCGGAATCATAGTACAAAATCCTACACCTGTTAGTTATATTATTATTCCTAATAGTAGACTTGCACAAGGTGTAATTGTTGAAAAGAAACGTGCAGTATTTGATATTAAATCTTCTAAAGATGAATTAAGCAAAACTGAACGTGGTGAAAATGGTTTTGGAAAAAGTGGATTAATGTAAATTATGAATAACGAAGAAGTTAAACTCCAAAGTGATCAAGCTTATTACATTGGAGTAAAAATGATTAAAGCTCGTAGAGCTTGGATGGTTAATGGTAATGATATTATTTATGACCTTAATCATAAAATTAATGATAATGATTTTGTAGATGAAGGTTATGAAATAGAATATTATGATGATTATAAATCTTTTTTACCCAAAGATGTTTTCGAGAAAGCATATTATCAGATTTTAGACCCTACTAAAATTAGTGAAGGTGATGTTCTTGGATTTATGGAACGAGGGTATTCTCTTAGACTTGGTGAAAAGACTACCGTTGTTTTTGATACTACTATTACTGGATTTGATATCATTGGTACGTCAGCTTGTGTAAATCCTAATAATTACGACCATGCTATTGGCGAAGGTATTGCTCGTCGTGATATTAAGGATAAGATTTGGGGACATTTAGGTTTTGTTCTTCAATGGGCTATTAATGGTCTTAAAAGGTAGTTTATGATTAAGCAACTAAATGTAAAGAAAAATGTTAGATTATTAAGTGTACAATGGGATGGTGCTAATATCTCAGAATGTGTTAGTTTTTGTAGATATTGTCATTTTTCCGATGGTTGGATGTTTATTATGTTTAGAGAAAATATAATTCGACTCGATAAAGGAGATTGGATTATTGCTGTAACTGATAAAGAATTTACTGTTATTAATAATGAAACATATCAATATCTTTTTGATAAACCGAAAGATGTTGAAAACGGTGGCGAATAAACGTGACAAGTGGGCGTGCAACCTCCTGCCCCACCGGGTCAGCGAAGCCCGAAGGGCTGAGCTATCTATGTTGCAACTTTAATTACTACTATAATTGTTGTTATTATTAATAGTGATATTACTAACATAATAAGTGATACAGACAGACCGTCAGAGTGCCTATTTTCAGGCGTTCTGACGGTCTTTTTTTTGTCAGTTAGACAAATGTATCATTGACAAAAGATAATGCCCGTAGCAGGCTGGAAAGCACCGCCACGGGCAAATATCCGGCGTTTACTCTATTAGACTATTCGTCCTCGTAGTTATCACTGTCTTTCGGACTAATCATCTCTCTAACACCACTAAATGTAATACCAAAAGGATTATACATATTGTAATAAGACATAGTAGCACCGAGATTATTAAACTTATTAATTTGACGGAGAACAGGAATAACTTGACGTAATGCAACTGCACGTTTATCTTGTCCCTTATAAATACCTCTGTCATAAATAAGTTCATCATCATCAACCCAAAGACCTTGAATAGTTAGATTAACAAGTTTATATGCAGATTGTAAAGTTTTCTGACCAGCAAACAAACTATTTGCAGTTTGTTCTATTGTAGCCATCCAACCAAATACTGGCATAGGTTCAATCATTTGTTGATAATAAGTTGTTGCAGCATACATAGCGTGTTGATACAAAATATTATCATCGTCATCATCATCTTTCTTAAATGCACCAAGTGTCATAGCAGCAAGAGCACTGAAAGCTAAAGCACCCATTAAACGAGCAAATTTCATAGTTGCTATTTGTTCATTTAAAGGAAGAGTATTATAATAGAATCCTACATTAAGTAACCAACTCGATACACCTTTGAAGAAGTTACCAATACCTTTCATATAGTCGATAACAGTATTGTTATCATTAAGACTATCTTTGAAGGCTTGACTACCACTTCTAAACATATCAAACATAGGATTAAATACAGGAACTTCATAAGAACCTAATTGTTCATTATAAAATATACGACCGAAACGACGACCGAAATAACGAACAAAGTTAGGACGAACCCATTTCTTAAATTGCATTAACAAATCACCAAATGCAGCATCTTGTAAACTATTTCTGTCTACACGATTGTAAATACCATGTAATGATTGGTTAATAGCTTTAACTCGACCACGGAACTCCGAAAGAGTTTCTTCTGTAAGACCACTTTCAGGATTAAAACTCAAACGGCCATCTTCAAGTTTAAGTTCCGAACGAAGAGTATTGTATTTATCAAAAGCTTCACGTTGAGCTTTTTTATCAGTCTTTCGAGAATCAACAATTTTCTTACGTTGTTCATCAGAAAGTAAATTATAATGTGATTTAAGATATTGAGAAGCATAATCGTGATTCCATAAATACTCTTTTGAAGTACGTTTTTCTTCACGAGCTATCTCAGCATTTAAATCTTCTTTGAAAATAAGATATTTATCATATTGTTCATTAGTAAGAACATCTTGTAATAATTTTTCAAGATTATCATTATAAAAATCATTGAAAGCCATAATCTTACCACCAACTACTCGATGAGATTGTGTAGCAGCAAGTAACATACCAAACTGCATAATGAACTCACCCATGTTATTAGGAGCATAGCCAACAGTATCAACCATTCGCATAGCTTTAATCCAATAGGAAGTTCCAGTATCAGAAGATGTTACATCACGAGTATCTTGATAAATATCATCAAAATCTTTAATGATTGCTACAAGTACATCATCAGTTCTTGTCGAATTAATATCGCGTAAGAAATGAGGGATAGTTTTAATAACATCACGTAAACCTGATTTCATAATATCTTTGCTTTCAACAAAGTTATTAGCAGTAGATTCAACTATCATATCAGTAACACCTTTAAGAATATTAGTGATACCAGCAGTATAGTTGAGATACATAAAAGTCATAGAAGTATAACGTAATAATGCACCAGCAGAAACATCAAGAGCACTATTATATTTACTAAAATTAAAAATACGACGTTCCATATTATTTAACTGTTCATTCGCATTTTTAATAATATCACGAGGTGCTACACCAGAAACTCCACGTTCGTTCATTAAATATTTCGTAAGCTGATAATCAGTTTCAAAATTATTAATTGCACGAAGATTATAAAGTTCTTGTGTAAAACCTTTCATTACATCAACAATATCATAAGACATCACCTTTGCTTTATACTTTTTATTTTCAAGCATTACAGCATCGTTATAATGTCTAATCTCACGAAGAGTTGAAGGTTTAACTGTAATAGGAAGTTTGTTATTTTTATCAAACCATTCATTAAATAATTCTACGATTCGAGCTTCGTATTCAGTATAACTTTCAGATTTGTACTTTTTACGAATATTGAATACAGGAATATGTTTAGGAACTTGTAAAGTTTGAGCTTTTGTAACAAATTGTTTAGTACCATCAATGTCAGTATAATACCTATCTTTATGAATCATAGGAATACTAACAAATTGTTTAGCAGATTGACCTAATGTAGCTTGAGGAATAAAAGGCATTACCTCATCCCATCTACCATAATAGTTAATCCAGTTACTGTCATATTCACGAATAGTTCGTTGAATAAGATTACGAATAGTATTAAGTAACTTTTGTTCTTTATCACTTAAAGCTGCATATTCATTTGATACCGGAGTATTACCAAAATCAAGTTTATAAAGAACGTTTTCACGCTTACCACTAATATCAGTGATAAGACTAAGTTCAATAAGGTCATGAGTTTGTAAATAAACAAGTTTCTCACGATTACTTAATTCAGTAAGTTCAGCGAGATGCTTAGCTGCTTCAGTATCACTCAATGGAACAATGTTCCAAGTGTGATTTTCATTATATTTCTTTATAATATCATCAATAATTTCAAGAGTTTTTTCAGCAGTAGTTCTTGTAACAAATCCACTGTCAGTATAAAGATTCTTATAAATAGCATCACGAATATCTTTTCGTAAAGTACCGGTCGAATCTCCAAGACCTTCAGTTTTATAACTACCGATTAAATCTCCATATTCATTAATGAATTTGTGCATTAACTTTTCACGAGCACGAGCATTTTTAGAAAGTCCCGGTTGGAACTCTTCAAGTGCACTTTCAAGTTCATCATTAATGCGTTGAGCTGCTTTCTTAGCTTTATAATTAGCTTCATCCCATGCTTTACCAGTAATATCAATCAGAGTAATACCAGTTGTAAAAGCAGAATCAAGCCAAAGTTGTGTCTTATTAATATCTTTATCAAGTTCAAATAACAAATGCTGAATTTCTAACCATTCATCTTCTGTTATTTCAACACTATTAACATCAAATCCTTCAAGGCTACCATTATGTGAAGCAAGATACTCTTTAATCTTACTAAACGCGGTAATATATTTAGGATTACGGCTTTTATCAATTACAGCCCAAGTTACTATATTTTTAATAGATTGAATAACATTAGACCGTATTCCAGCAACTTTTGTTGCAAGAGATTTAAGTCGAGCTATATTATTATTTAATTCACCAAATTCTTTAGTAAATAATTCTTTACCTTCTTCACTTTCAGCATCATAAACTGTATCTTGAATTTTTATTTCTTCAAGTGTAAGATATGGACTAAAATGAGAAGCAAGTTTTAACATCATTACAAGTCTATCTTTGTAATCAAGAGCCGCACCATAATTTGAACGAATCTCTTCATAATTCAAATCCTTAGTAATAGCCCACAATTGCTTAATAGCATCATAAACAGAACTACTCAAATTAGCCAAACGACTATAAGTAGCTTTCATTGCAGCAATATCTCGTTCTTCAAGAGCACTTTGAATACCACCTTCAAAACTTTCATCATCGAAGGATTTTAAGATATTCATAAATTCCTCACGATTTCCAACATTGTTATTATTCAAAAATTTCTGGATTCTATCCATAATTTTCAAAGTTTCAATAGCAATATTAGAATCGACAACAAGAGAATTTCGTAAACCATCTCTTGTAGGAACATCAGCATGAACAACACGAGAATATAATTTTTCATTATCACCATAAATATTAATATTCCTACGAGGAACATCAATATATGTTTCTGCAACTATTCGACCAACACCATCATTTAAGACAGTACTAACCGACGTCATAATGGGATTAATTCTGTAAAGATTACTAATAAATGTTTTTGTCCAATCATCTAAATAATTGAAATCTCTATTAGCATCAATCAGAACATCACCATTAATATAAAGATTACCATTCTTTAACATAGGAGCTACACGAAGAGCTTCTTCGTAAGCAGACTTATTATAATCTACTTGAATTGCAGATTTATGATAACCTTTATAGAAAGAATGAGTTGCTTGTGTAGTAATAAAAATAGATGTAGCAGAAGATTCTAATTCATTATAAATAACATCGCTTGCAGAAGAATGTGTATGTTCAATATTAATGAATGTAGGAGTAGTAACTTCAACTGAATTTAATACTTCAAAATCTGTATCAGATACAGAAGCAACATCAGTATCAATTACATCTTCTGTTTCAACATCAACAGTGCTATCAATAGCATCTTCTGTTTCAATCATATTAGCATCATTGAAATCTGAATTTTCATCCATTTGGACTGATTCATTATCATCAATAGCTAACATGAATTTATGAATAGTATCAGAATCTATAATAACCAATAATCTATCAGTTACAATAGTTTCACCATCTTTTTGAACTTGTGCCATCATACCTTCTTGATAAGTAGGTATAATACTAATGTCACCAGTCATTAAAGATGCCTCATTGCGAAGTAAAGGATTAACAGGCAAGAATACATAAATATCTTTTAATGGATTATTAGTATTCGTAGTAATTTTATATCGTTTATATACACGATTCTTACTACGAGTAATCCTTTCAGTTACATATTCTGCGTTAGCATATTCAGAATTAATTAATCGAGCTTCAGTTTCAATATAGAAATTCTGAGTATTACCGTTTTCATCAATATAAGAACCAGTACCAACATTTTCGCCGTTAGCATTTTGAACATAACCAATAGTGGCTTTATTTTTATTTGCTTCCCAACGATAACGTTTTTGTATATCACTTAATAATACTGGATTCATATCTGATTTCATACGAGATATTAAACTCATAACAGGTGTAATATCTACATTTCCATCAAATACAGCTTTTTCAGCATTTCTTAAGTTCTCTGCGTAATTACCAAGATTAACAGAAGGGTCAGGATAATGAACTTCATGGCATAAAGCATCATATTCTGCATTAAGTCGATTAGTACTTATAAGTTCAATCGGAATATATTTTGAAACATTATAAGCATAATTAAAACCTTCTGTAACATAAGTATAAACTAATAACTGACGTATCGTATGAGCAATGTAAGGAATTTTACTATCCCACATACGAAGAATACTATCAGTCATATTAGACCAAGAATTGACATCATTATCATCACGTTGGATTCTAATAACATCATAAGGTATAGAACGATTATTCTTACGAACTGTTAAATACTTAAATATGTTATCGCCTCTAAATTCAGGTGATTTCTCAATATAATCTCTTAATGTACTATCTTTTTGAATAAATTGAATTTGTTGAGCAAGTGAAAGTTTAGTGTATTGAGTAAAAATTTCAGGTGTATAACCATCTTTAACAGTATTCAAAAGAGTCTTAAAGATAAGTTTTTGTTCTTTAAGTTGTTCCTCTGTATGAATACCTAATGTAGTAAGAACTTCCGGAGTATTATCAGGTGTTAAAATAGGAAGAACTTTAACAAGTCCATTATCTAATCCACCGTTAATACTTACGAGATAGTTCATAATACTATCAGTAACATATTTATAAGTAGATTCATCAATCGAATTTTTACGTTGAAGTATCTGACCTAAAATCGTATTAGCAATATGATGATTTCGAGTAATGAAAACATCACCGAAACCATTAGCCATTAACCAATGTGCATACTGATAACGAGCTTGAATTACTCCATAAGCACTTTGATTTTCAGTATCATTAAATTTGTTGCCATCAAGATAACCTTCAAATGAACCAACAAATATACTTTCAATAATGTCTTTACCATTATCAAGAATTACCTTATTAGGAGTTTCATATCCAACAGCTAAATCCTCAATAAGTTCACGACGTGTCATAATATCATTTCGTTTCGGAAGTTCCGCACGAAATCTTTTCATATCCAAATAAGTAATCGCAGCAAGAGGATTACCTTTAACATCTTTTGGTTTATAATGCCTTCTAAAAGCATCAGAACTTTCACGAGTAAAAGCAGCTTTAATCGCATCTATTGCTTTAGGATTACCAGCATTTTCTTCGATATATTCATCAATAAATCGAAGTGTTTGATTATATTTATCATTTACAAGTTCTTTTAAGGCTTTTACTGGATAATAATATTCAGCAAGTTTACGTTCTTTTTGGTCAGCCTTAAAGAAACTATCAACCCTACTTTCACTTTTAAGCATGAAATTAAGGTCAATCAAATTAGTAGCAATTTCATTATATTCAACAAAATTACCAAGAACGCTAATCTGACGTAATAACCAATCTGCTGTACGATTATCACGATTTTTAATATTATCTAATAATTCTTCAGTAGTTTGATAACCATATTTACCACTAATTTCATTAATAGTAATATTCGGTAATTTATCTTTCAGTTCATTAAGCTGTCCAACAGTAAGAGTTTTAGTTTTACTTTTACCACTTGCGACAGTCATTATGACATCATGAGATTCAACAGGAGTAATTTCTTTTTTAACAATTAAATCAGCATAAATCTTAGCAAGTTCTACACTATAATCAGAACGAATTGCTTCGACAGCATCGAGAATTGTAAAATTACCACGACTTAATGATTGAACTTCCATTCGATTAACTGCTTCAACAATAGCAGGTTGATGAATAAAAGCATCCTCATTAGTAAACCTATTAGCTTTACCATTATAAAGTTCAATAGTAACACCAGATGATATAGCACGAGCTACACTTAAAGTATGAACATTAAGATTAAATCCAAGTCCAGCTTTAAGAACATCAAGAATACCAGAAGTAAACTGATTCATTTGAAGTTCAACTCGCTCGCCACTAATATCCAAATGTTCATTAAGTGCATCATTATTAATCCAAACATCATTAACCCAAAGAGCATTTTCTTTTGGCAATAATTGGATATTTTCAGCACCATATCGTTTAGCTAAAAACTCTTTATATTTACTTGTTAATCGAGGTACACCTTTATCACTTACAGTGTACATTTCACTTCTATCAGCAAAACCTTTAGGTATCGGTAAAGAATTAAGACTAATTTTACGACGAATACCTTTAAGTAATCTACCATGTAAAGTAGAAATTGTTGCGATTAAAGTATCGAAATTAACAGAGTGACCTTTAAGAACTGTTGAACCCATACTCATGTTATTAAGAGTAATCTTATCCATGAGATTATTAGGATTCAAAGTTTTAAGAGTATAATTCCAAAAAGCATTATCACGGTCAGATACAGCTTGAATTTCAGCCATACCATTGGGTTTATTTACTTCTTCAGCATGATTTGGATTAGAAAGAACAGCTGTAATAATATCAATCAAATGATTATCACGAGCTTCTCTACTATTCAATTCATAAATACTCTCGTTTTGAACAAAGTCTTTTGTAAAAGCATTAAATGCCTTATCAATATTACTTTGAATAGCACTTAAATGAGGAATAATAGTTTTATCAGTATCCTCAACAAGATATTGGAATTTTGATTTGATAGTATCAAAATTACTAATCGTATCAGGAGAAATATCAATAGTAGCTAACTGACTATTAATATTTTTAACAAACTTAATTAAATCATTGATTGCTTTATGAGCACGAATTAATAAATCCGAAGTATAAGCACGTTGAGTTTGAGTGTAATTACCAAAATCTTCAGTAACACCATCTCGCTTATTAGCAAGATATTCTCGAACTAAACTATTTACATCACCATAATTCTTTGCAAATCCATACTGTAAATTATGCAGAATAGATTTAAGAATCTTAGTATATTCCGGATTACTTTTAACATCTTGCAAATCCTCTTTAATTAATTCAATTATATTATTGAGAGGAGATTGATTTGCATTAGTAGGTACTAAATTAGGATTATAATACCGGCTAATCCACTTAACAATAGCATTAAAATTATGACTTGTTAAATTAGTAAATTCTTGTGGAGTAGTAGCTAATTCGATGTACTTTTGCTTAAATACCGACCGTGTGAATTTACCCCCTATTTGGGCCTGCGAGGCATCAAATTTCGACTTAAATTCGACAGGTATATATTTGTCTTGCTCAAAAATTACATTGCGATAGTAGGCGTAAATCGAGTCAATATCAAAGTCCCAGCCAGTACGAGTAATAAGACTTTGTGGAAATATAGCTTGTGTAGCATTATTATTAAGAAAACCAACAACTTCAAATACAACCATTGATTGTTTACCCTCGGTAGGAATACGAATACCTATCATTCGACGAGCTTTAACATCAAGTTTGTCAATATCAACAGTTATAATATCCTTAGTTGTACCATCTTCATTAGTAATAGTTTTAACAGTACCAATATTTTTATAGAAATCCATTTTCCATGGATTAACTATAACTTCTGCATAATGATAATTTCCATCTTCACGGTATTCAGCTTGTAATTCAAGACTTCTACCAGTTCGTTTACATTCTTCAATGAAACTCGAAGCATATGTAATAGAACCATTAGCAACAAGTTCATCAATCGTTTTATTGTAAAGTTCTTTATCAGAATAAAACTCATTGTGTTTGATTAACTCATTATTTGCAGTAAATATATCAGCTCGAATAGGAGCATGAAATCCGGGAAGATATTTATTAATAACTTGTTTACTTAACATAGAAGCCAGTATCTTCTCTAACTTACCTTTAATAACAGGATAAGATAAAGGCATAGTCGGAAGACCATCTTCTTTAATTTCAAGAGCTTTTCGAATAGTTATAGCATCAACATCATCCGATATAATTTCTTGAAAACGATTAACAAGTTTATTTATATCAATTTGAATAGCACCACGAGCATCAGTTCGAATTTCACCATTCTCATCGATACCACCAATATCGTAAAGTAATTGCATAGCATCTTCACGAATATTAGTAGCTAATGTCTTTTGAAATTCATCAAACAGTTCTTTACCAGTAACATTTTTGCCATCCAATTCATAAATAGCATTATTCCAATCAAGACCTTCCATAATCTGCTTAACTAACTGACCACCTAAAATAGTAGTTTCATCAAGCAAATCAGCTTTAATATCTTGTTGAATAACAAAATCACTATCTCGCATATAAAGAATAGACCTATCATCTACTCGATTTAGTGCTTCAATATCAAGACCACCTTGGTCATTATGAATTTTAACTGGTGTAATACCAGATACTTTAACAGCAGAAATAGGACTAACTTGGTCAATATTATTTTGAATCATCCAATCATATAATTGACCCATAGCACTACCTCGTGTCATACTTTCAAAAAGAACAACAGTCGAGTCTTTAATCTGAACACTATCTACCTCATCAGCAAATATATCAACTTCATTACCAGTTACAGCCGGAGCATGATAAAAATCACCACGGCGACGACGAGTTGTACCAAACAATTTAACTTGTTCTACAACCTTAGCATAAGATGTAGGATTAAATGTTTTAGTTGGGTCTTGTAAATCAGTAATATATTGATACAAAGGTTCGCTCGGATTCCAACGACCAGTAGCTTTCAAAAGTTTAATAAGACCTACATCAGTCATAATAGACTGAGAGTCATTAATAGTAGCAGTAGCACGATAAGCATCCAAAATAGCTTCGTTTTGAATACCCATTTTATCAAGAATATTACTATTGAAATTCATATCTTCCATAACAACAACCTTACGAGGAGTATCGTTATGAATTGAATCAATAGAATTAAGACCATTCTTAATAACTTGTGCTACACGTTTATTGAGGTCTACTGTATCTTTATATTCTTCAATATCACCATTAAATATAGCGTTCATACTATGGTTATAAATAGTATGATTAAGTAATACTTTAAGTAAATTTAATCGAACACCATCATTATCCATAATATCGTAAGTAGCAAGAACATGCTGACGAGCGCTATTTAACAAACTTTCTTTCTTTAATGTAGGAATAGTATCAAGAGTATATTCTTTACCATCAGCTTTGCGACGTTTAATCCAATCATTAGCTTTCTGATTATATACTTCTTGAACTAAATCTGCTAAATAACTATCGAAAGTAGTAACGACACTTGTATCAGTTTTGATATTAGTATCGTAAATACTTTTAGCGATATTTTCAAAACTATCAACACCAATTGTAGCGTTCCAACGAATATAAGCAGTTACGAAATCACGAATATTACCAGTATTAGCAACAAGATTTTCATCGTAAGGTTCATTACGAACTTGTGCAATCATATTACGATAAACTTCTGCAACATCTACATTATTTATCTTTGCAATATGAGCAGGTAATGTGATATTCTTACCATTCTCAATATAAGTAATATTCAAGAACTGAAACGCCTTACCAGTCGGAATACCTTTTGCATCATAAATAGCTCTACCATTCCAATACTTTCGATTATGACGAGTTTTCATTTGAGCAAGATTCTCATCACTATTATCTCTTAATTGAAATATAATTTGCCCAAAAGTATTAAACTTAAAGATATCACTATTTACAATCTTTTCGATAGAATGAGAAATATTAGATTCTTCATTTATCGGATTATCTGTTATACGAACAAACTTATTTCGTGCAACAAGATTATCTAAATATTCAGTTACATAAGAATATATGCGAGGAGCATGAGTAGCTAATCTACTACTAATACCATTCATTGGCAGATAAATATTCAATCCACGAGAAATAGCATCATTAATAAAAGGAACTACTCGACTTTCAAAATCTTTTACATAAGCATCATAATCTTCATCAGTAAAATAATCTGTAGTAGTAGGTTTATTCGGAGTAATATTTTCACCCTTAAAACCATCAATTTCGATAGTATTTTTAAGACCTCGAATAGATTCTTGTCCAGATGTTGCAGGAGCACCTATCGCACGACTTTTAGTATTACCTGAGAAAATAAATACCGATTTAGGATGTGCTGCAACAGCGGCAGGTGTATAATTAGAACCAAAAGTCTTAACGTGAATTGAAGTACGAGGTTTAGAAGAATCTTTAATAAATAAATCATCGACTTCAAGTCGTTTTGTAGTCATCATATAACTACGAGGACTATCAGATGTTAAAAATACATATTGACCAAGCATATTAAGAATAACTTCGGTATATGTATAAAGAGCACCTTGTACTTCACGATATTTCAAACCTTTATTTCCAATCTTAACACCATTAAATGCAGATAATGCAAACTGATAACGACGTTCAACATCAGAAATAAATGCCGGATTTACTTCGTATTCACCAATACTATTTTTAGCAAATATTCCAAGACCAGTCTTTTCGTCATAAATAAGAATATTATCTTCTGCACCCGGAGCAGTTAACGTAGGGTCATTAAGATAATCTTTAAATATATGTTTAATATATTCAGTATTTACACCAGTACGAGTAACAAATCCACGAAGGAACTTTGTAAGCATACTATCATACTGAGGTGAATAATTAAGTTTACCTTGAACATCAAGATAACTCATATTCGTAAAACTGTTAAAATCATAAGTAGCAATTTGTGCTAATGAATATAAATATCCATTAATATTATGTGCAGGAATTTCTTTTCCACGATATGTATTAACACGATGTTTAGTATCGTTAACTACATTTTCAAGAAGAGAGTTAACTCTTGAATATACTTCATTAACATTATCGTTTGCATTATAATATTGAGTAAGAGCATCACGAGTAATTGCTAATCCTAAATAATTAATTACAGACATCTGTTTATCTAACAGAGCTGCTTTATCAATCTTACTACGTTTTGAAATAGGTTCAAAAATACGTTTAGATTTAGGATTAGTATAAAGTACATCATTCAGATTATTATACAATCCAAATTCAATATTTGTACTTAAAACACTTTCAAATCTATCAATATAAGTTTTAACACCAAATGATTCTCGATTATTCTGATAAATAGTAGCATTATTACCACCTTCTAATGCCATAATATTTACAGGAATAACAGCAAGTTTAATTCCAGAAATATAAGCATTTACAAAAGAATTATCATAATCAGAAGCAGCAGAACCATCATCTTCAAATACTCGTTGGAATATTTCAAGAATAGGAGTAAACTCATCATTTATAGCTGCAAGTTGTTGCAATCTATTATATACATCTTGAGGTTGAATATCGTAAAGATGTGCCTCAATAAGTTTATTCCATAAAACATTAATATCAATAGGAGCAGGAATATACGCTTTGTTAGCAGTTCTATTTTTGAAATTACTCGAACCTACAAGAAGAGCTATTTGAGCTTTAACATGAGATGCTAACGTATTCTTTCTGTCAATACGTTCTTTTTGCAAATCATCCCACATTACCTCAATATCTTCAATAACATCACGTTGTCCTTCTTCTGTACTTTCATCATCGACAATCCGATTATTTTGATAAGCACGCTTACGATTAATACCATAGTTCTTATCAATATAATCAAGAAAATAATTAAAGATTTGACTATTACCTTTATTCAAATCTGTAAGTACATTTGCTACAAAAATATCGTTGAATCTTGTAGGAATAAAATTAGGTCGAGCTTTATACTCTTCAAGTTCTTTATTAAACTCAGCAAGAATTAAAGCCTTAAATCCACTACGAGAAACATCTCGATAATTAGCTCCAAAACGAGCTTGTCTTTGTTCCGCAGTAAGACCTTTTAACTTAAAGTAAGCAGCAGTTAAAACACGAGCCATATAAGCATAATCCATCTCATCAAATGTAGCAGTATTTACAATAGACGGATTAAAAGCGTGTTTAATATCAAGACCTAATGCGTTACCAAGAGATTCAAAATCTTTACGAATATCTTCACTATAAGTTTCATCTGTCGAAAGAGCAGCTAATACAGATTCTAATTTAAGTTCTCCACTTGTATAAACGGGATAACCCGTAGCTCCATAAGGAGTACGGGCATCCGCTTCTGCATATAAAAACGCTGTAAGAATACGACGCTTAAAAGCATTCTCTAATGATACATCAGCATTATCTTCAGCATAACCTCGAATATTATTATAATCTTTAATAGTAGGTAAAACACCTTTTTCCATTAAAGATGTAATAATATCTTCAATAGGCTTAGTCTTAAAAGACTTCATTTGATGATAAAGACCAGATTTCTCAAGTCTTCCATCAACAGTTAAACGATAAGGTTCAGGACTACATTGTGCATTCATAAACTAACAAATTTTGTTATTATTGTCATCAATATATTTATCAATAAATTCGATTACATATTCACCGTTTGAAGATACAACATTTTTCTGATTATTCAAAACATTTTCAGAACTATTTGAAAAAACCTGACCAGTGGGCGTCAAACCCACTCCCCCACCGGGTATCACTATGTTCGGGCCAATATCAGAAACATCAATACTATTAAGTGTTTCAGAATTATTGTCATCAAACGTAATTTCGCTGTCATCATCAAGAAAATCTAATTCAGCTTGAGCTACTCTTTGATTTTCTGTCAGAGGTACATCAGGTGTTTTAATAGGTTCCGTAACTGATAAATTATCATGTGTTGCATCATTTGTAACATTAGTTTGATTAGTTGTAACTGAGGTTGGCTCCGCTGCTGGGCTTCGCCCAGCGCTCCGCTCCCCGGTGGGAGAGGGGGTTGCACGCCCACTGGTCGGACTTTTTGCGCGTCGGCTGTTCACACTATCCAAACTATTAATTACTATATTTCGTACATTACTAAGTAAACTATTATCAGTAACTGTATCTATACCAATAACAGAGAGAATTGCATCAATAATTTTATCCCAAAGACTTTTACGTTTTTTAATCTTTGGAGCTTCTTCTACGATAATTCTATTTGCCAAATTAGCAAACTGTTTATTTGTAAAAGCATAAGTAACTATTTCAGCAGGAGTTTCACTTAATATTTTAAGATATGTACGAAGATAACCAAGTTCAAGTTCAGTTAAATCGCTCTTATATTTAGCATTAAATTCTTTAGCGTCAACCTTAAATGCGGTATCATTAATATCACTAATTAAGGTAGCAAGTTTATCGTATAATTCTTTAGAATTAACTTGTTGTTCAAAATACTTATGAAGAGATTCATGAGTAATATTAACACCTAAATCAGTAGCAGTAAAATCACGTTTAGTAAGTTTATTGCTATTGATAACGATAGTTTCAGTACCTTTATCATATTGAGCAATTATGAAATCTTGTTTACTCGATAGTTTCTTAATACTGAAATTAGTTTTACCATCAGTATAAATTCTATCATATAATTCAGCGATTCTGTTAGCAACATCTTCAGATACAAAATCAGGTATAACACCTAATGCTCTAAGACCTGCTACTTTATCATCTGTAATATTAACAAGTTTTTGATACCAGTTTGTTTCAGTATCACTTGTCATTGAACTTAATGTTGTAATTGCTTTAACAGCAAATTCTTTCGTCATATCTTCTGATTCTCGAATAGGATTATCAGAACTTTCAGATTTAAGTTCAAAGAACATTGCAGGTTGAATAGAATCAATAGTATAATTGGTAACAACATTACCATTAGTATCTCTAATTCCAATAACACTTGTTGTTAAAGCGCCGGTGTCAAGAATAAAATCTTGCATCGAATCAAATGTTGAAGAAACAGATTTATCAACGATACCTTGTTGTTTAGCCCAATCAAGTATTTTAGATTTATATTGACCTTTAACTGCTGCATAACCATCATCTGTTTTAACACCATAAGTATAATGGTCGCCTTGCAATGCAGTAGTAACACTACGTTGCATATTACCATACAGTTTACGGAATAGATTATGATTAAGTAAATCAGTTAAATCTTTACCAGTAATACCTCTTGCTTGCAAATCAATTACAGCGTAAGTTCCTTTGTTAGATTTACTCTTTTCAATAATACCATTTAATTGAGCAAGTTCTCGTGCTGTGAAAGGACTCTTAGCAATACGAACTTTTGAAGTAGTTCTATTAACTGGAATTACTCTACGACTTAATCGAAGTTTAACAGGAGTAAATTTATCACCAGATTTAGTATATTCAATACTAATTCTATTGATATAACTTATTCCATTTCCAAGTATATTCTTTTTACGAACAACTGTTTGGAAATCTAAATGTTTAATATAACGAGTTTTTCCAGTAGCAGGGTCTGTATTTTCGTAAAGAGAACTAATGTTAAACCATTCAGCTCCCGGAACTCCACGATTATAACTTGTAATGATAGCTTCTGACAAAGGAGCTAATCGACTACGAATATTAGCATTGTGAGCTTTAGTTCGAGTCTTATTAGTATCATCTACAAGAGTATACAGACCAGATTTAGCATCAGTCGGAAGAGATGTAAATGTAGCATCTGAAATAATATCACTCATAGTTTGAGTAACAAATTCCATAGCAGCTACATTAAACGGTGTATCTGCAACATCACTTGCTAAATTACCACGATGTAATGGAACATAACTTTTTCCATTTTCACCAGCATTAGCTTGAATTTCAGCATACATTTGGAAATGCCTATCTGATGAAGTAATTTTATCTTCAACAATAGGATTATTAAATGCAGTATCAGTAGTAAGTGATGAAACTAACATTAAACCATCAGCATTAGGCTGACGTTGAATAATATTAACAGCAGGTTTACCATTAACTGTAACAGTACGTTGCATCTCTTCATTTACATTAGCTCGATAACCACTTGAATCGGCAAATGTAATAGGAGATTTATTAATACCTTTTAATACTAAAATTGCAGAACCTTTTTCTTTAATTTCAGTAACAAGTTTTTGACTTTGAATAAAGTCATTTCCAAGTTTAGTATTTAGATTCTGATAAGCGTTCTTGATTCTAAGTCCATAACGAACATAATCATTAAGATTTTTAAGTCTTACGTTATAAAACATAGGACTAATAAGATAATAAACCTTATTTAAATCAAGAGCTTCAATATCAAACGCTTCAGGACTAACACCTTCGACTTCGGTATTATATTGGATAGCTCCAATAAAAGCATTGATTATTTCAGAATGTTCAGTTTTTGATGTATTACCATATTTATCTAATTCTTTAATAATTGATTTCAGTTTTGAAACAACTGAATCAGAATTTTGTTGTTCACGAGTTAAGGCTTCAGTATATACTTTATAAAACTCTTTTGTTAAGTTAAATATTGTATCACTTCCACCAGCTTTTCTGATAATAGTATCTACAAATTTAGATGTTCCATAAGAATTACCAAAAGCAGAATCATATTGATTAACTCCACTTTCATCAATTCTGCCTAATTGGATTCCATGATAAGTTTCACTATCACCTAAACCAATTCGTTCAATTAATAGTTTCTTACCATTTACATCTAAATTAACATCGACATTACCATCTTTATAAATAACTTCAAATTCTTGACCTTCGTGTAAAGTTCTTAAAGCATCAAATAATTCAGTAGCCTTGAATTTAACACCATTAACTGTAATGTTGTTTTTAATAACACGAGTTTTAGGATTATAATATTCAGGACTTGTGATAATCTTATAAACTTCAGGTGTAAGACGACGTAAACCTTTGAAACCATTAGTTTCAAATTCACGTTGAATATGAGTTTTGAAGAAATCACTTAAAAACTTACCACGAAGATTTAAGTTACTATCAAGATAAGCACCGTCTGTTGTTTGAATAGGATTAGCAATTCGTTTATTAATAATATCAAACAAACGTTTAAGAGCATCAAGTTGTTCTTGTGGAACACCATTCTTACTCATTTGTTGATATATTGTATTAACATTTACATCATTTTTAAAATATTTAAGTGCATACCAGATAGGTTCATAATATTTGATAACATCATTACGACCATCTGTTTGCTGATATATAGAATCAAGAATATCTTCGTAAGTATAAACGTGATTATCAGTAAATATCTGACGACCATCAAGTTTTACAATAGTATTTTCAATAGCATCAAGAGCATTACGCATTGAATCACTAATATAATAACGATAGTCATTAGTATTAAACTCATCTCTTGATTCAGTATCATCTATAAAGTCAGAAACACTGTTAGCAAGTACATCAAGACTATTAAGAATAGATACATCATCGTTTAATTCAGTACCACTTTCAAAATTATAATATCTCGAAAGAATAGAATAAGCCATTCGAGCATTTCTTAATAAATCAAGAACATTACTTTGACGAACAGCAGTAATAACATCCACACTAATAAGATTCAAAGCATCAACATCAGATACCAAATAAGGTTGAATTGATTGAGCTAATGTATGAAGTCTTGTACGAGCAGGAAGATTAGGAACAGCACCATATTCTAAAAACTCTTTTGCTAAATTATTTACGGCAGTAGCAAATTCCATAATTTTAGAAGTTTGACTACCAAAGCCATCATCATTTACAAGAGCATCATATAACGGACTATCTTCATCTTGTCTAATAGCACGAATTTTACTAATAAATCTATTCATCACACTATTAATATATGCGATATTAGTTTTGTAAAATTCAGTTGTACTTTTAGCTACTTCATTAATAATACTATTTTTGAATAGAGTTATCTTATGATAGAAATTTGAATATCTAACAGTATCAAAATTACTATTAAGATTTTCAAATTTAATTTGAGTAAGACCTTCAATTTGTGCTCGAATTACATTATGGTCTACATTAATATTCTTAAGAGTTAATTTACCATCAGTTATAGTATAATTATTGTTAAGAACATTAGCAACGTTAGCAATATAGTCAGCAATAGCTTCACGCATTTTAGCATTTTCCTCTTCACTATAACCAACTATATCACCACCGTAAAGATTCCAAATCCAATCTTTGAAAAGATTAGATTTAAGATTATTTGCAATACGGATATTGCTATCTGATAATAACTGTTTTACACGATTAGCTTTTTCTAAATTCTCATTACTAATTTCAGTAGGTTGATATTCATTTATCCAACCAATAAAATTACCAATAATATTAGTTCGTAACGTATTAAGTTCAGTATTATCAATAGGAGATAATAATGCTTTATAAATATCACTATTAGAATCAGATAATTCTTTATACAGATTTATAATAGTATCTAAATAATGATTCTTAAATTCATCTGCTGAAAGTTTATCTTGAATATTATAAAGTGTTTTATAAATAGCATCAAATTTAGTTTGAATTTCATTTCGAATTTCAGTAATATCCATACCTGCAAGTTCTTTTGCAGAATATGTATCTTCCTTACCAGTCGCATCATCTTTTATAGTAATCATTACAGCACTAAAATCGGTTTCGCCGTCGGTTACGACCTCGATTCTTTGCACGGTTTTGGGCGATTCTGCGACATTAAATTTTGAGCCTACCGAATATACCTTATTTTTAATATCGACGGTATTTGGGGCCTCGCTGTCATCGAGAGAGTACGAAATCCCGTTACTGTCTGTCAGCACCTCGGTAGTAACATTTTCGGGTTCTTTACTTGCTTCTTGATTAGTAGTTTCAGTAGTTTCTTCTACTTTATCTTTAGCTTTTTCAATCTCTTCTTGTTTATCATAAACTTCTTTAAGTAACTTACTTCGTTCAGCCATAATCTCATCTCGATTATTAACATTTTCTTCGAGAGCCATTACAGCCATACTCAGTTGAGTTCGAGCTTCTTCAAGAGATTTATATGTTTGATTATTGTTATTGCGAGTTTCACGCAAACGTTTTGCAGCTTCATTATATTCAGCTACATTGTTATTTTCACGTTCACTCTGTTCTGTAATATCACTATTAATTCTATTAAGTCTTGTATCGTAATCAGCTAAATCATTTTCAAATAATTCAATCTTCCTACGAGTATCAGCAATCTCTCCATTATGAATAGCAAGTTCTTGCTCATATTGGAGTTTACCAACTTCTAATTCTGCAATAACCTGACGAGCATTTGCAATTTGTTGTTGCAGACTTAAAATAGATTTCTTACTATTTTTAATTTCAAGAAGATACGGTTTACGAGCTTTGCGATTAGGTTGTTTTGTACTGATAGCACCTTGATTAGCAATATAAGTATTTAATTCATCAATTTGAGATTGCAAACTATTAATTGTATCTTCAATAGTTTTAATCTTATTTACTAATCGAGTACATTTACCTTTAAGTGTACTAATCGCTTTATTACGAGTTTTATCTTCAAGCTGAGTTTTATAATCTTCAATAACTTTTTGCAGTTCTTCACGTTCTTGTTCAAGAACAGTCTTTTCTACATTTAAGCTATGGAGTTTACTATCAATAGCTTTAAGGGCTTCATCTCGTTGCTTACGAAGATTAGACGCTTCAATATCGAAAGTTTGAATATCAGTATCAACGATAGCTAATTGACGACGATAATAGTCAAGTAAATAATCATCAGTTGATGCCTGAACTTTAAGAACATTGTCGAAAGGATTACCCCAACTTAAACCCATATTACGAGCATGAATATCTCGCATAATAGTAAATTCTCTACGAAGAGCATCTACGACAGGTCGTTTATTAGCACCGTAAACTTCTTCAAGTTGAGCATCTGATAATTTACTTAATTCATCAAAATATTCAACAGCATAATTGAATCCATTAGCAGAACCAATTCTACCCATAATACCAACAAGCAAACTTGAAGCAGGGTCAGTAATAGTTCTGTTAACTTTTGGAGTACCATCACTATTCATAACTTGATTACCAGCTTCATCTAAAACTGGAGTTTCAGTTACTTTAATATTCATATCACCGTCAAAATCAGCAATAGCTGCGGCAGTATCTTGAATACCATTTATAATGTTAGTAGCTCGCTTATTTTCAGCTTCTTGTTGAGCTTTACCATTAAGTATTCGTGTAACACCATTACGTCCAGCAGACATTACACCACCACCGATAGCACCCCAAATAAAACTATCCCATGAAGAAGCTTGTTCAACAAGTCTTCCCATACGAGCTAACGGAGTTAAAGCAGCAGTTTCATCTTCAATTCCAAGTTCTTTTTTTGCAGCAATGACACCTTCATTAAGTGCCATATCAACTCGCATCTCTTCAAGACCTTCAGATAAAGCAACAGAAAAGAAATCTTTTGTTTTATGAAGTCCAATACTCGGAATAAGTTTGCGATTAAGTTTAGATGTTTCACTATCTAAAACAAAAATCTTACCTTTTTGTGCAAGACCTTTTATATTACTTTTTAAACCTTTTTCAATAGAAATACTATTAACTGGAGCTTCTTTAATACCACGAAGCATACTATTAAGTTCGATAGCATTAAATAATACTCCATAAGCCCAAGCATCATTGTAACTTTCAGAAGCATAAACAGATGCAAACTTACGAGCATCATCTTCACTGAAACCTAAATCGAGAGCATATTGATATTGTTCATCATAACCACGAACAATTTCTTCCATACTATCAAGATGTGCTCCGTATAAAGTACCAATTATCTGTTGAGTATAAGGATTTTGTAATGCACGACCTGCTTTATTCAATGTAGAACCTAAACGACCAACACCGTTAATCATTGTTCCTAATTTACCAACAGCTTGTAAAGCTCGCATTTGTCCAATAACAGGAAGCATAGATGCGGCTGCAGAACCTACGGTAGGAAACATACTTGCCCACCAAGTAGCATCACCCATACCACCAGCAAAACCACCTTTTTGAGCTTGTTCTGTTTGATAAATAGGCATTGCTTTACGACCCCAATTTTCAATATCTTTACCTATTCTCTGCCATTCAGAACCAAGACCTTCGTTGATAGCTTTGTCCCATTTATATTTGGCATTATCATCCCATATTTGACTAATAGCACGATATGTAGTAGGAAAGAAATTAAGAATACTACCAATACCAGTAATAGTACCACCAAGAATAGTAGTTCCTAATTGACCAATAGCATTTTTAGTTAAATACCAACCACTTTGATTTTGTGCTCTATTTTCATTAAGAACACTTAAATCAAGATTAGGATTTACTTGACCTCGACCTAATATGTTTTCGTATTCAGAAATATTAAAAGGTCGAATCGAAGATTGTTTTCTACCACGAGAAAGTTCAGGTTCCGGCATACTACTGGGTAAAACAGGAGTAGCTCCTACTCCCTGAACTGGTGTTTCAGAAGGAGTAAGAGCTTGCGAACCTGTAATAGGAATTTTAATATCTGTTAGATTTGGCATAGTTTAATATCCTATATTAGCATTATTTATTTTATTCATTTGAATAGCCTCAGCTGCTTCTTGCATATCAAGAACAACTCCATATTGAGTTAAAACATATTCTGCAATAGGAGCTAATGCTTCATTTATAGTTTCATAATATTGAATATTATTAGGAGTTATACCTTTAATTGTATAAAGACTATTAGGAATTGTGTTATATCCAAATTCTCCATAATGAACAGAACCATCAGGATATTTTAATCCACTAATATCTTTTATATAATAACCTTGTGTTGTTCTACCAATCTCAACTTTACGACTATTACCGTCAATACTATTATAGAAAGGTTCGTGAATATTCAAATCATATTCAACTTTACCTAAATCATCAACAGTTCTTTGAAGGTCTGCGATGTTTGCAACAGCAGGACTATTATTAGCACCAGTAGTATTGAAATCAATAAATCCCGAAGCGTATTGAGATTCAATCATTCCAGCACTACGTTGTAAACCTTCACCACCAATTTTAGCATAAGGTTTAATGTTACGGTAATTGTCAAGAATTTGACGAGCAATAGTAGACGGGTCTACTTGTTCAGAGAAAATAATATTACCACGAGCAGCACCAGTTTCATCAAAAAGAGTAATTGCATATTCATTACGGCCTTCACGAGCTGCAATTCCATTAGCAATCGGACTAACTTCAGTCTTATAAATATCGTAATCAAGACCAAGTTCTTTACCTGAAAGAGGTTTAGAATTTTTAGTAGCGTTACTCTGACGAGTTACACTTGTACCTTTTGAATTAGTAGTAGTCGAAGTAGGAAATGCATCAAAATTCATATACTTAGCTAATTGCATTCCGGTAAGACCAGTACCTTCTCCAGATGGAGTTTGAACAACACTAATATTACCAGCACCTTTTTTCCAATTTACCATAGCAGCTGCCATGTAATTTTGTTGGAATCTTGAAGGATTAGCAATAATATCACGAGTTGCTGTAAATTCAAGAGGTGCATCAGCAATAGCTTTACGATAACGATTTGAAACATTATCTGCTGCATTAGAAAGAGTAGATTCAAACTCTTCTTTTGTCAGCATATCACCAAGATATTTAGCTCCAGTTGTTACACCATCTTTTCGTACCCAAGTACTACTATATGTTTCAGGATTATAAAGTTCTTTATAATTTTGATTTATATAATCAACATATTTATCATAACTATCAAGTCTGTTATCAAGAATAATTTTAGCTTCTTCGTTATTAACTCGATACCAACCTATACCACCTTCAATCTTATCTCGATGTTTATTCCAAGTATCAAATATAGAATTAAGTTGAATTTCGTCAGAACGAAGTTTAGCTTGAAGATTATTATAATTACGTTGAGCAGTCTGAACTTGTAAGAGTTTACCTTTAAGATTAGCTGCTGTTTCTTCATCAAGACCTACTGAATCAACTAATCTTTCAGCAGTAGAAATATTAAGTGTTTTAACAATATTACCGTCTCCCGGACTAAGACCTAAAATTCTAAGTTCATCAGATGTAAATATCTGATTCATAGAATTTGAAAGTTTAGTCATTTGGTCAGTAATTTCATTACGACGATTAATGTTTTCTGCAACACTATCACCAGTAACTTCAAAACCACCTAATGTATCAAGATACGGAGCATATTGTTGAAGAGTTTCAAGTTCTTGTTGCTTACCTTTTGCACGAGCTTTAACATAAGCTGTATAACCGGGATTAGCAATTAAACCAACCGTAGTCTTAATATCTTGATAAGAATATAAACCTGCGGCAGCACCAGCTAAACTTTGAATATTATTGTTAATAAATTGACCAGATAAAACACTTTGTGTAAAAGCGGTTCTATCGAGATTCTCAATATCATCAGTAGCACCAAGTACACCAGCAGCATAACTTTCAAACATTCTATCTACATAATTCTGTAAACCAGCTTGAATAAGTTCAGGTGGAACTTGAGCTTTATTCTGTAATATATCGAGAACATTAACACCATATTCTTTATTAACAGTATCTAACAGAGTTTTAACTTCAGCAGGCAATTTAGAATTAACAGTAAACTTACCGTCTTTTGTAGGAGCACCAAGTTCATTTATATTAATACCTAAACCATTAAGAGCAAACATTGTAGGATTACCAGCGAATAAAGGAGCATAATCTTCTAATTCATAATCTCTTAAATGTCCACCAGCAGAACTATCATCTTTTACAAATCGAGTAAGAGCATCTTGATTCTGCCAAATAGTAGTAAGATAATTAGTATAATCAGGATTAGATTTGAGTAATGACATAGCATAACTCATAATCTCTTGTTCTGTAATACCTTCTCTTTCACTACCAGTTTTAACAAAGTGACTTGCTAACTTTTCACCATCAAAACCTGTTGCAACATCCAATCCATACTGACGTATCATATCAGGATTAGTAACAAGATTTTCAAATGATACTTTATCAGCCTTAGCTTTTGAAAGAATATCAAATACGTCTTTTTGATATTTATTTACATCGAACTTTTTACCGATTTGAACTCCATTAAAACCACCGCTTACGACAGTATTAGTTTCTGCATCATAAATAATATCAGAAGATTGTAAACGACTACGAAGTAGGAAAGCATTTTGATTTTGAGTATCCCAATCACTCTTTTTCAAATCTTCCATATACTGCTGTTCCAAAGCATAATCAGCTTGAACAGCTTTAAGACCTTCATTAGTCAGAATATTCTCAGTTTGCTTATAAATATAATCATCTGCTGCAAACCAATTATCTTGTTCCTTAAATTCATTAGCACCTTCAACAATCTTAGCTCTTTCAGAATCAAGAACTTTTTGTCCACGAGAAGTTGCCTTAATTTGACTTAAAGGATTAGCAATTCTGTTAATATATGCTTCACGATTTTGGTAATACTTTTGATTCAAAGCATTTCCAACAGCAGCATATACACTTCCATAATCTTGTAATTGTGGAGTTTTTAATGTATTAGTATCGTATCGACCTATTGCAATTTCTGCCATAATTTTATAATGATTAGTTTGTAAATTAGTTGTAATTCGTATGGCTCCGCCTGCTGTGCTCCGCACAGCGGCTCCGCTCCCCGGTGGGGCAGGAGGTTGCACGCCCACTTGTCGCGCGTGTTTGTACCACTATTTGTATCATTACAAATATACAAAAAATCGTGAATATCGGACTATCCTATAAAAGAATAATCCGATATATCACGCATCATATTAAGCTCTTTTACGTCTTGCAAGACCACCACAAGCAAAACCACTTCTCATGTGATTAGTTACTCCACGAGGCCATAACTTTTCATATAAGCGGGCACTTGCGTAATTATTAACTGCTCCGGCAAGACCTTCAACTCCTTGTAACATTCCTTGTAATCCTTGCGTTCTGACTGCCATTAACTGTTGATTCAAGCCGACAGCTTTGTTATATTCATTAATAACGTCTTGATACATAATTTGACTATTAGCATTTCGAGCATTAACTCGTTCTTGCCTATTCAAATCATATCTTTGACGTTGATAATCTTTCTTAGCTCCATACAATTTATTTCGAGCAAGTTGAGCATTAATTGCAAGATTTGCTACACTATTTCGAGCAGTTTGAACATTACTTGTGTTATCAGTAATATATCGAGCAGCTCTACGTTCTTGTGTACCAAGTTCTTGTAATTCCTCACTAATATCATAATCTGTACTATATTGGACAGCATCTACTTTATTACCTTTCGGAACATGAAGTGTAGATTCAAATTCAATAGCCTTTCGATTAGCACGAGTATTAAGAGCATTACCTACAATTCCAAACAGAGAACTTGCAAGATTCATACCAAGTCCAAATTCATTAAATCCGAACTTAAATGTAGAACCACCACCAGCACTTGCAGTAGTTTGAATCGGCGGTAAAGTAGTAAGTTTAGGAGCTGAAACTCCTGTAAGACTATACGGTGAAGCATATCCGCCAAAAGGTCTTTTCTTTCTTACCATTCCACCGCAACGCATAACTGGAGCATCATTACGAAGTCCTAAAGCAGTAGCATAAAGTTCTTGAGCTTCAAATAAATCTTCTGTTTTAGCATCAATAGCTTCAGATTCACCACGAGCTTTATTCATTCTGTAAACTAACTTTTCAATATTACGAACATTTGTTTCAGTTTGTAATTTGTTAGTTTTACTTTTATCTAATGCAGATAAAGATAATGTAACTCCATCAGCAAGTTGAATAACTTGAGCTTCTTTTTTACCTTTCATATCAGTAAGTTTCTTTGCATAATCAGCGAAAGTATGATTTGTTCCGGGAACTTTAATCGTATCACTGAATACTTGACCACCTTCAGGAGTTTCACGAACAACTTCACCAGCATACATTCGACCATTTTTAGCGCCGCCGCCTTCAATTTCCGAATCACCATATATGATTCCAGTTTCACCAGTAGCAGGATTATATTGTTCATGAGTTTGACCATAAGCAACAACACTATTAGATGAATTAGGAACTACTTGACCGCCGGTGTTTAACTTTCTACGACCAACCATTCCACCTAATTTAGCATAAAATCCTGTACCTTCGGAGTAATTGCCAAGATTACTTTGTCGAATAGTTGCAACATCATTTTCAACTTTATCTTGCATATTACCCAAAGTCTGCTGACGTTCCATTTCAGCTTGTTCAGCTAAAAGTTCTTGACGACGACGTTCTTCTTGACGCTTTTTCTTACGTCCAGTAAACAGACCAACAATGCCACCAATTAATGCGCCGATACCAGCACCGATAGGGCCAAGCCAAGAACCAGCAGCTGCACCAGTAGCAAGCGCCGCGGTTCCACCAACAGCAGCTCCAATTCCTAATCCAGTTCCAGCTCCACTTAAAGCGCTACCACCTACGATACCTTCGCCATCAGCACTATATTTAGATTCGTCAATATCACTGGCTTGAACTCGCGTACCCCATTGAACACTACCGGGGTCATTAATACTTGTTCCACCCCAATAAAATTTCCTACGAGGAGTTCCAACAAGTCCACCGAATTTAGCAGTAATACCACGAGAAGTTAAAACTTCATTATTGATTTTGTTCTGCATATTTGCATAGATAAGTTTATCATTAGCAATCAACTTATCTACATAGTTCTTAACTGGGATTCCAGTATCATCATTTGTCCCACCATGATAAAGCATATCAATTATACCATTGCCGAAAAATCTATTACCAGAATCACGAGCCATTCCTAAATAATCAGCAGTAGCATCGTGTGTAGAACGAATACCACCGAAATTATATTTTTTACGATTAGTTTTACTCATATCTTCAACATAGTTATCAGGATTATCATCAGTATTAAAATTAGAAAATAATTTATTTCTAATCATATCGTAATCATTAGAACTATTAGTTTTAAATATTTCTAATTCAGATTTATCTCTTCTTTTATTACCAGTAGTATATTCTTTAATAATACTATCTGTATTACGTTCATTAGCACCTTTTAACAATTTCTTATATTGTCTAAAACCAGTTCGACCTACTCGATATGCAAGATTAGACATAAGATTAACAATAGGCTGAGGTAAAGTATTGAAATCATCAATACCATATTTCTCAGAATAAATATCACGAACATCATTGTAGGCTTTTGCCATACGACGATTTAATTCAGCATCAATTTGTTTTCTTGTTGCTTTACCTTTTGCTTTAACAGATTTAGTAAAATCAGAAGTATCATTTAACTTAAAACCGGGACCAATAGTTTTAGCACCACCTTCATATGAAGCATAAGGATAATAATATTTACCATCTTTTGAACGTGAACGAACAGTTTTAAGTTTATTATTTTCTTTAACACGAACAAATTCTTTATCACCAGTCAATTCGTTATCCCAAATGTGTTGAGAATACTCATTAATATAACGAGTAATTTGACGAAGACTATCAGGATTAACTTTACGATTAGACATACCATTAAAAGTTTGAATAACGCGACAAGTGGGCGTGCAACCTCCTGCCCCACCGGGGAGCGAGGCCGAAGGCCGAGCCGCACAAGTTGTTACAAATTATCTTTGATTATTACGATTATCAAGAATCCATTCAGGATTAACATCAATAAGTTCCCAAAGTCTGTTATTATCACTATTATTAAACTTCATTATACAATAAACATATTGACAAATGAATTTATTAATATCATACCATTTAGCTTTACGTTTTAGTGCAGATTCATCTACAACTAAATCAGTAATCATAAAAGGTATTTGTTTGTGTATATCATTAACATTATTAAATCTCCAAAGATTTACTTTATTAACACCAGTTGTACCATTATACCAAATATCATTAAATTTAACAAGTTTATAACCAGTACATTGGTCATCATTATGAACCAATATAGCATTAATAGTTTTCTCAAATTCATTAATAGTAGGTAACAGATTATTAACAATATCAACTCTGTCTTTCCAAGCAATATTATTTAATAACTTATTATAACTATTATTGTCGTTAAGAATAAATTTAATATATGATTCTTTAACAAGTTGATTATTATTATTATCTTTTAAGAATCGACCATAATTATTTTTAGATATTGCATAAATGCCATGTTTATCAAACCAGAATAATCCATTTCGATTGGTAATACCTACAATGGGATTATAATCATGGAATGAAATCCAAGCATTAGCAATAGGACTAAAACTAATTGTGAATTGTTTATTATCAACATTTTGGACTAAATATAAGATATTAGTATCTTCATTAAATGCCCAAATTCTACCATTATTTTTAAACGGATTAACTACATCTTTTACAAGATTACCGTCAAACCACTTAAGAGCATTGAGCGCAGTCATATTACTTACTTTATCTCCATTGATATTAAAGATACGCCTATGAACTGCATCAATAACAAAATAACCAATAACATTAACATGAGTATCAAAATAACTTTGGCAACCTATATAACCACTGGGACTATATGTAACCTCTTGAGGTTCCATATTAAATATATCAGCTGTACCTAAATACGAAGTACCTTCATCAGTATTAGAAAGTGTATCACGAAGTTGCAATAAATGCAAACCGTATGTTTGTTGAATATAAAGATTTTTATTGTCAGTTTTTAATGCAATAATTTCACCTCGATTAAAAGGCATATCTTTATAATCATCACTTCTAAATAATCGCCAATTAAGATTAGCATTTTCAGCACTTTGTAATTGACTACGAATTATACGATAAGGATGGTCTTGAGTTCCGGGAATTTCTTCAAAATAAGTAAATGTTTCAATACCATTCTCATTATAAACAGGAGAATAACCTTTACCAACACTACTATTTATGAAATTATCAACTTGATAACTCAATTGATAAAATTCGCGTAATTCATTACCACGTTTATCGTGATATTTGAAAGACTTATCAACGTTATTAACACTAAATCGAGCAAGAATATTAAATTTACTTTCAAGAGGAACAGTAAATATCCAACGATAAACAGTAGCATTACTATCTAATTCTTTTGCTTGAGCATCACCATAACGATAATCAGATGATGGAGCAGTAGCTCGAAGTGTTATATATCCAATAAATGTATCACCAACTAATGAAGTTATTATTTCAGAAGAACCTTTAATATTAATTACATTAGATGCAATTTGAAGTTTCTGATTATTAACATCAGAATAAAGTGTTTCAGAATTATTAATTAAATCGGCAATATATCCTCTTGCCCATTCTTCATTATCTGTACCTTTATTAAATCCATCAAAACCTTTTTCAATACGATAATAACTATCGCCAGCGATATTGTTTTGAGAACTAATATTAGCATTGATATATTCAAGTGAAACATCTTTAGTTGCACGAGAAGTATCAATTGTAAGACTATTAATGTCAGCATCTAAAAACCGAGTTCCAGATTCATTAGGATTATCATTAAATCCATCAAAATCTTCACCTTTCCATTTAGCTGGAAATACTTTTATATCATCATTAAGTTCTTCATTTTTAACAAATTTAAGAACATCAGTTTCAAAGTATAGAGGTTTAAGTTTACCTCGAATACTATTTATCTTATTATAGAGATATTCAAATGTATAAAATCTTGCATTATCTCCACCAAAAGGATTTTTGTATGTTTGATTCTTACCGAAATTGTTAGTTTCAGTATCTCGCATTGCGAAACCTTGTGTAACAATTCGAGAGTTATTAATATTATGTTCAACAAAGAAATAAACTATCGAACTAATATATTTATTCATTAAGTCTGTTTTACCAGCAAGATTAGCTTTAATATTGATATTAGGACTTAATGTGTAAGTGGGATTCCATTCAGAAGAAGTAGAATATAATTGAGTTAACCAATTAAATGTCGGAGCAGTTGAACCATCAACTTTGTCACTTAATCGAGCTTCAATTAAAATATATTTAGTTTCTTTTGCATCAAGATTAATTACGAAATTAGTTTTTGTATTAATAGTATTACCAATAAATACAGATTTACTATCTGATGCTAAAAGATTAGATTCAGAAATTTCATAGTATCCAGTTTCAACTTCAGATTCTTCTGAATCAATCTGTTTAACTACTGATGTAGCATCATAAACTTTTGTAGTTAAATTTATACCAGCAGGTATTAAACTATCTCCAGCAAATGTAGGACTACATTCAACACCGATTAATTGACTGTCAGTGCTCTCACTTGTTATCTCCAATACTACAACTTGATAATCAGAAGGATTAACTCCACCTTCAGAATCTTCAGTTGTATAAGGTAATGGAAGACTTGGTAATTTAAGTTTACCTTTCGTTAAAGAACGACCTTTCGCTTTAACAGTTGCGTGTCCAGTTGAAACTCCATATAAAGTGAAATAACGATTGCGAGCTATTGTAGGTTTTTCACTACCAACACCAGTTTTAGCAATTTCATCTACTTGTTCAGCATCACCAATATCAGGCAAACTTTTCCAACTCGGACTTATAATCTTACTAATACTTTCAGATTTATAAGGAATTTTATGAGCATTTCGATTGGTAGAACCTACGGGATAAGCTTCAATATCATAATTATTAGCTTTCCAAGGAATATGATGTATATTTACAAGGTCACCTTTATAATCATAATATCCAGCATAAAGAACATAAACTTCACCACTTTTGAAATAACGTCGAGTACTATTAATATAAGAAGAACTTGGATTCCAACTTAATTGAACATCAAGATTGTTCTCTGTAAATTCTTTAAGTTCACTATCAAGTTTACTATAATCAAGAGTCTTTACATTACCTCGAATAAGTCTATTATTGAAATTAATAAGAGTATTATCTCGAATATATGATATATTTTTAATAAAAATATCATCAAGACTTATAGTAGATAAATATGAAACATCACTTACAATATGAGTAGTACTTACACCATTGATTGAAATATCATCAGTTTCATATGATAATTGAGCTTCGTCAGTAATATAAACAATAGCAAATCTACAATGTTTATATTTAATACCACTATTTCTAAAACTAATAATAATATTTTTATTGATTTCGATACCTAATGCATAATCTTCTTCGTAATTACCACAAACAATAAGTGATGTACTCAAAGGAGAATAGTTAGTATAAGTACCATCATCAAGACGATATTTAATTGCTATTTGATAAGCACCAGTTTTAAGATTACCACCGTCTTTAACTTCTAATTGAAGTTCAGGATAAGTAACATTTGGAATAAGATTAAACGAATCAACTTCATCAACAGTGATGTCATATCCTATCGCAGTATCATCTCCATTATTACCATCATAAAACGGGTCAGTCATATTAATAATTCTTGTTTCATTTGCTGATTCATCAGTTCCTTCAGTAAATGTAACAATTAAATTTTCTTTATAATTGTATATATAATCTCCATGAATTGGTCTATCAATACTGAATCCAAATGCACCCGATGTACTATACAAACAACGTTTTACAGTTGGGTTATTATCATCAAGATTAAGATATATAATAGCGTCGTTAGTTTGTAAATCAGATTTATCTGCATTATTCCAGTGTTCTACAACGCAAAAAAGTACAACACCAACATTAGTTGGAATTGTACCTATAATATTATATTTGTGATTATTGGCATCACTATAAATATAAGGAATGATATGCCGATTTGTCGGATGATTTTCAAGAATATCATCTAATTCACCTATGAAATCAAATCCTCTTTCATTAAAATAACTTTGACCTTTATTATCAATAGTTATATTTTTAGCATATCGTAAAGATTTATCTTGTGCAATATGAGGTGAATTATCTAAATCAAGACCTAAAACTTTCATAATTTCTATTATTCTAATGTACGAAGAATAGTAGCAATATTCTCTCGACGGTCGTTACTAAATTTGTTACAAGAAACTCGAACTTGTATTCTCATTCTATCGAGTTCTATCGCAGGATTTGTATAAGGATTATTTGCTGTAAGACTTACAACCGGATGTTTATAACCTCTTAATAATATTTGTTTAAGAACATAAAGTTTAAGATATTTTTTAAGAGGGCCATTATTATAAATAAGAGGAACATCCATATTTATAATACTGTCATAAACAACAGGTAAAGCTCTATATCTTAAATGAATAGTTCCATAATCAACGTTAGTATGAATCCAGTTATTACTAATGTAATAATAAGGTTGCTCTTTATTAACAGGAGCATGATTAAAACTATCATTTTTATCACCGGGACTTGTTATATCTGCATTTGGAATACCGGGATAAGGAGTATATGTCGGAACAGTTGTTACCTTTTCAGTAATAGTATCTTTGTTAAATTCAGCTGAATTTTTAAGAACAGCTTTTTTGTTATTTATAATGACATCAATTACACCACGAAAATCCCACGGTAATTGACAACGATGGTCATCAAATTCAATATCTTTTTCTACATTAACATATGCTTGAATGAATTTAAGTTCTTCTAAAGCATTTGCAACCCAAATAGGAAAACGACTTACAAAATCATCACTTTGTATATTATAATCGTTATACATATCTGGAATTAATGTAGCACTACTAATGAATATATTATTATCAATCATAAAGCATTATTTTGTTTAGGAAGATTATTTCGATATAGTTTAATAGCTTCGTCAGGATGATTAAAACAAATTGCAAGAATTTTATTGAAACAATTAAGTCTTCGATTTGTTGCAATTTCATCAACAGTTTTACCTTTCATTGCAAAAGGTGTTCTGTCAATAGTTTTTTCACCATTTTCATAAGCACTACTTGTGTGACCAAATTTGAATTTGTAATAAACACTTTGCGGTATTCGACCTTTAACTTTATGATATACAGCTTTTATGCACCAGTCATAATCATAATATATGAAATAAGGAATACCATTTGGATTATCAGCAGTTCGTATATTAATACCTTGTTCTAACAATTTCTTTTTTAAGTCTTTTGTAGCACCCCAATCAACAACACTACATACATCACCGGGCATTGTCTTTTTATAGTAAACATAAACGTAACCTACGGAACTACCAAAAGAATAATTATTACCTTTGCATAGTAAATTAGCTATCTCATTATTAACTTCATCTTGCATATAAGTATACATTTCAGAAGGTAATTCTTTAAGAGCAGCAAGAGTTTCTATATCATCATCGAGTTTATCAAGACGTTCATAAACTAAGTAATTATAACTACGAATATAACTCATTAGTTTAGTACCAAGTAAAGCATCTTGTTTCTTATTAAAATAAATCTTACTACGATTATCAATATCGAATACTACTGAAACATCAACACCGGCTTCTTGATATTTAGCAAGATTATCTTTGATATTATAAATACAATCATTGCGTCGTTCATAAGCAAGATGTAATTGTTTAATTAAAGAATTAAGTTGTATTTGAACTTCTTTAACAAAATCTCTCCAATAATATTCGTTATCAACCATAATGATAGAAACATGATGTTAATCTTGGCCATTGCCACGTTGAGCAATAGTAGGATTATTATTATTTGTTTTAATATCCAAATCTTGAGGATAAATACCAAATTCAGTTTTAAGTATTTCTTGAATTATACTTTCAAGCATATCATTAGGTAAAGGTAATTCAATATCTTGACCATCTTCATTCTTAAAGAACGAAAGAACTTCATCAGGATTTTCAAATATACCTGTAATCATTACTTCATTAATTGGTCGTCTATCATCAATATCTTTTGTACCAACTTTTTCAGCAATAATTATATGACCGTTTAATATAATATAAGCTCGTGGATACCCGGTGGGAGAGCAGGTTGGACGCCCACTTTGACGTAGTTTAAGAGATGTAATAGAACTCTCATACATATATCCATTACCAACAGTATCACCTACAAACGCAAAAGGCGCATCACTTTGTATGCGCACTGGTGTAGGAACTTTGTACTTTGTTCCTAACAATCTAATTTTATTAGCAACTCGATATTCAGTAGGAAGAATATCACTATATTTCAACTCTTCAACAGGAGCAATAAAAGTAAGTTTAAGAATATCATCTATTCCATTTTTCTCAACGCTTTGTCGAATACGATTTGCAAACATAGTTTTAATCATATCCTTAACACGTTCTTTAAGTTCGTGATTATTAGGTTGATTAACCATGTTTGTAATACGAGCTGCATATTGATTAAGTGTTCCCATATTTTACTTATTTAGATTCAAAAGATTAGCAATAGTATTTTGTTTTTTCCAAATATATTTTTCATCATCAGGATTAAATCCTTCTACGATATTATATTCAAGAGAAATAAAACCAATAGGTGTTTCTTTAATAGGGTCTTTAATAAGAAAAGTATAAGCAGACTTCATACCTCTACTTTCAAGTTCATCTTTATAACATCTATCTTGAAACTTATATTTACTAACATCATTACAATAATGACGATTTCTAACAAGAAGATTATGAAATAAATAAGGAAAATTATTAACAAGAATATCTTTAAAAGATTTCTTATAAGATACTATACAACAATCATAATCTTCACCAACAACAGTGTATTTATCCATTTTTACACCATTAATGAAATGGCCGCCATTATGAAAATAAGCAATATAAACAGCATTAGCGTGAATAGTATCTCGAATAGAAGCACATATCTTATCAAGTTCTATATAACAATTACTTTTTTCAATAGTAAGTTTTTGTTCTTTACGTTTAGGAAATAACCATTCTTTTAGATAAATACCAGCAATCGTACTTATGGATGTTATTATAGCTACTATAATAGCTGTATAATCGAACATAGATAGGCGTATAAGAGGATTAATATTAATAGGTATATTATATTGGGCTACTAACAAATATACGTTAAAATCTCCCATTTCCAGCCGTAATTACATGAAAAAAGACGTGCTAATCTAATAGCACGTCTTACCAAACAAATTACAATAGCCCATTAAATAACCCTAAAATATTCCCAAACCTTATCACTACTTGCATCTTCATCCTCAAACCAATTAGCAATAGTAGCTTCAATAATCTTTTCTTCTATTTCACTATCATTTGCATTTGAGAACCATTTTTCATATAAATCAATATTATCGTGATATTGTGCATTAAGAGCTACATAAACATCCCACATAGTAACATCCTTATTCAAAGGACGTATTCTCCTATCATATATCTTTTTAGCGTTTTCAATACTGAATAAAGGAGTATCAATCTTAACACCTTTATTATTAGTATGATACATTTGAGAAACTTGATATATAGCATAAGGTTCATTAAAATGTTTACCAGCTAAACGTTCATGGAAATCTTTCATTATTTCGAATAAATCTTCTTCATCAATATCTGTATTTTCACAAACAGCTTCTTTGAAATGACAAACTAAATCCCAAGCATTAGAAGAATCAATACGAATAGTTTGTTTATAATGTTCAATTAATTTATTCAGATTTTCCATATTTTTCAATATTAGTTTTCAGTTCATTAAAATCATCTTTATCAAAAATAACAGTTTTATTCATAAATGGAATAGTTACTTTTATAGAACCTTCACCAATAGTTACACCATTAATAGTGTTAGCTTTTGATACAATTAATCTATCAATCATATCATTAAGTAATCCATCACCATCAACCATACCTTTTTCATCAGTAATTAATGAAAGAGCTTTATCTAATTTAGATACATTAGTATCTACAATTTTAGATAAATAAGGTTTGGCTACAATATCAAAAAGAGGATTACTACTCGAAATATCTGCAATTTTACTATTTATAAATTTCAGAATCTCTTCAATTAAATTATCTTTATTAATCATAACTTATTTATTAATAGATTCACAAAATTCTTTATATGTTAAATTAGGATTTGCTTTAGCTGCAATTTGGAACTTTTCAAAAAGTTCAAGTTTCCTATTAGATTCAGCTACTATTGCATTCTTACTTGACTTAATATAATTAAGTTGTTGAGTAAGTAATTCTTTACCATTTGGTGATTGTTCAATAACATTTTTAACAGAGTTGATTAATGCTTCTTGAACAAGTTGTTTTAATTGATTATCTATTTGGATATATTTAGTATCACTAAATAATATATTTCGTTGTTCATCATTTAAGCTACCAATTTCAGAATCAATAGCAGACCAAAGAGAGTTATTTTGATTATTAGGATATTGAATCGTATTTGACATACGTTCTTTCATAGCTTGAAGATACTGAACTCTCTCATCTATTTCTTTACTATAATCAACCGTTTGAGGAAAAGGATTTGAAAGAATTGGGTCGTATCCAATATTAAATGTAGGGCCATTCATAGTTGTAAGATTTTAATTAAAAGGAGAAGTACTCCGATTTTTATATCGGAATACTTCTCGAATTGAAAGAGTAAATTAATTAGCAGGAGCCGGAGCACTTTGTGCAGGGCACGAGTAAGGATTATAAGCAGGATAACCAGTTACAGTCGGAGTGTTAGGAAGAACAACTTCACCAGTAATCATACGGCAAGTACGACGGAACAGATTGAAATCAGCCTGTTCAGCAACTCGCGTAATAGCTGCTTGAATAAGAGCATCCTGATAAGGACGAGTTGCACGAAGAACAGCAACTTCTTTCTCAAGTTCACTAACACGAGCATTCGTAACATCAAAACCATCACGCTGACTTTTGTACAGACCAAAATCTGCATCAATCTGACTCTTATAAAGACCAAACATTTCAGCTTCAATTTGATGACGGTCATTGCAACGAGCCGTTTGACCATTAAAAGCAAGAGACCACATACCATTAATAAGTTCACACTTATCTTCCTTTTCAACACCTGCGGCGACAGCACCAGCTGCTCCCATTCGATTACCGAATAAACCACCGCCAAGACCACCGCTTAACAATCATAAAGCCGTACCTGCAATACCAAGTCCAAGACCAGTACCAGCAACGCCTTTCGAAGCATACTCTTTCTTGTCATGTCCAGAAACTTCAACCATCTCATGGCCAGTTTCAGTATCAATCATTTTCATACAATTATTGATATTAGTTTGTTTGTTATTAAATGATAGAGTAATCGACTACACTACAAACTTACAACTAATATCTCCAATAACATAAGGATATGAAAAATCCCGTAACCTATTAAGATTACGGGATTTACAAGCGCAAAAGATTATTAATCTTTATTATTAGCCAAATAACGTTTAGCTTCATCTAAATCTTTAAGAACCCAACTAAGTCCATTAAATCCCAAACGTTTACGACCGTGAGGAATAATACCTTTTCTGACAAGATAATCAAATTTATTAGATGTAATATGAAGAACATGTTCACAAGCATAAGCTTTTGAAACAGTAGCTACACCTTTATTGAGCATTGTAAGATGGTCTATAATAACAGAAGCTTCTTCCTCAGTTATATTAGTATTTCCAGCATTAACATTCTCAAGAGTATTTTCGAGAATTGCTACAAGAGCTTTCTTATAATCCACCATCTTTTTAATCAGTAATTTTACACCTTTTCTTAACATACCAAATTAGTGCTATAAATATACCTGCAAGAATATAATGAATTGTAAGTAATAAACCGTCACTGCACTCACCAATATTAGTATAACGAATTAGCAGAATATATGATAGCACAAATAGGTCATAAGTTATAACAATTTTATGCCAATAACAAAAGTTAAATACATAACTACAAGCATACATCATTATAACGAAAGCTAACGAACTACCAACAGTAATATCAAATAAATCTAATATTACATCTTTGACATCTAACATTGCAAGTGTATTATTAATCAGAATACCCGCAGCAACAGCTACGGGTATCCATTTAGCAATTAATAAGAACACTTTGTGCTTAAAGTTTGCCATAGTGTTTTATTTCTTTTTAGAACCTTTCTTAATCTTCTTAACATCACCAGATTTAATGCCAGCCGTACCAGCACCACGAGTTACTTTTGCCATAACTTAATTAATTTTAGTAGTTTTATCAATTTGTTTATAATCTACACCAAGTTTTTTAAGAATAGGTTTGAATATCCAACTCCAAGCAACTGGTGCGAGAACAGAAGAATTAATTAGAATAACCGTTTCTTCATAACCTCCTGCTCTATAACCTGCGGCAATTGCAAAACAACTTATAATCATAACAAGTCGTTTAGTCCAAGTGCTAACAACTTTATCACCATTTAAATCATCAATCACTTTAATTAGAATATACGTTAGTATATTCACACAAAGCATAAAAGATAAATCGAAATGCGTGTTAAATAACTCAACGAAATTACTTATTAGTTTATCCATTTAATTAACGACCTCCATATTTCTTATTTGGAATATATTTTAAGAAACTAAAAGGAAACAATTTCTTCTTATAATCCGGGTCACTTTCTAAAGCTCTTGCTTCACCTTCAAAACAAATATCTTTATAAGCTCGATTATAAGGAGGTAATATGATTTCAATTATCCAACTAATCACGTAAGCAATTAAAGGAATAATTGGAGTTAATAATAAGCACCACCAAGAATAATTTGTAGTAAGACTTAATATGATACTTACAATAAGACTGAATATAAATAATACTACTTGTTGATAACTATGACAAGATTCATGTCGTTCAACAGTAGGAGTTATCTTATCTTTGTATTCAGTACGAATTACTAACCACCATAATAAAGTCATACATAAATATCCTTTGAACGGTAGGAATTTACAATAGACTTTAATCATGATTTTATTTTATTTGAATTTGTTTATAACAATTAGCATGTATAGTATTCATAAAATTTTCAGCAACTCCGCTATTATCAATAACTAAACCATCTTCATAACCTTGTAACTCCATTATCTTTTCCCATTCAGATCTTACTGTCATATTATTATAAACAGATCTTTGTAAAATAGACATAGCACCTGAATAATTATTATTTTCAACATCGTTTAATTTAATAAGACTATGAATACAAATTGGTACTATAGAATCAATATCCCCCATACCCATAATGCAATTATATACATAATTAATATTATCAAAATCAGTATATATAATTGTTACAATGGAAGGTTTCTTTACTTCTTCTTTAGGTACTAAACTATAATATGTAATTTTAAGAGCATTAAATCTTTGAATGATAACATCCAAACTTGCAGTGAGATAATCCAACTTATCATCTGTCATACTTTTAAGTAAGGTAGCATTCGGAACAGCATACTTAACATCAGCATTTACAGAATTAATTAAATTATTTACAGTACTAAATAGGATAAATATTGGAACTGGTTTTGTACCATTTTTAATATCATTATTAAAAAATAAATGAAGACTAACAGATAATTGAGACATATATATACCATGTAAACTTCTATAATTCTTTATAGAAAGTTTAATGTTATTTTCATCACCATTTATATTCAAACTACCATCAGGTGAACCAATAATATTAAATATAGAATCTATAAGATCACCGAATTGAGCTTGTGTAGGTATTTTACCTGTTTCAAAATATTGTTTAAGCTGACTTTTAGTTGCCATAATTTGATTGACTGTTTTTGTATTACAAATAAATTAATCATAAGATGTACTTGATTTAGGATTAAATAGATTATTTATAACAACTAAAAGTCAAACTTAATTTAACTTTTAATTTCTAACGTTAATATCTCTCATATATTTATTAATAAAATTCAACAGTTGTGTAGTTTCTAAATCTGCTGAATCTAAAATAGCATACAATTCTTCTTTATAAGCAGTCATATTTGCAATAGAAGTAAGAATATAATTATATATAGTTATAGCACCACGCGATACTCCTACTCTGATAGCTTCAGAAACAATAGGGAACGTATCATTTTCAGCAGCATAAACTACTTTGAAATAAGCTCTTGTAGAACCATCAGTTGTTATAAAAAAGTGTTCTTTTACAAGGTCATTTTCAATAACTCTATGTGTATTAGATAAATGATACCAGCCAACCCAATTCCACTTAGCATTTGAGGGAATTGCTCCTACAAGTACTTCATCAGTAGCTGAATGTAATTCACCACCTTGTAATAACATTTTCTTTATCATTTCAGATGTTAGAATAGTATATTTAACAGGCGGAGTATTACTATATTCAGAAGGTGAACCGGTATTACAATGTACAATTATATAAGGTAAATATGTAGCATTAGCTGCATCATAAAAACCTATAAATAAATAAGATGCTTCATCACCAATAGTAACAAATCTATAACCAAGTACGTAAGGAGCACCGTTTTTATCACCATTACCAAGAACTAATGTTGAATCCCCC